>FSZS01000247.1_pt1 | contig 34573 bp, 34 predicted proteins | sample 1638881 | NCBI WGS metagenome assembly FSZS01 (sample SAMEA3914813, study PRJEB12502) | metagenome | biome: forest; material: soil | place: Canada | collected 2011-07-07 | depth 0.3 m
AAAAATCGATCACGAACCCGCCAAAGATGAATCGGAAGCCCATCGCGTTCATCTCTGCGTTTCGAACTGGCTGCAATGCGAGCTGATCCATGGCAAGCAAATTTCGCGAATCGACGATCCTGGCGATTCGAATCGACCAGTCCTCCACGGACGCGGTTGAGCCGCTGAGCAGCGCGGTGCGCAGCTGTTCCTGATCGAAGCGCGTCAACAGAATTTGCTTGAACGCCTCCAAGCTGCTGACCGCCGCTCGCCACAGGATCGAGAGGAAAAGGCTTCTCAGCGACTGATAGTCGAAATCTGCGATCTCTACGGACGCGCGACCCTGCGCCAGTGCCTCGCCAGCTTGCCGTAGTCTGGGCACCCATTTGGTCTCCAGCGCGCTGAAGCGTTCTTCGCAATCCGCGCACAGAAGGTGCTCCCACCAGCTCTCGATCGACAGCCTGACCGGCGATTCCTCGTCGAAATCAAACCGCACCAGCTTCCCGTCTTCCTTCATGGCCCTGAAGAACGAGTTGGGAATAACATGCGACCTCTTCAGTTCGCCGGCGTTCCGACACAGCGCACATACGGATGTCGGCGTGGCAGCGGCAGTAGCCTGCGGCGTCGGGGAGTCTCGTGCCTGCTGATCGAGGGGGACAGAGGCGAGATCAGGAGTACCGGAAGGTGGTTGAGTATCTATGCTCACGGATGACGCTCCCGCTACCTTTCATGTGAATCGCCCTCGATGCATTTGGCGATATCGCGACCCGGCAATTGCGCAAGAAGGCTAGACCGAGGCACTAGAAGAGGAGCTCAAGTTCGGGGAGGTTGCGAGGGGGCGGTACAGCAAAGTTGATCTGCAAATGTGGGGCCGTGACGGTTTCCTTTCCCTGACAGCAATCTCCGAAGAGCTTCTTAGACAGGCAAGGGCAGGGCGCCGAAGGTGAAACGTGAGCAACCTCGCTCGAGGTCAGCTCACGCGTCGTTGTCGTCGTGCGCCAGCTATGCCAAGGGGAAACCAACCGGTCAGCTATGAACTTGACGTTGCCATAGTTGAAGTGGTCGATTCGCTCACCCTGGTCATCTGTCAAGAAGGCCACCGAGTATTTTTGGACCGGGTTGATAACGATGCTTATGCTGAGCATTTGAACCTGAGCAATCTTGTGAATGCACAGGCGCCCGTGATATATCTGACCCTTGCGGTGACCACAGTTGTTTCGAGGGCGCACAACGGCGCCACAGGTGCCGCACTCGACCCTGAGCTTCACAAATTCGGGGCTAAAAAACGTGGCGTATGGGAAGAGTCCCTGCCACTGGGAAACCATCCTGTCCATGTACAAGATGCGGTGCGGATCTGTCGCGTCGGGCGTGTGGTGGCGTAGCAGGTTGCCAAGATTGATCTCGCACCGTTCCAACTCACACCACGCGTCGTAGAAGCGCCCGCCACGTAGCAACTGAAACGCCTGGTCGAAGCGTCTTTGCGCGATGGCAATGGTCTCGGCCTTCCAGCACTCAGTAGCGCTCACCTCATCACCCATAGCGACGGCGGCGTCCCTGAGTGCATCCACCGAGGTAAGTAGCGCTGGATCTTTGAAGGCCTGGCTTTGTTCGGGAGACTTCAGGCGCTCGAGGGCCTCATCGGCCCCGCTCATCGCTTCGTCCCGCGCGCCTTCTTCGCCTTGGCCTCACAGTCACGGGCAATCTGCCCTACCTTGTCCGAAAGGGTCGCGAATCCCTTTGCCTCACCCTTGTAGGTTACCTTGAACGCTTTGCACTCATGGTCCTCGACGACCACGCTGGCCTCAACGACGTCTTCGGGCTTCGCCTTCAAGACGTCGTAGACGTAGTTGGACAGCAGATTAATTGCTAGAGGCGCCGCAACGAACGTGACTAGGATTGTGCCGATCCGGTGAACGTGCGAGTGAAGTGCAACCTCGATGTACTCCTCGTCTGTCGCAAACAGCTCGACTCGCACCTGCCCACCCAGCCCCTCCTTCAAGAACTCGTAGAGGGCGCTTGCATCCTGATAGAAATAGAACTTGAGGCCATCGCGATCGGACTCCTGTGGCACAAGCAGAACCTCAGCGATCGCCAGAGCCTCCTCTAGGCCCCTGCCGAGGCCGGAGGCTTGCCAATATTCCTTGTTGTGGTCTGTCGCCTCGACAACCAGCGGTTCAGCGGGCAACCCGCTCCAATTTATCTCTGACACTGACTCCTCCCTCGGGTCTGCACCGCAGCAGACCAATCCGTAGGGGACGGATGGTGGCTGGCGCAGCGCGGTTGATCATTCCAAAGTCGGAGCATTATCCGGTTACGCGCATGTACGCCACTCCGCATGATGGAGACATCGAAGGCCTAAGGCTAACAGGCTGGCGGAACTGCGTCCGCCGGCTCTCGCGGAGGACTCCTGCCGTACCATCAAAGAATGGAATTCGAACCAATCCTCGCCGCAGTTTCCAAGTACATCGTTGGTGCAGGCGGCATTGTCGCTGTGGCGTTCGGCGTCTTCCGCTTCCTCGGAACAAAATGGCTCGACGCGAAGTTCAACGAACGTCTTCAAACGCTGAAGGCAGCGGAAGACCGATCCGTGCGACACATACAGTCCACGATTGACCGCGAGATCCACCGAGCAAAGAAGCTCTACGACAACGAGTTCACCGCGCTCTCGGAGTGCTGGAAGCTGCTTCGTGTCGCGTACGACCTCTCAGCGGCCACGATCGCGTCGTTAGGGACGGCGGTCGAGCGGTTCACAGACGAAGAGCTCGACCGGCACCTGAGTGCTCGCGGAATGGCGGAGTGGAAGCAGCGTGAGGTCAAAGCCAAGACCGGCAAGGATCGGGCCGATGAGTATCACGTCTGGTCAGAATGGGAACGATACAAAACCGTTGATGAGGCGTGGCGGAAATTCCGGAGTTACTTGGACGCCAACAGCATCTTCTTCGCAGACGGCTTCAGCGAGCGATTTCGCGCCATCGAAGCGTTGATCATCGGCTCGAACGTTGAATTCGAGGATCGAATCAGAGAATACGGCCGGCCACGCACTCGCGACGCCTTCGAATTCACGAAGAAGCTTCGCACCGAGGGCGAACCGCTGATGAAGGAACTGGAGCAGTTGGTACGCAAACGAATTTGGTCCGTCGACAAGGGGGCTGAGGGTTCCGCTCAGTAGTGGCTAAAGCCACTACTGAGCGGTGGCCTCGGCTATGCCCGCCTGACAGTCTCGACCAAGGTACGGCTCGACGAAACCGGCGGCGCCGCGAAGCGCAGTTGATGGGAGGCCAAGTCCCATGAAGGCCTCCGACGGCCACGGCGCAACCAGGCTTCTCCGCGGTAGCGCGCGGCTCGGCTCCGGGCTCATCCGCGCCTATGAAAATGCACGCTATACCTTGTAGCGCTATTGCGGTCGTCGTGGGGAAACTCTCCCTTCGACATGAAAACTGCGCACTCCGCCATTGGCAAAGCTCTCCGCTGGGTTCGGCGAGCTCGTGGCATGGCGCAAGAGGAATTCGACACTGTCTCCAGCCGAACGTATGTGAGCGAGCTCGAACGAGGTGTTCGTCAGGCAACGGTCGTCAAGATCGATTCGATCGCGTCCGTAATGCAAGTGCATCCTCTGACTGTGCTGACGTTGAGCTACTGTCGAACGCCATCGGCACTCGAGGCCTCAACACTGCTCGCGCGGATCAGCGATGAGATCAACGAGCTTGCCGCCGCGGCTGCTTTGAAGCGTTGACCGGGCAGTCAGTTGCGCTATGGGGCGGCGTAGAAAACTCGACCCCTCGCGACAGCGGATCGCACGCAACGTGGCAGCGCTCCGAGCCGCCCGAGGCTACACGCAGCATGAACTCGGCCAGCTCGCAGGGCTGCATCGTACGTTTATCGGCGCCGTCGAACGAGCCGAGGTCAATGTCTCCATAGACAACATCGATCGCATTGCATTGGCACTCTCGGTCGATCCAGTGGAGCTGCTGGCACCTCAGCAGCCCTGAGTCCGCGGCTCCGTCGCCAAGCAAGTGCAGTTCAGAGGCGGAGGCCACTCCGACCCACACAAGCTCGGGCGACGCTGTTCTCCCGATCTGCAGCAATCGAGCCCAATGGCAACTCTGGTCGCCGAGCTAACGGCGGCCCCAGTCGCGACTACTTCTTCGGACGGTTGCGACGCTGCGATTTGGCCTTCATCTTGTTGCGCGTCTTTTTTCCCACCGGCCGCTTGCCGCGCGGCGCGTCGTAACCGCTGGCATATCCAGGGAACATTTTTTTCAGGTCGGGGCGGCGTAATTTTTTGGACGGCGCTTGCGGGAACTCCTGCGCGGTGAGCAGCGACATGGTTCGACGAGACCCAAGAATGTCCAGCTCTGCGCGCATCTGCTCGCGCTCGCGCTTGATCTCTTCGTCCCAGGTCAATTGCTCCCAAACTAGCAGATCCTCTGACGAGCCGGGATAGTTCTTATCGGGGTGGTCGAACGCGATGCCTACGAACACGTTGCTGGCGGGCAGCGACAGCTTCGCGACTTGGCAGTAGGCCTGGAGGGTCAATCGACGCCGATTTCTGTATTGGTCGTACGTCTCATCGTCCGCCTTGCTTGCCACCACGATGACGTAGGCCGGATCCGGTTGCTCGGCCTGACCGTAGAGGCGTGCATGCAGCGTGCCTCGTCGCGCGAGCCGCACGGCCTGTTTCACAAGGTCTGCGAGGATCCGACGGCGAAATCGTGATTCGCCCGCCATGTACCGCAGGGCCCTTTCGACCTCCTGCGGTTGCGCAGGCAACCCGTCAGGATTTGCGCTTGGATCGCCATGGGTTACGAACCGGTCGATCAACTCGTCCCAGACTCGACTGGCCCGGTCGGAGCGCTTCTTCGCTAAGTAGGCGGGATTGCGCTGCAGGCTCGCATAGTGGCTCGTATCGAAGATCAGCTGGCCCGGAGGGTCTGCAATGTCGAAGCGCGCGAAACAGTGCTCGTCGCGGTCGTCCATCGTCGTCAGGTAGGCTGCGACCAGTTGCTCTTCACCCGGAGCGAAGACCCGCATGTTCGGATTGTTCAGCAGTACCGCTCGTCGCTCCAGATACCCGACAAAATCCGCCACCGTGTCGAGCTCGCCCATGACGATGTCGAGGGCCGCCTCGTCGAAGATGTGGATGAACCCGCGGCTCGCGTCAGCTCTGCCCACCGTGAAAGGCCAGTTCTTGAAGTTGCCGGCGCTGACGTCCGTCGAGATCATCAGCGAGCCGATGTCGTCGGAAAAGTGCTTCTTCGCAGCCTCACGTGTACCGCGCGTGACAGCGATCAAATGGTATCGGGCGCGCGTGGCGTCTGGGATCGTGACGGGCAGCTTGCGCGTACAGCTTGCGTCGAAGAACACCCGGTCGGGGTGTTGGCTGATCCATCTTTTTGCACCCCAGAGCTGGTTGATCGACTCCTTGATAGCACTCCGGTACCAGCGTGGCCAAGCCACCGACAACTCCCGGTGATCCTGGAACTTGATGTGCTTGTCCGAGAAGATCAGGACGTCATCACCGAACACGACCAGCGCGTCGCACATCTCCTTCGAACCTCTCCGGGAGCCATGCTGTCGCTCGTCGTTGAAGAGGTTCGTATACGCCCAGAGACGCAGGAACGACCGGCGACAGAGGTTCGTCAGATGGCGTTCCGAGTCGTTGAAGCCCGTGCTCTCTGGGAGACCAAACATGCCAGGCGGCTTCGGGAATGCGAAGTCAGGGGTGTCGTCGGCCAATGCGCCTCCTTGGGCGGTCTCAATCGAAGCCGGTCGCAAAGACGATGACGAACCGCGATCGATCAAACGGCAATCGAGTCGATTCGAAAGAGCGAGTTCAAATTCGATGATCGCACCAGCGCGGAGCAGTCCCGCAAGCTTCCTAGCTGGAGATGAAAGGCATCCTCGCCACGCGTTCGGGTGTCGAGACAGATCCGAAACTCGTTCTGATAGGAGAACTCCTTGAGCTTTCGGAATGGGATATCGATTGTCTCTGCTGCACCATGAAACGTTGCGCCATCAAAATATTCAACAGCCTTGATGCGCGCCTTCAAATTAGTTGCGGTCAACGCCGCCTTCGCGCGCTCGATGAACGGCACCGCAGGCACGACAACCGCGTGCTCACCGAAGTTGATACACCGGTCGTCAATCGAAAGTTGCCGCTTCAATTCATCAGCCTGGTCTGACGAGTAGTCGATCTTCCCGTCAACGTATTCGAATCCCACCGTGCCCATCGCGTACATGCAGAAGACATGAAGATGGTCGTGAAATTCGTAAGCCATCGAGGTAGGCGCAGCCAAATCTTCCTTCGTGATCGTCAGCTCAGGGAAGCCTTGAAAATTGAGCTTGATGATCGTGTCGTGAGGCTGCCACCAATGGGATACAGCCTCATATGGATCGCCTCGACCATCGCCGCTGGAGGTCTCCAGTGGTTTGAAATAGGAGAGTCTGTTCATATGGAGGTGCCCATCCATGAACATCTCGGCATGTTCCTTCTTCGAGAAGAACTTGATGAGATACCAGATCCGCTTGCCTGACTCCACGCGTTGCTCCTATTGACACCGGTGATCGATTGGCGCCGGCGGCCGCTGACGGCGCTGAAAGCCGCTCGAGGACGCTCTCGGTTTTGGGCCGTGCGCCTCGTCGAAATTCACAGTTGACCACGAAGCGCGGCGGTCGTCACCGTGTTGGCGATCCATCGCGAGCGCGTGTTCCGCAGTTCGTGCTCGGTCCGGGTTCCCCCACCACGGCCCAACCTTTGCGCTGCATGGTGCGCCGGGCCAGAATGCGCGAATGACCGACCTGGACCAGCACATCCTCCGAGGCCGCGCATCAACATGATCGCGTGGCTCCTATCACTCCTTCCAGGATGGACGACCGGCCGTCTCGCACGCCGGGCCGAACTCGAGGTCCGTGGCTGGACCAAGAACAATCCGACGATGCGCAATCTGCGCTACGGATGGTTTCGGCGATTGCTCATCGGAGCTGGCAATCGTCCGGTGCAGTTCACACTGCTGATCGCCGCCACAGCAATGGGTGCAGCCTACTTGGCGGCGTGGAAGCGTCAAGCAATCTGGTTCCTGCCATCGCCAGGCGTCGACCAAAAGTTCGATGCCGCCGCGTATAGCGGTGTGCCCTGGAGCGTGCAGGCGACCCTCGTGGCGCTGGTCTATCCGATCGTCCTGGCGTTCATCGCTCTGATGTTGCAGCGTCGTGCGCATTCGACAGTGTCGCTGCGTGTGTACGTTCTAGATTCCGCGATCGCGCCGGCAGGGGCCAGTTCAATCGGCCTGCTTCTGGCATTGGGGCTGGAGTACTTCGCGGCACCGTATAGCTCGGCCGAATTCCTGCACACGTACATGGCTCAACTGCTGGTCTTCAATGGCTACTGGTTCGTCTGCAACGTGGCTTTGACGGGCTTTTTCCTGAGTCAGACCATCCGTTTCATCCAGGAAGACGAGGCTCACTACGCGTACACGCGCATTGCCGTTGACGTCGCGCTTCGGTCCGAATTGATCGCCGCGGCCAAGCAGCACATGCTTGTGAATGCGCCGTATTCGGATTGGGGCGTGCCGAATGACTTCGAGGATCGCGCACCGAGAGCCCGGGTTCGCATGCTGGCCCTGTCTGGCGGCGGTCGCGGAGTTGGCCGGCACCTCAGGGGCAGCATGCAGTTGGACGACGTGCACCTGCGCTTGCTGAAGCGGGTTGCTTGTCGATGGATTGCTCGCGCCAACGCAGCTGACGACGGCACAGGCGATGCTCCGCTCTTGGTCTTTCCGCAAATGGTTGGGGAAGTCGCCACGGGACGCGTTGAACTGTGCTGGATCGAGCACGGCCCTCCGTTGACGAGACTCGAGAGACTACTGGTGCGGTCAGCGTTCCGCTATCGGTCGTCGCGTCGAGGAACGCTCTCACTGTCGACCAAGAAGATGCTTGCCGAATTGGGCGCTCAAGTGCAGGCGACCGCCGAGGATCGCCGGTTCGGTGCAGCGGAGGACGGCCTCAGGACGGTTCTGCAACTGCACAAGACGCTGCTTCTCGCCAGTGCGGCGGACAGCGAGGGAGTATTCGAGAACGCAGCAACGATGTACACGTCCGAATATCGTTGGGGTAGCACGTCTTTCGACATGGAGTGGCTCAAACCGTACCGTGAAATCGGCCGGATCGCAGTGAACGCGCTCGATGAAGACGCGAGACTGTTCCGAACGCTAGCAGCGATCACTGCGTCCATCGCCGCCGATTTGCCGGCCAAGCCTGAGAAACTGGTGATCGACGCGCAGCACGTGAGCACGAATCTCATGTACCAATTGGCGAGTTGGTGGACTCGAAGGGCCGATGCGAGTCTGGCACCTGGCGAGAAAGCGTTCAGCGGAAAGCTTCCTGCGCCCTTGGACAAGGTTTACGAGGAAGCGCTCGTCGCGCTCATTGGCGGTTGGGGGCACTTGCATATTGACGTCAAGGAGTCGACACCCGAGCACGACGCGACAGCATGGGATGCGCTCGCGGCACGCGCAAAGGTCTACGCCGCGCACATCGACAACTCCGCACTGATGTTTCTCAAGGCAGTCTCGCGCGGGGACGAGGTCGCGTCGGCCTGGCTGCTGGACAGCTTCTTGAAGTGGTGGGGCAATCGTCAACACGAGTTGCCAGCAGAGGGGATAGATAGCGAGATCGTGTGTAACGTCACCCTGTCATTGGCGGACAAGAGCTGGCAGGAGACACAGGCGTTCTTCTGGAACGGTGGCGAGCCGATCGCGCTGGATCTCGCCAAGCGAGCACTCAACCTCGCCATTCGCCGCTATTGGGAGAGCGTCCGCCTGTATCTGGCCGTCCTCCTTGTGCACAACGCAGGCTACACCCCCGACCCGGACTGTCGTGAGCTACGACTTGCTGCGGCACTCGCGAAAGGCCGCACCCAGCATCCCGGCGGAAATGTCGCCTTTTGGCCGATGGATACCCTCGATGCAGTCAGCAGCCGCTTGCTGGCGGAGGAGTTCGGGATCAACACGGTGGGACGGCGGCTGGACGAATTCGCCGACAAGCTACGCTGGGAAAAGGAGACGCCGGTCGTATCCGGCTGGATCTACGGGTGGGTCGGTGGACCAGACGACTTAGCTTCCATGAAACGGAGCCAGGCTGTGTTGCTTGTGGCTCTGGCGTTCCCGCGCGCGCCGACCATTGGGAGGAACAAGAGGCTCATCGAGCGTTGGTGGCGCGACATGGACAAGCTTGAGACCGTGGCCAGATACTGCCGCGAAATGCGAAAGCAGGTGCTTTCAGGTGATTTCAGGCAGTCGCAGCAAGCGATCACGGCGCTCCAGCGCCACCTTGGGGCACCGGGCGAGATCCGTTCGGCCCGGCGCGCGGTGAGCGGCATGTTCAAGGCGTTGGGTCGGGTTGCGCATCATGAACGGATCATCACGCTGCGCGCGCTCGATGTCGACGAGGGCAGAGTTCGCAGCCTGGCGGATCGTACGGCCGCGAATGTATCTGGGCCCGATCATCCGCCGAGCGCGCCCATTGTTGGGCACCAGTTCAACGCAGTCCTCGACGCGCCCGTACGTACCATGTCCTTCCAGGCCTACAAAAGAGATTTCGTCTCTGGCGGTCGCAACTCCGACTTTGGGTTAGCCGAGCATCTCGCAGTGCATATTCGCGGGCAAGCCGAGGCCTCCGCATTCGATGAAGCTCTGGCGAAGACGTCGCTGCAGCCGGCTAACGCGATCGAACTTCGCAATGGACACGATGTCACAGTTGGCGCGATGCAGGATTTCGTGATCCATCTGGCGTCGCTCGCTGCCGACCTTCGCGCGGCGGGTGAAGATCCGGTGATTTTGGTCGGCGAGACGACTGTCGGATCGCTGCTTCGACCCTATCGGTGGGGTCCCGACCACGAATGGCAGACTCCGCTTCCGTCGGGCGTCGTAGTGCGCGGCCCCATGCATGAGAATGGTGAGAAAGCGCACTCGTATGTCAATGACACCCCGGTGTACTCGTTTCAGACACCGCGCGGTGACTGCTATGTCGTGCCGTCGAGGCTGATCAGATTCCTGGAATACGGTGGCCATGATCCCGCGAGCTCAATATCCATCCGATGGACGCAAGCGAATGACGAGCAGCTGAACTTCACGTTGACCTACCGCGCAAGATTCGTTGGCGAAAGCCTCCATCATTGAAGCCGGCGGGCTACTCAGCGAAGCTGCGTCTCGTAGTCGCAATCATCGACCTCGTTGTGACCGCGGCAAGACTAGTTGTCAGATGTTGGGTTAGCTTCTCTTGCCGGTTGAGGCCGCCTCGCGAATACGCTGCCGTACTCGCTTAACGTAGGGCGCATCCAGGGGATGCGTCGGCAGGCCGATCCAGCGCGCAGGTGGCCATGCTGGCAAGAGTGGCGTCTGTAGGCATGTAGTCGGTAAGCGTCCGGTCGTGCTTTCAATTACCCACAAATCTGAAGACCTGACGGTCCACCGAGGTCGACGTCGGTGGACCGTCAGGTCTTCAGATTTGTGGGTAATTGAAAGGGCCGCCAGACACTGACGGCCTGCGGGCCGCCCACGCTCCTGATTGAGAAATTCGCAGACAATATCATTCGATGCTGGCGAGGATGTCGTCGGCGGTCTTTGCCCACGAGTATGGCTTCGGCGCGGAGTTGTTGACCTCGAGGTAAGAGCGGCTCGCCTGTTCGAGCTCACGCGTCGAGCGGTGCGTGCCCGGCGGATGCAGCGTTCGGTGAGCGTCGAGAACCAGCGTTCGACCTAGTTCAACCAAGAGGCGGACGTCGGCGTGAAGTGGACGTGGAACCGTGGCTTGGCAGCGAGCCAGCGCTTGATCGTGTCGGTCTTGTGCGTCCCGTAGTTATCCATCGCGAGATGGATGTTGAGCACCTTCGGCACGTTGGCCTCGATCGTGCGCAGGAACCGCAGAAATTCGCTGCTGAGGTGCCGACGATGCGTCTCGCCGATGACCTTGCCCGTGGCGATGTCCAGCGCCGCGAACAAGGTCGTCGTGCCATGCTGCATGTAGTCGTGCGTGCGTCGAGCGGGCATGCCCGGCGCCAATGGCAGCATCGGCTGGGTGCGGTCGAGAGCCTGGATCTGGCTCTTCTCGTCCACGCACAAGGCCATGGCCATCAACGGCGGGTTCAGATACAGGCCCACGATGTCGCGTACCTTCTCGACGAACATCGGATCTGTCGAGAGCTTAAAGATCTCCTGCCGATGAGGTTGCAGTCCGAAGGCCTGCCAGATGCGCAGGATCGCGTTCTGGGTCATGCCCATCTCGCCTGCCATCAGCCTCGTGCTCCAGTGCGTGGCGCCTTTGGGAACGGACTCAAGTGTCTTGGCTACGACCGCCTCGACGCGCTCGTCGTCGATCGTGCGCGGCGCGCCCGATCGAGGCGCAGATTTGTAGTGGCGCATAACTTCACTCATGGTCGCCGCATGCGGCGGCAGCCCGCATGAGGGTTTTCTTGGCGCTGTCGAACGAGGCCTGGCGCCTTGGGGCCGGGCTTCGTCGAGAATGGCGTGGGCACGAGGGCCTGGCCGGTCGCCGAGGCCGGCCTCGCCGCCGGCATCGACTGGTCTCCTGGCCCGCCACGTCGAGTGCGTCGCCCGGGTGCCAGAGCCCGGCTCAGGGCTGGGGGCGCCACCTCAGCGATGCGTTCAGTTGCTGTACAACACGCCCCGGCCGCTACCACTGACGTAGATGCGTCCGTAGATGTTCTGATCGGCCACCATCAGGGTGATGCCGCCGAACTGGTGAGCGGCGTCGTTGAAGCGAGTCCAGGTGACGCCGGCATCGTCGGAGCGGTACACGCCCCACACGCCGTTCACCACGCCCACCACGTAGACTGCGGCCGAGTACCCAGCACCTGACGCTGCCTTGCCCAAGGCCACCTGGGTGGCGCCCTGCAGGTCGGGCCACAGGTTGGTGGTCGTGACCGAGGCGAACTGGCTAAGCTTCGTCCAGGTCACTGCAGAATCCAGCGAGTGGTACAAGGCGTTGCCGTCGGCCAGCCAGACGTCGCCCTCGGCGTTGGGGTTGACCACGAGCGAGGTGGTCCCGAAGTAGTTAGGGGCTAGCTGCGCGATCACCGGGCTCGGGCTCTGCGTGAACGTATGGCCGCCATCCGTCGAGGCATAGACCTTGCCCGGCGCGCTGCCCCACCAATTGCCGCCTGAATCGTACGCATAGACCTTGTTCGGGTTCTTGCGATCAGCGGCCAGGTGGTAGCCGCGATTGTCGACGCCGGTGACCGGCGGCAGATTGGTCGGGACCCAGGTCGCACCACTGTCGGTGCTGTAGGACGGCACTGAGTTGGCAGGCGCCCAGACCACCTTGTTGCGCGCAGTGACCACAATGGTCGCTTGGCCACCCGTGTTTGCGGCAGCGCCGGTAGGAAGAGTGGCGAACGGCGCCCAGGTCTTCCCACCGTCACCAGACCAGAAGCCGGTGCCGGTGGAGGTCGCGTCCGCGACGCCGACGCTCGCGATATAGAGCGGATCGGACCATGCCATGTCGGCCGAGTTGCCATTGCTCCATTGGTTCGTGGGGCCCAGGGTCGCCCGCTTCGTGAGATCCGTGTTGAGCCATGCGCCGATGTCGCCCGAACTGCTGATCAGCGTGTACGGTGCCCCGGCCGGCGGAGTCGAAAGGGCCAGCGTCACAGTCTCCTCGACGCCACCTACAATCTCGTTCCAACTGGGCGTGGACGAGGAGGCGTTTCGGGTTTCCCACATGCCGCCGCCATAGACGTGCAGGATGCGGTCACGGTTGAACGGATCAATCTCGACGTCGTCGATCGCGCCCCAGAACGAGTCGCCGGCCGGCGTGTGCGGCATGGTGGCGACGATTTCGCGCCAGGTCTTGCCGTCGTCGTCGGACAGTTGGACGATCTTCTGGCCGCTGTAGTCGCCCCAAGTGTTGGTCACGCCCACTGCGATGCGGGTGCTCGCGCCGGTGCCGGAGACGGACATGCCGCCGAGGCCGGCGTTCGTCGTCGCCCCCGCGTTCGGGTCGTCCAGCAAGGTCCAGTTGCTGCCGTCGAACTTGTAGAGCCGGGCGGGCCCGAAGGCGCTCGGCCCCGGGTCCTTGTTGAACACGACATAGAACACGCCGTCGGCGGCGCGCACCATGTGCGGAATGTGGTAGCCGGAGACGGGAGTCGAGACCGCGTTCCATGTCGCGCCACCGTCCGTGGACTTGTACAGATTCGAGCTCAGGCCTGCGAAGCTGACATAGTCCGGGGCGATAGCTGTGTAGAGGGTCTGGGTCGCCGCGCCGGAGCCTTTGGTTCCGGTGTCGAACACCACTAGTTCAACGCCCGTTGCGTTGCCGCCCACGGCACTGATCTGCGAGGAGCTCATCTTGGCCGTTGACAGCGAACCGACCTGAGCCCAGCTGCGGCCAGAGTCCGTGCTGTTCCAAAGTCCGGCCGCGCGCGAGCCGTAGTACAACGTTGACGGCTTGTTGGGGTCGACCATCAGGCGTTCGCCAATGCCCCTGCCACTGTTGTTTCCGCCCGTCGAGAAGGGCAGCGTGACGTGCGTCCAATGGTTGCCGCGGTCACTGGAGGTGTACAGCCGGGCGTTCGCGCCAGACGTGTACATGCCGGCAGCCATATAGACGAGCTGGTCGTTGTTCGGATCGAGCGCGATGCTCTCCACGCCTTGATAAAAGCCCTCGTCAGGCCCGAAGCCGTCGGTGATGGACGCCCAGGACATCGTGGCTTCGTTCCAGCGGTAGGCGCCGCCGACATCTGTGCGTGCGTACAGCACGTTCGCCGACGTCGGATGGAAGACGAGGCCAGAGATGAGGCCGCCACCGCCGTATTTCACACTGTTCCAAACGCTGGCCGGAGCCGCTCCCGGGGGCGGAGCAGGAGCAGGAGCAGGAGCAGGAGCAGGAGCAGGAGCAGGAGCAGGAGCAGGAGCAGGTGCAGGTGCAGGTGCAGGTGCAGGTGCAGGTGCAGGAGCAGGTGCAGGTGCAGGTGCAGGTGCAGGAGCAGGAGCAGGTGCAGGTGCGGGAGCAGGAGCAGGAGCAGGTGTGTCGCCACCACCGCCGCCACAGCCAGTCACCAGGGTCGCAGTGAGGAGAGAGAGAACGGAGAGTTGTTTGCTGTACTTGTTCATGAGCGGAAACCAGGTCTGGTTCGTTGAGTGCATGGCGCGCTGTGGCGCTGATCACGGGGCATTCGATTTTTCCGGCACCACAGCGGCGCCACCAGCCGCAACCTACGGCAAGTGGGTGCAGCGCAGCGGAAAGGTGGGCTTCATTTCTTGCACAACTCACTGATCGCGTTGGGGCCCGTGGCGGTGATCAAGCCCAGCCGATAGGGAAGCTCGAGGTATTCGTACGACTTGCCTGGTTCCAGATCCAGACCTTGGTAGAGGAATCTCAGCGGTTGGCAGGGGTCGATGCTCAGAGTCTGGTCGAAGCCGTCGCGGATCATTTCGCCGTGAGATATGCCCTGGGACCAGATCCGGCCGTTGAATGTGACGTTTTCTGCGCTCGCGAACATGTTCATCGGGCCGCCGGGAATGGTGCCATTTGCCATCGAGGCTATCGGCTGTTCAGGCCCGGAAATACCGGCCACTGCTCCCGCTCGCCTCGATCAGCGTCAAATACTGGCTGGTGTCGGTAATCTTGTACGTGTTGCTTGCCTCGAACATGTCCGCGGCGTTTGCCTCCTTCATGACGACGAGGGGCTCTTACTATCAGTCCGCCTGCGCTGCAGCCTTGCACTGCGATGCGCACGGGCCGCGTTGGCCATCCATTGCCTCAGTGGGCGCCTGACGCCGGAATATTGGGGTACGGAGCCGGGTTCGCCAGGTAGGCGTGGAACAGGTTCGCGAATTGGCCGCCGTCGGTCGTGATGTCCGCCGACGTGGCACCCCCGGGACTGAAGACGATCCCGAATACACCGTTGGCCGTGTACTGCGTTGGATGCGTCAGCATGTAGTGGACGCGGTTGTCCCGATAGTGGTGCGGAGTTCCGCCGGGGGTCGTCGAGGGCACGCCCATGGGAGTCTGCCAGAACAGGATCGGCAGGTTGCCCAGGTGGCTCCGCACGGTGCTCCACTGGGCGAGAGCCTGATTGAAATTCGGTGTGGTGACGTTGTTCTCGTCCCAGTAGAACGGGCCGTTGCCGCGACCAGCGCACTCGTCCACGGGCGTCGGGACTTCAAAGCAACCTGCGTCACGATCGCTCGTCTGACCCACGATGAAGTCCGCCTTGTCAGCACCGAGCTTTGCCATGAAGGTGCCGATGGAGTCGGCATCAGACCCCCAGAACGACGGGGGAAAGCCCATCCTCGCCTTGGGCGCGTATGTCCGCCCAAGCGTCAACAGGCAACCGACAACGCCGACGGCAGTATCCGGTTGGCTGGCGCATTCCGTCACCGTGCTCACGCGCGCGGGCAACTTCGTCGGGTCGCCGCCGGGTGCGGCACCCATGGCAAAGCCCCAAAAATCAGGCTCGACGTTGACCAGGGCGGGGAGGCCGGTCGCGCCGATCTTCTGGTACATCAACTTGACTTGCGCCCAGTAGGCGGCCATGAACGGCGCGTCGTTGATGACGGTGACGTCGCCACCCCGTAGGGAAGGCATCTGGAACAGGGTGAACAGCGGCACGGCGCCCACCGCCGCAGCGCCGCTTGAGAACTGCGTCACGAAGGAGCCGTCCGGGCTGTTCCATTGTGGCCATGCCGTCCCCCCGGGAGGAGCCATGAAACCCGTGACACCAACGAGATAGGCCTCGACGATGTCCGGAACGATATTCTGGGCCTTCATGTCCGCGTAAGTATTGGAATTGCCGAGGCCCACGAGGAGTTGGCCGGGCTTGCCGAGGGCCGCAGTGATCGAAGGGGGTGAGGGGGGGGGAGGCGGCGGCGCAGGCGCAGGTGCAGGTGCAGGTGCAGGTGCAGGTGCAGGTGCAGGTGCAGGTGCAGGCGCTGGCGCTGGCGCTGGCGCTGGCGCTGGCGCTGGCGCTGGCGCTGGTGCTGGTGCTGGTGCTGGTGCAGGTGCAGGTGCTGGTGCTGGTGCTGGTGCTGGTGCAGGTGCAGGTGCAGGTGCTGGTGCAGGTGCAGGTGCAGGAGCAGGAGCAGGAGCAGGAGCAGAAGTGTCGCCACCACCGCCACCGCCGCCACAGCCAGTCACTAGGGTCGCAGTGAGGAAAGAGAGAACGGAGAGTTGTTTGCTGTACTTGTTCATGAGGGGAAACGGGTTCCGGTCGATTGATTGGTATGGTTTGGCGCGGCGGCGCTGATCACCGGGCATTCGATGGCTCCGGCACCACGGCGGCGGCCGCCAGCCGAAGCCGGTCTTGCGGAAGGTCATGCGTCGACACGCTGATTGCGCGAGTCGTTCGCCAGCCAAGCCACTGCCAGCAATGATGCGAATGGTCGGACAAGAACTGCATGTTCCGGTTTGAACCAGTGGGCGTCGTGGAGCAAGTTAAGGCTGCCCAGCGTTCCGAGGGCCGACGTCACGGGGATGTTCAGTACGGAACCGCATCCAATGGCGAAGATCGCCTCGTGGTCGACAAAGCGCTCTCGCACGCTGGGCGCGTCCTCGGAAATGACAGCTACGCCGTCGCTCAACATGGAACGCAACCACGCGTCGTTGCCAATGTCTTTGGAGCCACCTGGGGGATAGGTCGCCGAATCACTGGTGTGCATGCGAACAAGCCGCGACCCCTGCAAGCGCAGGATGGTCAGCAGCTTGAAGCCGACGAGTTCTTCCAATGCGCCCTCGATGCTCCGATAGAGTCCCGCCTCCGGCTTGAGGGCCGCAAGTTCCGACGCGTGCGAGAGGAGCGCCAAGGCGCGTGCCGACTTCATGCTTCATGCCCCAGGTAAAGCTCGACAGCACGCGGGTCGTCAAGCAGGCCAACCGCCTGGCCCGACATCGCAACCCGGCCCTGGTCCATGATGTAGCCGCGCTGACTGATCTGGAGCGCCTCGCGCGCGCGCTGCTCGACGATCAGGACGGCGCAACCCCATTGCGGCAGTTTGACGATCTGTTCGAAAACACTCTTCACGAGTGCAGGCGACAGCGCAGCCGTGGGTTCATCCAGGCACATCAGTCTCGGTTTCGACATCAGCGCGCGGGCGAAAGCCAGTTGCTGTCGCTCTCCGCCCGACAGGGCGCCTGCCCGGCGTGCCAGCATCGGGTGCAGGTCTGGAAAGAGCTCCATCACCTCCTTTGCCCGGCGCCGCACGTCCGGCACACCTTGCACCACCAGCAGGTTTTCCTGAACGGTGAGCGCCCCGAACACGTTCAAGACTTGGGGTACATACCCGATTCCGCAGGTCAACCGGGTTTCCGTGGGCTTCTCTGCGAGCGACTTTCCCTCGAAGACAAGCGCGCCTTCGATGCGCGGCAGCAGACCCATCACGGCCTTGATCAGCGTCGACTTGCCGGCACCGTTGGTGCCGACAACCGTGACGATTTCACCAGCTTGCACCTCGACGTCGACGCCCTTGAGAATATCGACTTCGGAGTAGCCTCCGCGGAGGGCTTCGATTTTCAGCAGTGTCATGTCAGGCACCCATGTACGCGGCGCGTACGCGCTCGTCGGCCAAGGCTTCAGCGGGCGTTCCCTGCGCCAGCAAGCGGCCGCGGTCCAGCACCACCATGCTTGATGCCAGCTTCGCCAGCATGTGCAAGTTGTGCTCGACGATCACGAAACCTATGCCTTGCGAATGCAGTTCGTGAATGCGGTCGGAGATTTGTTCGATCAGCACCGGGTTCACGCCAGCATACGGCTCGTCCAGCAGCACGCATCGCGGTTCGAGCATCAGGATTCGACCCAGCTCGAGCAGTTTCTTTTGCCCCCCTGACAGCGAGCCTGCAGGCTGATCGGAGACCGCTTCCAACTTCAGAAACCGCAACCACTTCATGGCACGCTCCTTCAGTTCGGCCTCTTCGGCGCGAACTTTCCCCGGGCGCACCAGCAACGTCCACAGCGATTCGCCGGCCTGTGCGTTGGGGGCAGCCAACATGTTCTCGGTCACGCTCAGGTGGCGGAACTCGCGAGGCACCTGGAACGTGCGGCACAATCCCAGCCGCGCACGTTCGAACGCGGCAAGTGGGTCGAGTAATTGCCCATTGAAGCGGATCTCCCCGCGGACCTGCTTGATGAAGCCGCTCACGACCGAGAACAACGTGCTCTTGCCTGCTCCATTGGGCCCGATCAGCCCCACGATTTTGTTGGTGGGCACCTCCAACGAGAGTTCATCGAGTACCCGAAAGTCGCCGTAGGTCAACGTCAAATGACGCAGATCCAAAGTCATGACGCTTCTCCTGTCTTGGCCACTTTGCTCAGAGCGCGCCTTGTTCGAAACTTGATGCCGAGCAATCCAGAGGGCGCGTACCGCATGAACAAGATTAGTGCCAAGCCCACGGCGGCGAGTCGCACACTCGACATGGCGACGTCGGAGACACCCGGGATCACGTCGCGAAGAACCCGTGAACCTTCGAGGAATGCCACCAGAAGAAAGGCACCAGCCACGGCGCCGCGCAGTTTGCCGACGCCGCCCATGATGATCGCCATCCAGACGTAAAACGTGACCACCGGCGTGTACTGCTCGGGCGTCACGAAGCTGCTGTAGTGGGCGTAGAACGCGCCTGCCAGGCCGGCGATAGCGCCGCCCACCATCAGCACCTGTGTCTTGAACTTCGCTGGGTTCTTCCCGAGGGCCAGCAGCGCCGTTTCATCGTCGCGGATCGCCTGAATCAGGCGTCCGTAGGGACCGCGTGTGATGAGTCGGAGCAGCAAGACCACGATTGCACAGGTTGCCATCATCACAATCGCCAGCGCGACGTCATTCCAGAAATTCGACCCAAAGCCCGTGAACAAGCGTGGCACGCCCGTAACACCTTGCCCGCCGTTGGTGATCGCCTTCTCGCTGATGATCACGAGGCGGACGATTTCCGAGAACCCGAGTGTCACGATTGCCAGGTAGTCGTCGCGCAGCCTCAGCGCGACCCATCCCAAGGGCCACGCCATGAGCGCGGGCAACACGACCGCAAGGCCGAACCCGAATATCGGATGCCAGTTCAGCCTGGTGGCGCACAGGGCGGCTGTATAGGCACCCAGGGCGAAGAAACCGACATGGCCGAAGTTGATGAGGCCGGTGAAGCCGTACTGAAAGTCCAAACCGACGGCGAGAAGGACATAGACCAGCGCCGTGATGAAAATGGCGAGCAGATAGGCGTCCATCAGCGGGCTCCCTGCAGGCGGGTGAACAGGCCCTGAGGACGCCACAGGAGTACGAGCAGCATGACGGCGTACGACATGGCAATCTTGTAGGTGAAGCCAACGAAAGGCGTTGAGACTTCCTGGAAGACTCCGAGGAGGACGGCGCCGGCGACAGCGCCCAGAGGGTTGCCGAGCCCGCCAACCACGGCGGCCGCGAATGCCGCAAGCAGTAGCTCGGCGCCGGCCTCCGGGCTGACCAGTGTCTTGAGGCCCACCAGCAGGCCCGCAATGCCGCAAACCGCACCGACCAGGCACCACATGCTCGCGCTCGCGCGTCCGGTGTTGATGCCGACAACGCGCGCCAAGTCGCCGTTGTCAGCCATCGCGCGCAGGATTCGTCCGATCGGCGTGCCGTACATGAGCACGAACACCGCGCTCATTGTCAGCAGAGCGCAGATTGCCACGATGCCGTCCATCGGATTGATGGTCACGGGCCCAAAGTTCCACGCGCGCATCAGCGGCAACTCGAACATGTTGTTCTCGTGGCCGAAGCCCAGGCCGAGCAGCGCTCGAATGAGAAAGCCGAGGCCGATCGAGGTGAGCAGCAGCGTGACCCCGCTCTGCCGAGCCACCGGCTTGAAGACCAGTATCCAGGAGGCCCAGCCGGCAGCGATGCCCGCCACCAGCCCGCCGAGCGCCGCAAGCAGAAACGATCCGCCGGACAGCTTGTAGGCGCCGAAGGCTCCAAAGCCTCCGACCGAGACAAGATCGCCGGTCGCGGCGTTGGGGAAACGCGCGACGCCGAACACGAGAGTTACCGCCAGGGCGGGCAGCGCCAAAAGCAGGCCTTCGGCCAAGCCATTGGCCACAAGATTGGCGAAGTCCGCCCAGCCGAGTTCCATTTCGTCCTCCGCTCTCAGCGATTGATCAGGTAGGCACGCTGCCAGGCGCCGTTCTTGATCGTGAAACCGGCAAACGTCGGGTCGACATCGTTCTCGTCATCGAAGTCCACCGACGAGGATGCACCTTCGTAGTTGATCTTCTTGCCTTGCTTCAACAGCGCTTTGCCTTCGGCGAAGCTGCCCACCTTCTGCCCGCTACCGGTCGTCACCTCGTGCACCTTCGTCGCGATTGCGGCGGTATCGGCGTTGGGGCCCGCCGCTTCGATTGCCAGCGCGAGGACATGGACCATGTCATAGGTCATTGCCGCGTAGACGTTGGCCGTCGCCGGTTTGCCCGTGGCGGCTTCGTATTGCTTGGCAAAATTCTTGTACGCGGTGGCGCCTTCATTCACAATCGACTCAACCACGGTAATGCCCTCGGTCGCTTCGTTGCCCAGGGCCTTCATGAACTCTGTGTTCGCCGCAAATCCGGGCATGATCCACTTCATCTTGGTGCCCGATTGGAACCAGTCGCGGATGATGATCACGCTGTCCGGCGCATAGCCAGACAAGATGATCCCGTCCGGTTTCGAACGCAGTACCTGCTGAAGTTCCGAGCGATAGCTGGTTCGATTCGGCTCGTAGAGGACGAAGTCGGACAACGTGCCGCCGCTTCCGGTCCAAATCTTTTTGAAGCCTTCGGCGTGCGGCGCGGTCGCAGGGCTATTCAATGCCAGAACAGCGGGACGCTTAAGGCCTTCTTGCTGTGCGGCTTTGCTGAATGCCTTGCTCAGATGTTTTGAGCTCCCCTGATAACGGAAGGCGAGCTTCTTAAAATTCTGCTTAGGGTCAGCCAGGCTGACCGCGCCCGACGTGTGCATGAGAATCGCGTTGGCATCGTTGGTGAGCGGCAGCACGGCCAGCGACACGCCGGACGCCCAGGTTCCAAGGATCGCTTGCACTTTGTTGACGTCGAGCAGCTTCTTGGCCGCGAGCACCGCGGAGCTCGGTGTCGTCTGATCGTCTTCTGCGAAGACCTCCAGCTTTTGGCCGGCCGCGCCACCCGCCGCGTTAACCTCCTCCACGGCGAACTGAATCGTCTTCAGCATCCCGGTCCCGTAGTTGGCCCCAGCCCCGGTGATGGGGTTGAGCGCGCCAATCCGAAAGGTCCGGGCGCTCTGCGCAAACACCGGAAATCCGGCGAGGAGTGATGCGCCCGTGGCACATGCGATGAGAGATTGGCGGCGATTGATGCGATTCATGGGGGCCTATCGTGGTGGGGGTGACCCAAGTGATGGTTCAAAGTCCGTTGCGTTTGACAATGACGCCTTCCTTGACGATCAAGCGCAGCGACTCGTCAGGTCTGGACAGTGCTTGCAGAGATTCCAGGGGGTTACCTTCAACGACCAGAAGATCAGCAATCGCGCCTTCGGCGACGACGCCCAATTGACCTTGCATTCGCAGCACCTCAGCGGCCACCGTGGTGGCACTGGCGAGCACTTGCTGTGGTGTCTGAATTTCGCTTCGGATCAGGAACTCTTCGTTCTGTCTAACGTGGGCATCACCCAGCAGATCGCTGCCGAAGCCGATCTGCACGCCCGCGTCCTGCAAAATCCGCAGCGACTGCAGGCCTCGTTCCAGAACACTGTGCGCCTTGGCGACGCTGTCGGGCGGCAGACCAAGGGCCGGACCTTGTTCGACCAGCGCTCGATAGGTCACGAGCGTGGGAACGGCGAACGCCCCGTACCTTGCCATCACACCCGCGGCCTCGGCATCGACGAGATTGCCGTGTTCGATCGTTCGAACGCCGCATTCAACCGCACGAATGATGGCCTCGGGCGTATAGGCGTGTGCCATCACGTAGGTGTGGCGCGCGGCGGCTTCGGCCACTATGGCGCGAATTTCATCAGTGGAGTAGCCGAGCGAGTCGATCGGGTCCGTCGGCGACGCGACCCCACCGCTGGCCATGATCTTGATTTGATGCGCGCCCATCTGCAGTTCCTCACGCACGGCCTTGCGAACTGCATCAACACCATCGACCACGCGAGCGACGGAGCCAATGCGAAACGCGCATGCGCAGGCATCGAGAATCTCCAGATAGTCGCTGCGCCCGCGGAAGTCGCCGTGGCCACCAGTCTGGGAAAGCGCTCGACCGCTGACGAAGAGGCGGGGGCCAACCGCCAAGCCGGTTTCGACCGCATCGGCAAGGGCCCGTTCGGCGCCGCCGGCATCTCGGACCGAGGTAAAGCCGCGCATCAGCATCCGCTCGAGAATCGGGAGTGTGCGCAACAGTACGAAGGCGTTGGGCATGCGGGCTTGACTTCCCAAGTCCATGCGGACCGCGGTCACGTGCACGTGAAGATCGATGAGGCCAGGCATGACAGTCCGGCCTCCGACATCGATCACCTCAGCATTCGACACGGCGCCGTCCGAATCGTGCACAGTCCTGATCCGGCCATCTTCGACGACCACATCACGGTCACTTATGAGGCAACCGGCGGCGACGTCGAGTACCCATGCGTTGCGCAGGACGAGGGTGGACACGTTTGCTCCCTTTTGGATAGACGAGATATGCGGTACATCGGCCGACCCCCTCGGCCAACCCCCTTGGCATGACCTGGATTCTCGGCCGCGACACGGTGTGCGTCTAACGGATTGCAAGAATCCACCCATCACCGATGTGAATAATGTGAGCTCGCCGAGCGGCTACACTTTTATCTCACCACAGCAGCAGAGAGCGAAGCGGCGCTTGAATGACGGCAGAGCGCATGCCAGTGCGCGAAAGTTCTGCGGGTTAACCCGCGCACAAATCGGGAGTCCCATATGGCGGACATTTTTCGGACAATGGATCTCAACCTGTTGCGGGTGTTTGCCGCGCTAATGGCTGAGGGAAACGTGACCCGGGCAGGGGATCGCCTTTCGCTTTCGCAGCCCGCGGTCAGCAACGCGCTCGGACGCCTGCGCAGTACCTTGAACGACGTGCTCTTCGAAAAGGTTTCGTCCGGCGTCCGACCTACGGCGCGTGCGCGCGAACTTTGGTCGGTGCTGCAGCCTCATTTCGAAGCGATGCGCAAGGCGATCTCGCCGGAAACGTTCGAGGCCGCCCGCTATAGAGGATCATTCACCGCGGCGATGTCCGACTACACCGTCGAACGTGTGATGCCACGACTAGCCACATACCTCGCCGAGCACGCTCCCGGGATGCGTCTTGATGTGGTGCAGTACAGTGTCTCGGGCCTTCCGACGATGTTCAACCGTGATGGCGTGGACTTCGCCATCGGCGCCTACCTGAACGACACGAGCCCGACAAGCGGAATTCGTACCCATGAGTTGTGGCCGATTCATTCAAGCTGTCTCATGCGTCGAGATAATCCGCTCGCCAAGGGCCGCCTGACGCTGCGACGGTTCCTCGCGGCGCGCCATGTGGACATTCAGCTTCCCGGAATGAGCTCGCCGCTGTACGACAGTCTTTTGGCCGCGCACGGGCTGCAACGCAATCTCGTGTTGACGCTCAATCACTTCACGCAGGCCCTCGCTGTTTTCGCGCAATCGGAGTGCATTGGTGTCGTGCCCACCTCCCTGTTGGATCTCAGCGCATACGCTGAGATCCTCATATCTCGAGAGCCTCCCATTGCCATGCCCGTGCGTCCCCTGGGGATCATCTGGCATCAACGAAGAGACAGCGACGCCGCGCATCAATGGATACGGCAAGTCGTGGTTTCGCTTTTCGCGCAGAAGGACACCACCAGCAGTTCGCTCCAAAATTGAATGAGCTTATGCTGGCATGTGTGAGCCAACTTTGCAGGAGGCTGACGTGTTGGCGCCGACACGGTTCAGCCGACGGGAAATCGACGGCCTCCTCGACCAAATCAACAGCACGGGGTACGGCCAACACGATGGGGCTACACGCGCGAATCGACGTGACGATCGCGCACCTAGTGGCGCAGCGTACGTAGCCAACGTCTCCGTTTACTGGAACGTGGTCGAAGCGGTGGTTGGAGTGCATCCGTTCGGCGGCGAAGGGCTGACCAGCACCGGCCCGAAGGCCGGAGTACCCGTCTACCTATACCGTCTCCTAGTCGCACGGCCGGTCGAAGTTCTTGCGCGAGCCATCGGTGGCGATCGGCTCTTTCCGTCGCGATGGATGGAGAACGCCCAGCTTGAACTTGGGCTTCTACCTTGCCAGCAGTGTTTGGCTCGTTAAGTCCCTTCTGGAACGCACCGAAAGTTCTCGGCTTTCGTCACGTCGCCCGTGCCGTTGTACCGCGGATAACTTCCGGACAAGCAAATTGGACGAGTCATCTCGGTAGTTCCTGTGGCCGACATTCGAGTGGCTATTAGATCTGTCGGGGCCACTCCCTTCTCTACCCACTTACGCATTTCACCCAGCATTTCTGCCTTGTCTGCGCCCAGATTGGCAACTTCGTCCGTGAACCCGCAATGGCCAACCCCGGGGAAAAATCTCAACTGCGTATTCACTGCGCTCGCACCCGCGCCGGTAGCTACTTTCGAGTGGTATTCCTTGGTTTCTTTGATCGACAGCGCTGTGTCGTTCTGACCCATATAGACAAGCATCTTCTTGCCTTGTTTTAGGTAGTTCGATAGCAGCACTGGGTCGATGTCCAGCGAGGCACTATCAGCCTTTGACTTGATCTTTGGCCAGTAGCGATTGATATCAAACTTGCTGCCGTCGTAGTTGGGTTCGTCTGTTGCGATGACGTTCTTCATCCACTGGAGCCCGTAAGCCGTGAAGTCGATGTACGTGCCGTAGCCACGTCTCCCTTCAATGACAGTGCCATCGCTCAACGTCAGATCGCTCATGATGCTGCCAACCGTCTTGCGTTCGTCGGCGCTCCAGTTCACCAATGTCAGCGGATCAGGATCGCAAGCAGCGGGATTGCTGACAACTCCGTCGACCAATCCATCCGCGGCATCACAGCGAGCGATACGTGTCGTGTTAAGTAGAGCCCATCTGTCACTGGTCACCAAGGGCAGTGCGCTTAGCGAGCCAATACGAGCGACAAAACCCGATGCGTTCGATGCGGGCGCCTGTGCGATGACGCCGTCATAATTCTCCGGATAGTACGCAGCGGCGGCCATGGCTTCCTGACCACCTTTGGAGCACCCCAAGAAGTACTTCTGCTTTGGTTTTGTCACGTAGTAGCCTTGCATCAACGCACTGCCAAACTCGTAGGTCTTGCCGATTGACGCATACGCATAGTCGCGGAATGTCTCGGGGTCGGCTAGCTTTGCACCCGTAGGGTCATCATGACCGCCGTTGGATGCGAGCCAGACCAGTCCTTGTTGAAGCGGGTGTGAGGCATTCCACGATGGTGCCTCGAAGATGAAGCCATCGAACCCAGCGCCGCCCCCCTGAACCATTCCTCCCGTCCACACGGTTGGTAGTAGCACTTCCATTTGGAACATTGGCCTGCCGGTTTCGAACGCAATCACTTTGCAATACTCTGGCATCGGGGGCGTAGCCGCGACCAGCGCGGCACTTTTGACAATTGCTGGACCGTACGTGGACCCGACCAGTCCTGCGCAATTGCTGGCGGTGGCCCGGACTGGAAATTGTGTGCCGTCCGCCGGCACTCCGTCGCCACCCCCACACCCAGCAACCAGGCTGACTGTGGCGAAAAGGAACGGGTAATACCGGGGGCACGTGAATAGCGATCTGTCCATGATGAATGCTCTTTCTCGTTTCGTGAGATGCAAGCAGACGCTTGCGTGGCTTGGGATTCGCAACAAATAGCACTTCCGCTCGCGGCGACTGTGCGTGACAGTACGATTGCAATCCAATGGATTCGATGAATCAAGTTATCACCAATATCAATAGACTCAGTTCTTCCTTTGAGCAGCCTTAAATGGAAGAAGAGTTCAGAAGCCTTGATCCCCGTCTACTGAGAGGCTTTGAAGCGCGCATCTTGGAATCAAATGTCAACCGTGCTCCGGAAAGACGACCTACTCCCTCCCAGCCGTACCAAAATGGAGTTCGAGAAGTCCGTCAACCCAGAGGTGACGGATATGAGAAGGAGCAGATGCACCGAAGAACAGGTCATCTGCCTCATCAAGTAAGCTGAGGCCGGTGCCGACCGAGGAACTGTGTCGCAAAGGCGGCGTCTGCGACGCGACCTTCTACAAGTGGCTCACCAAGTGCGGCGGCATGGTTGAATCCAACCTGGGGGGAAACGCGCCATGCCCCGCGCCAGGGCGCACGGCGCAAAAGCAGACCATCGGCAGCCGAACCGAACGCGACCTCCTCGTCTGGTGATCCTTGCGGCCAGCTCCGTTCGCTCACCTCTTGATAGAGTCCAAACATGGCCACCCTCCGCACCCCCCCAAGCACCGATCGGCTCCGGCCTCGGCTTCTCGACCACGGCTACCGAGGCCATCGCCGGCCGCGACCTGCGCGGCAGGCACGCGATCGTGACCGGCGGCCATTCGGGCCTCGGCCTCGAGACGACGCGGGTGCTGGCCGCCGCTGGCGCCGACGTGATCGTGCCGGCGCGCAACCAGCAGGCGGCCGATCGCGCGCTCTCTGGCATCGCCAACGTCCGCACCGCGACGCTCGACCTGATGGATGACGCATCGATCGACGCGTTCGCAAACAGTTTTCTTGCGACCGCCCCCGCGCTCCACATCCTCGTCGACAGTGCGGGCATCATGGCCAGCCCGCTGATGCGCGACGCGCGCGGCCGCGAAGCGCAGTTTTCGACCAACCATCTCGGCCACTTCCGGCTCGCCGCGCGCCTCTGGCCCGCCTTGCAGAGAGCGGGTGGTGCGCGCGTCGTCGCGGTCTCGTCGGGCGGCCACCGCCTCGGTGGTATCGATTTCGATGACGTGCAGTTCGAGCGCCGCGAGTACCACAAGTGGAAGGCCTATGGCCAGTCGAAGACGGCGAACGCACTGTTCGCAGTCACGCTCGATGCGCTCGGCGAGAAGCACGGCGTGCGTGCGTTCTCGCTGCATCCGGGCAGCGTCCCGACCGACCTGTCCCGCCACCTGAGCCAGGCCGACATGGTCGCGATGGGGTTCCGCGACGAACATGGCAACATCCCGGCCGACAAGGTGTCGCAATACAAGAACGTCGCGCAGGGCGCGGCCACCAGCGTCTGGTGCGCGACGAGCCCGCAACTCGACGGCATGGGCGGTGTGTACTGCGAGGATTGCGATATCGCGGTCGCCGTCGCGGGTGACGACCCGGCGCCCAAGGGTGTGCGGCCTTGGGCATGCGATCTTGCGACCGCCGAGCAACTGTGGGCCTTGAGCGAGTCGCTGACGGGCCTGTCGATCAGGCCCTAGCCTAGCGCGTCGCGTCAGCCGACGCACACCAAGCCGCTTGCCGCGGTTCGCGCCCGAGAGCAAGTCGACCAGCGCGGTGGGCGGAAGTGTGCTGTCCGGGCTGATGTCCCCCAACCTGGTCGAATCGCACTTGCAGCCTGCGGAAATGTCGGTCTATGTCGCGTACAACGCCGACTTGAAGTAACCGGCCAGCCATGCTTTCAATTACCCACAAATCTGAAGACCTGACGGTCCACCGAGGTCGACGTCGGTCCGTTGTCTCTGCACGACAAGGTCGTCGGCGACGGAGATCGATTGAACAGTTTCATTGAAACGGGCAGGGGTCGAGGAGACAGCCGACAATGGGTCGTGGGTAGCTGGCGAGGTTGCCGGCTGTGACTTTCGCGACGCACGACTGGGCAAGAGATTGGGCAGCCTGCTTCATCAACTTGGCGGCAGCATTGGCGGCACGATTCCGTTCGCGTGTCAGGACTGGGCCAATGCGAAAGCCGCGTATCGGTTCCTGTCCAACGACGATGTCGACGAACACACCATCCTCGCCGGGCACTTCCAGGCGACGTGCGGTCGGGCCCAAGCCAGTTCGGGCCCACTGCTCATCCTTCAGGACACCACGGAGTTCTCGTACAAGCGCAACGAGCCGGAGAAAGTCGGATTCACTGGTCAAGTTAATACCGGCAAGGATGACGCTGGCCGATGGCGGATGCACACCGTCTGTGGAATCTTGATGCACTCAAGTCTGGCCGTGACCACCGATGGACTGCCGCTTGGCTTGTGCGCGATCAAGTTCTGGAGCCGCCAGAAATTCAAGGGAACTCGTGCGCTGAAGAACAAGGTCAATCCCACTCGCATTCCGATTGAAAGCAAGGAGAGCATCCGTTGGCTCCAAAACATGCGGCAATCGAGTGACTTGATCGCGCAGCCCGAGCGTTGCGTTCATATCGGTGATCGAGAGGCTGACATCTATGAGCTGTTTGCCGAGGCCTCAGATCTCAATACACGGTTTCTGGTTCGTACGTGTTCGGATCGGCTCGTCGGTGACGGCAATCACACTATCAGCGACGAGATGGCGGAACTGCGAGTGCAAGGACTGCATCGCGTCGAACTGCGGGACGCGCGAGGCCAAAATTGCGAGGCTCTTTTGGAGATCAGATACCGTCGTATGACTGTACTGCCGCCCGTTGGCAAGCAGAAGCGGTACCCGGCACTCGAGCTGACAGTCATCCATGCACAGGAACGCGATGCACCCTCGGATCGCGCTCCGCTGGAATGGAAGCTCCTCACGAATCTCCCCGTTCGTTCGAAGGCAGACGCCCTCGAAAAAATAGACTGGTACGCCATGCGCTGGAAGATCGAGACCTTCCACAAGATCCTGAAGTCGGGCTGCCGAGCCGAGGACTCACGCCTTCGAACTGCGGAGCGCTTGAGCAACTTGATCTCGATCTACTGCATCCTGAGTTGGCGCATTTTCTGGGTGACGATGCTCAATCGAACCGATCCCACGACCGGCCCGAGTGACGCGCTCACCGACACCGAGATCGCGGTGTTGGATCGCTTGTCACCAAAGACGGCTGTTCCAGAGTTCGTGCCTCGAACGTTGGCGCACTACACCACTCAATTGGCCAAGCTCGGCGGCAATCTCGCGCGCAAGGGTGACCCGCCACCAGGCAATATCGTCATGTGGCGCGGGCTCACACGTCTGACAGATATCGTCCTCGGAATGCAGCTCGCGGCGGAAGTTGTGGGTAATTGAAAGCTTCGCCGGACGCATACTGTAGTCGTTAGGCAGGTAGGCGACTTTCCAGCGCTGGCAGGTGGCCGCGGCACTCTTGCTAGCCGCGAACCCGTGCTGACCGTGGGCAGCTACTGGCCATACGCCACCACCTTGTGGGACTACATCCATCGGGCCATGCCGTACCCGCAACCTGGGTCGCTGTCGGCCAGCGATGTCTACGGAGCCACCGCCTACGTCCTGTACCTCAACGAGATCGTGACTGAAGACCGGCCCGTCGATCAGAAGACGCTTGCCGGAATTCTGATGCCCAATCGAGATGGCTTCACCGCCGACGGGCGGCGTAAATGAACGATCCGGCGGCAGCGATCGCGTGCCAAGTCGGGTTGGCACACACGTCGGCTGCGGGTTGTCATTGATTGACGACCTTCAGGAACGAAAAGTCGATCTTTTGTTCTTTCAGCCAGCCAATCTCCGTCTTGAATTCGTCGAAAACGCCCGGCATGACCATGCTGCCGTGCGCCGGGCCTCCGACCGTCAGGTGCGACGTCAACATCGTCGTCAGCAGATTCTCGTCGGCCTGCAGGATGTCGACGAGGACATAGCTCAGGAAGTCGCGGACGACTTGCAAGACGCCGTGCGAAACCTCGGCAGACCAGAACATCGACTGCTTCGGGATCCCAAGAGTCTTCCAGTAGTCAGGGTGGATTACGAACGGAATCATCCATTCGGCGCCCGCGTCTTCTGGCGGATGGACTTTGGCCCCGACCTTTGTGGCCTTCGAGTGCACGTAGTCGTTGCGGACCTTGATGACTTCGACGGCCCGCTGAACTTCATGCCGGCCCCGGTCGTAGCCCAACTTACCGCGCGTGTGCAGCGCGATCTCGATCTTGGCTAGCGGCTGGAGCTTGTCCAGCTCGTCCCGCAGTGCATTGGGCACCTCGACAATCTCCAGCAGGCAATTCGCCAAACACTCGATGGTCAGAAATGCGGCCGCGACCGAGGCTCGGGCATGCCGGCTCATGGTGAAAGAGTCATCGGTCTGCGTGGCAAGGCGATGCTGGTAAGCCGCGTCGACCAGTAGGTCTAGGAACGCGACGTATCGGAATGTCGCCGGAGCAGCGGGCTTCTTGGTCATGTGGTGGTGAGGTGGTGGCGCTTCGCGCGGAACTGTTGTTCAACGGGTACCCGACTGACGTAGAGTGGCCGGACATGCTATCCGCCCGTTTTCCGACGACGAGATCGCGTGCGACGCCGAACGCTGACATCGGCTCCATCGAACGCAACGCATCAGAGGGATCATGGCTTTGACACCTGACCAATACAAGGAACTCGCGAAGACGTTTGCGGCCAACCGCGCGGTGCAGGAAGCGCTCAACAAGAAGCGAAGGATGGAGTCAGGCGAGTTGGACGCCGAGCTGGTACCCGGTTCTGACGACCCTGCGCAGGGCGAGCCCGCGTATCAGATCGAACTTCAGCGTTTCTTCGCTCCGCTGCGGGACGCTGGCATTTCATACAAACAGCGCGCCATTGCAATGGACGCGGTGGACGCGCATGGCTACCCCCTGGGTGAATTCGCGCTCGAGCTTGTCAAGACCGTGGGGCCTGTGCTGTCAGCCGCCTTCACGGGGTGGATCGCGGGGAGGTCCGGGCGCAAGGTTCGAGTCAAGTTTCAAGATGTTGAAGTTGAGGCGCGCACCCCGCAAGAGGTCGAGGCGCTCATCAAGGAGGTGCTCACAATAAAGGAGCGGCTCGAGGCCAGCAAGACTCGGCCCGACGAGGACGGCTAGTCGCTACGCCGAGTGAACACGTGACACGGGTGGATGTTTCTCGAACAGACGCGTGAAGAAGTCGATGGCCAGTTGTTCGGACATCGGCCCGACCTTCCAACCGCGGCCGCTGCGCTCGACGTCGGAAAATTCAGCCGCGCCGAACCGATACACCTCGTAGCCCTGCAGCCGCAGCTTGCGATCCTCCGCTGCCATGCGCGCGTACAACCCGGGTGAAGCGTCGTTGCCTTCGGCGTAGTGGTGCTTGCCGTCGACCTCGATCACGATTCGAGTGCCATGATCGAGCAGGAGCAGCAAGTCCATTCGCTGCCGCACAAGCACCGGATCCGGCCCACGCTGACGTGCGGTCTTCGGGTCGAAATGCAGGTAGACCTGGGGCACGAGCGCGGGGAGATCGGCACCGAGCTTCGGAACGAAGTGGCGGAAGTACGTTGAGAACAGCGCGTACTCTCCGGGTGATTCAGCGGCCAACACCGATTCGCGAAGGCGCCGATAGAGGGCGTGCCTGCCCGCGGTCTCGTCGGAGATTTTCTCGTTCTCGGACCACCACCGTACGAGGTCGGACCAAGGCAGGCCGCCGTCGGACAGGCTGCGGTCGTAGATCAGCGCATCGGACTTGTTGACGATGGCCACGTCGTTGTTGATCGCATCGGCGAACACGAGATCGGGCTTGGCGTTGATTGACGCGAAGATCAAGTTTTTCGCTGCGCCGCTCACGCCGCCCGCAATGCGGCGGACGGAGTAGATGGGGCGCCGCGACATGTGGCTCGTCACCGCGAGCTGGAAGCCATCGGCCGACAGCGGCACGTTCAGGGCTCGAGCCAGCGTCTCCTGCTCTGCGCGGTCGCGTGATAGCGGGCTCACCAGTTGTTCGAGCAGCTTGAAGAAGCGTCCCTGGGAACAAGTCAGCGCGCCACACAACTCGAGCACCTGGCTGTTGCTGAAGTCGTCGTTGGTGATGTAGTGGCGCTGGACATCGCTGCGTAGCGTTGCCGTGAACGCGTTGTGGAGCGTGCTCGCGGCGTCCCACTTGGGTGCGAGGACATCCAGGCCTTGCCAGAGGTCGCCGTCACCGAAGAGCGCCCCGCAAGAGTCGAGTGCCTTCAGCACGGCGCGACGGGTCAATTCGCTGACCCGATGCTCCGCGTGCGTGGTCATTTCGCCAACGAGGTCTGCCAAGTCTGGTACGGCGAAGTCCTGAAGGACGGCGCGCGCGAGGTCAAGGAGCTCGGCGCCCGTCTTGGCGGCGATCCGGACGCGGACGTACTTGCGCTTGCTGCTGTGGGCTTCCTCCTTTGTCCCGTCGGGCAAACCCAGCCGCAGACACACGGCCGGCAGGTCCGGGGAGCTGACCTGCGCCCAAAGGCCTTCGGCGATCGCGTCGCGAAGAGTCTCCAGCGGCACGGCGCGTCCGTGACTTTGCATCTTGATGTCCAGTTAGGTCTTTCGTGACTTGGTCGAGCGCGACGGCGGGGGCGCGGGCGCGGCGGGCGGGGACAGGCGATCCAGAACGCCGCGCAGCGTATCGGCTTCGGTCTTGGCGCGGGCGAGTTCGTCCTCCGTGGTTCGGAGCTGGGCCCGGACCGCGCTTTCAGCTCCTTCAGCCTGTTCGGTTCGGGCCCGCATTTCACGGTTCGTCGCTTCGAGGGCATCAGCGCGGGTCGCCAAACGCGCGCTGGCCTCTGTCGCGACCTGAACCTCAGATCGAAGTCGTTCTTCGGCCTGGGCCGCCTGCGTTCTGACGTTCTCGAGCATCTTCTCGGCTCGGGCGCGCACTTGTCTCTCCTGATCGATCTCCAGCAGCGCACGACGTTCCGTCGACTCTGCTCGGGCAGCCGCCGCCTCGGCCGCTTCCCGAGCCTTGGCCAAATCGGCGCTGAAGCCTTCTCGTTGTCGCGTTTGTTCTGCACGGAGCTCGTCGACAAGGCGCTGAAGTTCCTGGATTCGCGCCGCTGACGCAGCATGTGCACGTCGCTCTGCTTCCAGTTCGACCGTCTTTGATCGGCTTGCTTCTTCTGCGTCGTGAAGTTCCTGCTCGAGATTGATGACTTCAAGTCGCGACGTCTCGGCAGCCTCGTGCGATTCGTTCGATTCGGCCTCTGCGCGCTCGACGTTTGCACGAAGTTCAATCCGAAGCTCGGCCAGTTCGGCGCGCGCTGCGGCACTGGCCCGTCGCCAGATGCTGGCAATGGCCTCCGCGGCAATTGCCTTGAGTTCAGGAGGCAGATCCGGGTGGTCGATCTCGACGCGTGCCTTCGAGCGAAGCTCATCCCAAAACTGCGTCAATGCGTCGGCCGGGGCACTCATCGATCCCTTGCGGACGAACTGGTACAGCTTGTTCGTGGTGGGGGTAATCCCGTAGCGAAAGAACAGCAGCGCGCAGACTTCGCGATACAGCGATTTCGTGTCGGTAAATCGTCCGCGGAGTGCGTCAACGTCGGTCTGGATCTCGGTTTCGATACTCATGGATAAGTTATATAACGTATTACGTTGAATGTCTAATTCGCTTGTTGCTTTGCAGGACATAACTCATATAATGTCCTGCAACAGAGCCAGTCACGTCGAAAACGCCATGGCAGACCTCGTTGCGCTCGAAAACCTCGTTCCGCCACCGACCCTGACGGGCGAGAACGGCCGAAATCGCGCCTCGGGCCTGCGGCAAATCGACGCGAATGACGATCGGTCGGCGGTTTTGGCCTGGCTTGCGCGCTACGCCGATTCGCCGGCGACGCTCTCGAGCTATCGCAAGGAATCCGAGCGGCTGCTCCTGTGGTGCGTCCTCCAGCGCGGCCGAGCGCTGTCGGATCTGGCGCACGAAGACCTGCTGGCCTACCAGCGCTTCCTGGCCGACCCGCAGCCCGCTGAGCGGTGGGTCATGAAGCCAGGGCTGAAGCCCAGCCGCAGTTCGTCCCAATGGCGGCCGTTCGCCGGCCCGCTGAGCCCCTCCAGCCAGCGCCAGGCCATGTCCATCCTCAACGGCCTCTTCAACTGGCTGGTCGAGGCGGGCTACCTCACCGGCAACCCGCTCGCGCTTCGCCGGCGCACCAAGGTGGCAGCCCGCCCCAAGCAACTCGGCCGCTTTCTGCCGCAGGAGCACTGGAAGGCCGTGCGTGCGGCGATCCAGGCGATGGATCGCCGCACACCGCGCCAGGCAGCGCATGCCGATCGTGCTCGCTGGCTGTTCTCGTTGCTGTACATCGGCGGAGTTCGGGTTTCAGAGGTCTGCTCGCTCACGATGGGCAGCTTCTACGCGATCCTCGACGCGGACGGCCGGCAGCGGTGGTGGATCGAGGTGACTGGCAAGGGCAACAAGACGCGCCTGGTGCCAGCAACCGACGAGCTCATGGCCGAGTTGATGCGCTACCGCGCCTCCAACGACCTGAAGCCGCTGCCGTCACACGGCGACGACATGCCCGCGGTTCTACCTCTCGTGGGGCCGCCCAGCTTCATGGTTCGAACGGCCGTCTACGAGGTTGTCAAGGCCGTCATGCGCTTGGCGGCCGATCACGTCCGAAAGTTGGGGCCGGAGCATGAAGCGACCGCCGCGCACATCGAGCGCGCATCGCCGCACTGGATGCGACACACCGCGGGGACGCATTCGAGCGACCGCATGGATCTGAAGGCCGTGCGCGACAACCTGGGTCACGCCAATCTGGCGACCACCAGCATCTACGTGCACTCCGAGGAC
>FSZS01000087.1_pt1 | contig 33272 bp, 34 predicted proteins | sample 1638881 | NCBI WGS metagenome assembly FSZS01 (sample SAMEA3914813, study PRJEB12502) | metagenome | biome: forest; material: soil | place: Canada | collected 2011-07-07 | depth 0.3 m
GAGTGCGGGGTGGAGCAGTCTGGTAGCTCGTTGGGCTCATAACCCAAAGGTCGTTGGTTCAAATCCAGCCCCCGCAACCAAAATACGGTCGATGACCAGCGAAACCGCATGAAGCCTAGCGTCCTGCGGTTTTTTGCTTTTCGGCCCGGTGCGCCACCTAGTGCGCCACCATGTCCTCCGTCGACGTCCCCCGGCTCTACCGCAATCGCTGCGGCGTGTTCTGCTTCCGGCTCAAAGCCGGAGCCCGCGACCAGCGGGTTAGTCTGGGCACCAAGTGCCCCCTGACGGCCCATATGATCGCGTCAAAGATCAACGCGGCCGTGTCCTCGGCCCGCGCAAGGGAGCGAGGAATGACCGGAAAGAATCCGACGCTGGCGGAGCTTGGCATCGACCTCGCCAGCCTTCGCAGATACGAGATCGACCTCCGCTCGGGGACGGTCAAGACCGACGGCACGCGAGCCGACCACGAGGCCGCCATGGCGGCCATCGATCGGATCGGCATGATCCCGGGAGGATGGCCGAGGACTCCGCCCGCGGAGCTTGCCGCGTCGAACGCCGCCGCGACGTCCGCGAGGGCCGCCGCCGAGCCCGTGCTGCCTTCGAGGACGCTGGCCGATGTCGCCAAGTCGTGGATCGCGGAGCGACGCCAGAAGAACAAACCCCGCACGGTCTACGCGAAGGAATGCCACTACGGCAACTTCGTCGGGCACCTCGCGTCGATCACGAACATGGCCTCCTTCAACGCGGCGGAGCTGGCGGCGTTCAAGAAGAGCGAGCAGAACGCGGCCAAGGAGCGGGCCGAGGCCGACGGCCGCTCCTTCCGCAAGATCCCAGACAAGGAGCTTGACGGCCTGTTCGTCGCGAGCAAGACGCCCATCGCTTCGCTGGGCAAGACCCACGCGGTGGACTTCAAGGCGGCCTTGATCGCCTCCGGCCAGAAGGCCAAGACGGTCGATAACAAGCTGCTCACGCTGTCCGACTTCTTCGAATACGCGATGGGCAACGGGGCCTATAGGGCGGCCGACGGGGCGAACCCCGTCTCGGGCACCTTCATCCTGTCGAAGAAAGAGCGCATCGAGCAAGCCGACCCCTATAAGCCGTTTACGGACGCCGACCTCTCGCGGATCTTCGAACCCGTGGGCTACAAGGCCGCGATGAGCGAGCCCGATCTCTACTGGTGCCCGCTGATCGCCCTCTACTCCGGCATGCGCATCAGCGAGGCCGCCGGCATCCACGTCGAAGACGTCCACCACGCCCCGGGCGGCGTCGACATCGTCCACGTCCGCAAGTCGAAGACCGGTGCGGGCATCCGCGACGTGCCAATCGCCCAGCCCCTGATCGACTTGGGCTTCCTCGACTTCGTGGCGCAGCAGCGCTCGGCCGGCCACGAGCGCCTCTTCCCCAATCGTCTGCTGATCAACGACAGCTACTCGAAAGAGCTCAGCGACGCGTTCCGCGAGCACCTGATCGCCGTGGGGGTGCGCAAGCTCGCCGACAAGTCCGAGCGCAAGAGCTTCCACAGCTTCCGGGTCAACGTGATCACCCAGCTCACCGACAACGGCGCCAATACCGTCCAGACCATGCGGATCGTGGGGCATGCGACCGGAACCGCTCAGGCACTGGCGACCCATCTCGGCTACGTGCGCGAGCTGCCCAATCTCAAGGGGGTTGTCGACGGCCTCGTCTGGCCCATCGATCTGGTCGCCTTGAAGCTTTGAGCGGCGCAGCGCTTTCGGGTGGCCAGCGGGCCCGAGGCTCACTTGGCGAGCTCATTCCAAACCAGAATTGGCCATGACCGCAAATGACCTGAACTGAGTGCCATGCTAGGGAAGTTCATCAGAATCCTCTTCGCACTGACAGCGATCGCGCCGCTGTCGGTGTCGCTGGCGTATATCTACGCCGTTCACGACCACAACATTCAATACGCGGCGATCGCTGCATTTCTCTGCCTTCTGCTCGGAGCGTTTTCTCGGTGGGTGATCGATCAGTCGAGGAGGAAGCTCGAACGTCTGCCGATCTCCATCAAAAAGGCGAAGAGCGCTGACAAGGAGGTCATAGGGTTTTTCATCGCCTACGTGTTCCCACTGATCTTCCGCGGCCAAGCCTCCGCGGGCATAGACGCTTGGATAGTGGTCGCGTGCCTGCTGCTTTTCGTGCTTTGGAGCACGCATTCCCTGCAAGTGAACCCGGTGCTGGGGATTCTCGGATTCCATTTCTACGAAGTCGAGACGGCCGACGGAATAACTTATCTCTTGATCACCCAGCGCAAAATCAGCAACGTCCCGTCGATCAAAGAGGTCGTGCAGCTGAGCGAATATGGAATACTCGAAGCCCCGAAGAACGGCTCCGGAAAACAGGCATGACTCTCTTCGCGCTAACCGATGATCCAGAGGCTCACATCCTGCGTTTCCCGCTCTCGCAGGAGCTTCGAAACGAAATCGGGAACGCCTTCGCGTCCCAACGCCGAGCGTTCTTGACTGGTATCGCCGAGGTCCACGAGTTCGACGGGAGCTATGCGGCTGAGGGCGATGAACTCTTGTCCATCTCCAATTTCGCGGGAGCTCAGGAACTGGTGGAGGCTGCCGCGCAGCCGTTGAGCGTGCCAGCCTTCGACCCCGAGACGCATTCGCTCAATCAGGTCAAGGCCCTGTTCATGAACGATGTGGCGAACAACGCCCAGCGGACTGAGCGCTTGGCCATTCAATTGTTCGAACGGCGCCGGGTCATTTCCTCGAACGGGCTCGCCCTCTTCTTCTCGCGCGGAACTTTCACTCGAATCCAAAGCGACGGCCTGACGCTGGATACGAAATTGGTCGCAGTCATCGAGCGCCGATCGCTCAAGTTCAAAAGCTTCGCCCAAGTCCGCCGGATCTTCGATTTGACCCAATACTTCAACGAGGCTACGAACGACGAGATCGAAACCTTCGCCGCTCATGACAAGCTTCATGTCGCGGATGTCGAGGGATTCGTCGCGGCGGCGAGCCAACTCACACGCAAGAAGATCGCGCTCATCAGTCGGTCCGATGTCTTGGAGCGGCACACCGTCCCCGAATTGATCGCGGCCGCTGGGAGTTTGGGTCTGCGAATCGAACGGAATCGCGCGGGACAGATGGTTTTGCCGAGCAATAAGACCGAGCTTCGGGCGGTCCTCAAATTTCTGGACGAGGACTACTACAAGTCGTCGCTGTCCGATCGCGTCTACATCTCGAATTCCAAGCGCACCGCAGGCTAGTGCGCTTGGGATGGCGCGGCCCGAGGACGCGCCGGCCCCTTTCGCCTGTCGATACGAGATCCAGGTTGAACGGGCGATCGAATCGTCTCCCGTGACCAACCACTCCTCGTAGGCCGCCATGACGAGCTCCATGCGTCGACCAGTTCGCGGAACTTGGCGAACCGCTCTTCCCTGCGAAAATCGGCCCCGGCCCTATGCATCCTCAAGAGCGTCGCGGACGGCCTCGCCTGGCCCGTAGATCTCCCGGCTTACATCTTCGAACTGCACCTAAGCACCGGCGATTCCGGCACGGAGGGACGACGTGAGCAGGTGGCTTCTTACGTCGTGCCGTGCGGAGCCTAGACAAGGCCACTTCGCCCCCGCTTCGTCACCCTCTGCTGGGCGACGAGCGCATATGATTGGCTCCGGCCTAGAAATGAGCCGCAGACGAGATCAAGAGAAGCAATTTAGAACATGGGCACCAGCACAAGAAGCGTCCTCAGGTATCCGGGGAGCAAGGCGCGTTTCAGCTCTTTCATCGCGCGGACGATCTCTCTCAACGCCGGCCGGCCGCGTCTGTTCGTCGAGCCCTTCTGCGGCGGAGCGAGCGTCTCGATCGCGCTGCTGGAAGATGGCGTCGTCGACGAGATCGCGATCAACGACGTCGATCCTCTCATCGCGCAGCTTTGGTCGACCGTCTTCTCGAAGGCAGGCGCCGAATGGCTGGCGCAACGCGTGGGCGATGTTCCGCTGTCCGTTGAGGAATGGAAGCGGCAGAAAGCCTTGACGCCTGCCAGTCAGCGCGAAGCGGCGTTGAAGTGCCTCTACCTCAACCGCACTTCCTTCAACGGAATCATCCACCAGTCGGGCCCGCTTGGAGGGTGGGGTCAGAAGAACATCAAGATCGACGTGCGCTTCAACCGGCGACGGCTCGCCGATCGCATCCTCGCGCTTTCGGAGCTGCGCTCGAAGGTGACGGTGGCGAACCAAGGATGGCGCGCCTTCTGCGAGCGCTTCGCCGAAGACGAGCGCGCGGTCATTTACCTCGACCCGCCCTACTACCACAAGGCGGAGCAGCTCTATGGGCACGTGTTCGATGAGGACGAGCATGAGGCCCTCCGGGATTTCCTGCGGAAGCTGAGCCGGCCTTGGCTGCTGTCGTATGACGATGCCCAAGAGGTGCGCGACCTCTACGAGGACGTGACCAGCAAGGCTCGCGTGATCGACAACACCTACTCGACCCACCCGCTTGGCGGGTGCGCGTTCGTGGGACGCGAGCTCGTCTACACGAACATGAAGCGCCTGCCGGCGGCCGCCAAGGCGGCCAAGGGGCACGTGGGTCTCAGCATCAAACAGCCCCGCAAATCCCGGGCCGGCAGCGCCGATGCCTTGCGATTCCCGATCTCCGCCGCGGCAGCGGCCTCCCAAGCCCAATAAATCCAGAACGCCTCAGAGGAGAGAGCATGTCCGACGTCTTCGACAACGCAGTCCTTCCCAACAAGCTGATGCCGCTGCTTGGCGACTTCGACACCAACCACGTCGGCTACGTGTTCGGCATCGACTTCCAGAGGGCGACGGTGCTGACGAACGACAACTGGAAGGCGCGCGTCGCGGGCATCCCGCACAACAGCTTCCTCGTGGCCACCGCGATCAATCCGCAGAGTCCCGCGAGCGCGACCGCGTTCGACAACGAACTTGTGCTGCTCAGGGTGCTGGGCCCGGCTCGCCTGCCATCCGATGGCGAGATGATCCAAACGCGGATCGAGCACAACCAGCGTCGGGAGGCCCACGAGCGCTACCCGACCAGCGACACCGACGGTTTCGACCCGATGACTCAGAGCGAGCTGCAATACGCGGGGCTCGAATGTCGAATCTTGGGCACGTTCTTCCTCGATGAGGATGGAGAGATCAAGCTGGGCAGCGACGTCGAGAACTACTTCGCCTCGACACGGCTGCGGGTCTACAAGCCGCGCGCCGACGCGCTCGAAAAGATCGTGAACCACATCAACGCCGATCGCCGCAAGACGATGTTGGCGGACGCGCTCGCCGCCGGATTCAAGTCCGCGCCGAGCTCGATCCCCATCGGCACGGTGCGCTACACGTCGACCTCCCGCCTGCATCGCGGCAAGGACGAGCCGAAGGTTCCCGTCTTGATCCAGCCGTCCGACTTCCTGGCTCGGCGCACGGCAGTCTTGGGCATGACTCGCACCGGCAAGTCGAACACCGTCAAGACCACCGTGGCCTCCGTGGCCACTGCCGGCCGTCGAGACGGCATCAAGATCGGGCAGATCATCTTCGACATCAATGGCGAGTATTCGAACGCCAACCATCAGGACGACGGCAGCTCCATCGCCGCGGTGTTCGGCGCCGATTGCGTGCGCTATCGGGCCATCGAGACGGACGGCTTCCTCGATCTGCGGACGAACTTCTACGAGCAGCCGGCGGAGGCGCTCAATCTGATCTCGAAGCTGCTGGTCAACGATCCGTTCCGCAACCAGACGGACTTGCAGCAGTTTCTCGACTCGGGGCTGGAGGAGCCCGACGCCGCCGACATGTCGAACCACAAGCGCTGGCGACTGCGCGTGGCCGTGTTCCAAGCGATCTTGAAGGAAGCTGGATTTCCGGCGCCCGCGGGTTTCACCGTTAAGTTTTCGGCGAACAAGGATGTGCTCGACGCCGTGCAGAAGGCCGGCGGCCCGGCCGTGACGACCTTCGGTAAGAGCGGCATGTGCAGCCTGTCGCTCGATGACGCGGTCGCCTTTTTCACGACTGTGCGGAGCGTCAACTACACGCTTCGGGAGCAGCAAAAGTCGGCTGGCCAGCAACTGAAGGGTTTGACCAGCTCTTCGGGCAGCGCATGGGTCGACGCAATGATGGAGTCGTATCTCAACGTGTTCGCCCGAGAGAATGCGACTGGGACGTCCATCCGTGGATACCGGGCTCTCATCGGCTGCAAGGAATACCACTCTCCGAAGCGCCAAGGCGATGTCGTCGAGGAGGTGGTCAACCACCTATGGGCCGGCAAGATCGTCATCCTTGATCTTTCCGCGGGCCCGGTCGAAGTTCGCAACGTGCTGTCCAAGCGCATCGCGCAACAGATCTTCGATCGCTCCTTCCGCATCTACAACTCCGGCCAGACGCCGCAGAACATCGTGATCTACGTCGAGGAGGCGCACAACCTCATCGGCAAGAAGGAAGAGCTCACCACGACTTGGCCGCGGATCGCCAAGGAAGGCGCGAAGGCCAAGATCGCGTTCGTCTACGCCACGCAGGAGCCGTCGTCCATCCATCCGAACATCCTCGCCAACACCGAGAACTGGTTCGTCACGCACCTGAACAACGACGACGAGCTGAAGGCTCTGGCGAAGTTCTACGACTTCTCCGACTTCGTCGCTTCGCTGAAATCGGCGCAGGACGTCGGCTTCGCGCGCATCAAGACGCTTTCGTCGCCCTTCGTGGTGCCGGTGCAGATCGATCGATTCACGCCGGCAGACTTGAAGAAGCAGCTCGCGGAGATCGACGCGGCGAACGCCCGCAAGGCCAATTGAATTCCGAGGAGCGCGCATGCCCTACGAAGGACAGCAGGCCAGCAAGCGGGGGCACATCGACATCGTCAAGAACGACGACGTCAAGAGGTTCCTCTCCGATTGCTCCTATCTGACGCAGCCAGGCGACCAAGCCGCCGAATCGATCGCGGCGCTCTACCAGCCCGCGCCGGCGGGCGGCGAGTTGCCGCGCCTGGTCATCGCCTCCGACGGGAGCGCCTATTCCGAGCCGATCGACAAGAAGTTTCCCTCGACGCAGGTCGGTTACGTCAAGACCAGCTTCATGGCGTTCGACATGGGCGACTACAACGGGCTGGTGAAGCCCGGCAGCCCGTTCGTCGATCCGTTCGCGGCGGCGAGCCTGCACAACAAGGCTCGCGCCGTCGCCTTCACGCTGCCCGGCTCAAATGTCCGATACAAGGGGCTGCGGGTGCAGGACGGATTCCGGCGCGCCGTCTACGAGCAGCTTTCCGACGAGCGCACGCAGATCCCCAAGGGCGGCTTCTCCGTCAAGGACATGCTCTACCACTTGGAGGATGGGCATATCGCGATCGAGAAATGCCCCTCGTGCGGCTTGGCCGGGCCGCACCTCTTTCAGAAGGGCGAGGACGACAGCGAGTGCTCGGGTTGCAAGGCTGTCGTGTATGTCACCGACTCGCTGCGCATCCACGAGCAGATCTCGGACCAAGGAGACAACTCCTCGGCGATCACGCGTTTCATGAACGCGGTGGAGCACCTTCAACTGGCGACGCTCCTGAAGGCGATGGCGGACAACAACCTCGCGACGGTCTCGGGCGCCGCGATCATGGTGGACGGTCCGCTCGCGTTGTTCGGGCAGCCCGCGCGATACCACGCGTCCATACAGGCGTTCTACAACAAGCTGTTCGAGCGGTGCGCGGCGGCGGGCCTGCCGCCTCCGCTGATCATGGGCCTGCAAAAGGATGGCATGGTGATGGAGCACGCTCGAGCGCTGTCGCCGCATTTGAAGAAGGGGACGTTCTGCCCCATCTCCGACGAATACCGCGCGGAGTTCATCAACGGCATAGCGCCGTTGACGGACAACTTCGGCCATGAGACCTATTACGGGCAGGACTTCATCTACAAGACCGACAGCGGCCGGATCTTCGACGTCTGCCTCGCCTATCCGTTCGCGACCAAGCAGAACCGCAAGGAATTCTCAGGCCAAAAGGCCGAGCCCAAGAACTACGATCGCTGGCTGGCCCGCGCGTTCGCGCTCATACGGCACTTGGAGTTCGATCTCTACGAGAACTCGGTGGTGCCGGTCGCGCTCGCTCATCGGCATGCCTCGATCAGTCTCTCGCCGGGTGGCACGCTGCTGGACGTGCTGACGAAGAAGCATTTGAGCTAGCCGCCGCCTGACCGCCGTTTAGGTCGGGGTCGAGCTCGCTACGATTTCTTTCCGCGTCGCTTGCGGAGCTTCGGCGAGAGCCTGCGCCATCGCGAGACGGCATGCCGTCTTGCAGTCGCGGGCTTGTCCTTCGGATTCGCTTGAGCGTCCGCGACCTCAGTTTGCGCAGAAGCCTGAGCGCCCGGCTCGCCGTCGATGCCGGGCGCAGCCGCGGCCGCAGCAACGACGGCGTTTTGGAACGCGACGACGCATGCGGCCATCGGGTGGTGCGCGGGGATCGGCGGCGGGGCGGCGCATTCCGCCCTGACCTGAGCCATCACTTCCTCCGCCCTCGCTTCGACTTCCGGGAAAAGCGCAGGGTGGCCGGACCGAAATTGCTCGGCGGCCGCGGCGACCTCTTCCGGACGAAGGCGCAGCTCCGAAATGTTGCGTTCAACGGCCTGCACGTGCTCCGGGCCGGCGCCGTATGCGTCGAGCATGCACACGATCGCTTGGCCCCATGCCCGGTTGATGGGCCTGTTTGGCCAATTGCTCAGGTCGACCAGAGGGAACCCGAAGCTGCGAAAAATCTCGGCGACGATGGACGAGCAGGTGAAGCCGTCGCAGCCGTCCTTCGGCGAATACGCTCCGTCGGGTGCGATGGACCCGGCGCCCGTCAGGAGCGCGATGCCATAGTCGTAGCTGCCGGGCGCGCTGCGGCTTGGATAGAGCTTGGCCGCTCCGTCGAGGAGCGCGACGATCTGCGCGCCGGCGACGTCGTCGATCGGCACGCATGCCGCCAACCACTCCGCGCGCGGGTAGTCGTCGATCGCGAGCCTGCGATGGAACTCTAAGTGGAAGAGCTTGGCGGCGTCGTCCCCATTGCGATACGCCACTCCGAGATGCGAGCCAAGGGTCCCGTGGGTGATCGCTATTGCGACTTGGTCCTCTCCGACGTCCACCTGCTCAGCGCGCGCGTATGCCATTCGTTGTCGCAGCCAGTCGGCCGCTGCTCAAAGCAGGCCGCTGAGCGCCGAGTCCACGCTGATGTTGTCGCGTCGGAGCGCGGCTTGCGCGACCGCGAGCGCCTGATTCCAGCCGGGCGTCTGGGCGCGGCGAGTGAACGTCGCTCGCAGCACCACCGCGAGATGCATGCCGTTCACGCGGTCCGCCGGCAGATCTCGAAGGTCGATGGCCGCGGGCCCGAACGACAAAAGAGCCTCCATCACGGGCTCGACTGTCCTGCTTAGATCGCGGGAACGGCGCCCGGCGGCGCGGTCGAGCAGCGATGTCTTCCACTGCGCGGCAAGCACGAGCGCAGCTTCGGCGGCGTGCGATTGGGCGGTCGCGGTCGCGGAGACCTCTCCATCGACGTTCGCCACTGCGCGGGGCCTGGGCGCGATCTTGAAGCGGGGGACGTCAGAGGAGACGTAGGCGTCCCAACTCAATGCGCGTGCCGCGGCGGGAGGCGGAGCCGGCGTCTCCGTCCGGCTCAGCGTCACGGACGTCACCGTTGACGGAGCGGGGCGATTGATCGCTGGACGATTGATCGCACGACGCTCGATTGGCAAGGCGCTCATTGGTCAGCTCCTACTTGCCTACGCGGCATCAAATGGTCGATCGGTTGGATCAGAGCTTCGAACGATTCGCGTATGGCGTCGTGAGCGACATTCAGCGCCCCCATGATGGCTTCTTCGGTCGCCGGCAAAGCGGCCGATGCGACGGACGTGTCCATCATGATCGTCTGGCCCATCGCGGATGTGCCCTCGCCGATCGAGAGATTCATATGCATCCCGTTCGACATCGGCACTTGCAACTGGAGCAGGGGCACGATCGCGGAGCCCGAAGGCAGATGCCGCGACAGGGCATCGGGAATCGCCACCTCAATCCGGAACACGTCCCGCAGGAACGACATGACGTCTCTCCCGCCTGTGTGACGCTCCGTGAAGGCGTCGATGTAACGGAGGCTGACTCCGAGGAATGGGACTTCCCGCTCCTCTCGCGGCCGCGTCGCGAGCACTGCGCGCACTCCCTCGCGGACCAGCGGCTCGAAACTTTCCCACGACTTGTAGGGCGGGAACGCGTTGGCCGTGAACAGGCCTGGCCCGACTTGGAACAGCGATCCGTCGGCGACCTCGGAAGGCTTCCTGAATCTGAACACCGGCTGGTGCATCACCAAGGGGAATCCGGCCATGCCGAGCCGCTCGACTTCCGTATAGCCCAACGCGCTCGCCTTCGCTCCGAACTGCATGAAGAACTCGTCGACCTTGCTCGGGCCGCCGGCCATGAACGTCATTCCGCCGCCAAGTTGCTGGTGCGGCGTCGCAAAAGCCGGTGGGAGCCATCGCATTTCGGCGACGAGCTCCACCAGCGGCGAGTTGTCGCGGGAGGCGCTCGTGTCGGCCTCCTGCGCGGCGTCTGCTCTGAGATTCATGGAAGTGAACGCGCCCGGATTTTCGGGGTTTTCGGCGTATGCGCCGAAGCATACGCCAAGTTCTCGCTTCCCCTCCCTGTCAGGATTTCTCGAAAACCCGCCCATTTCGCGCCATCTTCACGGCAGTCGCTTCGGCTTCCGATTGGCAGCGTCCGAATTCGACTCCGGATTCGGATCGATCGGGCTGCCGCTGAAGGGCCAGTCGCAGACGTTCGGACGCGAACCATCCGCTCCTCCATCGCCGGCGGTGTCAGGGGCGTCAGGACCGTCAAGGGCGTCAGGCGCGGCGGCGTCGGCCGCGCCCTCGGACTCGCCAAGCGCGGGCTCGGCCGGCATGGCCGGCGCGGTGGAGAGCCCGCGTGAAGCGGGCGGCCTCAGCCATGGAGCGAGGACGTGCGGCAGCCGACGCTCCTCGATCGGAAAGATCGGCCACACGAGCTCGTAGGCCACGCCCTTCGTGAACAGGATCAGTTTCGACCCCGACCCGTCGGGCAGCAGCCCGAGGCGGGCGGAGAGCTCCGAGGGCTTGTAGAGCGCGACCTCCTCGCGGACGAACGAGGCGCTCGCCGACTGCCCCCGATCCGATCCCTGCGTGGACACGTTGCGCCGCTCCACCTCCCGTGTGCCAAACGCCTCGCATAGCGCCTTCGCCGTGTCGCCCATCATCGTCTGCCCCACCACGATCGTCCCGCACAGGCTTATCAGGGCCTTGGACTCCGCCGCCCCGTAGATGGCCTCCAACTGCGCAAAGTCCTGCATCGCGGCGACGCATGCCAGCCCCCGTCCCCTGCCCATGGAGAAGAGCTCCATCACCGGCGCCTCGCCAAGCTGGGCGAACTCGTCTGCGACGAACCACATCGAGCGGGCCGGGTCGTCGCGCATCTCGATGCTGGCGATCAGGGACGCGAACGTCCCGAGGACGCCCTCGGCGAAGGGCTTGGCGAGATCGTGGTATCCGGCGTGTCCTTGCAGGACGACTTGCTTGACCTTGGAGCGCCCCTTGGTCCAAGCGACGACGCTGAAGCGACGCTCCGGCGGATGGTTCTCCCACGCCGCGGCCATGTGGAAGATCGGCGCGCAGAACGCCATCAGGTTGATGAGCACCCCGGTCGACGTGTTCGAGAGCCTCTGGAGCGATCGCGCCGCGATCTTGTGATGGGCCTCCATCAGGGCGAGGAGGGCCGCCTGGTCGAGCGAGAGCCGGTCGCGCAGCTCTCCCCATCCCCAGCCCTCGCCGAATTCGTCCCGCAGGCTCAGCATGCAGCCGACGATGATCTGCCGCGAGGCGTTGCTCCACATCGCGTCGGAGCTCTCCTTGACCACGGAGGCCGCGAAGCGCTCCATGTCCAAGACGTTGCGCATGTCGCGCCCGATGTCCCACGCCAGCGAGCGGGCGTCCCATGGGGCCAGGATCGCCATGCCGGGGTAGGCGCCGGTGAACTCGCTCTTCGCGTCGAAGAGGAGGATCTGCTCGCCGGACTTCGCGATCTGGTCGACCAAGGGCCGCAGGAACGTGCTCTTGCCGCTGCCGACTCCCCCCACGCAGAGGATGTGGCGGGCGTATAGCTCCCGGGGGTATGCCACGCCCGGGGCGATCTCGGGGCCTGCGCGCCTGGCGACCCCTGTCGCCACCGCCCGCGCCAGCGCCTTGGGAGCCTCCGCGCCTCCGATCCGCTTCGCCCCGCGCAGCTCGACGAGCTCGTCGCGCGGCTCCAGCATCGAGCGGGCCAGCAGCGCGCCGGGGACGATCGCGGCGAAGGCGGCGAGCGCGAGCCGGCAGAGGACGCCGGCCTTCTCGCCCATGGGCGTCGCGGCCCAGAACGCGGCGTAGGTCTGGGACTGCCGCTCGAAGAAGGCGGGGAGCCATGCGTGGATGGCCATGCCGGCCCAGTGCGAGGCGTGCTCGCCCAGCGTCCCGATCGGGAGCGGCGCGAAGGGCAGGGGCCGCCACGAGAGGGCCAGCGTCCCGGCGAAGGCGAGGCCGCCCGAGACGGCGCTCAGCGCCAGCCAGCCGCGGGGGGCGATCCGCTTGACCGACGGCGGCAGATGCGAGCCGTCCCCCCAGACGATCGGATGCCGCTCCCGCGCCTTGCCATTGTTCTTCTTCCCCTTCTGTCCGCGCGCTCCCATGGCGTCTCCTTTGGATGGTCGATCCATCCAAGGCTCGCGACCGCGGCCGCGGTCAGGCGCATCGCGACGCGCGGCTCCGGAACGCGCCCTCGCGCGCGAGATCCGCACCGTCCGTCGCCCCAGGCGCATCGAGGCCTGAAGGCGCGCCTCCTCGCGAGCCTACGTCTTCGGGGCCGAATCGATCTCGGGCCGGGCCCCATGGAAGACGCCCGACACGAACCAAGAGGAGTGCCATGAATGGAACACGAAGCGACGGTCGAACAATTCCGGGACGCGTTCGCCGCGCTCAACAAGATGGAGCGGGTGGGCCTGGCCCAGCTCGCGGGCAGGCTCGCCAGCGGGGCGAGCGGATTCTCGTCGGGGGAGGACCTGCTCAGCGAGGCGGTCATCCGGACGCTCAACGGGCGCAGGGTCTGGCCCATGGACGTGCCCTTGGAGACCTTCGTCGCCAACGCGATGCGCAGCATCGTCTACGCCGAGCGGGCGAGCAAGGAGATGTCGGCCCGCGACTGCGGGTTCGACTTCGACGCGCGGCTCTCGCCCTCGCCCGACGCCTGGCAGGCGGCGCCGGAGACTCCCGAGGAGGCGGCGATGCGGCGCGAGCGCCATGAGATGGGGGCGCAGGCGTTCGAGCGCGCCCGCCAGACCCTGCGGGCCGACGCGGAGGCCTTGAACGTCCTCGAAGGCATGGCGGCCGACATGACCGCCGAGGAGACGCGCGAGGCCTTCGGGATCGACCTGCGGGCCTACCGCGCGGCGCGCGAGCGGGTGCGCATCCGCCTCGCCTCCTGGAGCGGAGGACGCCCGCAATGACACGAGAAGCCAAGCCCCGCATTGCCCACCCACTCGAACAGGAGGACTCCATGGAGAGCCAAGACAACCGCAGCGACGCCCCCGAGGGATCGGACGCCCGCGCCTACCCTACGCGCTCGCACGAGCTGCTGGGCATGACCCACAAAGAGCTGCTCGACGACATGGCCGCGCGCGGCGAGACCGAGGGGGATTCGCTGGCGATGTTCGCCCGCGTCGAGTCCTCGATCCGCAGCGTCGTCGGCCGGAGCCACGCGCTCGAAGCCCAGCGCCGCACGATCGAGGCGCCCAAGGCGATGGCGTTCGTCGCGGGCCTGCGCATGTTCGAGGAGAGCGTCGCCGCCGGCGCCGGCATGTTCCACAGCGCCGACGCGAGCCAGCGCGCGGCGACCCTGGCGGACTTCTTCGGCAAGCACGACTGGGACGACGTGATCGTCGCGCGCGTGTCGGGCTGGTCGATGAGGGACGCCTCGATCTCCGACGGCGACGTCGTGCTAGTCGACACCAAGCGCAAGGCCAAGCACGGCGACCTGGTGCTCGCGCACCTCTCGACCCATGGCCAGGTCGTGAAGCGGCTGTGCGCGCGCGGGGGCCGCCCCGCGATGTTGGAGTCGGCGAACCCCGACTTCGACCCGATCGAGGTCGGCGACGCCGTCCTCACCATCCAAGGCGTCGTCATCGGCCGGGCCGGCAAGGTCTGACTCTCTCCGCCCCGCCTCACGCCGGCCTTCGGGCCGGCTTTCGTTTGCGGCGCCCGTTCGACTCGCTCAGGTTCATCTTCGCCAGGACTTGGCGGCTGATCCGCTCGACGCGTTGCTCAGGCGTCTCCGGGCCAGTGGCGGCCGCGTGCTGGACGATCGGAGCGACGAGTTCGAGAGGCAGCACTTCGACTTCTCCATGCGCGGCCTTCTCGGGCGTAGGCGGCTCTGTATGCGACGCGTGCGATTGGCCTGTGAGCCAATCGACGATGTCGTCGAGCGTGAACAGCATCGCGCGGCCCACGCGCTTGGGTTTGATCGGCAACGCCCCGCGAGTCGCAAGCCCGAGCAACGTCTTTCGGTTGATCCCCATGATCTTGGACAGTGTCGAGGGATCGACAGTCTCCGCCGTGATCCCATAACGCTCGATGAGAGCCGCTTTGCGGCCCGAGCTGTCGTCGTCTTCGACGACTTGTAGGCCAAGCCCCGTCGCTCGTTGGTCTTGCGAGTCGCGCATGCATATTAGGCTGCCCTCGCGACGTTGCGGCAGGCCAGATGCTTGGCGCGCGCACGTTTGAAACCAGCGACGAGGCAGCCGCCTGTCGCCGACCTTTGCTGCTGACGAAAGGCGGACTGCAGGCCGCTGCAGCCCGAGTGAGACAAAACCGACCTCAATGAGCCATTTTTTGGCGAAAACAATATTGATTCGAGCGTCGAAGCATTGCTTCGCTGTATTGCAAAAGGCCCCGCAAGGGGCCTCTTTGCCATTCGTATGAAAACTCAACGCTTTTGCAACCGTTGAGTTTTCATAGGGCGTGAGCCAAGCTTTGGTCATTGCAGCTCAACTGCAGCTGCAGCGGACTGCACCGGGAGAAGTCCACCAGTGCAGTTGCGGCCAGGTGCGAGCCTGCTTCTGACGCGCCTGACCAGCCTAAGACCCACGGGGATCTCAATTACAAGGAGAGCAGCAAATGCCGAGCGCACATGAAGTAAAGGACAGCAATCCGCGGAGGTTCCAAGGACAGGCGCGAGTTCCAGGCCAACCATCAAAGAGCAAGTCGTTCGATACCTATGAGGACGCGCTCGCCTGGGCGAAGCAGACAGAGGACGATTTGAAAGCGGAGCTGGACAAAGCTGCTTCGAAGGTCGTCCCACCGGCTCCCGCGGGAGGCTTGGGCGCCGAGCTGCTGGACTACACCCTCAAACTCTTTGCCGCATCGAAGTCTGCCCACAGAAACAATAAGATTGAAATCAAGACCATCCGAAAATGGATAGGAGACGTGACGCTCGCGGATGTGGACGATCATTGGGCTGAAATCTTCCTCGACGAGATGCGCGAGCGCCGCCCGGACAAGAAGTCGAAGACCTATGCCGAGGCCACGCTAAAAAAGTTCATCACCGCGATCAACAAGGGGATCGACTGGCGCACGCGCAGACTCAAGGCCGAACGGCCAAGCCCTCGCATCGACATGGCAGTGATCAAAAAGGGATACGACGTCGAACGAACCCGACGTCTCAGCGACGCCGAATGGGATTCGATGAGAACAAGACTCCGAAGACTGAGATTGCCTTCGGGCCGGCATTGGCGCTGCCTCGTCTGGATGGCTTTGGCGACCGGGGCGAGGCTCGAGGAGATTTCTGATCTTCCTTGGTCCGAGCTTGATTTGAAAAACAAGCGTTGGCATCTGCCTGCATGGCGCACAAAAGCTAAGAAGGCTCGAACGATCCCGATCAGCAAGCGCGCGGCCCGCGTCCTAAGGATCCTGAAGGCCGATGAAGACGTCGACGATCCTCGCGTTTTTCATCGGCTTGGAGTATCGAATTCGTTGAGCACCAGATTTTGGGTTATGACGCGCGAGGCCGAGGTCATAGATTTCAAATTCCATGACTATCGGCATGAAGCGATTGTCCAATTCGTCATTCGAGCGACGAGCCTCGGCGCCTACACGAAGATCATGAAGATCGTAGGCCACACGGACTACGAGACTTTCGATCGCTACATCACGTTCAAGGACGAGGAGTTCGACAACATCTTGGGCTGATCGCCTGCCGTCCACCCTCCTCGCCAGCCTACAGGCTTGGGGGGAGGGCTGTTTCATGGGAGCGACGGAGGATTCGAGAGTCCAGGCGAAGCGCGAGCGCAACCGCCGCGACTATGAGAGGTCGAAGACCGAGCGCGAGCACGTGCTGCTGCGGCTCGACCCGGGCGGCGCGGCCTCATTGGACGCGGCCGCCAGACGCGCCGGCCTGACCCGCGCGGCCTTCGCACGGATGTTCCTGCCGACGCTGCTGGACGCGACGTCGCAGAGGCAGGCGGCGATCGGGTCCGCCCGCGCCGCCCTGGGCCTGAGCCTCGGCCAGTTCCTCGGACTGGCGATCGACCAGGCGGTCGAGCGGGCGTTCAGGCCTGCCCCCGAGCAGCCGGCGGCCGCGTCGGAATTCGACGCGCTCTTCGGCTGAGCGCCATGCTGTCGATCGCGAAGGTGCACTCGCAGAAGTCGCAAGCGAAGGGGCGATCCGGAGCCGCCTACGCCCACTACCTGGGAGCTGCCCCGCCGCGCGAACGAGGCTTCGATGGATACGCCCGCGGCAGGGACGAGGGCCCGACGCCGTTCTGGGCGTGCAAGGGGCCGGCGCTGCTCGGACTCGGGGCGGAGGCCGAGGCCGAGCAGGTCGAGCGGCTGGCCGAAGGCCTGCACCCGCTCACCGGCGAGCCCCTGGCGAAGGGGGCCGGGCGCGGCCACGTCGCGGGGCTCGACCTCACGTTCTCGGCGCCCAAAGACGTGTCGGCCGTCTTCGCCGGGGCCGACGCCGCCACGCGCGAGGCGATCTTGGAGGCCATGCGTGAGTCGGCGCGGAGCGCCCTCTCGCACGCCGAGCGCGGGACGATCACCCGCCACGGCAAAGGCGGGGCGGAGAAGCGGCGAACCGAGGCCGCGATCGCCGCCTGCTTCCAGCACTTCGGGAGCCGCGCGGGCCAGCCGCAGCTCCACGTGCACTCGCTGCTGTTCAACGTCGCGAAGCGCGAGGGCGCGCCCGAGTGGTCGGCGACCGAGCAGCGCCCGCAGTTCGACCGCAAGCTCGCGACCGGCGCGCTGTTCCGCGCCGAGCTCGCGATCCGCATGCGGGGCCTCGGCTTCGAGGTCGAGCCGGCCGGGCCCTACTTCACGATCGGCGGCGTCACCGACCACCAGCGGGAGGCGCTGTCGTCGCGCTCGCGCGAGATCGACCGCAGGCTCCGGGAGCAGGGCGTCGACCTCGGCGACGCGAAGGCCCGGCAGAGGGCCGCCTTGGAGTCGCGCGCGGCGAAGGCAGAGCCTCCGCTGCCCGAGCTCCTGGCGAGCTTCCAGGCGCAGGCGGCGGAGCTGGGGCTGACGCCGGAGTCGGTGATGGCGATGCGGACGCCGGTCCGGGATCTGGGGGCCGAGCCGTTCGCGGTCGACCGCGAGGCGATCCTCGCCGAGCTCATGGAGTCGCAGTCCTGCGCGACCTCGTCGGAGGCCCTCGCGCTGATCTGCCGGCAGGCCATCGGGCGGCTGTCGGCGGCGGAGTGCCTCGCCGAGCTCGACGCGTTCATGCGCTCGGAGGGCGTCGTCCGGCTGGGCCGCACGGAGATGCTGGCGGAGGTCTTCACCTCCCAGGCGACCCTGGACTTGGAGCGCCGCGCCAGCGAGCGGGTCGCCGCGGGGAAAGACAGCCGATCGCACCGCGTGGCCCCCGAGCTCGTCGACCGCGAGTTCGACGCCTTGGAGGCGGACCTGCGGCATCGGCTCGGCGTCGACGTGTCGCTCGCGCAGCAGAGGGCCGCGGCGATGCACTTGGCCGTGGAGACCGGCGACCACGCCTTCGTGGAGGGGTGGGCCGGGGCCGGCAAGACGACTCTCATGCGCGCGGCGGCCAAGGCGTGGGAGGCGTCGGGCTACGAGGTCCGGGGCTGCTCGCAGTCGGCGGCGGCCGCGCAGAACTTGACGCGGGAGGCCGGCATCCCGGCGCGCACCATCGCCAGCCTGCTCCTCGCGCTGCAGCAGGGCCGGACGAAGCTGACATCGAAGACGATCCTCGTGCTGGAGGAGAGCGGCACAGTCGGCTCGCGCGAGTTCTCGCTCCTGCAGGAGGCCGTCGTGGCGGCCGGCGCGAAGCTCGCGTGCGTCGGCGATCCGAAGCAGCTCCAGCCGATCGAAGCGGGCGGCATCTGCGGATCGCTCGCCCGCCTCCACGGCAAGGCGGAGATCTCAAATATCCAACGCCAGCGCACGGACTTCGAGCCGCTGCTGGCGTGGCTCGAAGCGCGGGCGGCGCCGGGCGGCTCGCTCGACGCCGACCGGGCCGCCGCGCTGAGGTCGCTGCCGGAGGACGCCCGGCTCCCCGCATTGGAGGCCGTCTGCGGCCTCGATCCCAAGCTGTCGCGGGCGTTCGACCGCTGGCGCGCCCGCTTCGACTACGAATGGCTGCGCGAGGCGGTCGAGATGTTCGCGCGAGGCGAGGCGAAGCCGGCCTTGGAGCTCATGGACGCGAAGGGGCGGCTGCGGCTGTCGGCGTCCCGCGAGGACGCGCTCGGCGCGCTGATATCGGAGTGGGCGAAGGACAAGACGGATGTCAGCCGCAAGGCGATCGTCGCCGCGACGCGGGCCGAGGTCGCCGAGCTCAACGCGCGGGCCAGGGCCGTGCTGGTCGAGCGCGGCGAGGTGGCCGACTCGCTCGGCGTCGACGTGGAGATCAAGCGGCGGGACGAGACGACCGACATCCGCCGCTTCGCTCCCGGCGACCGGATCGTCTTCACGATGAACGACAGGGAGCTGGGAGTGGCGAACGGAGTGGCGGGGAGGGTCTCCTCGATCCTCCGAAGACCTGGCGGCCCGGAGCTCGTCGTGGAGCTCGACGACCCGAACGCCCGCGGCGAGCGCGAGGTCGTGGCGCCGGCCTCCTTCGGCTGGTTCGACCTGGCCTACGCCGGCACCTGCCACCGTTCGCAGGGGCGCACGCTCGACTCCGCGCACGTGCTCGCGAATCCCTCGATGGCGGATCGCGAGTGGGCGTATGTGGCCGCCAGCCGCTCCCGCTTCGCGACGACCCTCCACGTCGACGCCTCCGCGCTGGGGCTGCTCGACCCCGAGTCCCACCGCGAAGACGGACGCCCCAAGGCCTCGGGCCGGGAGGCCGCGATCGACGCGCTCGCGGGCCGCATGCGACGCAGCCGCGCGAAGGGCACGACGCTCGACTTCGAGCCGGCCGCGCGGGAGCGGGGCGTCGAGCAGGCCTCGACACCTTCGCCGATATCAGCCCTCTCCGCGCAGACTCTCGACTTGGCCAGGCGCTTCGGCGAGCGGATGCGGGAGCGCCTTGGAATAGCGCCGCCGCGCCGCCAGCCCGGGCGAGGTGGCCCGGCGCCGGAAGAGCGGCCGATGCAGAGGGAGCGTTGAGCCATGGGCGGCAGGGGCAAGGCGGCGAAGCCCGCGGCGGCGGGCAAGGCGGGATGGGAGCGCGACCAGTTCACGGTGCGCATGACCGACCTGCGCCGCGACTGCCTGCGGCTGATATCGGACGGCATGCCGGCGGGGACGACGCCCAACGACGCGTTCGACCGGGCGTTGGAGATGGCTCTCGCGAAGGTCGACTCCGAGCCCGGCTCGTCGCCCGAGATGCTCGCGCGCCTCGACGACCTCGAAGAGCTCGTCGCAGAGATGGGCCGCGAGCGGGCGGCGGAGGCGGCGGCGCAGCGGGCGGTGGAGGCCGAGACCTTGGCGCAGGTTCGATCGGTCGCCGCGCTGATATCTGCGGTCGCTGCGATGCCGGCGTCGAGGCACGGCGGGGACGACGATGGGCAAGGCGACGACATAAGCCATGAGGCACGCGTCGAACCTGTCGTCGCGCTTCGCGCTTGGCTCGACGCCAACGGCAAGGGCCTCCAATCCTTCGACTGCGTGGGAAGGTGGAGGACGATGTCGAGGCTGACGGATCGGTTTGTCGCGGTCGACTTCGAGGTCGCGGCGCCTAGCCGAACCGGCGAGCGCTCGGTCGTCCGCGTCGAGCCAGTCGACGCGGCGAGCCCGCTGGCGCGGGTCGACCAGGTGGCGGCCGTGTCGCTCTCATGCCGCCGCCTGCCCGGCGCCGGCTGGACGGTCGGGGCCCGCAGGCTCAATCAGGATCGGTCGATCGGGCCGGCGATCTGCGAGTTCCGCGTCTGAGCGCGGGCGGCGAATCTTGACTCAAGCGCGGACTCGCCGCGCACCGCATTGCACCGCGGACAGGTGCGTCAGGTGTATCCCTCTCCGACGTCGCACACAACGAAGCGCGCCATCGCAGGCATCAAGGCTTGGACGCGATGGCCTTCGGCCCGGGCGAGGCGCTTCCGGCTGGTTCGGCCGCCAGGGGACACGAGCACGCCGGCTTGGGCTCGGGATGCTTGGCGTCCCACCAAGACACCGCGGCGATCTTTCCGGCCGCCGCCAGCGCGACGCAGGTCGCGAGCACAGTCCCGCCCGCGCAGTAGTTCGAGGCGCTCACCATGGCCGCGGCCATGCGGGCCTGCCCCTCCCGCATCCGCCGCAACCCTTCGACGTGGTTAGGCGACCCGACGAGCTCCTTGTCGTCGGCAATCCGTTGAATCCGAGCGAGCTCCCTGCGCGACAACACCGTCCCGATGGCGATCCACGTCGCCGCGAACGCCCCGAGCAAGGTCAGGGCGATGTCGCCTTTGTCGCTTCGCGGGAGCTCGTGGCCGGGAAAGCGAAAGATGATGGCGCCGAACACGAGGTAGACGACGGCGAAGCAAAGCCTCGCCGCGTTGCCGAGCAACTCTTCCGAGCCCGCCTTCATCTGCGCGGCGAGGCGTTGCCAGTCCCAGCGCGCGCGCCTCTGCGGAATGCTTCCCCGAGGCGAGGCGTTCGAGCCGCGTCCATTCGAATCCATTCCGTCCCGATCAGAGCGGCTTGGGCCGGCCGCACTCGATGCCGGTCAGGCCCGAGTCCTTGGCGATCTTCTCGATCGCCTTCTTGCCGGCCTCGTTGACGTAGATGCGCACCATCGCCGTCAGAGAATCCTTGAAGACGGAAGCCTCCTTCGGCGCCTTGGACTCGTCGAAGGCCTCCAGCTTGATCCCGCCATCCTCGAACTTCTCGGACTTGGCTTTGTCGACGCACGGCACGAGGTTGGTCGCGTTGAAGAACCAACGCGGCTCGCCCTCGCAGTCGAGCTCCAGGAGCTGCCCGAACTTCGAGAGGAGCGGGCCGAGCGCTTCTCGGGCCCGCTCATTGAGCACCAGGGCTCCGGGCAGGAGCAGGCTGATATCAGCCCGCGGCTTCTGCGTCTTCTTGCGCTTGTCAACGGCCCAGCCCACCAGCGGCCGGTCTTTCCAGTCCTTCGGACTGCCGTCGGTGTCGAAAAGCTCATCCTCGATGTTGTCGTAGTCGCGCGAGACGACCTGGGCGAACTCGTTCACCGCCCCGCACCTGAGCTCCCAAATCGCCATCTCTGAACCCCTCACCAAGGAAACGCGCCGACTTGGATCTCGGCCTTGATCCCGCGCAGGCGCGAGCGGCCCATGGCCGGCTCGGTCTTCGGCACCGTCCGCAGCCGCGCATACACCGCCGAATAATAGATCGCGGTGTGGATGTCGCCGTGGTAGGTCGCCTTCGGGTAGCCCTTGATCTTCCGGGTGGCCCACCGGGGGAGGAACACGCCGTTGTCCGCGTCGTTGATCCCGATGCCCCAGTCGAAGATCCGCTTGCGCGACGCCTCGGCCTGGTCGTCCTTCAGCGCCACGATGTGGTGCGCGCTGGCGTTTTTCGGGCGCGCCTTGCCGGCCTCGGCCACGATGTTCTCCGAGAGCTTGCGGCGGTGGTTGTATTCGGCACGCTGGGCGTTGGCCAGAAGCTGCTGCGCCGACATCGGCAGCGCCGTGATCCCGTTCTCGTAGCGGACGCGCTGCTTGTTCTCGTCGATCACGATCCTGTTGCGGATCTCGTAGGAGTTGACGTTGCGGTTGTTGGCCGCGATGCGGTTGATCGAGGTGGTCAAGTCGGTCATGCCCTCGACCGGATCGGTCAGGGCCGCGGCGGGCGCCGCCTTCTTCTTGGCGTTGGAGGCCATCTTCTCTCCCAAGTGGAGCCACCGGCCGCCCCGCGCCGTCCCCCGGCGCTGCTGGCGGCCAAGGATCGCAGGGCGGATGACAGCCGCCCCTTGCACGCGTCCATGGCGATGCCCCGCCCCGTATCGGCGCCGCGCGCAGAAGGGACAGGCTCTGCCGTGGAGTTTGCCATGGGCCTCCGCCGTGTCGGGTCGCCCGCTTGAGGGATGGACGGCGAAAAAATGCCCGGCGCGGGGCCGGGCCCAGAGCCGGCGCCAGGGAGGAAGAGTTGCGCGCCGACGTCCGAATGTAGCCGTCCTCGGGGCGGCGCGCGAGCGCGGCCGCCTTCGCGCGCGATATCACGCCAACCCTTCGCAGCCATTGAATCTATGCGCCACGGCCGCGCTCGCATTCCCTGCGCTCCCAACAGGCCGCTCCGCAGCAAAATCGACTCAAAACGACGGCAGGGGGGCCGGAATGGATGATGAGCCTCTCGCTCACTACTTGGTGGTGCGGGCGCTGGAGGAGCGCGCGGGCATGGACGCGCGGGCACGGTTCGCCTTGGCGATCCGACACGCCGTCGTTGGCCACCTCCCCCATTCGCGCTACCGCGATGCCGCGACGCTTAGACGTCGAGACGGCGCCCGGGAGGGGGCGGTCGAGCGCTCGGTCGCCGACTGGATATCCACGGATCTGAATCCCGTCGTCCGCTCGATCACCTCGCTGCGCAGCCACGCCAACGCCCTTTGGGCCTACAACGCCTACAACCTCAGCGCCGGACTCGGCGCCCGCACGAGTGTCGACTTCGTGGGGGCGAGCCCCTCCGCCGCCGTCCGGATGGCCAAGCGCGAGCGCCTCGTCTCCGCCGACGATCCGGAGCTGTGCGCGACCGGCACGCTCGCCGCTCTCGGCCGGGCGATGTCCGCGGTCTCGCTCAACCAGCGGCGAACCGACCCGCGCGCTCCCGGCATCCTTGACGTGGGACGACTGCTCGGCGTCGAGGCGTCGGCCTCGTTCCATGTGGCGGAGGCCCTGATGTCGGACGCGTCGGCGGGGCTCGACGAGGTCGCCCGCCTGCTGGGGTCGAGCCGCCGCTCCCTGCAACGCAGGCTCTCGGAGGAGAAGACGACGTTCGAGGCGGTGAAGGCTGCCGTCCGCATCGTCGCCGCCACCGACATGCTCCGCTACGATGTCCTGCTCGCGGAGGTCGCGTGGAGCTGCGGATTCTCCGACCTGCCGCACTTGACGCGGGCGATGAAGGCCTCGTGCGGAATGACGCCGGGCCTGCTCAGGTCGATCCTGAGGGGCGGGTCCGAGCCCGAGGCTGAACTGCGGCTTTCCGCCACGGGATTTCCCCGGCCGCCGTGGCGCATCGATTCAACTGATATCAGCCGCGCTCCAGCGACGATGCCCACCGAACCCGCGAGCGCGCGGGCGTTGGATCGGAGGGAGGAAGAATGAAGGTTTCGAAGAATGCGTGGGCCGCGTCGGTGGCATGGGCGGCCGCGATATCAGCCGCGACGCGCGGCGAGCCCGCTGCGGCATGGCTCGCGGTCTGGACGATCGCCATCGCGCCGCTCACGTTGACGCTGCTGGCCGCGGCCCTGCCTCGACCGGCCGGGCTGATATCGGCCATGGACGCCGAGGCGCTGGCCTGGGAGCAGCCTTGGCCTCCATCGCCGCCGAAGTCGGGTGGCGAGGCCATTCCTCTCGCTGCCGCGCGGCCGTCGTGGCGGCCTCAGCCCGCGGCGACCTGATCAGCGCCCTTTCTTGGCGCGCAGCAGATCCGCGAGCTGCCGGACGAACGCCGCGACGACCTCGCGCTCCTTCGGGGCGAGGCTGGCGATGTCCTGGGCGATGAGGGCGGCTTGATCGGTCGGCCTCGGGCTGGCGCCCATCAGCAGTTCCGCGATGCCGCACTCGAACAGGTTCGCGAGCTCCACGAGGCGGGGGACGCCAGGGTCCACGACTCCGCGCTCCAGACGCGAGACGGCCTCGATCCCGATGCCGAGCGCCTCCGCGACCCCGTCCTGGGTCATGCCGGCGCGCAGGCGCATGGCTTGGATTCCCCTCCCGACTGCGCGCGAGACGGACTTTCGTTGGATTGGGTCGAGTTGAATGGTCATCCGACCCGAATGGTCGCCTTCCGCCCGAAACGGAAGAAGGACTCAAATGGCCCATATGACAACCTAAACGGTTGCCCGTGCGCTAGCATCCGTTCCGGCCGAGCGCATGCAATCGCCCGCGGCCGGCTCCGAACATCGAAGAAAAGGAAACCGATGAACAAGCATTCCGTCCGCGCCGCCACGCTGGCCGCGCTGATCCCCTTGGCCGCGTGCGGCTCAGGCCCCTCGAGCGACGAGGTGGCCAAGGCGCTCAACGCCTACGTCGCCATGTTGGTCGGCCCGCAGAAGAACGAGGCCGTGGTCAAGGACTCGAAGTGCGAGAAGGCCTCCGACGGGGACGCGTTCGAGTGCGACATCGCCTTGGGCGGCGGCGATTTCGCCGCGATGGCCGGGCCGACGCACCACGCGCGGCTGGCGAAGCTCGATGGCGGCTGGAAGATCGTCTCGCTCCACTGATCCGCAAGCCGCCGATCAACTTCGACAGGACACACCATGAGAGAAATCAAAGGACGCTTGGACACCCTCGGGGCGTCCACCACCCTCGCGATGGCGGGCGAGTCGGTCACGACCTACAGCTACATCCAGATCGGCGACGAGACGGTCAAGAAGGCCAAGGCCTACACCGGCATCGCCGGGGAGCTCAGCGCGGCGATCGGCGACGAGGTCGTCCTGTATATCCAAAGCGGCTACGTCGTCGGACTCCGGAGGTCGACCGGCCGCGCGTTCGCATCAGCCGGTCACGGAGTGGGCAAGTCCGCCGTCGTGCTGGCCTGCCTTCTGTTCCTGTTCATCCCGGTCTCGCTCACGATCATCGGCTTCCCCATCATGCTGAAGCTGCTGTGGGATCACTGGGGCCTGCTGCAAGCAGGCCTCGCAGCCCAGAGCCTGCCCAATGCCATCGCGATCTGAACAGGCTGGGTCCGTGGACGAAGCCAAGCCTGCCGCCAATCCGGTCGAAGGGCTCTACGCATTCGTGCGCGGACACCTGACGCCGATCAACCAAGTCGTCGCCGGCAGCGCCACGCTGGTGGCCCTCCTCGATTTCATGTCGCCGAGGCTCTCCGTGGCTCCGATGGTCGTCTACTCGATCACCGCCGCCATCGCGGGCCTGATGCTGCTCGCGGCCATCGCTCCCGGCTTGGCTGACCGGCTGATATCCGTCATGGGCGGAGTCGTCGGCACCCGGGGATCGGTCCCGCTCTGGCGGCGTCCGGCATGGCAAGTCGGCTTCGCAGTGGCGCTCGGCGTGTCGATCCTCGGCTGGGCGTCGGTGGCTCGGGCGGCGCAAGGCGGCTTGATCGCTAGCCAATTCCCGGCTGCCCGCTCCATTCAAGAGCAGCTCTTAGGGCTGCGTCGCGACACGGCTGATATCAAGCGCGGCATCGACGCGGCGAATGGGAAGCTCGACATCCTCGTCGGCGACTCGAAAGACCCTCGCAAGGATCTGGTCGCGAGCGGATATCAGGTCAACGACAGCGGCCTCATGCGCGCCATCAAGCAGGGCGACGCGCGAGCCGTTGGCTTGTTCGCTCGGATCGGCTACCCGGTCGCGAGCCAAGGGCCGATGGCGGTCGTCCTCAACGGCGACCAGCCTTGGGACGGCGGCCTCGCGGCGTCGCTACCTGCCTCGATGTTCTCCGACCCGGCCGCCTGCGCCGAGCCGGCGAGCCTCCTCAACTATCCGCTGCGCCCGCCCGCGGCGGAGCGGGTCGCCACGTTCAAGCGGCTCTGCGGCTCCGACCATGCCATCGCGATGCTTCGGCAGAACATCGCCGACGACGCCCGCTCCCCTGCGGTCAACGACCAGCAAGCCCGCATGCAGGCGGCGCGGAAGACGAACCTCGCCCTTCTCGCGAACTGATATCGGCAGTGGCGGCCGCCTCGTCTCGGTCTGCGCGGCTCGGGGCGGCCGCGCTGGGACGAGCCGGCTCGCGACGTAGACTTCGCCCATGGCCGATCGCAAGCCCAAGAACGACGTCGAAGCCGAGGCGCGCTGGCTCGATCGCTGGATGGGCGCCGCTTCGCGCGACGGCGCGATGTCCCAGCGCAGGCTCGCGTCGATCGAGGCTTACGGGGGCGGCTTGGACGCCGCCGCCGAAGCCGCCCGCGCGGCCGGAGTGCACCTCGTGCTGCTGACCGACGACAAGGGCGACAAGGTCGTCGCGGCGAGCCGGCACCCGTTCAAGGTGATCGCGTAGGGCGGGCCGCGACGCGAGAGGGGCCGAAGCCCCGCGCTCACAGCAACCCCCTTTCCGCGAACGACACCACCGAGCCGCCGCCCACGACCAGATGGTCGAGCGTCCGGATCTCAAGGGTGGCCAGAGTCGCCTTGAGCGATTGCGTGAGCATCTCGTCCGCCCGCGAGGGCTCCGGCACGCCGCTCGGGTGGTTGTGCGCGAGGATCACCGCCGCCGCGTTGAGCGCAAGCGCCGCCTTGGCGATCTCCCTGGGGTAGACCGACGTCTGGGCGATGGAGCCGCTGAACATCTCGCGATACTCGATCAGCCGGTTTTGCGAATCCAGATAGAGGACCGCGAAGACCTCGCGCTCCAGCTGGCCGAGCTTCAACGAGAGGTAGTCCTTGACGACGCCCGGGCTGCAAAAGGCGGCCTCCCGGACGAAGGAAGCGTCGAGCCCTCCGCGCGCCGCGGCGATGATCGAAGCGAGGGACGCCGGCTTGTATCGGCCGTTGGCCTCTTGGACGAAGAGGCCGAAGTTGGATGTTTGACGCGACATGGCGCAGCCTTGGAAGCAGGCGAAATTGCCTGCCGCCTCCCTGTCGGATCGCAGCGCAGCGGTCCAGGGTGCAACGGCCGAAGGACGCCAGCGGCGCAGCCGCGCAGCCCTTGACGGCGAGAACGGTCCGGCATGATGGGCAGAACAGCAAGCCCGCCCCTCACCCCGCTACAAAACCTCCGCTTTCGTCGCTCGCCCATGGGGCGCTGCTTTGCATCTCATGGGCGGTTCGGCATGCCGGACAGCCCGGCTCGAACGTCGCGCCCGGAATACTTGCGAACCACCGCGGCCGCCGCTCGCTGGGCCAGCAGCAGCGCCTTGGCGACTTCGGACGCCTTGAGCTCGGGCCCGTCGTAGCGGGCGCCGATATCGGGAAAGACGCCCGCCTTGAGCGCGACCTGCTTGAACGTCGAGATGCCGGTGGTCGCATGGCATTCCTCGGCGATCCGTTCGATGCTGTGCCCGAGCTTCTTCAAGCCGGCGTCGTCCAATCCCTTCTCCTGAATCAGCAGAGCCTTCATGAAGATTTCGGTGGCCATCCTGAGCTGCAGGATGGCCTTGAGGTTGGGCCGCGTTTCGAGCAATTGAGAGATTGCTCCCGTCAGCTCCGCGTCGCCGTTGCGAAGGAAGTCGGCCGCCTTGGCCGACATGCCGGCCGTCCTCGCGATGTCGTCGAAGCCGTAGCCGTAGTCGCAGCACTCGGCCCAGTGGGCGACGTAGGGCTCCCAGTCGTGGGCGAGGTCGCGCTTCACCTCGATCGGCATGGTTTCGAGGCACTTGAAGGCGTCCAATCGAACCTCTCCGAATATGAGGGGCATCTCGATCGGCCAGAAGCATGCGTCGAAGTAGAACGCGCCTTTGAAAAGCAATCCGATCTGGTGGGCGCCCGGAGCGCTGTTGCGATAGAAGTAGTCGAAGACGGCCCGCGTCAGCGGAGAGTCGTGCGACAAGGAGCAGTTGAACGCTCCGGTGAAGTCGAGCATCGCCTGGAACGGCCGCTGTTTGGGCGGCAGCTCCTGGTCTCGATATCGCGCGTTGGCTTCGGCGAGCCAAGCCTCCAACTCGGGCGAACCGACTTTGGGCGGCGGCCGCCCTCGCTGCCAAGGGACGGAGCTGGGGTCTTTCATCGATGTCCTTCGAGATGTCGGTGCGCCCCAGCCTACCAGCCATCTCGCGGGACCGGCGGCGTCGGACTTGTCGTCAGCGGCGCCGGGTTCCAACCTACGGCTTGGGCTTCGCCGCTCCGGCGGCGAGCATCGTGGTGGCGGCGAAGGGGGCCAAGTCGGGCTCCTGCTCCACCGCCTCCGCCATCAGCTTCCGGATCTCCTCGGAGGGCACGTCCCGCAGCGGGCGGCACTTCGCCTTGAGCTCGGACGGGGGAGCGGCCTTCGGCGTCGACGCGGACCCGCTCTCCTCGTGGGCGGCCTTCAGCTTCTTGAGGTGGACCATGACGGCGCCGAGCTTGTCCAGCGGCGAGAGCTTGTCGCCGACCTTCGGCTTCGAATAGAGGTCCAGCACCTTTCGCACGTCGCGCAGGTTCAGCGCGCACACCTTGGCCGCGTAGGCGAAGTCCTCCGCGTCTAGGCGGTCGGTCGTCTTGCCCAGCAGCACGTGATACAGCAGGGCGTATTTCATGCCCCGGTGGCTGATCCGCTTGAGGAAGCTCAGGTTCACGTCCGACTTGTCGCCGCGCTTCACGAGGATCTGGAAGGCCTTCTCGAAGGCGGCGATCCCGAGCTCGTCGACGCTGTATTTCCGGTGGAAGCCGCGCTGCGCGATCTCCTCCCACTTCGCCTCGATCTCGTGCGAGCGCTCCTTGAAGCGGTAGAGCGCCTTGAGCGGCCGGTCGGGGTCGCGCTCGGCGACCACGAACGCGAAGCGCTGCGCGAACCCGTCGACCAGCATCTCCTTGGTCAGGTAGTCCTTGATCGTCTGGAAGACGGTGCTGCCGAAGATCGTCAGCGCGGGATTGCGGACCTCGATCGTCTCGGTCTTGGTCGAGCGCACGATGGTCGAGCCGTCGTAGCAGCGCAGGAGGTAGTCCTTGGTGTCGCCCATGCTGTCGGCCGACAGCGACTTGAGAAATTGCGCGAACTCGTCGCGCATCCACAGGCCCAGGTTATGGTCGCGGAGGTCCTCGATGAACTTGGCCGAGGAGTTCGAGTCGGGGAACATGTCGACCAGGCCGCCGAGGGCGGAGCCGATCCTGCTCGACGCGAAGCTCTTGCCCGAGCCCGACTCCGCCATGCAGACGGTCCAGATGTCGGGCCGCCACTCCTCGCCGACGACCGAGATGACGACCTCGTTCTGAAGCAGCAGGGCCGAGACGTAGTGCAGGGCGGCGAAGACCGGCAGCTCGCGGGGGATGTCGGTGGTGGCGAGGAAGGTCTCGTCGATCAAGCCAAGCAGGCTACCCGGCGGCACGCAGTCGGACAGCGTCGGCCAGTCCTCGTCCTCCATCATCGACATGGCCGTCGCCACGACCTCGGCCGCCTCCGCCTGCCATTCCGCCGTCTTGGCGTCCCACGCCTCCTTGGTCAGGGGCTCGGCCCACGCCAGCGGGCGCTTGGCCTCCGGCGGTATGGCGTCGTCGAAGTGATCCCGCAGCGCGGCCGCGTCCATCATCGGCCAGGCTGGATTGAATCCCTCCGGCACCGTCGAGGCGCCCTCCGCCGTTGGAACCGCGCCGGACTCGCCAGCCAACCGCGCCGATGCCTGCCCCGGCTGGACGCCGGCGCCTTGTTCGTTCTCCGCCATGTTCTCTCCCTTGGTTGTCGGGACATTCTGGCGAGCGCGCGCGAGCTGCCGGTTAGGGTCTCCCCGCCACCTTTCGGTTCGCTGAACTTTCCAGCGGACGGCGCTTCTGCGGCGTCAAGGCGTCAAGGCGTCAAGGCGTCAAGGCGTCAAGGCGTCAAGGCCTACCCAGCCTTTCTTCCTCTGGCTTGCAATCGGGTCCTTCTTGAGCGATGCCTTGATGCTCCGGAGACTTCGACAAGGCGGCGCGTGGTGCAGTCCCAAAAACAGACATCCAGCAAGCCGGGCCGCAGCAGATGGGCCGGCAACGAACCGGAGCTCGCGCACTGCTCCGCCGAGGAGCTCCGCGCGCTCAACCGGGGCCTCGAACTCCTCAACCAGCCGGTTGAGGGCTTCCCAGGCCTGACCTGGCTCCTGCCGGGCCGCAGGCCGCTCCTGCACCGCAACGTCAGAGTCTGGCCGCACCCCTCGCGGGAAGAGGCGTTGCTGATGGAGCCGTTGCCGGGCAACGTCTCCGAGCTGGGCTGGACGAGCTTGGAGCTCACCTGCGATCCCATGGGGACGGCCGTCTACTATCGCGGATGGATCGAGATCTCCTTGGCCGACGGCTTCGTCGACCGCATGCAGCGGGCCGATCCGCCCGAGGGCGGGGGAAGCGGGCAGATGCTGTTCGGCGCGCCCTTGGAGCTTTGAGTCGGCTACGGTTTCAGCGCGACCTTGGGTGCTGACGGGAAATGCGAAGGCGCGAGTCCAATGCTGACGAGATAGGCGACGTTGGCCTCCGTGTGCCTCGCAAAGTTTGGCTCTCCGCTCTTGGTAATCAGCAGGATCATCAGGCGTCCTTCGTCGTCGTTGACGATCCAAGCGCTGGCGACGTCGCTGATATCAAGGGCGTCGGTTTGGGCATTTCCATCGGGAAGAGCTAGCTTTGGCATGCGGCCTCGAAGTTGAAAGAAAACGCGGGCGCTCTCTTGGAGGGGAGCGTCCGCGATTCTGCACCGTGAGGGCGTCAGGGCGTCAGGGCGTCAGGGCGTCGACGGACTCCCGCCGCGCGCCTAAGTTCCCTCCCTAGCTGCGCTACGATGGGCCCGCACTTCGCGGTATGCCACCGGGTGCGCCACCTTCCCCAACCCCCGCTTCGGGCCTGGCGAAACGGCGGAAAGCTAGCAACGGCGCGGGTTCGCGACGGTTCGGGATCGGCTGGAAAGTCCTCGGAACTGAGGGTCCAGCCCCCGCAACCAAATACAGAGGCACCAGCCTCGACAGCAACGCCCGCCTGCAAGCGGGCGTTTTGCTTTGTGCCCGCGTCGTGCCTCGGTCATTGATCCGATCGGCCTGCTGATCCGTTGGGCACATGCCCCCAATATCGCTGCATCCATCGTTCGATGAATGCCGGTGCGGGCCCCAGGAAGGCTTTGCGCAAGGACGCCGAATGGTTGCCCGTCGCGTTGCGGGTCAAATCGCCCGCGCTGCGCCTGTCGGGCAGACGTGCCGATCGTCAACCGGGCGGCGTCCCGCTTCGTTCCTGGGGTGTGGCGAGCGCATCTGGAAGCAGATCGACGGCACGCATCAAGAAGCACACACCATCGAGGTATTCCATGAACCAGTTCAAGCTCAAGCTCGCCTTCTCGATCGCCGCGCTGTCGCTGGCGCCGCTCGTCGCCTCCGCGCAAGCCTTGCCGGGCAAGCACCCTGCCTACCTGCACGCGCTCACCGACCTGCGCACCGCGCGCTGGCTGCTCGAGCACCAGCCGGGCGACGTGAAGGTCTATGCCGACGAGGACGTCGCCATCACCGAAGTCGACGCCACGATCAACGACATCAAGCGCGCGTCCATCGATGACGGCAAGGACCTGCACGACCATCCGAACGTCGATGCGCATGAGCATGGCAGCCGCCTGCTGCGCTCGATCGAAAGCCTGAAGAAGGCGCGCGCCGACATCTCCGGCGAGGAAGACAACCCGGACACGCGCGAGCTGCGCCATCGCTCGATCGAGCATCTCGACCACGCGATCCGCGCCGCCGAGCATGCACACGAAGCGTGGCTGAAGGACAACCACGGCTGATGGCTCGTTGGCGGGCCGCGCCACGCGGCCCGCGCCTTGCGAGCGGGCGGGTGCGCAGGCGCGCACTCGCCCGACGCATCACGTCGACTTGCGCGCGGGCTTGCGATGCAGGTGGGCGACGTGCGAATGGGGTTTCGCGGGGGGCTCGAAGCCGCCGCGGTCGAGCCCCTTCATGATGCCGCACTGGTCGGCCGCGCTGACCTCGCGGCATTGCTCGCGCAGCGCACGCAAGTCCTTCGACAACTGCCGCAGTTCGCGGATCCGTTCGTCGACGTGTTCGACGTGCTCGTCGAGCAGCGCGTTCACCTGGCTGCAGTCTTCATGACTGCCGTCACGGAACCGTAACAGTACCCGGATCTCATCCAGGTTCATGTCCAGCGCGCGGCACGCGCGGATGAAGCCGAGCCGCCCGACATGGCCATCGCCATAGAGGCGGAAGTTGCCCTCCGTGCGCGCGGGCGCCGGCAGCAATCCCTCGCGCTCGTAGTAGCGGATGGTCTCCACGGGCGTGTTCGTGGCGTTCGACAGCTCCCCGATCTTCATGTTCGCGACAGCCTTTCCGTCGCCGCTTCAGGTTGCCGAAGGGGCGCGCTTGACTCTGTAGCAGGTACAGATTCGAGAATTCTGCCCGCAACGTCGCCGATGTGCGCACGGACGGCCGCACCCCTTCGAAAAATAGAGCGTGAACGCATGAAGAACAACCTTCCCCATCGCCTTGCCGCCGTGCTGCTGTCGGCCGCCTTGTCGACGAGCGCGTGGTCGGCGCCTGCCGAGCCGGCGCCGATGTTCACCGTCCAGTCGGGCCGCATCGTCGTGCCCGCGGATTCCCCGTTGCGCCAGCGCCTGCAGGTGGCGGCCGTGGGCGAGCAGCCCGGCCGGCATGTGCTGTCGGTGCCCGCGGTCGTCGAGGCCGATCCCGCGCGCGTCGTCGCGATCGTGCCGCCGCTGACGGGCCGGCTGCTCGCGCTGCATGTCGGGCTGGGCGACACCGTGCGGCGCGGCCAGGCGCTCGCGACGGTCAGCTCGCCGGACTTCGGCCAGGCGATGGCCGATGCCGAGAAGGCGGCGGACGCGCTCGCGCTCGCCGAGCGGGCGCTGCAACGCGCGCGCGGCGTGCAGGCGGTGGGCGCGAACGCGGGCAAGGACCTCGAGGCCGCGGAAGCCGCGCAACGCGACGCCGCGGCCGAGGATCGACGCGCGCGCGATCGCGTCGCCACGCTGGCCGGCGGCGCGAAGGTCGATCCCCGGACACACGCGCTCGTCGTGCTGGCGCCGGTCTCCGGCACGGTGACGGCGCTGAACGCCGGCGTCGGCGCGTTCCTCAACGACGCGACGGCCCCGCTGATGAC
>FSZS01000137.1_pt1 | contig 28907 bp, 29 predicted proteins | sample 1638881 | NCBI WGS metagenome assembly FSZS01 (sample SAMEA3914813, study PRJEB12502) | metagenome | biome: forest; material: soil | place: Canada | collected 2011-07-07 | depth 0.3 m
GACCATGTGGGTGAGCAGCGCGTAGCTGGCGATGTTGAAGGGCACGCCCAGGAAGATGTCGGCGCTGCGCTGGTACAGCTGGCACGACAGCTTGCCGCGACCGCCCGGGGCCTCGGGCGGCGCCACGTAGAACTGGAAGAACGCGTGGTTCTGTGACATCAAGCCTGAGGCAGCGGATTTCATGCAGGCATTTCGTATTTAGATTTCACTCTATTCTTACACCGGCAAGCCCGCGAGGGCGCGTCAGTCCGGATGTGGAATTGCTGGGTACCGCCCAACGGGCGGCTGTCCACAGCCTTGTGCTGTGTGTCAGCCAGCAAATCCACAGGAGCGAACCTAGATGACAGACGCTTGGGAGGGCAAGCCCGTGAGGGCGCGTCAGTCCGGATGTGGAATTGCTGGGTACCGCCCCATTGGGCGGCTGTCCACAGCCTTGTGCTGTGCGGCAGCCAGCAAATCCACAGGAGCGAACGCTGATTCTGCCGGCGTTGAACCTTGGAACTGTCTCCAGCTTCTTGCTACTCAAGCAGCCTTGCTAGGGGGATTCCCAACGTGACAGCGATGCGCTCGAGGTTGTCGAGCGTCACGTTCCGTGTCTGGCGCTCGATTTGAGTGATGAACGTCCTGTGGAAACCGCCTGCGTTCGCTAGGTCTTCCTGGTTCCAGCCATGCTCTGTTCTCAGCGTGATGATGTTCTTAGCAAGCCGCTCGCGAGCACTAGGTGTCGGGGGCACAAAGGGGACGGTGGGGACTTTAGGCGTTGGCACGGCGTGCAGTCTCGTTGCCCTTTGACGCCAAGTCACCCGCATTTAAGTTACCCGCATATACGTTACCCGCTTTTAAGTTACCCGCATATACGTCACAATGCGGTTGCTCGGCGCGTGGTTGTCCGCCGGCCTGGCCCAAAGGAGTCGTCGACCACTTGCGCGTCCACCTCGAACACGTCCGAGAAGTAGATGGGCACCAGCGAACCGCCAGTGTCCTCAGCAACCGCTGTATCCATTCGACGCTCCCTGCCCGGAGGCTGACGCCCGCGGGTTCCCTGCGCTAGATGACTGCAGGTCGCCGAAAGCCAGCCCGGCGCCCGCTTAGATGTTGAGCAATTGTCTGTCATCGGCGCAACGGGTGCGCGTCACGGCGCGACCATGGGCGTCGCGCTGACTTGGGCAGGGGCTTGACGTACCCGGCAGCTTTTGCTTACGATTGCATCGCGGCTCTACGAGCCGTGGGTGAGTTGCTCCCGTCAGTGCACGCATCGGACGTCATGTTCGACACGGCAAAACCAGCAGATGATTCACGACCTTCCCTGACTTGGCATTGAGTCCCGGAAAGCCGAACAACGCGTGCCGTTCTTCGACGTGCTTTCCATGACGGAGCTCAATCCATGTCTACGCCCATCTCGGGTTCGTCGGCCAGTTCGGCCGCATCCCCCTCTACCTCGTCCCCACAAGGCACGCCTGTACCTCTGACCGACGAGGCACGCGCCGGCGCGCTCTGGACCTTCATCCAGGCACAGGCGCCGCGCTTCACGTTCGACGATGCACTGCAGGTCGTGCGGGCGCTTCGCATCGACCCGCGCGAAGACCACAAGACGTTGGCCGGGCGCCTGCGTAAGGCCTTGCAGGCCCGCGGCATCGCGCTCAAGCTGGTCAACTCCCTGCACGCTGCGGCGCGCCTGAACGGCTACTTCAGTTGGCACACCGCCAGCGAGCGCGACGTGCCCCGGCTGCGGTTCTACGTGTTCGAGGGCAGTCACCAGATGGGCGAGTCCCAGTTCGCGACATGGAGCGAACTGGCCGATGCGCTGCGCGCCTGGTGCGACAAGCTTCTGGCCAGTGGCCAGATGCCGCTCGGCGTGCTGACAATGAACTTCACGGGCCGCGTGCTGACCTTTTCGGTACCGGTTCCCAAGCACGGCGAGGGTGCCGGCCCGGGCCGCAACGAGATGTGGCCGATGGGCGGAGTTACGCCCATCGGCGACAACGAGCACGACTGGCTCGCCGATGCGCCATCAGCGCTGGAAAAGCTGCGGCGGCATCTCGAGGAGAACGGCAACGCCGTGCTCGACGGCTACGCGGCACTCTACCTGTGCGCGAACTCGCACGACAGCGACCGCAACATCAACGCGGTCAGGGCTGCCGACGTGGTGAACTCCGAACTGGTGCTTCTGCGCGAGCCCAACGAGGATGACCCGCAAGGCGCATTCGAAATCGCTCGCGGCGACGAACTGACCTGCTGGCACCAACTGGAGCTGTCGCTGCGTGGCCACGAGACTGACCGCAAGCCCGCACGTGTCGACGTGACTGTTCCCCAGGACGGTGTGGCTGCGTGGTTTGTGAACGGCGGGCGCTACGTGTGGGCGCTGGAGACCATCAGGCCGGACGTGTTCGTTCCGGGGCGCGTGTTCAGGCTTCTCGGCATCGAGGATTGCGAGCGTTTGCTGCGCCGCTACAAGCTGGCCCGCCGCATCCACACCGGGGGCTTCCTGCACCACGACATGACGAAGCGGGTCGACTACCTGGGCGGCCCGCCCGAGACGTGGCGGGTCGACCTGCATCGCGTGCTGCATATTCTCAAGAAGGCCGGCCTCAACTGGGACGGCTACATCGAGAAGTTCGGCGCCGAGCCGCTGCCCATGGAGGCGACGTTGCCTGTCGGGTTCGTGATGCAGTTGCTCGAGGACCTGAACGTGGAAGACCCGAACCAGGTTTTCGCGTGGCCGAACATGTCCGAGATGGCGCGCGTCACGGACGACAAGCTTCTCTGCAGTCTGCTGCCGCGGGTGGATGCCGTCCGCTACTCCAAGACCCGTGACCTGGACGCTGAGACCGCAGAGCGCATCCGCGAGGCCCTCGACGAATTTGCGAGCGGCCTGCACCTGCACAAGATGGTCTCGGCGGGTGCGCTGCCGCTGGAACATGAGCTGCCGTATCTGGTGTACGCCAACGACGCGCTGGAGCTGCGCATGTCTGCCGAAGCGCTCGGCCTGCAGATGTACGTGGCCGTCTCGCCGCACCTCATCTCCACCAAGGGCCTGCTGCCCGACGTGCCGGGGGTAAAGGCCTGGCCATGGGCGTTCGGCCACGCCCTCATGGTGCGGTTCGAACGCGAAGGGGTCGCGCAATGACGCCGGCCGCCGAGAACCTGCGCGTGTTGCTCGAGGCGCGCGACATGGATGGCTTCTTGACCGCCTTCCAGGAGTACCGCGACCAGAACACGTTCGAGCCTGTGGTCACGGCGCTGAGTCAGCGCGTGTTCCCCCCGCTGCTGCGCCAGGCCTTTCTGGAAGAGCGGTTGCAGCCCAGCACGCTGGTGCGGCTCTACTGGCTGGTCCGCAGCGGCCGGATGGCGCTGGTGGAAGACGACCTCATCGTAGGCATCAACCTGCGCATCAACGACGCGCTGCGGCAGGTCGACCCTGACGCGAAGACACCTGTGATTCCGCTCGTCACGGGCGACGAGGTCAAGCCTAAGGGCGTACGGTGGTCGCCTGCTGCCGGCGTGGGCACCCAGCGCGTGCCCGCCACGGAGATGAAGCGCGTCGCGGTCGTCAGCGCCTTCACGTTCAAGACCTGGGCGGCAGTTGATGCCTTTGACCTTCGGCGCAACGCTTGCGCGAGCCAGCAAGAGCGCGAGTTCTTGCGTGCGGTCCGGCAGTTCTTCCCTTCGCTTCAGGCCTACCCGAACATGCCGTTGAAGAACTTCATCGACATCGACAAGCTCGAGGCAACCGTCCCGGGGCGTGCCCGCAACTATGCTTGGTCAGCCCAGGTCGACGTGCTTCTTTGTACCGCGGACGAAGACCCGATTGCCGGCGTCGAGCTGGACTCCGCCCATCACGACACTGAGGAAGCCATTGAGCGCGACGAGCTGAAGAACCTGCTCTTCAAGCTCGCTGGCCTGCCCCTGGTGCGCATCCGCGCCGATGATACGAAGGCGGTGCGCGCCGAGGACTTCTACGACCTTTTGATGGCCGAGTCAAAGACCTTGGACGCGCTTCGGCCTCGCCGGCTGCGGCCGCGCCGGACGTACGACTTCCTCGTGCCTGCAGAGTCGGCGACGCGCTCGACGTCCACTGACACTGTTTGGGGGTGAGCATGGATGAAGTCATCGCACCACCGTTGCGCCCCGAGGATGCTCATCTGCGGCCGGCACGGCGTCGTGCCCAAGAGCGGCCCATGCCCGGTCAGGCGCTATGGCTCGAAAATCCCGAGGTAAAGGAGGTCATGGACACCGAGACAGGCGCGTACCTGCCCATCGCAGCGGTCATGGGCAGCGACTACGAGCGCTTGATGCAGCTACGCATGGAAGTTCGTACGCGCGTGCAGAAGTCCGACCCTCTTTATCGCTGTTCATTGTGCGGGGTCGCGGTGTACATCTGCCGCGCCAAGGAGTCGTTCAAGTTCTTCTTCAGGCATCAGCACGAGGACGGCAGTTGTCCGGCGCACACCAGGGGCGGCTTGAGCCAAGACGAAATCGACGCGCGGAAGTACAACGGTGCCAAGGAGAGCAAGTTCCATCGCCGGATGAAGGATTGGGTTTGCCAGTGCCTCGCGCTGGACGGCCGCTTTGAAGAAATTGCGCAGGAGCCAACGTGGAAGGGCGTGCTGACCGGGGCCCACCGCCGACCTGACGTCCGCGCGGTCTATAACGGCCTCCCCATCGCCTTCGAAATCCAGCTTTCGACGACGCACTTGAACGTCATCGCCGCTAGGCGCGACTTCTACCAGCAGGAGGGCGGGCTGTTGGTATGGCTGTTCGCTGAGTTCGACGCTGACCATCGGCGCATGACCGACGACGACGTGTTCTACAACAACAACCTCAACGCTTTTGTCTTGAACACCAAGACGGTCGAGGCGTCGGTAGAGGCTGGCGAGTTGCGACTGGAATGCGTCTGGGCTCTTCCAAGCCAAGGCAGCAGCCATTCCGGCCTGCACCGGAGCGTCGTCGCGTTCCACGAGTTGACGCTCGACCCCAGCGCCCAGCAGGCGTACTACTTCGACTACGCCGCCGCGAAGCGGGAGCTACAGGCGAGGGCGACCGAAGCGGAGGCGCGGCAACTGCGAGAAGACTTTGAGCGCTGGATGGGCGTCACCGGCTACTACGGCCCCAACTCGGCGGAGCACTGGCGAGAGTTTCGGGTTCGCTTCGAGCGCTTTGGAATTCACCTGCCGCCGTACGGCAACCAGGTTGACCGGGAACTGCTGACCGACCTGTACTCAGCCAAGAACAACCGTCCGTGGGGGCAAGGCCAGAAGCATCTGGTCGAAGTCGCGCATCGTGTCGCCAACACCGAGAAGAACCACTTGACCTGGTTTATGCACGCTGTGCGCTACTACGAGCGCGCAGAGTCGATGAAGGCGGAAGGCAAGCCGGGGCTGTGGCAAAAGCGGCTCGACGAACTTCGCGCCGAGTACCGGTCGACCCCAGACCTTTTTAAGCCTGAACGCGGCGCACAGGCACTCGTCGAGTTTCTGTTCCCGGAACTGCTGCCGTTGCCGTGAACGCCATCGCGGCGCCACTCACCAAAAACAAACCCCGGCACCAGGCCGGGGTCTAACTCTGCAGTCGCTGTCACAGAGGCCTGCTCAGGGAGGAAAAAGCAGGGGGCAGTTTCCTGCCCGACAGTGAGTCTACGAGCATTCGAGTGTCGCAGCGTGCCGATGGGACAACCGCGCGGTCGGGCCTCGTTAGTGCTTACCTTGAAGCTGAAGCTGCCCCTTTGGACATGCCGTTTGAACGCCTGTGCCGCAAGTCATCGGATGCAAATCCTTGCCGAGACAGAATTGCACCTCCTTGAGCTGCTTGCCGCCGCAATGGACCGCCGCCGCTCGATTCGTGAGGCTCGGGTTGGCCTGCCGAAACGCCTGCGAGATTGCATCTGCGGTCATCGGGCTGTGGCTGCCATCGGCCGAGAGGGCGTCCGGAATCTTGATGGACGCATGCGCGGCTTCGGCCTCCTTGATGTACTCAATCGCGTCGCGACCGTCGCAGGTGCCATGAGTCGTCCATTCGTGCTGGAGCAGCCCCTCCGATGGGAACACGCCGTTCTGCTTCTGGTACTGGAGCGCCGGAGGGTCGAGATGGAACGAGCTCGGACACGTTTCGGGATACCCGCCTGACTGCATCTGCGGCCACAATCCGTGCAACACGAAGCCGTGGTTGGTACCGCTGCACTCCTGCGGGTCAGCGTTGGGCTGCGAGCAGTACGCCGGCTCCCACGAGAGCGTAAGCACGTAGTAGTCGAACTTGCCGGCCGTTCCGACGAAGCCGCCGCCGGCGTTGGCCAGAGTCGCGGTGAGCAGCGCGGCCAGTGCGAGTAGTAGTCTCATGTCCGTGGCTCCTTGTCTACGAGAACAGAAGTCGGTCGGCGGCTTTGCGCTTGTCCGTCCAATCCTCCTGCCACCAAGCCTTCTCACCCGGTTTGCGCGGCGGCTTGCGAAGCAGCAGAGGCGTGTTCTTGTCGGTGGCTCCGTGGCGCTTGATGCGCCACTCGTAGTGGTCGAAGAGGCGCAGCGCCTCGACCATGTAGGCGGTCGCGACTCTTGGGTCTTCGAACACCAGTAGGTTCTCGCCGTTCGACGTGTCCGCCGTCCCCGAGAAATTGAATGACCCCATGTACACGCGGGCAGCCGGCGTGTTGAAGTCCGTCACGATGAACTTGTGATGCAGTCGCGTGCCCCGCTTGCCATTCCCGGGGAGGCTGGACAGCTCTGCCTTGAAATCGGCGGGCGTATCGGTGTCGGTGAGGTAGTCGGGGTAGACGACAGCCATGTGCCCGTCAGCCATCTTCATGTCGATGCCAGACACTTCTTGATCTGACATGCCGTAGACGAAGACGCCAGGCTTGTTCTCCAGCCCCGTGATTGCGTCCCGAAGGCTTCCCGTCGACTCGTACAGGAACGCCAACGCGAAGAGGACGCTCGATGTGGTGTTCTTCGAGATGTATGCCGCCAGGTCGTCGAGCACCGCGTTCGTGGCGTTATGCGGGCAGAATGTGACTGCAGCCTTCGAGTTCGGTAGACCGAGGTCCTTCCAGGGTTGCGTGGCGGATGGTGAGGCGCGGAAGTCCTTGGCCGCCGCAGCATCCCAGTACGACTGGAACGCCTCTGCGAAAACATCCGCAGCCTTCTTGCCCTTCAGGATGACCGCGTTGTTCGCCTGGATGAAGAAGCCGCGCCAGCTGAAGTTGGTCGAGCCGCAGAGAGCCGTTGGACCGCCGCCGCCGCGAACAACGATGGTCTTGTTGTGCTGCAGGCTGCCCATGTGCTGGCGCTTGACCTGAGCGCCTGCCGCCTTGAGGCGAGCGGCGACGGTGGACTCTGGCGAGTTAGGCCTGTCATGGCCCTTGTCCACGCCTTTCTCGACGCTCTTGCTGTCGTCAACAATGAGACGCAGGCGCGGGGCAAGCTGCTCGAGCTTGGCGGCGATATCGGGTAAATTGAAGTCGTAGACGATGGCATCGACCTTGGCAGCAGGGTCTGCGATGGCCGCATCAAGCAGCTTCAGGATGGCGTCTCGTGCTTCGAACCCCATCCACTTGAGCGCGTCTTCAGCCTGGGGATGTTTCGCCTCGAACGTCAAGCCGTCATCCGCCGAGTTGGGCATGATTTCATCGAGGGTGTGCCCGTCCTTGAGGTAGCGGTCGATGAAGCCCTGCGACGAGACGAAGCCACGGGTGAAGGCGACGTTGAGCTCGTTGACGTAGGTTTCAAGGCCAAGGTCGATGGAGGCCTCCTGCTTTTCCCCATAGGTCAGCTTGTTGTTGTCGTCCATGAATACCGGCACAACGCGGTATCTGAACGACCCGGCCTTTTCCGCATCGACAGGGAAGTGGACCCAGCGAAACTTTTGAATGGGCGAGACCTCGGTTGACGTCCAGGGGCCGGCCGGTTGATTCGGGTCGTAGCTGAAGCCGATGCGATTGCTCAGCGGTTTGAAAGTTGTGCTCCCCGGCGACTTGTAGGAGATAAACCATCCAACGAAGTTGGCAGGCGGCTTTCCAGTTCGCCAGTTCATCGCGATGAGCACCATGCTCTCGCCGCGATGAACCTTCAGGGTGAACTGAGCTTGCGCGTTTGCGCCTTCGGCCTGGTACGGGCTCGTCATGGCTTCCTCCCTCGGTCTACCTATGGGCAGTGACAACCGCAGGCGCCTAACTTTGTTCTTGAGCTAGCGGCAACTGGAAATTTAGACCTTCCGCGACTCGGCTGTCAACGCTCGGAGACGGAAACTCGGGCAATCCCAGAAAGTGTGACTAGGGGGGTGTGTTCCGGCTGGCAGAGACATCCACTGTGTTTGTCAGGCTGCCGCCCGGAGGAATGGGTGCGAGGCGCACTGGGGGTCACGAACGACTGGGTGGCATTCTTCGTCTTCGAGCTCATGCGGCCAGTGGACGCTGCGTTTTGCGATTGACCGTCTCGCCGGCGCGTCCGATGTCCGCGACGACCTGCACATCGCGGTCTGCGCATCCCTGCCACAGGCGCGGGAACGCGCTCGTGTCGAGCCGGATGATGGCGTGCTTGCGCGACGCGGGGTCGAGGTCTTCGTAGGAGACCCACTCCGACACGACCTTCGCGTCTTCGGTGACCTGGCCCAGCAAGAAAGCACCCGACTCGCGGCGGCCGCTTCCCCGCTGGTGCAGGTCGCCCATCAGGCCCTTCCAGACCCCGGGCAGGAATTCAAGCCGCTTCATCGATGAGCTCGCTGCTTTGAAGAATTTCGCTGACCGCTTCGATGTACTGAAGCAGCCCCCGCGCCGGGCACCAGATGAGCCACGGGTGCTCGCCAGGCCACTGCGAGTGGCCCGGGATGCTCTCGCGGTCGCAGGGGATGTAGAGCGCGGCGCCGCCTTTCCATCCAGGGTTGAAGACCTGGCTGACGCGGCCGCCGCGCGGCCAGCTCGCCGCGGCCAGCTGGCAGCGCGCCGCGCGGTCCCACACGGTCGCGGTCGGCGCCGTCTCCGGGTAACTACGCTGCACGTGTGGTGGAGCCGGCGGTTGACCATCTCATCGTGGACGAGGGGCAGAACCTGCCGGTTCAGTTCTTCATCTGGGCCCGTCGCTTCTACGCCCGCGCGGTCTCCGTGTTCGCCGACGAGAATCAGACGACCGATGCCAACGGTTGCCAGGTCGCCGAATTGGCCCGTGCAGGCTTCGACGCTGTACTTCCTCTGGTGACGAACCATCGGAACACCCAGGATATCGTCGACCTCGTGGAGGTCTTTCACGTTAACCGTACCCTTCCTCTACCGCCCGCCAGTCGCGGGCGTACGTTCGACCGGCCGCGTATCCTAGCCATCGCTGACTGGCCCGCGCTCGTGCAAACGGTGGTGACACGCTTTCGCAACCGGGGAGGCTCCATCGGGGTCATCCTGTACCACGTGAGGGATGTCATTGAGGTCTACGGGCTGCTTAGAGCAGCGCTGGGCGAAGTGCGGGTCGACCAGTACACGAACGAGATGGCGCCTGGCGGCGAGGAAGCCATTCGAATGCGCGACCCCGGCGTGACCGTCATATCGGGCGAATCTGCCACCGGACTTGAGTTCGACACGGTCTACCTGCAGGACCTTTGGAGGTCCCTGCCTCGGCGTTCGAGCCTCGACAACAGGCGGCTGTACATGCTGTGCGCCCGCGCTCGGGACACCTTGGTGCTCGTCAACGGCCCGACGCCCCTGGAGAATGCACAATTGGATGCTCTTCCCCTTCCGCCCATTCTTGACCGATGAGTTCATCCGCCGGCGACCAGCTGGACCTTCTCGGGGCCACCGCTCCGGAGCCAAAGCGTGCGTGCAGTCGCGCCTTGCTTGGCATCGTGCTCGAACAGCAGGATTTCCTGCTGTTTCTGTCCAGCGAATGGCTGTTTCCTGCTGAAAGAGGTCAACTTTTCCTCGGCGTGGGTCGCGCCTGCTCGTCCGAGTCGGAGCCGTCCGCGACGTCGGTGCCTGCTGTCGCTGTTGGCCGCGTACAAGAGTCACAGCTACGCGCTTACTCTGCAGAATATCAAGGACGGCGAGTTTCGGTATCTGACTACGCCGTCAGGGAATCCGGAGAACTTCTCGTACGTCAGCATCAAAGGGGTCGACGGAGAATTCGAGGTGCGCCAGCAGGTACGAATCGAGTCTCACGTTGACCCGGACATCCGCTTCACGCCTGATATCGTGGTTTTGGTCAAGGACTCCACCATCGACGCGGCGACGCTGCCCGAGTTCGCGGCAGGCCGGCGAAAGATGTTCTCGGTCAAGAGCCACCAAGTAGTGGCGGCGCATGAATGCAAGTCGATGAATCCGTTCCCGGAGCTCATGGTGAACTTCATCGGCATGCTGGTCGCAGCCCATAGTTGGCATCCGAATGGCAGCCAAGCCACGAAAGCGAGCAAGGGACACCTGGCCCCTACGTTGTTCGTCGGGGGCACGGCGCGGCCCATTCACGTGAAAATGATTGAGGCGATGGAGCGCGCGTACGCGCTCAACATCGTAGTGGGCATGCACGCGGGCGTTTGGAATCTTGACCGGGCGAAGAACAGATTGCATTGGACTGGCCCGGGTTCTGCAGTGCCGGCGCAGCCGGCCGTTCGAAAGCGACGCCTGAACGTGCGTCGCCGAATCGATTCGGTCGAAAAGCCAGCTGCTTGACGCAGGGGCGGGTTGCTCGTCGAGTCGTAGGACGGCTCGTTTGCCGTCTATGGCTGAGACTGCACGAGGTACAAGTTGACCGACTGGTTCGCGCTCTGAGCTTGAGTGGCGCTGGCGGCGCTCTGGGAGGCCATCATGGCCAGGTCGGCGGTGAAAATCCGCGATTTCGCGACGCCGCCTTGCGCTGTCAGTAAGGCGCTCACGGCATCCTCTCTCCCTCGTGCCAACCGGGCGGCTTCCGTTGCATCCGCGGAATCTTGCGGGGGCGCTGCAAGGAAGACGACTGTCGACGGATTGGCCATCATCGTTCGTCGAACGCTTTCGACCACGCCAGCACCGCTGGCGCTGAGTGTCGTCCCGGCGGAGAACTGAACGACTCCCGAAGGCACGTATGCGCGAGCATCAGGTGTCGACGCTGGAGAGGTCGGCATCAGCGCAGTCGCGAGTGGAGCCACGACAATCGTGGGCTTCGGCTCCTCCTTTTTTGTCTGCGTAGCGACCGAGAATCCCATCAGGAACACGAGCGCGGCCACGCCAAGTCCGATGAGCCATGGGGTAGCCCTTGCAAGTCGCCGGTAGAAGCGCCGGTAGGTCGCGTATGCGAGAACCTCAGCGTTGATGTTGCTGTACGACGCCACTGTTGTTGCCTGCGCGTCGAAACGGAACTTTGCCCTGGTGATTTCAGTGTCGTTGGGTGGCACGGCGAGCTGGAGTTCCTTCCACGCCTTCTCATAGGCCATCTGCTTCGCGGCCATGTCGCGAGACTTTTCTATCAGTGCCCCCATGTTGGGTTCAGTCGGAAAAAGGTCAACCTGGTGAGCCTCGATGTCTTTTCGAATCCACTCCACCTCTGAGGGGTTGTCGCGCTTTTTCGGGTCTGTGGCTGGATTGATGTCCGAGAAGTAGAGAACGTCACTTCTCAAAAGTCGCAAGGTGATAACGAGGCAGGCGCATATGCACGAGAAACCCAGGAGAAGCGTAGCGGCTGCCGGCAAGAATCGAGGCGTTCCATACAGTGGGCCCAGTCCAGAAACGGGTGTGCCCGCGATGACGACTGCGGCGAGAGAGCCAAGGATTCCGGCGAGCCACTTGATGGTGTCTCGGATGTTGGCCTTGTTTACAGCGTAGCGGTCGCCCGGAGCGGATGCAGGTGCTTGGTCTGCCACGCTAGCCTTTCAAAGTGCTCAGTCCCATCCGAAACTGCACAGGTTGGCCCAGGCGGTGGGCAATCGACCCCACATGGTTCGAAAGGCGCCCAATGTCGATGGAGTGGCCTGGGGGGATGTACGCGTCCACGACGAGCGGTACGCCTGTCGGGAGATTCTTCAAGTACGGACGCAAGTAGCTGACGGTGGAGTCGGGAAATGCGCCGTCCTTCAACTCATTAACGAGGTCGAGAACCGGCCCCCTTCGCCCGCCGCCGTGCGCGCCGCCACCCTCATGATTGACGATGATGCCCATCGGATAGGGAAACGGGTTGACGGGCGTGACGAAGATGTCAGTGGGGCCAAGGTTGACAGGCGCGCCAACTGGGGCGGGTGGCACTTCACCTTGTCTTTGACCGTCGGCGTTTGCGGCTTCGGCATGCTCGCCGTCCGCCTTCAACGGGTTGTCGTCGCTTGTCCGCATCTCGAAGTGACCCTCGCCGAGGTGCGTAAATGTCGTAGGCATCTGGTCTTCCTTCGCGGTTGGTGCTCGGCGTGGCCCTCGGGCGGAGCGATTCAAGTCAGGGGATTCGGTAGAACGGATTCGGCATCAGAAAGGCCATCTCGGAGTAGCCACCAGCAAGGTCGCTGGGCTGGTCGCCGACATTCGCCAGCACCGTGTAGCCCTGCGCGAAGAGTGCCGCGCGCGCCGATGCCTTGTAGTCCGCGGCGGGCCCGAACTCTCCGTCCGGGCGCATGACCAGGTCAGCCCAGCCCGAGTAGCCAGCCGCGGTGAGGTTCTTCAGCGTCGCGGCACGTTCTGCTTCGTGGCGGCCCGTGATGAAGATGACGGCGACGCCCTTGGCTCTGACGGCGTTGAAGAGAGCCAGCGTGGACGAAACGGCCGGCGCTGCCGCACTCTCGTCCCAGGCCAGCGAGCCGCAGACGAAGCCCTTGGCAAAGTCACACAGACCGTTGGGGATGTAGCCCAGGTCATTCGCCGCTAGTTGCTTCCAGTTGTCGAGTGAGGTCTCGTCGATATCGAGCGTGATTGCCGGATTGGTTGCGGACCCGGCACGCGCAACGATGTACGCCGTCGCTGCGCTGCCCACGGTTGCCTGGTCGAACGCGTAGCCCGTCTGCCCGTTCTCGCGCGGGACGTTGTGATACGCGTAGACCTCCTGCTTCATCTCACCCACGTTCTTGAACGCACGGAGACCAGTCTCTGCGCCCTCAGTGGGCTCCGTCGCGGCGAGGGCGTTCTCGCTGCAGTCCGTTGATGAAAAAGCCTGATTCAGAAACCCGGCCAGGCGCATGCCGCCAAGGGCTAGTTGCTGGTCGAGGAAGGGGAGGGCGGCCTTGTAGTATTTGTCGTCCAACGTGCCGTCCGCGGGCACGAGCTTCTCGTTCCAGACGAGGCGAGCCACCGCGTGAGATTGAAGGGCCCAGTCGACCGGCGTCTCGTTCTTGACGCGGAGCTGGAACTCCTGCGTCTTCATCAGGCCGCTTTCAAGCCTGTCGACGTAGGCGCCCCAGTCATAGACGGTCAGTTTTATGAGCGACGAGTCCCACAGGGAGTGCAGGCTCGTGCCGCTCGCAATCGAGCAGGTGCCCGTCTTGCAGGTCGGCCCGTGCATCGAGCCGTGAACCGGGACGCCATTTCCACCCTTCAGGTCGCCCACCGCGTGCAGCGGCTGATGGATGTCGCCAACGAAGTGCACCGCAAACTTGAGGGCCTCAACCTTTGCAGCGTCGGTTGGCGCGCAGCGGAGGTCGCGCTTCAGGCGCGTCAGTTCCTTGACGACGCAGTCACCTGCGTCGCTGGCGGCGCAGTCCCGAGCCTCGACATAGTCGGTCTTCGCCTTCGGGATATCGACGAAGTGCCAGTTGTAGGTCTCGGGCCGGGCATCTCGAACGTCGTCTGCCCAGCTAGCCACTGAGGCGAGGGACACGTTTTTGCCAAGGAGCTTCGCGATTGCCGCGCTCGCCTCGGGAGATAGCCTGCGCTGCGCAAGCTCGGCGATGATGGAGTGGCCTTCTTGGCCCCATCCGAAAGATGCCGTGACGCAGCACAGCAAAGCTGAGCCTACGAGTAGCCACGTAGTTAGACGCCGCACGAGACCTCCCTGCCTTCTTCGACATGTCCGCGCCATCTCGCCGCACTTCGCGGGGGGCTTGAACGGATTGGGTCGGCCGTACGATGCAGCCGCTGTCGCCACAGCGAACCCTCGTCTGTGGCATTTGGTTGCGAAAGTGTAGGGCGGAGGCGCTCGCGAGAGAAGTGCCAAACGACGTCCGCCATGCGAATCGCGCGTCTAACTTCGAAGTTAGGGGTGTCGACTCCGGCCGTGAAATTCGACATGCGTTCGCCTAGTCGTGCAGGAACTCGAGGCTCCCGCACGAATGGCGCAAGCTACCATCTCAGCCAAGTAAATTGCTGGAATCAATGTGTCGATTTCCTCGAACGGTCACCACGTCGTTGACGCACGCCTGTCACGGATTTCCGGTTTCAAGGTCCTCGGAGCCTACGGGCTGAGGCTCGGATTGGACTTCACGACCACGAGCTGGCGCAAGACGCAGGGAGAGCTTCCTGTTGTCGTCATGCATCCGGCTAACGTGTTCTTGAACGGGGCGGCGCCGGAGCTGCTGGGTCGGGCGATTCCCGAGACGCCGATGCCCTTCAGCGTGACTGAGTTCGGCCTCGGTCCGACGGGCGCGGGGTTCGAGCTCACGCTTTCTCCTGGAGCCCTGGAGAAAATCGAGGAGATGCGCAAAGGTGGAGCGGTCAGTCTCACCGTCCGTCTGTGCGCTGAGGTTCGTCAGGGCCGTGAGGTTCGTATCGTCAACGACGACCTCCGTGAGGAGTTCAACCAGTCGCATTGGCTGCGGTTTCTCGAGGGCTGCGGATACCAGCGAACGATGCTGTTCGAGCTGCCCATCGTGGAAGGCCTGCCGCCCGAACAGCAATGGGCCCGAGCAATCGACACTGCACGCGAGCGCTTTCTAGCGGGGCACTATCCGGAGGCGGTAGCGGCGTGCCGTGCCGCCCTTGAGTCCTTGAACCGGCAGCTTGGGCAGGTCGACGAACTCAAGGCGGTTGTAGAAAAGCACAAGAAGCAGCGCAAGGACCTCAGCGCTGCCGAGCGTGAGCTGGTAATCCGCCAATCGGCGTTCGACTTTGCCAGCCTGGCTGTTCATACGGATGGCGGCGAGCCGGAGGACCTGTTTGACAGGAGCTCGGCGCAGATGATGATTGCCGTGACGGCAAGCCTCATCGCTTCAGGCGCTTCGCGCATTGCACGCATCAGGCGGCAGACGCTCGAAGGCTCGCCAGCGAGCAGCTGATTGATTCCGAGCGGGGGCCGCATGCATCGGTCTTGCGCGTCCGATGCTCAAGGGTGTATCTTTCCGTCACCGCGAATCTTGTCGAAAAGTGCAGCGTCGGCGGGGACATGCTGCCAACCAAGCGCGGCTGAGAGACGACTTCCTCTGTCGAAGGAAGCGTGTCTTCATGAAGGCTCTCTGGGGAGGGACGCATGAACTCATCGCGCTCTAGCGTGGCCACGTTCTTCGTGGCGGCCGTGCTCTCTGGCTGCACCACGTCCGGCCAGGTGGCGAGTCAAATCGTCAAGACGAACATGGCCCAGGAGACAGCCGAGAATCAGCTTCTGCTGCTCAATGTACTTCGCGCAGTAGAACGTCGCCCGATGCACTTCACGCAGGTGACTGCGGTTCACCTGCCGCTTGGCTTCGGAAATCCTGGCTTTTCGTTCGCGCTCCCATTTGGCGGGGACCCGAAGGGCAATGTTCTGACGAGCAGCTTGTCGATTCCTCAGAGCATGGATGCCACGTTCCAGAACACGCAGGAGTTCATGCGCGGCATCACGGCACCGCTGCCGCCCAGTCTGATGATGTACTACCTCGACCAGGGATGGCCGAGCGAGATGGTTCTGATGCTTTTCGTTCGGGAAATCAAGCTGTACCCAGGAAAAGGAGCTGCGCCGCGCGTCGTCACCAACTATCCGGAGAGTGCCCCCAGCTTTCTGGCCTTCTCGGAGGTCGTCACGACGCTCGCAAACTGTGCGTTCGAGCTTGAGCCGGATGACGCCAAAGACATTGGTGACCCGCTTCCTGCGGCTGAGCTTCAGACCGTCAAAGCGTTGGTCGCTGCTCGTGCTGCCAGCCTATCAATAGAGGATGTGCCGCCTGCCGGTGGCGTCGGAAAGCGCTATCAACTCAAGGCACCGGCGAAGGGCGGTCACATAGTTTTGAAGAAGCGCAATTCCGCGGAGGAGGCTCAGTTCTCGTGCCAAAACGAGCACACTCTCGTCAAGCCGCATCGGACGCCAGTCGATTCTCGACTGGGGGATGATTCGAAGGACAAGCCGTACTTCGAACTCGTCCTTCGCTCACCTGAAGCGATGCTCTACTACCTCGGCGAGATTGCCAGGACGCAGCGCGATGGGCAAACGACCGCGGACGGCAGCGTGGTGCAGGTCGACGATGGGTTCCCGAGCATCAAGTACCAAGAACTTGACGCCAAGACCAAGAACGTCAAGACAGCCAGGCTGTTCGCCGTGGAGCGCGGTGTTGCGTCACGTTCCGCGGTGACCGTGGATTACGAGGGCACCACGTATTCAGTGCCGACCACGACGAAGAGCGACCAGAGCACTCACGTGCTGTCGATGATGTCTCAAATCATCGCGATGCAGAACAAGGGGTCTGACCTGCCAGGCACAGCGACGGTTCACGTCGTCCCGTGAAACGGGCCCACTAGACCATTCGTGCGAAGAAGTCAGGAAAGACTGGCGCGGCGCACCAGCCCCAGCGGAATCTGATTCGTGTGCTTCAGGTCATGCGGCGCCGTGTTGGCCAGGTAATCGCAGATGTTCTCCGCCGTGTCGTGGTTCGCGATGACCACGAACGAGAAGACGTCATTGTTCTTGCCCTGGTCGCCGATGCAGTAGTCCGACACCACTGTCCAAGGCATCGCTTGCGGGTACCGCGAGAACCACCGCGTCATGTGGCCCTGGAGCGTCTTGGTGGCCTTCAGAAGAAGTGGGAGCAGGTCGACCATGTTGGCCTACGTGTTGAGCTGATAGATGTCGAGGGGCAGGGGGAGGTACGTTGCCAGTCCCTTGCCGGCAAGCCTCTTCCACATGACGTTGGCGTTTTCGTTTCGGGATACCGCACCTTTTCCGAGGGACGGGCTTGACTGGATGCGTCGTTGAACGCGCTGCGCCACGTCCGGGAGGAGCGCCTCCGCGAGGTTCTTGCGCATGTACGCGATGTTGCCGTTGTTCGTAATGAGGTCGATGCGTGCGTACTCCGCGTCCACCTCTTCGACCTTCAGCTCGTACGGCTCGGTGACCATTGGGTCTGCACCCACGGGAAGAAGGCGAAACTCCCAACGCGCGGGAGCGCCCTGGTCGCTGGCAATGGTCTTCATCCGAACTTCGAATGCTGGTTGAGCGTTGGCATCATCGGTGCAGGTCAAGTTGTAGTTCTGGCACATTGGTTCATTCTGACACCTGGAGATGAAGCGGAAGAAGCGGTCTCGCGAACGAACGGAAGAAGGTGCTTGGTAGCTCCAAAGGTTTAGACTCCGCCTGTTTTCAACCACTTAAGTAGCCCAATGCCCACGCTCAAATCCCTCCGCAAGCAAATCGAGCAGCTTCAGCAGGCGGAGCAACGCCTCGTTCAAGCAGCGATGGCCGGTTCTGTTGCGAAGGTGAAGAAACTCATGAACTCGCTGGGCGTGACGCTTGAACACCTCGGCGCGTCGATGACCAGCGCGCCCGCGAAGCAAGCTACACCGAAGACTGCGACTAAGATGACACGCGCAAAACGCGCCGGCGTCGGTACCGCGAAGTATCAAGACCCGGCGACTGGCGCAACCTGGTCGGGCTTCGGCCGTGCTCCGGCATGGATTGCGAGCGCGGCGAGCCGGGACGATTTCCTTGCTGGCGCGGCCAAGGCAACTCCCACCAAGAAGTCGACTAAGTCAGCGAAGGCAGCACCCGCAAAGAAGGCAGTGAAAGCCGTCAAGCCTGCGGCGCCTGCAAAGAAGACCCGCAAGCCTGCTGCCAAGAAAGCCACGAAGCCGGCCACGAAGAGCGCTGCGGCAAAGAAGTCGACCCGCCCATCTAAGCGCGCTACCGCACCGGTCGAGGCCGCTGCCGAGGCCGCTTCAGCATGACGAAGCGCAGCTTAATCTGCTTAGCCTGGCCGCGTATCGTCGAGGAACGCGAGCAACTGCTTGCGTGATTTCGAACCGCTGGTATCTGAGTGAATATCGGGCTCAGGTCGCCTTGCAAGCGCGCGACTGGCGCGAACTGTGTGCTCCCACCGGTGTTGGGCAACGCCTGCGCCACCGGCCGCAGGACCTCGGCGATGCGTTGCAGGCGGGTCTCGACAGGAGGGTGCGACGTCGATTTTCCTGGGTAGAGGATTCGTCCATTCTTCTTGGTCAGGACGTCGCAAACGAAGCGGTGGGCGTTCGCTTTGACCGTTGGCTGAGATGTAGGGAATTCCGTCGGCTCGAACGACTTGTGAAGCTTCGGCCGGCTGATGAACTCGCGCTGGAGCGATGCCTCAGTCCACTTCTGCGACGCCAAGGCGAGCAAGTCGATGTTCCAGTAGACCGAACCTCGCTCAGTGAAAGTGGGCTCGCGGTAGGGCGGCTGACTGAGCGAGAGCTTCAAGACGTCCAGTGCGAACTCGTCAGCCTGTCGTTCGTTCTGCGATGAGACCGGGTCGCAGGACGACTGGAGCTGCGAAAGCTTGTGAGCTCGGTCGTCGCTCAAATCGATGACCTCGGCACGTCCGGAATACTCGCCCGCCTGCTTCTGGTACAGGTGCCCAAGCTCATGGGAGAGGACGTAGAGCAACGCAGGGCTCTCGATGTCGCGGCGACTACCAACGTCAGAGAAGACGCTGACGGCCTGCGCCGAGCATCGAATCTCCATGGCATCGGCGGACGTCAGGACACAACCGCCTCGGACGCTTCGGTCGTCCAGCTCGTCGTCGTTGGTCACGGCACGGGTTGCGCAGCCGGTCGCGTTGACCCCTTCCTTGTCGGCGTCCTTGACGATGTAGACGGAGAGCGTGCCGGCGGAAACGTTCGCAGCGTTGACGCTGACCGCCTGAAACGGAAGCGCTCGACCAAGCTGCTTGTAGGCGGCCGCGGCACGCGCAATGGTGCTCTTGACGACCGCCGCGTTGGTTCCGTCAAGGCGACAGGCGGGCAGCGCGCCGGCGGCCATCGCCGGCGCCGTCCACGCCATGGTCGCGAGCGTGCCCGCGGCAATCAGCACCAGCCGGGAGCGCGCGCTGGACATCATGTTCCTGCTGGCGTGTCGGCCGCACGGCGGTCGACGAGCACGTCGAACAGCACGTTTTCGCCGTTGACCTCTTTGAGAATCGGCCAGGTTTTGAAGGCGTCTCCCAACAGCTTCAGCGACGTCTCGCGCGCGAGGAAGACCGCCACCTTGTACTGGCTGAGGTTCTGCAGATTCGGAACCGCCACCTTGCCGCTCTTCATGTCCACGCTGTCTTTCGCCAGATTGGCGTGCGAAGGGCTGCCAGTGGGACACTTTTGGGGGAAGCCCCACCATACGAAGCCGGACACGAGGCCTTGCGTACGGAGCGCAGCGATACGGTCACGGCCGGATTGAGTCCACGGTCGAATGAGCTCAATCGCGTCTATGCGGGCGGCCTTCGGCGCAGTGAGCTCGACGTAGTTGGTGTGCGCGTAGAAGTCCTGTGTGCCGTGGAGCGCCTGGCCGAGCGAGAAGAACGCCGCTTTCACGGCGGCCTCCACGCCAGGCTTGTCGCCCTTGGCCTTCAGCGCTTGAGCTTCGTCCGCGTGCCGTCGAACATCGCCAAAGAGCTCAGTGAGATAGGCCTCGGCGTCGTCGAAGTCACAGTTGTCGAAGTGGACCTTCGATTCGAACTGGTGAACCGTGTCCTGAAAGTATTGCGCTCGGCGCATTTCCAGCACGTAGGGGTTCTTGGCCAAGTCCTTGACCAGCTCTTGGTGGGTGGCGGCGTCGAAGGGCTGGTCGCAACCCACACAGACCACGACCGTGCCTTTGCCGAGTGGTGGGGGCTCAGCCGGCGGAGCAGGCGGCGGCGTTCCGTGAGCGCTGGACGACGCGGAAGACGCTGCGGGGGACGAGGCCGAAGCCGAGGCCGCGGCAGTCGTCGTGAGCGCACTGCATGCGAGCGCAAGGACGAGGGCCGGGAAGGGCGCGATGGCGAACCGAAAGCTCTGCATTTGATTCCTCCTCTGAGTCGCCACGTCCATTGCGCGGCAGTGTCTCCAGGGGCAGTATGTCGTATGGCCTCGATTTCACAAACTGCTGCCAAGACGCTGCGATGCTGGCTCGCGGTGGGAGTCGTGGTAGGTCTTGCCGGACTCGCCTGCGCCCAGGCAGGTGTTGCGCCTCCAGTCGCTGCGAGTGGGGTGAATCCGACCGCAGACCCGGTCGTTGAGCACGGTTTGCGTCACACCACCGACGGTCAAAGTAATGCCGCCTCGGCCATTAAAGCAGCGAACACTCTGCTGGCCAGCGCGCAGACCCCGTACCGTCTCTACGCCGCTTGGGAAACGAGGCCGAAGTTGGAGGTCCCGTCACCGATTCCGGTGTACTTGGTTGAGGCTCCTGCGACGACCCTCGGGAAGCCCGCTGCAGTGCCCGTAGGCTGCACATGCGTGTTTGTGAATCCAGCAAGTCTCAACGCTTGGCTTGCGAAGCAGACGACTGGAGCAGGGCGTCTCCAGCTTGAATCGCCCAAAGTGCTCGCCTTCATGTTCTTGCACGAGGTCGGTCACATCTCGAAGAACAGCACTGGGATGGAGTTCGAGAACGACGAGCTCTCTGAGCTCAACGTCGACGTCAGTACGGCGAAGCTCCAGGAGCAGGACGCGGACGAGTTTGCGGCACAGATTATTCGTGACGCGATGAACAAGAAGAAGCCCATCGAGCCGTCGATGGAAGCGAGCTGGATTTCGATTGCGCTCACTGAGCTCAGTTGGAACATGCAGGCTCATCGGAGCCTTGACGAGTTCGGCTCGACGGCGCTCGGTACGCCCTCTGTATTCTTCGACCCGAACCTCTCGCATCCCAATCTGGACTGGCGCATCCTTCACTGCAACTACCTGATTCAGGGCACGCCTGAAGCCAAGGCGCTTCTTGACTCGTTCGAGGAGGCGCGGGCGCACGGCGCGAATCAGAGGCCACTGTATTCGCGAGACCCTGCGAGCTGATTCTCACGAGGGTGGCCTGGCGTCGAGGCCGGAGGAGGATACTTGGCACCGCAGTTGGAGTGCTACGAATCGGTACTGTGTTTTCGCTGCGGCGTGGAAGCCTGCAACCGCGGATTTAAATTGCAAAGTCGCTGGCAGATTTGCCTTTGGCGAGCTCTTCGCTCAACCATTTCGGTTTTAGGCCGCGTCCGCTCCAAGTCGCGCCCGACTCGGGATGCCTGTATTTGGCGGCAACCGGACGTCGGACTACAGATTCAGAACCTTTGCCGGTCTTGCGCGTCGGAACTCCGCCGGCGAGGTCAGCAGGCGTCAAGCCGTTGTCCGCCATCAGTTTACGAATCTGGGCGATGGCTTCGGACTTCTGCGCGCTCTGCGCGTCGCGAATCTGCCGTTCGAGGGCATTTTTCTGTTCGAGGAGCTCTTGCAAGGTTGCCATCGTTCACCTTTCTTAGGCGCGCCACTCCGTGCGCAAAGAATCATTATCCGTCGAATGACATCGAGCTCGGCGGCCCAAATCGATAGGAGCTTCGAGCGCGGTTCGCACATCGCGCGGGCGGCATGAGCGAACTTTCGGGCACCTCATTTCGCATGAAGTTGACGCCACTCTTGAATCAAAAGACGCTGCTCGGCCGTGCATTCAGTGTAAGCCAAGTCCAGATAGTAATCCAAGCTTGCCAGATTCTTGTGCCCCAGCAATTCCGCGAGCTTGAAAAGAATGGTTTCCTCTCGAAGCGACGCGAGGCCACCCTTTGTTTGTTGCTCCTCCAACAGCGAAACTGCCATACGGCTTGCGTACCTCGCGCGCAATCGATGAAGGGTGAGCCTCCGCGTTTTGCCGCTACCGAATCCTGCTGAAATAATGCGACTCAGATAAGTTTCGTTCATTTGCGTGCCGGTACGCTGGCTGATGAATATAAAACCAGGGTCCCGAACTCGCTTACTAGCTTTGAAAATCCGTTTTCGCTCCTTCGCAATAAATCGCCGAGTACGATTAATCAGTTCTGGGCTAACCATCAAGTTTCGCTTGTGTTGGCCTTTGCCGACGATTTTTATGGGAAGGGTCTCGCCGGCGGCAATCGCCTTCTCAACGGTCGCAGCATCGGGCAGATGTTCCTCCGTCAACTGAAGCACTTCCATTCGTCGGGGTCCGGTCTCTTCAGCCCATTCGGCGAGAAGACAGTCGCGTTCAGCTAAGTCTTGGTTTTTGCGATGTGACAGACGCTGATACAGCAACTCGACGTCGGATTTCGTGGGAATAGGAGCTCGAGTCTTACGCCTAGTTTTCTCTCGAGACGGCCAGTAGGGTCTGCCCCGGCCATCGGCGACCAATCGAATGGGGAAAGGTGCCTCATCGTCGCGTGTAATCCCAATCCTGTCCACAATGAACTGATACTCCTGAGCCCATTTCAGAAACCTTACAACGCAATCAATATGAGGATTCGGATTGACTGGTTCATCATCCCTATTCTTCCGCTCTTTGATTGTATTTCGATACAGGCGGAGCTCTGCGTCTGCAAAGGTTGATATGGTGAGCGGAGGCTCGTGGTCGCGCGCAATTTGCAAAGCACGGGTTGGAAGCTGATTTGCGTTGTTGAGAAATCTATAGAAATCTACGATGTGAAGAGCATACTTTTCGACCGAGAGTCCGCTTTTTCCTTCGGTAACTAGTTCAAGTAGAAAGCAGGTAGCTGGCTCGATAACGTTTCCGCATTCGTCGAATATCACAGGAACGTTCTTGTAGATGGCTCCGTCTAGCAAACATGCGTCGTCAGACCAACCCACGAATGGCTGGCCGAAAGTGAACTCAGGTTCATTTTTCACGGCGAAGCCCCGGGCGGCCTTTCGCTATGTCCAGTTCACGGCTCTTCTCCACCAACTCTTTTCGAAGGCGCTCGGCTGTGTCCGCCAGTCCTTGGTTCTCATGCGGAAGGCGTTTGAGATTGAAGAGTTGATGGGTAAGGGCCGCGATTTGGCTGACCATCGACCTATTGAGGTTTTGCTCGTCCTTGAGCTCAGCAGTCTTGTCACGCAGCCGCACTTCTAGTGGCTTGTAAGGTTGGCGAGACGGCTTTGCCTGTTGCTTCGCCAGCTCTTGCATGAGACCCTCGGCCTCGGCTATGACCTTGGCGTTTTGAGGCGAATCGTTTCTATCTGTCGTATGCGAGCTACCAGTCTTTTCAATGCCTTTTGCAGGCCACGTCAAATTGCGGAGTTGACCAAGGTTTGACGGGGCGGCGATGCCCGCAGGAACTCCCTTAATTGACCAGAGCTTTAGAAGCGCGACCTTCTTTTCAAGATTGGCAGTAGCGCGCGCCTTCGAGGCTTCGTTTGCGGCATTCGGCTTTCGAGCATTTTCACGCATTCAGCTTCTCCCTTATAAACTTGAGCATGATGTAGCGCGTTTGAATATTCTTGCGCTCAGCCAACGTGTCCTTCAAGTTTCCGCTGCTACAAGCTTTGTCGAGGCTCTCGACTCGGGAATTCCAATACTGCCGCCGCGTCTCATCAGCGCTGAAAAAGTGACAGCCTGAACAGAGGACTTCATTCGAGCCGCTTGGATGTGGGCTTCCATCGGGTGCAAGCGCGCGTGCGGCGTTCGAATGCTTCTGGCATGCCGACCGCTTTTGCTGAGAGGCAACGGACATGCTGGCGCAAAATCCCCATGGACCAGGCTTGAAAATGAAATTACGACTCTCCTGCCACTCAACGAGCTTTTCATAAATCGTCTCTTCATCCACGATTTCAAGCGTGACCCGTAAATGATTGATTTTCTTGTTTATAAGTGCGCCAAAAGCTCCGACCAATCGAATCTCACCCCTGACAGCTTGCCGCAGCTTTTGAGCCGAGAGGTCAATGTGCTGCTCTTCTACGGCTGTATTGATTTCTATGTCGCGCAAATAGACCAGCGTCATTCGCCAGTGGACATGCCGAAAATGGTGCTGGAGCGCCAAGAGCGAAGGGTCATCATATTGCCAAACGTAGACGATGGCAAAGAAACGCCTAAATTGGTGGTGAGCATAGGTCCACGCGTGCTTGCTCTCACCAACGAGGTATTCTTCAGCTCCGCACAGAGCAGCAAATGCCGGAAAATGAGTTTCTACCGCCATCCGAGAGCTGTCACTGAATCTTCCAGTCCAGATTCGCTTTGCGGAGCTAGATTCAATGCAACGCAGTCGTACCATGCAGTCAACTGCAATCTTGACGATTTTGGGGCAGGGCGTTTTGTCAATTTTCCCAGGCTTTCCAATGTAGGTTTCAATCATGTACCCCTCTAGGTCGGAACCCGTCACTGAGTTCGCTCGTATGGAGTCGAGTTCTACCTTGCGTCGCGCCGTCATCGAGGCAATCACAATTCGGCAAGCCGCGGGAAGCAGGGCATAGATGGCTTTCAATGCGGCGACGCCCGGCGCGCCTCGGACGGCCAAGCACAGCGAATGGCGCCTCGCCGCCTCGGTGTCGTTGAATCGCTCGATTGCCTGCCAGTCCAGTTCACGCTGAGCGCCTTGAGTGAGGCCTTCCGCTTGTGCGGCCTGCAAACGCTCATCTCGCAAAGTCAGAAGCGGACCGGACAGGTCTATCACCCACTTGAAGGCCTCCGCGATTAACCTAACCGCCAATTTTCGAGGGATGTTTTTCGTCTGACCTTCGGCGTTGTCACCCAACTTATGGGCCAGGACGCTTGCGCCCTGCGGCCACGGTTTGAAATCGATTCCGTCGGGAAGCTTTTTCCTATAGACGTGCAGCAGTTCAACCGTTTTCAGGCGCGCTTCTAGTCCGCCTACCGTCAGCTTTTCTTTGCGACACTTCAGGCTTTCCTGTTCAAGCGGGAGGCAACTGTATTCGCGCACGTATGCGACAAGGCTCGTCAAGGCAGGAAGCCTGCCGGCATAAGTGGACGGAAGTCCTAGTCGCTTCAATACGTCGCTGACCTTAAGCGCTGAGAGCTCGTCAGGTGCATTCTTAATGAGACCTTTGAGGTACTTCGCTGCTCTCGAAGTGGCTTTAAGGCAATAGTCCAATCCATTGCTCGACTCAGATGCGTATTTCGCCAATGATGCGGAGCTGAGGTCGGCGAACCGGTAGATTCGATTTAATAGCATCCATTGGACGAGGATGTAGAGGTTGCGCACGTTGATATAGGCCGTAGCTCTTCCAGCAGCGATTTCGATGGCTGCGACTTTGTCGATGGCAATCATCAGGTGGTCATTGATGCTTTCGGTCAACAAACTCCCGTCAGCCAGCGTATGGTCAAGACGGACATTCTGTCTGTAGAAATTATCACGCCCAACGTGCTTGTATATCCCATCGATGATGGTAATTGCGGTGGTGGGAGCACTGGTCGCCGACGTATCCGGCTCAGCTTTTTGGGGGCGCGTTTTCATGGTCTCAATTGGGTAGGGTCAAATTCGACTTCAAGAAGTGCTTCGGCAATCCATTCGGCCTCTGGGATTAGCCGTGCGAACCGGCTTCTCTTGACCTTTTCAAGAACGACATGGGTGAATGCAAATAAGTGTGCCCAAGTTTCGGTCCATGCGCCGGGTTGGGTTGCCTCCAGCTCGAGACGCTTTTGGTTCAAAATCCGATTCACTGCGATTACTTCACCTATAGATTGGGGGTCCGAGACGAAATAGCTTTGGTTGCAACGCGCGCACTCGCCAACTTTTGTGCAGATTTCACCTTGAACAGCGCCTTCTATAGAGCTAGATTTTTCATCCCTGCACATAAACCCTAAACCGGTTCTTATTGCCCCTTCCAAACGGGCCTCCGTAGCGTCACCAGTCCCGCCAACTATCACAATCTGGCCACTCGTATGGGTAGCGAACGCCGCCTCCATGTGGTTTTGATATGTTGCGATTAGCCGGGTCAGCATCAATTTAATTGGGAAGCTGAGTCCATATCCCGCCGTGACGGGCCCGTCGGATTTTTGCTTCATCCGATTCTGGACCTCTTTCAGGCGTCCTCTGGCCGTGCTCGCTGCGTCCATTGCTACAGCCATTCGAATTCCGGACAGCTGCCACTTGGACGGGAGCTTGGCCTTCTTGCAAAGCGCCTTCAAGCTATCGGCAAGGTATTCTGCAGACATAACCGACGGCCTTTTGAAATACACGAATACAAACAGGTAGTCTTCAAGATTGGGGTGGGCTTTGTGCAGGGTCGACGTCCGAGCTGATATTTCACGAAGTGCTCGAACGCTGCTAATCCTTTGATTCGCAACTTTGATTGGTAACACGTCGATGATGGGATGGTCGCCCGCTCTCGCTTTTACGCTATGGATTTTTACGAAATTCTTGCGGTCGGTGGCTTCTTCATAATCTCGGCGCATATCGACGATTGGCGACGGGTTATTGCCGCTATCGCACATATACATGATTGCACCCGAAGCAACGCCTGCGCGATGGAAATTTATCATTCCGTCGAGATGGTATGCCCCACCAAGATTCGGTACGATTTCCATCATTCGCGTTTTCAGTGGGCCTGCTCCATCTGGGTTGACACGACTTTGCATCCGCTCGCGGCAAAGCAGTAAAAGATTCGCTGTACTGCGCGCTGGATTATTTGGTGGAAAGTAGCTTCTCCATATTTCCTTCGGCATGCTGGCATCCAGCTTCCCCGCATCGAATACATCTAGAACACTTCGGTCTGCCGCGCGAAGATGAATTTCGCCTTGTTCGTAAAGACGACTGAATTCGAGGTATTGGTCTTCAGCAGCGATGCGCAGTCGAAGGAGAATCTTTCGATTGGTCTCAATAATGGCTCGGTGAAAACTTAGCTCATCGGACAAAGCCGTGACGCCTGCTTCGCTTACGAGCGCGAAGATGAAGTTCTTTGCTTCGTCCGAATCGAGACTCAGTCCGATTGCCTGCGCGTCCTTGAGGAAGTTGGCATGCTCTTTTTGCTGAAACTCCGTGAGGGATGCGCCAGACTGTTCCAGCAGTCCGGCACGCTTCCCGCCGGCGTGGTGGTAGTTCGCGGGATTCCCTGGTCTCTCTAAGGTTGGCACCAGCCCGCAACTCGCGAGTTCAGAAAGCGGCAAAAACAGCCCGGCCTTCGATTCCGCTTTGCTCGTCAGGATGATGTCTTCGCGCTTCGCGATATCGAGGATGGCCCTATCAAATTCGCTTCTGAATCGCGCGGCCACTTCAGGGAGGACGAATGACCGCAGTGGCGCGCTTCGGCCCGCCAACAGTCGCTCCCGCGATGCGGCAAAGAAATTTGTGGCCAGTCTGTGCCGTTCCCCGGACGTCTGCGGGGCAAAGCGTACGTAGTACGCCCCGAGCGCATGTGCAATCGCAAGGGCGAGCGGACGTTGGACGAGACCGCGTAGGCTGGGGCCGAGCGGAAACGTCTTTTCCTTAGGCCACCCTGAGCCGCGCGCGGTAATCGTTAGGTCGTCACTGACGCTATAGCGTTCAGTTGCTTGGGCAAGAGCTGCCTTACGACGATGAGGGCGCTCGAAGCGCGGACGCTGAAGTTCTTCTTCCATGACGCTCCAATCCCAGACGCGACGGCATCTGAGTTAGGAGCGCATGGGTGCTTGCGTTGCTGCAGCGCTTTTAGTCCGCTAGGCGGATTGGAGGTGTCCTGAACACCTGAATACACGCGTACTCGACGAAAACCTTAGGTCAGGATGACCCGCAAGCGGTGATGAGCAGTCTTTGACGTGTATCTGCGCAGCAGTCTAATCGGGTGCGGCTTCTCGCGCAATATCCAACTGGAGGTCTAGGTTTTGGTCGCTTAGACCGCTACCGGTGCCTTGATGTGCGGATGAGGGTCGTATCCGACCAAATTGAAGTCTTCGTAACGATACCCGTCGATGGATGCGGGCTTGCTCAAGATTTCCATGGTCGGCAATGCCCGGAGTTCGCGGCTCAGCTGTTCCTCGACTTGGGAGAAATGGTTGCTGTAGATGTGAACGTCGCCGCCGGTCCAGACGAAGTCGCCAGGCTCGAGGTCGCACTGCTGCGCAACCAACATGAGCAGCAGCGCGTAGCTCGCGACATTGAACGGCACGCCGAGGAACACGTCGCATGAGCGTTGATAGAGCTGCATGTGCAGCTTGTTGCCCATGACTGCTGTTTGAATCATGCAGTGGCAGGGCGCCAACTTCATACGCGGGATGTCGCCTGGATTCCAAGCAGTAACGATTTGCCGTCTGGAGTTGGGGTCGCGCTTGATGAGAGCAATCAACTCGGCAATCTGGTCGATGTGCCGTCCGTCGGCTGTCTCCCAGTCACGCCATTGCTTGCCATAGACGGGACCCAGGTCACCGTTGGCGTCTGCCCATTCGTCCCAGATGGACACCTTGTTGTCCTGAAGCCATTTGACGTTGGTGTCGCCTCGAAGGAACCACAGAAGCTCGATGATGATTGAGCGCAGATGCAACTTCTTTGTCGTCAGAACGGGGAAGCCGTCGGCGAGGTTGAAGCGCATCTGGTGACCGAAAACGGCTCGCGTCCCGACCCCGGTGCGGTCAGGTCGGTCGACGCCTTCTTTCATTACTCGTCGAAGAAGTTCGTGGTACTGGTGCATGGTGTTAGCGGATTTTTTAGGCTGAAAACGAAGAACTTAAACGGCGTTGAGATGAGACGCTTAGGTTCGTGTGCCTTGAGTGTAGGAACGCTGAACAGACCGCTCAGCTAGCGAGCATCGATGCACGCAAAAAAGTGGCGCTGCGATGCCTCCGCATCGAGGTGAATCTAGCTTGCCTGCACGATTTCGTAGTTGCAGAGACATGACAGGGCATCAGCGCCATCTTGCCGAGGTCGGCCACGTTCCAGGCGCTGACGATGATGCGGCGCGAGTCCGGATTGGTCTTGAGTTGCTTGACGACCTCGGCGATCTGGTCGATGTGGCCGCC
>FSZS01000327.1_pt1 | contig 28741 bp, 28 predicted proteins | sample 1638881 | NCBI WGS metagenome assembly FSZS01 (sample SAMEA3914813, study PRJEB12502) | metagenome | biome: forest; material: soil | place: Canada | collected 2011-07-07 | depth 0.3 m
CGGCCGCTGCCACTTTGAATGCTTGGTCTGCGGCAATGCGGAGCTTCTCACGCTCAGCCTTGGCGACAACAGCCTGATTGGCGAGTGACCTGGCCGTGTTCTGACTCGCGAGGGCAGACTTGTAGACGGAGCTCGACCGCTCGACCAGTTGGGTCATACTGCCGATGTCGGAGAGCAGTTGCTCCGGGCTGGTCGTGGAGGCGCCGTTGCCGCTGAGGAACAGGTTGGCCGTGAGATCGCTACCACCCGTGCGGTACAGCTGGGCGGCAAGTCGGCCGGCCTGCGCCGTGGCCGCATCCGCTTTCGCTTTGCTCTCCTCGGCCTGCCGTTCGATTTCCGCAACTTTGATGACCTGGCTGTCGAAGTTGGCTTCGGCATCCACGAGTTCGATGCCGCGCTTGTCGGATTCGGCCTGGGTTTGAGCAACCTCGGTCGTCAGCTGAGAGATCAGATTGTTGATGCGCGTGACCTGCGCCGAGGCAGCGGTCTGGTTCGACCGCGCGTTCTGCACGTCTTGCCAACTCGGGTACGTGTCTGCGTAGGCCGGAGCTGCGATTGCGCCGACCGAGACAACGCCAACGATGACGGCGATCGCCGTGCGCGCCCGCCAGCGCCGTCGCTGGTGCGACGTCTGCGCGGCAGTACCGCGTTCTGGTTCCGTGCGTTTCATCGTTCCTCGAACCCGTTGCGCGCGGCCCCATCTGTCACTGGAGCCACTCCATCAACGTCGTCAACACTATTAACACTAACAACGCACCCGTCGGAAGCCCAGTCCCGGCCGGTCCTGTGCAAAACCACTCTCCGAGGTGCGACGTGGCCCGTCGAAGGCGACCCCGGCTGGGCTGCCTTCGCAGAATGTAACGCGCTGACCGGCCCCGATCCGGGAGATTTCGCGCCCGTCGCCGGATTGGGCAACCGCCAGGGCTCCCCGGTTTGGCTTTTCTTTCGGGATTCCGTATGCTTGTGCGTCGGTAGTCATGCGGTACGCGCGAGCGGATCGTAGGCGCTCGGCCCCATCGTTTAGCGGCCTAGGACGCCGCCCTTTCACGGCGGTAGCACGGGTTCGAATCCCGTTGGGGTCACCACACCACGTACAATTGAATAGCTTCACATCGAGGCCCTGTAGCGCAGTTGGTTAGCGTGCCGCCCTGTCACGGCGGAGGTCGCGGGTTCAAGTCCCGTCAGGGTCGCAAGGCGAGAAGCCCTTCCGAAAGGAAGGGCTTCTGCCTAGAAGGCTACTTCTCGAAGTCGGCTTTCGGCTCTGTAGCTCAGTTGGTAGAGCGTTCGACTGAAAATCGAAAGGTCACCGGATCGATGCCGGTCGGAGCCACTGCCCCGTTTCCAGGCTTCTACTGGGAGCGGGGCTTTCTTTCGCACTCGTGGAGGGCTGGCCTGGGCTATAGGCCAAAAGGCGTGGATGGGTTGGGCGTGTCAGGTTCGTCCTGCCCAGCCTGCCCCTCAAGGGACCCATCGGTAGCGTGGTGGTTGAGAAGTGCGACGCCAAGAGTATCGGCGCGCTGTTGCGCCACAGGCCGAACACCGCCCCGCAAGAAAACCAATGCGTTGCGACCGTCGGACGCGGCAACCTTTGCCACATTTTCTACTGCTTCAACGTCGAGGTTTCCGCGCCCGTTATCAACCCAAGCGATGTAGGCAGCACTGTACAGATCACAGACACGACGCGTCTCACCAGGGCCACGACGGCATCCCGTGCGCCGAGATAGATCATCCACTCCCGGCACAGCTCAAATGCTTCCTCGCCCCGAAACCCCCATAGGGCCGAGGGTCGGCGGTTGCAGTTCCACGATGACAGTCTGCACGAGGCCACAGTCATCGTGCTATTTACGCCGCAGAGCTTGGATCCTATGAGCGGACGGCAGAGTCCTCCGCAGTCAATGCCACGTTTCAGCACAGTGTTAGCTTCGCCCCGCGCGGCGGTGCGATCATCGGACCATGAACGGACAGACGTTTCACGGCAAGTGGTGGATACCCGGAGTAGAGACCGAGCAACAACCGGGGGTGTTGACGATCGATCTTCTGGACGAACAACGCTTGAACTGATCGACGGCTTTGACCTCTCGGTTAGAACTCCAGTCGATAGTGGCGGTTACTCTCTCGAGGCTTCCTCACTCCGCTGCCAGTAATCAATGGCGAGGCGGAGGGCAAGCTCCTAAGTCTGATCGATTCGCTGGCCATGCTCACCCGTGGAGCAAAGAACTTTTTCCGGGGGCAACCCAGCTTCCAGCGATTTCACGTCCAACGGACCCTCCTCGGAGCTCACATCGACGAATCAGGGAAGCGGTTCCAAGCCGCCTACATGACCTGAGGGAGGAGGGTCGGCGCGATGGCGGCGTAGCAACCGATCACGTCACCCTTGGTGGTCCCGGTCTCCGGGTAGAGCACCTTGTCGAGGTTGTTCAGGCGCAGACCACGGCCGTCGACATCGATCAGGGCACCGGGCATGGCGCGACCATACCGCGCTGTTCGCAGGGTTGCACTGGAAGTTCACATGCCGAGAGGGGGCGGAAACCTACTGGCCCCCGCCCCCTCTTGAAACGAGTGGGTTAGCTCTCTTAGGTGCTGGCGTGGCCCGCCTGCCGGCGCTCGATCCAGTAGCTGATCAACCACGCCCCAGATCCTGCCACAGGCAGAAGGATCACGGCGATGGTCCAAAGCACTCGCTGCACCGTCGTTAGCCGGGTCGATTTCGCGATGGTGAGCAGAGCCGCGAATACCAACGCTGCCCACACCACGAACGGGATGATCGCGAGAAGTTCAAAGCTGACCGGCAGGACAGGATCGTTCATCGCCATTTTCCCCCTCTAGGACATGGCTTCCGGACAGTGTCGAGTCCGACTTTGAATCTGATGTCGGACGATGAGCTATGGCGAACCTCGGAGCGCAGCGCAGATATGACCGCTATCTAACGGTCCGGCACAAGCGCAAGCGCAATCTCAGAGCGGAAGCGGTGACCATCACGGCGCCGACCATCGTCGGGTAGCCGCTCGCCGCGCCGAATGCCACGGCGTTGAATGGACTCAGCCAATCCGAGCTGTTCGCGGACCAAGCCAATCGTTGGGTTACGGCGAACGCGACGACCGCAAGGATCACGATGCCGGCTGTCAGACCGACGACTGGCCAGTACCACCCAATGGCGACCACGAGCGCGCCCACGAGCGCGATCATGACCAACGTCAGAGGGTTGATCGTGAAGTTCCCTGGAATCTGCGCGGTCGCCCCGACCGCAGTGACGTAATAGGTCAGAGCTCCCACCACGAGGCCAAGCCCCAGCGACACGACGATCCTCGGGAAAGTGTGCCGTGCTCCGCTTGTCTCAGCGGTCACGTCGGATGCAACCATGATGTCCTCCTCGCTCCAACCTCACCATCATCCCGGATTGCACGCCAGGTTGACATCGGCGGACAACGCGGTGTCCGACGAACCTATCGCGTTCTCCGAGTGCCAGGTCGTGCTGCCACTATTCACGCATTTCTTGTCCGTTGCCCAGTACAGAGATGAACCCGGAGTCACCGTGACGGTCTCGAAGTCCCTCTGATGCCACAAAGGCCATGCAAAGGACGACAGGATGCCGTTCACCGACGCAGATCCTGAACAGCCGGAGCTGAGCCCGTGCGTATGGTAGGACCAGGCCATACCCACCGGAGACGTACGGATTCTGAACGCTCGACGTGGACGTGCAGGAAGCGGCGATGGCTTGATGCACAACTGCGGCGGCCGCGACTGAGTCGCTGCGATTCCTCGACCCCGTCGAACCGGTGATCGAGTACTGGCCGCACATCGCGCTGCTGGATGCGCACATCGCGCTGCTGGATGCGCACATCGCGCTGCTGGTGCGCGGCGCGCACTCCGCACTGGGCGCGTTGCGAGAGACCCTGAGCCGCAAGCGCGCCCGGCCGCCGATCGCCGACCAGCTCCGCCTCCGGCTCGTGGCGACCACCTCCGACCTGCTCGTGGCGGCCGGTCAGCCGTCCCGTGCCGCTCGGGAGCTCGCCCGGGAGACCGATCGGGACTCCCCGGCAACGTCGGCCACCTTCGCGCAGCATACGTTCGTGCAGGATGCGGACACGAGGAGAAGTCCATCTCACGTTCCCTGCTCGGTGAACGTCTTCACGTTACAGAGAGAGAAAGGAAGAGCGATGAACACACGACACACTGTGGTGGACACTACGCTCGGCTCGATCACGATCGTCGCAGGCGGCGACGCGATCACCGGCCTCTACTTCAGGCACCACATCCGCAGGCCGGCTGAGGAGATCTTCGGCCCGGAGGTCGGCGTCGAGAACGATCCGCTGCTCGCCGACGCGGCGACGCAGCTCCACGAATACCTGAACGGCGGCCGCCACGACTTCGACCTCCGGTTCGATGCCGCGGGCGATGCCTTCCAGCACGCCGTATGGAGCATGGTCGCGGGGATTCCGTTCGGCGAAACGACCACCTATGGGGCGATCGCGCAACGGCTCGGCGACAAGTCGCTCTCCTTCCGTGTCGGGCAGGCGGTGGGCGCGAACCCTCTGTGCATCTTCGTCCCGTGCCACCGGGTCGTCGGCTCGAACGGCAAGCTCACGGGTTACGCCGGCGGGCTCAAGCGGAAGCAGACCCTGCTGGAGCTCGAGGAGCCCGCTCAGGTCAGCGCCAGACGCTTGTTCTAGTGAATCTCACGAAAGACTCGTCGTCGCCGTATTCAATGGGATGAACATGAAACAGCCGTTCGAAACAGTGGTCGCGCTGCATAGCGCCACCGTCCTGCGCGTCTGTCGTGCACTTCTCGGAGTGCACGACGCGGACGACGCCTGGTCGGAGACGTTCCTCGCCGCGATGCGCGCCTATCCGGAGCTCCCGGAGACAGCGAACATCGAGGCGTGGCTCGTGACCATTGCACGCCGCAAGGCCATCGACGTCCACCGGGCAGCAAAACGCAACCCGCTGCCGGTGGAGACGCTCCCCGAACCTCCGACCGCGCTGGGGATCCCCGGCGCCAAAGACACCGACCTGTGGGAGACCGTCGGCCGACTGCCTGAGAAACAGCGGCAGGCGATCACCTTCCGATATCTCGTTGGGATGTCCCACGCGGAGATCGCGGCAATCCTTGGCGGAACAGTAGACGCGGCACGACGAGCCTCGGCCGACGGACTCAAGAACCTCAGAAAGACCTATCCGGGCGCACAGAGCCAGTCAGATCTGGCGAAAGGAACAAGATCATGAGTGACATTCATGGCGATGACACCCTCGCCTCCCTGACGGCGCCCATCGACCCCGACAAGCTGGCCATGCTGCACCTCCGACTTGAAGCGGCCGCACAGGCCGAAGGCCTGATCGACGTCGCCTACCGCGTGGTCGACAGCCCAGTCGGGAAGCTGCTGCTCGCCTCGACCCCGAGGGGGCTCGTTCGCGTCGCATACGCCAGCGAGGACCATGACAAGGTGCTGGAAGCGCTGGCCGTGAAGCTCAGCCCGCGCATCCTGCGCGCGCCGAAGCAGCTTGACACCGCGGCCCGCGAGCTCGACGAGTACTTCGAGCACCGCAGGCAGGCGTTCGACCTTCCGCTGGACCTGTCGCTGTCCCGCGGCTTCCGTCAGCTCGTGCAGAAGCACCTGCCCGACATCGGCTACGGGCAGACTCGCAGCTATAAGGAGATGGCCGAGATGGTCGGCAATCCGAAGGCCGTGCGCGCGGTCGGCACCGCCTGCGCGACCAACCCCCTCCCGGTCGTCGTCCCGTGCCACCGTGTGCTCCGCACCGACGGCAGCCTCGGCGGATACATCGGCGGACTGGAGGCCAAGACCGCCCTTCTCGACCTGGAGGCAGCAGCATGAACGCGAAGCAGATCCCGTCGGCGGACCCGTGGCTCGAGCGCGTCGAGGCTGCCGACTGGGAGGCTGTCACCGACGAAGTGAACGAGTACGGCGGGGCTCTGCTCCCGCAGCTCCTCACCTCCGAGGAGACCGTCGAGTTCCGGGAACTCTACAGCAGGGACGAGCTGTTCCGGAGCACGATCAACATGGCCAGGCACCGCTTCGGCGAGGGCCAGTATCGGTACTTCCAGGCGCCGTATCCCGAGCCGATCGAGCGGCTGAAGCAAGCCCTCTACCCACGGCTGCTGCCGATCGCCCGCGACTGGTGGGGCAAGCTCGGCAGGCCCTCCCCGTGGCCGGACACGCTCGACGAATGGCTCGACATGTGCCACGAGACCGGGCAGACGAAGTCGACAGCGATCCTGCTCAAATATGGAGAGAAGGACTGGAACGCGCTGCACCGCGACCTCTACGGCGACCTTGTGTTTCCGCTGCAGGTCGTGATCAACCTGAATGAGCCCGGTGTCGACCACACCGGCGGCGAGTTCCTGCTGCTGGAACAGCGCCCCCGCGCCCAGTCCCGGGGCACGGCCACGTTGCTGCCGCACGGCCACGGCTACGTGTTCACCACTCGCGACCGTCCCGTGGAATCAAAGCGCGGTTGGTCAGCGGCGCCGGTGCGGCACGGGGTATCCGCGATCCGCTCCGGCGAACGGCACACGCTCGCCCTCGTCTTCCACGACGCCGCCTGAGCACGGTGTGACGATGGGCGATCTGAGGCACTACACGCTCACCGGCCCGGACGGCCGCCCATACGCATCCCCGGCCAAGGGGACGTGGGGCGGCCACCGCGGCGGCAAGATCTACGGCCGCCTGGACTGCCCGGCCGCGCTCCGCGCGATCGCGAAGGGCAGCTACGTGAAGGACCGCGTGTTCTTCGCCGACGAGCAGACCGCGATTGCCGCCGGCTACCGCCCGTGCGGAGCCTGTTGCAAGGAGCGCTATCACACATGGAAAGCCGCGAAGGATTTTGGTGAATCATGGGGCCCTGACCAGCGCCCTGATGCCGTCCTCATCCCGGGCTGGCTCACGCTCGACCAGCAGGAATGGATCGTCGGACAGTTCAACCGGTGGGCCGAAGGCCCGGTCCCGATCCGCGCTGCGAAGGTCCGCGGTCACGAGATGTCCGTGCGCACCGTATGCCTCGGTTGGCACTGGCAGCCCTACAAGTACACGCGGGAAGCGACCGACGTCAACGGGGCGCGCGTCCTGCCATTCCCCGACTGGATGGTGGGCCTCGGCCGCCGAGCACTCCGCGAGACCGGCTACGCCGATGCGGAGGTCGCGGAGTACACCCCGGACACCGCCCTGGTGAACTACTACGACGACACCGCCCGCCTCGGCATGCACCAGGATAAAGACGAACGCTCCCTCGCCCCGGTCGTCTCGCTCTCCATCGGTGACGCCTGCACATTCCGGTTCGGGAACACCGAGAACCGGAACAAACCGTATGCCGACTTGCAGCTAGGCTCCGGAGACCTCTTCGTCTTCGGCGGAGCCTCACGGCTCGCCTACCACGGAGTTACCCGCGTGCACCCGTTCACTGCACCCGACGGATGCGGACTCGACACAGGACGCATCAACATCACGATGCGCATGACCGGCCTCACCGACTGAGAAGGACCCAGGTCTCGGTCTCGTCACCGATTGGTTTAAGACCATGCGCTTCACCGGGATGACCGTGCTCAAGGTCGTCGACGGCATGATCGTCGAGGAGCTGGGACTGGACGACGGGGTGAAGGTTCTGCAGCAGCTCGGCATCATCCCTACCGAATGATCCCCGCTCCACACAGGGATGGCGTCCGCTTTCCGGGCCCGGTGGCGGCCCGCTCAGCCGGCCGTGCGGCGGCGGCGGGCGATCAGGAACGTCGTCGCGCCCACGAGCAGCAGGGTGGTGGCGGCGAGAAGAGTGGCGAGCGGATCACTCCCGGTCGCGGCGAGCGACGCGGCATCCCCGGTCACTGTGCCGGTTCCCTCGCGGTTCGGGGCTGCGGTCGCGTCCCGGGGGATGGTCGGGACGACGGAGCCCGTTTTCGCGGGGGTGACCTGCACGGTGAGCACGGCCGCCGCGCCGTTCGAGAGTTGTGTCACGGTGATCGTGTGCGGGCTGGCGTGCGGGAAGCCGACTGTGAACGACCCATCCGCTTTCGTGATCTCGTCGCTCGACACGCTCGACACCACCGAATATTCCGCGGCGGGCAGCGGCGCCGTCGCGCCGGTGTAGTCGGTGGCCGTGACCGTGAAAGTGCTGGCGCCCCCTTGGGAGGGAGCAGTCGCGCTTTCCTGGGCGAGGTGCACGGCCGGGGTCTGCGCCGCACGCACGCGCGCCGTGAACGACGTCGATGACGTGTTGCCCACGGCGTCGGTCGCGGTACAGGTGACGACGGTCTCCCCCGCCGGGAATGCGGATCCACTGGCCGGCGAGCACTGTCCGTCGGCGACATCCGCCGGATCGACGACCGGGTCGGCCCAGGTGATCGGCACCGAGGTCTCCCCCGGTGAGAGCTGGCGGATGAGATCGGGGAGCGATTGGAGGGCGGGGCCGGTGGTGTCGATCGTCGCAGCAACCGGCCCTATCGCGAGGTTCGTGTCCGTGCTCGTCGCCGCATCCTGACCGTGCACGGCGCCCGCCGGCAGACCGACGGTCACCGTGCCGTCGGTCGCCACGCCGGTGATCGTGATCCGGTAGATGGACGCGCTGGACGAGAGGGCAAGCCCGACAGTGTCGAGCGGAATCGGATAGTCCTTCGCGCGCTGGACGGGCGTGAGCAACGCGACCGTCGCAGCGACGGGATGCGCGGTGCCGCCGAGGAGGAGATCCGACGCGTCGAGACCGGCGACGGCCTCGGAGAAGCGCACATCGAAGGTCGGCAGTGTTCTCGTCGGCGTGGCCTGCGCCGGAGCGAGGGCGACGCTCGCGGCGAGGGGCAGCCCGTCGCAGCGCCCGAGGAACTCGCTGCGATTGTCGCTGTCGCCGTTCGCGATGCTGTTGCCGTAGATTCCGGCGATGATCGGGTTCGCGGTCGGCGAGGCTGTGTATGGCGCGACGACCGGTGTCCCGTCAGTGACCGTGAAGACGTCGTACGGCGCTGCGGTGAACAGAACCGTACCGTCGCCGTCGATGACCTGCGGCATTGCCGTCACCCCGTCTCCGGCCGTGCCGAACGTCCCCCCGTAGCCGACCTTCGCGGTGAGGCTCCACGAGGTGCAGCCGATGTCGGAGGTGACCATGCGATCGGTCAGCAACGACAGGTTGCACGCGGTCAGACTGAGCGCGAACGTGCCCACGACAACGAGGCCGACGCTCCGCCTGACGATGCGGCGTCGACGAAACGGCGAACGGTGTGGTGCCGTCATGTGTGCGATCCCTTGCTCTGAAGCTGACTTCCCACAGTAGAAAGCGGGGGATGCGCACGCTAGGGAGCTGGGTACCTACCTGATCACGGTCGGCGCCGAGTATCCCAGCTGAGTGCATTCCCTTTCAAGCACCCGATCCAGCCCCGGCTAACTCATGAGGTAGCGGGTCACCGCGCGCACGCGGCGGTGTACGTCGTCTTCGGCGAGCAGGCCGAAGGACTCGTAGATCCGCGAGATGTGGCCGACGACCGAGCGCTCGGTGAGGTGCAGGGCAGCCCCGATTGCGGCGTTCGACAGCCCCTGTGCCATCAGCTCGATGATCTGCTGTTGGCGGGCCGTCAGTTCGCCTTCGACGGCCGCCCTCCGGCGGGCTCCGGACGCCAGGGATTCCACCACTTCCGTGTCGAGGATCGTCGCTCCCCCGGCGATACCGGTCAGGTCGGCGCAGAACCGATCGATGTCTCCGACACGCTGCTTCAGGAAGTAGCCGACCCCGCCACCGTTCCCTCCGATCAGTTCGCGAGCGTACTGCTCTTGCACGTGCTGCGAGAGCACGACGACGGCGGTCTCGGGGTGCGCGGCACGGATCGCGAGGGCCGCCAGCAGGCCTTCGTCGCGCATCCCCGGCGGCATCCGGATGTCCGTGATCGCGATCGCCGGGCGCTCGTGCGCGACCGCCCGGATCAGCGCATCGGCGGTCCCGACCGAGCGCACGACGTCGAACCCGCGGTTGCGCAGCACCGCCGACAGACCCTCGCGGATGAGCGGCTCGTCGTCCGCGATCACCACCCGCATGGCATCCTCACACTCACTCTCGTGCCGCCGCCCGGCTCCGAGCCGAACGCGACCCGGCCGCCCATCGTCTCGACCCGGTCGACGATGCCGCGCACCCCGATCCCGGTCGGCTGTCCGCCGCGGGCCGTTCCGGTGCTGTTCCACTCGGCGCCCACGCCGTCGTCGCAGATGTCCATCCCCAGTTCGCCGTCATCGAGAGTGAGGTGAACAGCCACCGAGGATGCGCGTGCGTGCTTCACCACATTGGTCAGGGCCTCCGCCGCGACGAAGTACAGGGCGCGCTGGATGCTCGGCGGGATCCGCCGCTCCGCCTGCGCCACCGAGGGAGAGATCTCGACGGTCGACGGCACCGGCGCGTGACCGGCCAGCCCTTCGATCGCCGCCCCGAGCCCGCGCTCGACCAGCAGCGGGGGCATCACCTCGCGCACGAGTCCCCGCACCTCGGCGGCGGCGACGTCGATGGCCTCACGCAGACTGGTCGCGGCCGTGGCCGCATCGGCGTCGTCGAGCCGCGCCGCGAGCGAGCCAGCCTGCATCGACAGCACGACAAGGCGCATCTGCACGCCGTCGTGCAAGTTCTGCGCGATCTGGGCGCGAGCATCGTCGGCGGCGCCCACCAGCCGCACCCGCGAATCCCGGACCTCCTGCTCGCTCCGTCGGAGCCGATCCGTGAGGCGTTGGCGGGCGACAGCAACGGCGATGAGCTGCCCGGCCGCCTCGAGGCGCGAGGAGTCCGTGACCAGCAGCGTCGAGTACACGATCGCCGCCAGCAGGTTCGGCCCGTCACGGATGGCGTGGACGCCGAAGCGTTCGTCGCTCGAGCGCATACGGAGGCCGTGCCCCTCGGCCGGGTCGACCACCACCGAGTCGATCGCGTCGCCGCGCAGATCGCGCAACCCCCGAGCCTCCGACCAGAGCAGCACTTCGGCCGTCGGGTCGCCCAGGAGGCGCGTGAGCGCTTGCGACAGCTCGGGATCGCCGACCCGCTGGTCGCCGGCTCGGCGGTGGGTATCGGTGGACTCCGGAACGAATCGCCCGCGCAGCATCCCGAGCACGAAGGCCACCGGCACGCTGCAGAGCAGCACGTACTGGGTCACGAAAAGCGCGACCGGGTCCAGACCGAGGATCGGCAGCATCGGCACGGCCACGACGGCGACCAGGCCGTACAGGTAGAACGAGGTCAGCAGTCGACGCGCGGCCGACCCAGCCCGCGCCAGCCGCAGCGCCAGCACAACGACGACGGTGAGTTGCACGGCGAACATCGCCCAGCCTTTGACCGCGAGGAGGACGCCCACCGTCCGGTCAGTCGTCGCCGCGACGGCCGTCGTCTCCACGACCACGACGATGACGGCCTGCATCCCCACCACCGTCAGGTAGGCGAAGCCCGCGGTGACCCGCTCGACCCACCCCACCAGGCGCCCGCCCGGGTAGATCAGCAGAAGGTGGACGCACACCGCGATGATCGCGGACGACGCCACGGTACCCACCAGGCGCAGCGCGGGCTCGCCGCTGTTGACGAGGCAGCCGACCACCACCGCGGCGCTCCCCGCGACGATGAGCGCGCCGACAGGATTGGTGGGCCGCCTCTCCCAGGCGGAGATCCCGGCGACGAGGTAGACGGCGGCGACGGCGAAGGGCAGGCCGAGCGAGAGCGCTGCGTCGGGAACCGAGCGGTCGGCGACAACGACCGCGATGACGCTGAGGGCGACAAGCAGAATCACGATAACGGCGAACGCGCGGCGCAGACTGCGCGACGATTCCCCACCCCCGCCTTCCATCATCCCTCGACCTCTTCTGCTCGGCACCACGCTAGCGCGCGCCCGGCGAACATTTGTGCCGATTGTGGCCTCCGAGGCGGCCGCAGGCGACATTGAGCACAAATGTCCGGGCCAGGATGGAGGCGCGGGAGAGCGTCGTGGTCGACCTGATCGGCTACCGGAAGGGGCATGTCTCACGACGTCTGCCGCAGTTTGGAACGTCTGCTCTGATTCGACGCTGCGCCAACGTACCAAACCACGGCAATCATCCTGAGCGCGCCGGCGCCGAAGGCCTGGTGTAAATTTCGGACAGTTTAACGACTATGGAAATACCCATTAGAAGCGATAATGACGAGTAATATAGCCCTAAGCGACAGAATGAGGAGGACATGGTCAGCGATCAGCCCGTGAAGGTACTCCGCGCCGCCAAGGAGATCGGCGATGACTTCGCCGGGTGGCGGAAGATCCTCGGTCTCACTGCCGAACAGGTGGCCGAGCGGGCCGGCATCACCCGGGACACCCTCCGCAAGCTCGAGCACGGCGACCCTACTGTCGGCTTCCACGTGGTCCTGCGCGTCGCCCGCTCCCTCGGCATCCTGGAGACGCTGACCGAAGCACTGGACCCTTTGAACACAGATCTCGGCCGCGCCCGCGCCGCCGTGATCAACCGGCAGCGTGTGCGATGACCCACTACGACGCCCTCCAGGTTCACCTCGAGCTCGCAGACGCCACTGTGTTCGTAGGCAGGGCTCAGTTCCACCGCGGCCGCGGGGCGCTGACCTCGACCACCTTCCAGTACGACCCGGACTATCTCGCCCACCCGGATGCCTACCCGATCGATCCAGCCTTCGAACTTGTCTCCGGCACCCAGCACGTCCAGGGGCTGCCTGGCGCGTTCGCCGATTCTGCACCGGATCGCTGGGGCCGCAACCTCATCAAGAAGCGTGAGCGGGCACTGGCACGCCAGGAAGCGCGCCGTCCGCAGGAGCTCGACGACGTCGACTTCCTCACAAGCGTCAGCGACATCACCCGCCAGGGCGCTCTGCGGTTCCGCCCTGACGACCAGACTGCGTTCGTCGACCCCGGCCATACCGTGCCGAGACTGGTCCGCCTGCCCGAGCTCCTGCACGCCGCGGACGCCGCAGCCCGCAGCACCGATGGGGACGACTTCGAGGCGGTGAAGGCATTGCTGGACGCGGGCACCGGCTCTCTCGGCGGCGCCCGACCGAAAGCAGCCGTGCTGAACGACGACGGCCGTCAGCTCATCGCGAAGTTCCCGCACCACGAGGACGCCTGGGATGTGATGGCCTGGGAGGCCACCGCCCTCGACCTCGCCGAGGCAGCCGGCGTCCGCACCCCGGTGCACCGGCTCGTCCGGATCGAGGGACGGCACCTGCTCCTGCTGGAGCGGTTCGACCGCACAGTCGGTTCGACGCCCGGCCGCATCGGCTACATCAGCGCGATGACCCTCCTTGAGCACCGCGACGGCGAGACCGCCGACTACGTCGACATCGCCGAGCGCCTGGAAGAGGTCAGCGCCCAGCCGAAAGACGACGCCAGGCAGCTGTTCCGCCGCGTCGCCGTCAGCGTCGGACTCAACAACACCGACGACCACCTGCGCAACCACGGCTTCGTCCGCGGCCGCGCCGGATGGACACTCTCTCCCGCGTTCGACGTCAACCCGAACCCCGACCCCGACGCCCGACAGACCACCATCGCCGGCGCCGACGCTGCCTCCGAAGAAGCCGGAGGCCTGCTGGAGCTCGCGCGCGCCTGCCGCCTCAGCCGCGAACAGGCCCGAGCCGAGCTCGTGCAGGTCGCCGAGGCCCTGGCCGGCTGGCGTGAAGCCGCCACGAGGAACGGTGTGCGCGCCGCCCAGCTCGCCCGCTTCGAGAACAGCTTCGGGGTCGGGCTCAGCACCCTCAGCGACGCCGCGACACCCGTGGCGACCGCTGTCCCGCTCGCAGCACCCACGGCCGCAGGATGACCGCAAACTCGAACCGTAGGACGCCGCTCGCGACGCCGTCGCTCTAGGACCAGCTGGTGTGGACGCTCTGCTCGAAGGCACCGAAACCATCGCAGTCGGAACACGTCCACGCCTCGGCACTGGCACCGAGCTTCGGAAGCAGCTCCCGCGGCGAAAGTTCGCCGACAACGCGTTGGTTCAGTTCGCGCTGCCGAGGTGGGCCGCCCATGGGTAGTAGACGTAGTCGAATGCCGCGGGGGCACCGGTGATCTTGCTGTTGAGGAACACGTCGTTGTGGAGCTCGACGCCGGGGAACATCGGGGCCATCTCGTCGTGCAGCTGCTGTTCCATCTGCGCGACCAGCTTGGCCCGCGCCGCGTTGTCGGCGGTGGAGACGGCCTGCGCGTAGAGCTTGTCGATGCCGCTGTAGCCGGACTGGTTGAACGTCCCCCCGGTGACAGCGGTGATGCCGAGCCAGTCGAGCGGGTTCGGGATGTTCGGCCAGAACTGTGTGTAGAGCAGGTCGGTACTGCCACGCGTCGCAGGGTCGTAGAGGTAGTTCGAATACCCGGTGGCGGGGACCACATTGAGCTTGAAGTTCAGGCCGATCTTGTCGGCCGCCGACTTCACCGCGACGCCCAGCTGCTGCGTCTCGGCCTGCTCCGGCACGACGAGGCTGATCTGCTTGGCTTTCACGTCGGCCGGGACCGCGGCGAGGAGCTTCTTGGCGGCGTCGATCTGAGGCGTGCCGTCGGTCTTCTCCTTGGCGGCGAGCGCGTTGAGGTCATCTTTGGCGAAGCCGAAAGCGGATGGGGCCGTCTGCAGCGCGCTCGGCGTTCCGAGGCCGCCGTAGACCTGAGTGCCGATGCCCTTCCAGTCGATCGCCATCTGGAGCGCTTTGCGTACATCCATGTTGGCGAGCGCGCCGTTCGGGTTGGCGACGACCAGGCTCACCTCGAGTGGAGCGGGACCGGCATAGTATTTTCCGACGCTCGACGCCTTCAGCTGGGCGACGCCTGCGGTCGGCGGGTTGTACGTGCCGTCGATCTGCCCGGAGAGGAGTCCGGACGTGATCGCGGAGTCGTCGGTGAGGAAGGTGAATACGAGCTGCTTGACCTTCGGCTTCAGGTCCTTGTTCCAGTAACCGTCGTAGCGGGAGAGCGTGATCGACTGGCCTTGCGTCCAGGAGCCGTATTTGTAAGGCCCGGTGCACATGACGCCGACGCTCGGAGTGCCGACCTTGGCGCCGTTCTCCTGCGCGAACTTCTTCTCGACGACCACACCGGCGTAGCTGGCGAGTTCTTCGTTGAAGAGGTAGTCGGGAGCCTTGAGCTTCACGGTGACCTCGGCATCGCCGGTCTTCCCGATCGAAGCGACATTGGCGTAGAGGTAGTTGTAGAAGCTCGTCTTGTCGGTGAGGTTGTGCTGCATGCTGTACACGACATCGTCGGCGGTCATGGGTGTTCCGTCCCAGAACGTCACATCGGTGCGCAGCTTGTAGACCCAGGTGCGCGGGTCGGGATTCGAGAAGGATGCGGCGAGATTGGGTTTGATCGTGAAGTCGGGTGTCTGTGCCAGAAGGTTCTCGCACATGTTCGAGTTGATCATGTTGGGCGTGTAGTCGGCCGACTTGAAGGGGTCGACGGTCTGCGGCTCACCCTCGAACACGTTCCAGGTGACCTTGTCGACCTGGCCTTTGGCCGCGGGAGTGAGCGTTGTCAGTTGCGATGTCGATGTCGATCCGCTGTTCGGGGACGCATGGGAGCATCCGGAGAGGACGATTGCGGCCGCGGCACCGACCGCGAAGGTGGCGAGGCGGGCTCGGGTGAATGTGACGGACACGAGAATCTCCTGTTCAATGACGAACGCTGATGGTGGTTGGATCCCAGCCGTCGCGCGGAACGCTGTCGCGCAGCAGGCGGGTGTACGGATCGCGCGGATCGTCGAGCACGGAGGCTGTTGGCCCCTGCTCGACGACGGCGCCGCGCCGCATGACGATTGTTTCGTCGGTGACTTGGCGGATGACGGCGAGGTCGTGGCTGATGAAGAGGTAGCTCACGCCTCGCTTCTCGCGGATGTCCGAGAGAAGGTTGAGGATCTGTGCCTGAATGGAGACGTCCAGCGCGGAGACCGCTTCGTCGAGGATGAGGATCTCGGGCTCGGTCGCCAGGGCACGGGCGATGGCCACGCGTTGTCGCTGGCCGCCCGAGAGTCCCTTCGGAAGCGCGCCGAGCTGTCGGTCGTCGAGCCCGACGAGTTCGCCGAGCTCCCTGACCCGGCGTTTCGTCTCGTCGCGCCCGAGACGGAAGTGGATGCCGAGGACCTCGGCCAGACAGTCGCCGACGCGTTGCCGGCGGTCGAGCGACGTGTACGGATCCTGGAACACGATCTGGATGTCGCGGCCGCGCTCGCGCAGCTGCCGCGTACTGCGGGCCGGCTGCGTGCGGTCGGTGCCACGGAAGGTGATGCTGCCGCCACTCGGTCGCTCCAGGCCGATGATCATGCGGGCCGTCGTCGTCTTGCCCGAACCCGACTCGCCGACGATCCCGAGCGATCCGCCCGCGTGCAATGCGAAACTCACGTCGGCGACGGCGACCGCTTCGGTGCGGCCGCGCCCGAACGTCTTCGTGAGGTGTTCGACGATCAGAAGCGACTCGGTCATCTGTCGGCCCCTTCTCGTACGGCGCCCTCGTCGGAGATCGCCGGATGTCCGGGACCGTCTGCGTGGAACTGCAACCGGCCCCGCAGCTCCGGCATGCGCACGCAGCGGGTGAGTGCCCCCGTGCCGATGTGCTGCAGCACCGGAACGGAGGTGCGGCATCGGTCCTGGGCGAAGGGGCAGCGGGGAGCGAACGCGCACCCATCCGGAGCCTCGTACGCCGTGGTCGGGTGGCCGGGGATGGCCGGAAGACGCACCGCCCGGTGATCGATCTCCGGGCGTGCCTGAACCAGAGCCGCCGCGTAGGGGTGCAGCGGATCGCGGTGCAAGCGTGCGGACTCCTGCCGTTCGACCACCTGGCCGGCGTACAGCACGATCGTCTCGTCGCAAATCGCACTCGCGAGCTCGAGGTCGTGCGTGATGAACAGCATCGCCATCCCGTAGTCCAACTGCATGCGGCGGAGGATTCCCATCACCTCCGCCTGGGTTGTGACGTCGAGAGCCGTGGTGGGCTCGTCGGCGAGGATGAGCCGGGGCCGAACGGCGACGGCCGCCGCGATCATGACGCGCTGCAGCAGACCGCCTGACAGCTCGTGCGGGTACTGTCGCATCCGCCTCTCCGGATCGGTGATCCCGACCTCGGCGAGCAGTCCCGTTGCGCGCAGGGCCGCCTGCTTCGCCGGCATCCGATCGTTCGTGCGGAGGGCTTCGGTGAGGAAGTCGCCGATGCGACGTACGGGGTTGGTGTGCGAACGAGCATCCTGGAAGATCATCGCGACGTCCCCGGCACGATAGCGGCGCAGGGCGTCGCCACGCAGGTCGAAGACCTCTGTTCCGGCGAACGCGACCTGACCGGTGACCGCTGCACCCGCCGGGAGGAGGCGGGCGATCGCCCGGACCGTCATGGACTTGCCAGAACCCGACTCGCCGACCATCCCGAGCGTCTTGCCCTCGTCAAGTGACAGTGAGACATCGCGCAGTACTGTGCGCAGCACTCCGGCGACGGGTAGCCGCACGGTGAGCCCTTCGACATTCAGTAGAGTGCTCACGCGCGGGCCTCCGATCGTTCCGTGAGCCGATCGCCCAGGACGTTGACCGATGCGACGGTGATCACGATGAGCACGCTCGCGGAGAGCGCCTCCATCGGGTGCTGCTGAAGGATCCCGGCCATTCCGGTACCGACCATCGCGCCCCAGTCGGCCGTCGGAGGCTGGACGCCGAGTCCGATGAACGACAACCCGGCGAGATCCATCAGGGCGAAGCCGAATGCCAGCGTCGCGTTCGCGACGATGAGCCCGGCGACGTTCGGCAGTATGTGCCGGGATGCGATCACGATGCCGCGCGCGCCCTGAACTCGGAGGGCCGCGATGTACGGGAGGGAGCGTTCCGTCAGTGCGGCGCTCCGCACAATGCGGGCGATGTACGGGATGTACGCGATCGAGAGCGCGACGATCGCCGCTGTCAGGCCCGCCCCGAACAGCGCGGTGGCAAGGATCGCCAGCAGAAGTCCAGGAAAGGCGAAAACGGCGTCGATCACCCGCACGACGGCCTGGTCGAACCATCCGCCGTACCAGACGGCCGTGAGCGCGAGCGCTGTGCCCAGCAGCGTGGACGCCACCACGACCAGGAACGGCCCGACGAGCGCCGTCTGCGAGCCCACGATGAGTCGCGACAACAGGTCGCGCCCGCTGGCGTCTGTGCCGAGAAGGTGGGCGGCGCTCGGGCCGAGGTAGGCGTCGGAGAGACTGACTGCGTTCGGGTCCGCAGGCACGATCAGGGGTGCCAATAGGGCGACGAGAGCGAAGAGGGCGAGAACGAGGATCGCGGTCCATCCGGATGCTCCGAGTGATCCCGAGCGGCGGAGCCGACGAGCTTCGCGTGCGAGCAGCCGGCTGTCGGCGACGGCGGCGACAGTCATGATGATTTCCTTCCCAGCGCGACGCGCGGATCGAGCAGCGCGTATGCGAGATCGATGAGGGTGTTGAGCACAATGAAGGCGGTGACGTAGATCAGGCAGATCGCCTGCACGACGGGGAAGTCCTTCTGCTGCACCGAACTGACGAGGAACTGGCCGAGTCCGCCGAGCTGGAACACCTGTTCGACGACGACGCTTCCGGCGATGAGTCCCGCAATGGTGAGGCCGGCGACCGTCAGGACAGGCATCGCCGCGTTGCGGATGACGTGCCTCTGGACCACGAACCGGCGGGGCAGTCCACGGCTGATGGCTGTCTGGACATGATCCGCCGAAAGCTCCTTGCGGATGGCAGCCTGGGTGAGTCGCGCGACGAACGCGACGGAGGCCAGGGCGAGCGCAAGGGCGGGAAGGAACGTGTGATACACCGCGTCGACTCCCGGGGTGCCGGCGCCGAACACGGGAAACCAGCCGAGGTTCACCGCGAACACGATGATGAGCACGACGGCCGCGACGAATGTCGGCACCGCCATCACGGCTGTCGCACCCGCCATCGCCGATCTGGAAAGCCGGCCGGGGCGCAGCCCGGCGAAGAGACCGATCGCCAGACCGACGACGAGCACGACGATCGCCGCCATCACCACGAGCAGAACGGTGGCGAAGGCACGCGAGGCGAGCAGAGCCGAGACCGGCTGGCTGTAGATGATCGAGGTGCCGAAATCACCGTGGATCACTCCGCCGAGCCAGCGGAGGTACTGCATCCAGACCGGCTCGTTCAGGTGGTAGTGGGCCTCGAGGGCGGCGATGCCTTCCGGGCTCATCGACCGCCCATGGGTGAGGAATGTCAGAGGATTGCCCGGAGCGGCGTAGAGCGCACCGAAGACGACGAGGCTCGCGATGAAGAGCGTCGTGAGGAGGCCGACGATGCGTCCCAGGACGAACCGAAGTGTGCCCCAGCCCGCCCACTGCTTGGCCGCGACCTGTTGTGCGGCGACGAAACCCGTCTCAGTCATGACCTGCCCCTTCGTCTGAACACGAGTACACGGTGCGGCCTCCGACGACGGTCCGGACGATGGCGGTCTCCAGGAGCTCGTCGAGCGGACGCGCGAAGATGTCGCGATCGAGCACGACGAAGTCGGCCCAGAGTCCGGCGCTGAGGCTCCCGTATTCGCGCTCCGCGCCGCACGCCCAGGCCGCGTCCCTGGTGGCGTGCACGATCGACTCGTCGAGCGGGACCGCGTAGGAGGGAATGTTCGCCGGGAGGGTGGGATCCAGCGCGGAGCGACGCGTCGCAGCGATGAACATGTTCGGCAACGGCGAATGCGGCGACGTGGGCGAATCCGTGCCGAAGACGAGTGACGCGCCGGCATCCGTCATCTCCGGCCACGGGAAACCGCGCGCGACCCTGTCGTCGCCGAGCTTCGTACGCCAGTTGTCCTGGATCGCGGGATCGGCGTGCACGGGCTGCATGCTCGCCGTGATACCGAGCGCGGCGAGCCGCTCGATCTCCTGCGGCCCGACGACCTCGAGGTGCTCGATCCGGTGCCGGCGGTCACGGGGACCGTTGAGCGCCACCGCGTGCTCCACGCTCGCGATCGCCACCCGGATCGCCTCGTCGCCGATCGCGTGCATCGCGACCTGGAGACCGGCCGCGTCCGCGGCGGCGACCACGGGCGCGAGTTCCTCGAGGCTCCAGATCGGATCGGCGTTCGTGCCGTCGACATACGGCCGGCCGAGCGCAGCCGTGCAACCGTCCACCGTGCCGTCGACCATCATCTTGATGCCGACCACGCGCAGATGGGGCGACACCTCACGAGCGGCGAGCTCGGCGGCGCGTTTCACCTGCACGAGATTCTCCGCCGGGTCGCCGTTCGGCTGAACGCGCCAGAACGCGGCGATCCGAACGGTCAGGGCGCCGGACGCGTCCGCACGGACCATCGCGTCGAAGTCGTCCTCGGTGAGCGCCATGTCCGTCGTGGCCGTCACGCCGGCCGCGCGATAGGCCGCGAGGACCGTCGCAAGGGCGGCATCGCGCTGTCCATCGTCGTGAAGTCGATCCATCACCGGCCAGACCAGGCGGTGCATCGCCGTCTCATCGACGTATCCGGTGGCGTGGCCCTCTTCGTCACGGTGGACCGTGCCGCCGGGAGGCGAGACGGTGTCATCGTCGATTCCGACCTCCGCCAGGGCAGCGGAATTCAGCCAGATCGAATGGAAGTCGTAGGCCTGTGCGTAGATCGGACGGTCGGAGACCACATCGAGCAGCTGACGAGTGGGGACCCCTCCCGCAACGGCGCCGTGATTCCATCCGTGCGCGCGAATCCGTCGCGCATCCGGATTCTCGTCCGCCCAGAGTCGGATGCGCCTCTGGATCTCGGCGACGTCGCCTGCGCCCCACAGGTCGACCTGCGTCGCGACCTCCCCCGTGCCGACCACGTGCGCGTGACCGTCGACGAACCCCGGGATCACAGCCGCGCCGCCGAGGTCGATCTCCGTGGCGTCCTCTCCCGCGATTCGTCGCGCCGTCGGCCCGTCGCCCACGTAGGCGATCCGCCCATCGTCGACCACCAGGGCTTCAGCGTGTCGCCTCTGGGCGGCCGTGAAGATCCGCGCGTTCGTGTACACCTGTGCCGGCATCGTCGTTTCTTCCTTCGTGTCGTGCTGGATGGGGTTCAGAAGCGTTTCAGGCCCTGAGCCGCGGCTTCGTCCGGGGTGCCCTCGCGGTAGTCGAGAGCGAATCCCGAAACGTCGATGGCGATGGTCAGAAGGGTCTCCCACTGTTCCTGGATGGGCTTCGACCCGTCTGGGCGGACGCAGACGGGCGCGGCCGCCCCGGCCGCACCGCAGAACGCCGCCGCACGGTCGACGGGGTCGAGCCCGGTCATGGCGGCGCGCACGCTCCTGAGGTGCTCGAACCGCTCCTGGGTGGTGGACAGGACGGCGGCAGCGTCACCGTCACGCAGGCCGGGAGCGAGAAAGTGATTGGTGTGGAGCAACCAGCCGTCGTCACCCGGCTCGACGGCGGCGACACCGGCCGGAGACATCTCGATGCTCGCCGCCTCGGCGACCCCCTCATGGAATGTGGCGACCGTGACGACTGTCGATGCGCTCACCGGTGCGGATGCGGCGATGCTGCGCGCCTCCTCGATCGTCGTCGCCTCCTCGAGGATGCGACGGGCGATCGCATGCACGGGAACCCCGCCGCCACCGTTGTCGCTGTGGTGCCGAAGGATGTTGAAGTGCAGGCCGAGCCCGCGATCGTTCACACCGATCTTCGCCGCTGTGCCGAACTCGGTGAAGAGCTTCACCCCGCGGCCCTCCGATGTCGTCAACTCGAGCAGCAGACCGTCCGTCGCCAGCTCGCGATGCCAGTCCCACGTCTGGATCGTCTCTGGAGCCCCTTGGGCCGGAGCGTAGACGGCCGTGGAGCACTCACCCTCACCGGCGGGGGCCGCAACAGCGAGCACCTCCGTGCGGGCTCCGACCGCAGCGACCCGCCATGGCGTCAACCCAGCCGCCTGAGCGAGCGCATCGGCTTCGATCGCCAGATCCGGCGCCCAGGCCTGGAGCGCCGCGCGACTGCTGTCGGCGATCTCCCGCACTCGGCTCGCGGGAATTCCCAGGAGCTCGAAGTGACGCAGATAGCGCGCGCTCGTCGCGCGAACGCATTCGCCGTACGACGTGCCGATGACGCGCCCGCGCTCCGCAGGATCGGAGGGTGCCATCAGGGGGTGCAGCTTCATTGCCGTATCCGTTTCGTCTTCGTTCGCATCGCTACGCGGTGGGATGGCGACTAAGCTAGGGACATAAATCGTTTTATGCAAGGCCGATCCCCAAGGTTGTGAAAGTGGGCGGAACCAAAGGCGTCACGATCCGCGACGTCGCGCGCCGCGCCGGTGTCTCCATCTCCGCCGTCTCGATGGCACTGAACGACACCGGGACGCTCAGTGCCGCGACCCGCGTGCGGGTGCGCGCCGTCGCAGCGAGCATGGAGTACGAAGCCGACGCCCTCGCGCGGGGCCTAAGGCGGTCCTCGGTCGGCGTGATCGGCGTCGTCGTCCGGTCGCTCGACGCTCTCGGCGAATACGCACCGAGCGGCGTCGACGTCTTCGCCCGTTACATCGGCGCCGTCTCGTCCCAGGCCATGGATCGCGGCCTCAGCGTGATGCTCGTCCCGGACCCCACGCGTCGCCCGTCCCCACCGCTCGCGCTGTCACTCGACGGATACATCGTGCTGGCGCCGCACCGCGACGATCCTGTGGTCGCGCTGCTGGAACGCCGACAGATCCCCTACGTCACCCTGGGGAGGGATCTCAGCCGCCCCGAATTCACAGACTGGGCCTCCGAGAACGATGAGACGATCGTCCCCCAGGTGCTGAACCATCTCGCCGCGGGTGGAGCGCGCTCGGTCGTGCTCGTCGTAGGGACGGATCCGAACGCGTGGAACGCCGACGCCGAACGACTGTATCGCTCGTGGTGCGACGAGCACGACATCGCACCGTCGGTGCACGCGTCGCCCGAAGCGGACGGCGTGCCCGGGGGCGAGCGGATCATCGAGACCATCCTGGCTGCGGGCGTCCCGGACGCGGTGCTGTGCGTGACCGGGCGCCAGGCGGCCGGAGTGCTCTCCGGACTCACGGCGCACGACATCCCCGTTCCGGGGCGCACCATGATCGCGACCGCATCCGACTCAGAGCACACCCGTCACAGTCGCCCGGCCATCTCCGCGATCGAGCTCAACCCCGAGGCGACGATGTCGGCACTCCTCGATCTTCTCCAGGATCGGATCGCCGGCGCACCGAGCCGGGGCCCGATCCTCACAACGGCACGATTCCGTCCGCGCGGGTCGACGAGGCGCGAATCGCCGCACGACCCCGAGTAACTCACGGACGAGCGCGCTCCTTGTCGTACTCGATTCGACCAACATGACGGCCAGCTATGTGCTTAGTCTCCAAGTACGCTCTGGTCGACATCGTGTCCCCAACCGCGCACGACGCGGCGGAGCTCGCGGGGGACCACGCTCGAATTTCGCACGATGAGCTTGGTCGGCAACGCGGTCAGGGCAATCGGAACGTGCTCCCCGGAGATCGCTTGCAGAAGAAGACGGACCGCTTCGGCGCCCGCGCAAGGTCGGCGAGTTGGAACTCTCTTGCTGTCAGCTCTTGTCGAGCATTGGCTACTAGGCTACTTTGGTACCACAAAACGAGAGACTGGAAAATGCCCACCACCCAGAGTCCGGTGAAGGTTGACGCGGCCACCGATCGACTGATCAGCGATGCCGCACACTTCCTCGGTCGCACGAAGAAGGACATCGTCAGCGATGCCGTTCGCGAATACGTCGAAACGCATCGTGACGTACTGAACGAGGCGATCAAGGAGTCTTTGTCGCGTCTCGATGGATCGAAATCTGCCGCCGTTTCAGTGCTAACTGGCATGAGCACGGCCGAGCTCGAAGAGCTCGGCGGACTCCCGGCCAAGTAGTCCGTGGCCGAAGCGTCGCCCGTTCGCCCGACCAAGAGGGCGCTGTCAGACCTGCACGTCGAAGTCCCCCCGATCGACATTCCGCTGAGCGATCTCGAGCATCCAGTCATCGTCCGCGCTCAGGCGATTCCGGATATGGTCGCAGCCAACTCGGCCGGACCGAACAGCTGCTCGACAGACTTCCTGCTGCCGCAAGCATGGACCGATAGATCGCGAAGTTGCTCACGTGACAATGTGTGACGAGGACGTCGGGTGATGTGGTGCAGGCTACGCGGGCGGGAGGCTAATCGGCCTCCGCGCCCGCGCAGCCCAGCACCTCTTACTTGGTCTTCACATCGAGGAAAGTGAAACCGTAGGCGGGCAGATCAACCGAGTAGCTCGATCCATCGATCTTCGCTCCCTTGCCGCCGTTGTACAGATCCTTCGGGTTCTGTTTCAGGTCGATGCCGGTGCCCGCCAGATCGACCGTCACTGCCGTCGGCGTCGGGTTGAAGTTGTACACCAGCAGCGCTGTCTGCTTGCCGTCCTCGCTCGTGCGCTGCTCGGCGAACACCTTCGGGTCCGTACCTGCGGGCACCCTGGTTCGGCTCGCTGCGGGGAGCAATGCCTTGTTGGCATTGACCGTCTCCAGTACCCTGTTCCAGTTGGCGCGCAGCGTCGGCGACCAGGTGAGGTACTGGTCGTACATCGGCGATCCGTACAGGATGCCCGATGCGTGGAGGAGTAGAAGTGGCGAGGGACGCAAGGGGCCCTCGCCACTTCCTACCGTCTAAAGCTGCTCAGGACGATGTCCTTCGCGGGTGAGCTCGGGCGGCAACTGGGTTCTCGTGATGCCCACCAATTGTGGCTATTTCGACTTCACATCCAGCATGGTGAACCCATATGCGGGCAGATTCACCGAGTAGCTTGATCCGCTGATCTTCGCTCCCTTTCCGCCGTTGTACAGGTCCTTCGGCTGCTGGTGAAGTTCGATGCCGGTGTTCGAGAGGTCAACCGTCACGGTGGTGGGTGTGGGGTTGAAGTTGTAGACCAGCAACGCGCTCTGCTTGCCGTTCTCACTGGTGCGACGCTCGGCGAACACTTTCGGGTCCGCGCCCGCTGGAACCCGGTCACGGCTTGCCGCGGGAAGCAGCGCCTTATTTTCGTTCACGGTGCGCAGCACGCGCTCCCAATTCGCCCGCAGTGTGGGCGACCATCGGATGTACTGGTCGTACATCGCCGCACCGTACAAGACACCAGACCCGGCAAGGAGGGCAGCCTCCTGAACCCGCATAACGTCATCGTTGGAGTACGTCGGGTAGGTGTGCGGAATCAGGTTCGCGACTTCATCGTCTCCTGAAATGCTCCAGGCGTAGGTGGTTGCGCCCACTGAGCGTGCGTAGTCGGAGTTCTTCAGTGCCGCTTCCAGACCGTTGGCGTCAATGTCGCCGTTGACCAGGCGGGTGTAGTCGTTGATCGTCTGATTGAAGTCGTCCTTGTAGTTGAACCACGAGGTGAGACCGAAGCCCTTGTACGCCGCCGCATTGGCTGCATTGTTGACTTCGAACGTCAACCACTTATCGCTCGTGGTGTACGTCTTCGGGATGGTCACTGCAGCAGCCTGGAAACGCGCGTCGAGCCGGCCGACGTCCCACATGAAGCCATCGATGCCAGTGTCGAGCCAGAACTTCTCGATTCGCGCGACTTCGGCCTGGCTGCCTGGGTGATCCCAGTCGAAGCCGGGTCCGAACCAAAGCTTCCAGTAGTAGGCGCCCGCAGTTGGGCTCCACGTCCACGAGCTCGCGAATGGCGGTCCCATGCGAAGCGTCGGCAACGGATCGGATGGGTTGGACGTCCACCGGAACGAACTCACCTCCTTCGAGGTGCGGTCTCCGGCCGCGTACTGCTGCTCCGCCTTCTTGAAGAACGGGGAGTTGGCGTCCAGGTAGATGTTGACGAAGTAGGACACGACCTTCATATCCCGTTTGTGTGCCTCGCTGACGAGCTTCTTCCAGTCCTGAATCGTTCCGTTCTGGGGTGACACGGTGTAGAAGTCGACCGGGTCGCATCCGTCGCACAGAGTCTTGTCGCCGGAGTACGGGCTGAAGAACCCGAGGACGCGGATGCCGTCCGATTTCAGATGATCGAGGTCTTTGGTGATGTCCTTGTACTTGTTGCCGAAGTAGGTGTTGTAGAACCACATGAAGCCGTTGAGGTTCTGGAAGTCAGTGCTCTTGGGCGACTGCTTGGTGCTGTGACTTGGCACGGCTGCTTGCGCCGCGTCGGCTGGTGCGGACATGGCGATGGAACCGGCGACGAGCAGCGTCCCGGCAAGGGTCGCGGCGAGCACTGCTCGCAGTTTGCGTTGTGGCATTGAATCTCACTCCTTTGTTCGAATCGGTTAGAACATTTCTGTGGTGCTGTCTTGTTTTCTCGGCCCCGAAACAGCGCGGCCGATCTTCATCGGTTCCATGCCTCTTCCGGCCGACGGCCCGGCCACCTTTCAGGAGGCGTTGTTGGCGAGCGCGACGAGGTCGTCGACGAGGTCCTGCAGGTGTTGACCGGCGGTCGAGGGAACGCAGTATCCGCGAAGGGTTTCGACACGATCGCGCCACGTGGCCGGAACTGCCGAGATTCCGTTCGTTGCTCCAATGATCGCGCCGACCATCGCCGGCATCGTGTCCGCTTGCTTCGGGATCAGGTTCGCAATGCCGATGGCTTCAGCGAAGGACTGCGATTCGCGCGCGATGATCAGTGCAAGCGGGAGTGTCTCCGCAGCCACGTTGCCGAAGTTGTATTCGAGGTTTGCGATATCGTCGTTCCAAGCTGGAACAGCTGCGATGAGCGAACCGGTTTCCCTGAAAATCGCTTCCGCAAGCCTGTGCTTTCGCCCGAGCCAGGAGTCAGCGTCGATCTCGGATTCGGCGACGGCGATCGCCTCACGAAGGGTGCTCCCGCCGACCGTCGACGCGATCACGCTCGCGAACGCGGCGGCCGCGTCGATGCCGACTCCGGCGTTTGTGATCGAAGCTAGCCGTCGCGCGACCATAGCGGCTTCGGCCGGTCGTCCGGCATAAGCCACTCCGACGGGAAGCGAGCGGGCCACGGACGAGTCGTCGTAGAAGTGCGGGTTGTCGGTGCCCGTTGCGGGAGGGGTAAGTCCCTCGAGGCTGTTGAGGATAGCGGATCGATCCGCTACCGAGCTCCAGTATTCGTCCGCCTGAGGCAGAACGATCTGCTGCCATGCGGCGAACAATTCCCAGCTTTCTGGTGCAGCATCCGAAACAGTCTCACGGTTCTGTAACGCGCGGAGGAGCACCGCGGTCCCGAGGGCAGCCTGCTCAGCGTCGTCCGTCGCCGCGAACGACTGATCGGCGAGAGGTGCCGAATGAGTGTTCGGCAACGGGAACTTGTTGACGAGCTGGTCATCCATTTCGAGTGCTTGGCTCCACATCAGACGGCGTCGGAACGACGCTCGCGTCATCTGGTGGTAGCGCGAGGGGAAGCCAGAAGCGTCACCGGCCGCGAGACCAAGGAAGGCGCCGCGGGCGCGGGAGAGGAGATCAGACATCGGTGAGGGCCTTTCGTGCGTCGACGGAGTCAGCGATGCTATCCGCAAGTTTCCAGAGGTCCACCCCGGCCATCGCTGCGATACAACTGCCCCGCAGGGGTCCGAGGCGGTCCTTCCATTCAGTCGGAATCGCGTCGATTCCGTTGAGGGCACCGGCCATTGCGCCGGCCATCGCTGCGATGGTGTCGGCGTCGCGGCCGATGTTCACTCCGCCGAGGACGGACTCCGCGTAGTCGCCTTCGGCTATCGCGAAAACGCCGAATGCGAGCGCCGTCGCTTCCGGGGCGACGTCCGCCCAGGGGTAGTGGAAGATTGCGATGCGGCGTTCTAGCTGATCGAGACGCTCATCGGGTGTTCCAGGGCCTGCGGCGACCGCGAGGGCCTTCTCGATCATGCGCCGGGACCACGAGTCCTCCGGCGTGGCGTTGAGGCCTGCCTTGACCACATCGGACCAGGAGTTGGTCGTTATCGCCACGGCGGTCGCTGCCGCTATGGCCTGACCGCACCAGATGCCGTCGAGGGCGTGGCTGACCTGAGCGTCGATGCCCGCAAGGCGTGCGGCCTCGACCGGGTCGCCCGCCGCGAATGCACCGATCGGTGCAACCCTCATCGCCGAACCGTCACTCCACAGCTCGTGATTGTCGGAGCCAGTCGCCGGAGGCAGCAACCCTTTGGCAAGGTTGTGGATCGCGTCCATTTCGGAGAACCCGCCACCGTCGAATGGTGTCTCCTGACCGACAAGCGCGAGGGTCCATTCGTGGGCGACATCCGCGGGCGTTACCGCGCTTCCGTATTTGAGCAAGATCTGGGCGGTCAGCGCTGCATACTCGGTGTCGTCTGTTCCGGCCGGATCGTCGGACAGGAAGCCCGTGACGCGACCGAACTGCTCCCGGATCCCGGCGCGACTCATACCTTCGGTCGGAGCGCCGAGCGCGTCGCCGATCGCTTGGCCGAGCACGGCTCCACGGATTCGATCCCGTGTCTCGTTGTTCACTGGTTCTCTACTCTCTTCTGGCGAAGCGCGTCGTCGACGGCTCGCCTGGTTGGGATGGACGGCGCCGACAAAGGCGACCTTGCCGGTCACCCTTTCACCCCGGAGGACGCGAGGCCGCTGATGAAATTGCGCTGCATGAGCAGGAACAGGAGTATCACCGGGATGATCATGATCAGTCCGGCCGCGTCGGTGACGCCGTAGAGCCGGGTGAAGCCCTGCTGGAAGGCGAGGAACGCGGTGGAGATCGGCAGGTTGTCGGGCGACGAGATGAAGATCGTTGCGAAGAACAGCTCACCGTAGACCGCGAGTCCGACCACGAGGCCGGCGGTGAGGAAACCAGGCCGGGCCAGCGGAAGCATGACCTTCGTCGCGACCTGCCATTCGTTCGCCCCGTCGA
>FSZS01000488.1_pt1 | contig 28620 bp, 26 predicted proteins | sample 1638881 | NCBI WGS metagenome assembly FSZS01 (sample SAMEA3914813, study PRJEB12502) | metagenome | biome: forest; material: soil | place: Canada | collected 2011-07-07 | depth 0.3 m
CCATCGACCAGGCGCGCCCGCTCCTCCATGCCCAGCAAGCCGTGGCCCTTGCGGCGCCGGGTCAGGTCGAAGCCCACGCCGTCATCGGAAATGCTGAGATGCTGGCGGTCCTCCGCCGATCGCAGGACCACGACCACGCCGCTGGCGTGCGCATGGCGCCGCACGTTGTTGAGCGCCTCCTGCGCGATGCGGAACACGACGATCGCCACGTCAGGCTGCAAGTCGCGGCTGCCGAGGTCGACCTCGACCCGGCACGGCACGCCGGCATCGCGGTTGAACTCGACCGCCAGCCATTCCAGGGCTGCGCCCACGCCCGCGTCGAGAGCGATCGGCCTCAGGTCGGCCACCAGGCGACGCATGCTGGCAAATATCATCTGGACGCGGCCGCGCAGATCGTCCCACTGCCGCGACGCCGGCACAGTGCCCGCATTGCCGCACGCCCGCAGCACCGCCACCTCCATGTTGAGCGCGGCCAATTGTTGCCCCAATTCGTCATGCAGTTCCCGCGCAACGCGCTTGCGCTCTTCTTCCAACGCACGCAAGTTGTGCGCGCCGAGCTCGCGCAGCGCCTCACGCGAGACCTCGAGCTCCTGGGTCCGGTGCTCCAGCTCCCCCGTACGGCGCGCGACCAGTTGCCCGAGCATGGTGGCGCGCCGCTCCAGCAGGCGCGTGCGCACACGGACCACGAGGCTCGCCAGTCCCAGGCTCATCATCACCATGGCGGCACTGGCCGGTGCTGTCTGGTACCAAGTGGGTTTCACGTACAAGGGCCAGCTCGCTCCGACCCATTCGCCTGAATGGTTGGTTGCCTTCACCTCCAGCGTGTAGTCACCTGGCGGCAGGTTGGTATAGCGGGCAGTACGGGATTCGGTCGAGGAATCGGTCCACGCCTGCTCCAGGCCCTGCAGCCGATAGGCATAGCGGGCCCGCTCGGGTGCCGCGTAGTCGGGCATGAAAAAGGTGACCTGGAGCGCACGTTGAGAGGGCTCGAGCGTGATCCCGGTCGCGCGCACCGGGAGGCCGTGATCTGTTGTCAGGACGATCGGGGTCTTGAAGCGCGGGGGACCGCGCGGCGCGGCCGGCGTGCCGGGGCTGTCCTGGCGCGGGCCCATGTCCTGCGGTCGCACGATCGTGAGGCCGCCCACCCCGCCGAACAAGAGATCCCCCCGCATGGTCACGGCGGCGGAACTCGTCCAATAGGAGCGGATGCCTACGCCTTCGGCGCTGCGCAACATGGTCACTGCGAGCGTGTCGCCCGCAATGCGCGCCAGGCCCTCGTCAGTGCTCACCCAGGCATCGCCGCGCGAATCGACAAGCAGGGCGTTGGCGGCGTTGTGTGGCAAGCCCTCGCCAGCGCCGATGCGATGGAGAACGGCCGGCCCTGTCGAATCCGGCTCCAACACGCGCACGCCACCACCGTAGGATGCCACCCACAGGCGCCCGCGGGCATCGGTACTGATCGCGGTGATCAATCCGCGAGGCATGCCCACTCGCCCCGGCGCGTCCGTTTCAGGCCATTCGATGCGGCCTCGGACCCTGTCGTATCGGGCGAGGCCGGCATGCGTGCCGACCCAAAGAGTGCGCTCGTCGCTGCAGGCGATGGAATTGACGTGCGAACGCCCCAGTTCGAGCTGCTCGCGCGACAAGAGCTCGACGTGCTTGCCCGGCGCCTGCCGGATCTCCCACAGGCCGTCGAGATCGCCCAGCCACAGCCGGTCTCCTGCGGCGCACAGCGCAAACGCGGGCGCTGTGTCCTTGCGTCCCGCCAACTCGATGCGCTCGACAGTCCGCCCGGCTGCATCGGCCCGGTACAGGCCCTCGTAGGTGCCGATGTACACGGTGCCGTCAGCCGCACGGGCCATCGCCAGCACTTTCCCCTTTGGGAGCGCTGTCCGCGGCTTGGCCGGGTCGGGCTGCAGCTGCCCGATGCGCCCGCGGACCGGATCAACGATCTCCACGCCCTCTTCGCCGCCAAGCCACACCGCATCGTCGGGCATGGGCAGTACGACATTCACGTTCGGATGAGCGAGCTGCCGCTTGCGGCCGCCGACACCGAACCACGTGGTGATCCCGCGCTGCATCGGGTCATGCGAACTCAGCGCCTCGTCGGTTCCCACCCAGATCCGCCCGGTACCGTCGCGCAGCAAGGTATAGACCTCATCCTTGGGCAGGCTGGCCTCCACTTCCTGGTGGTGCCGGATGCGCCGCGTCGACCAGGTGGCAGCGCGAACCTCCACAATGCCGCCGCCCACTGTTCCCACCCATACCCGGCCGTCTCGCAGGTCCAGCAGCGCCTTCACCGAGTCGCTTCCCAGTGCGGGATCGTCCTCGTTCGTGCTTCGCACCGGTACGGCCGACCGGGTGCCGCGCGCCACGGTGAAAACGCCGCGCGACCGGGTGCCGATCCAGAGTCGGCCGGAAGCGTCCATCATCAACCTGGACACCGGGGCGTCGTCTCCGCCTCCGGCGGCCAGCGGAACGCTCCGGAACGTCGTGTCCTGCCGCGCAAGCGCGAAAAGACCCGTCGCGGTGCCGACCCACAGCGTGCCGTCGCTATCCTGGACGACCGCGTTGACGCGCCCCTCGGGAAGGCCTTGTGCATGCGCCTGGGCGGCAGTGCGGTCGACCGCATGGGGACGCGAATCGACATGGGCCAGTCCACGCGCCGTGCCGACCCACAGCCCACCCTCGCCGTCGTCGCACAGCGACAGCACGCTCACATGGCTCAGCCCAGCCGGTCCCATCTCGATCGTTGCGAGTTCGCCGGTCGCGGGGTTGAGTCGGGCCAACCCGCCAGCCGCCATGCCCAGCCACAATTGACCCTGGCGATCCTTGTGCAGGACGTTGATGAACCCGTCGGGCAGCGCCCCAGGCTGGGACGGATCCACCGGGATGCTGCGGAAGCCGTAGCCGTCCCACCGGAAGAGTCCGTTCTGCGTCCCCAGCCAAACGAATCCCTCGTCGTCCTGCACCATGGCGATAGGGAAGACCGGTTCAGGCAGGTCTGCGCGCTTGAACACCGGATCGGACAAGTCCTCCCAGCGGACGGCCTCGGCCGCCATGCCGGAACCGAGCCACAGCAGGAGCAGCATCCCCGAGGCGATGCGCACGCATCGCATGGCCAACAGGCGCGGCAACGACACGGCGCGGGGCCATCGGGATTCGACGCACGTGCAGATTCGCATACTACGGGGCCGCGGCGCGCATGACGGGAGCAGCACTTCACTCCTGCGCACGCGCCGCGATTGAACCAAGTCGAACTGTGGTTCGCCGAGGCTAATCGCGAGACCACAGAATGTCATGATCGGCCCATGATCGACCAATGCCCGCGCGGCCGCCCGGGGCAGAAGCTCGCTGCCGAGGGCAGATCGCGCAGAAGTCCAGCGCACGGCGGCGGCCCGCCGTGCGCGCCCTTCGATCCGCGGCCCAGGCGGCAACCAGCGCGCGAAGTCGCGCCCGGAGAGCGATCGAAAATCCGGCGCCGCGCGCGCCCCTGGTCGCTGTCGGCGGCCCGACCTGCCTCCGCACTGCGCGCAACGCGACCTGAGGGCCTGGTGAAGAAGCCTCTTCGCCCTGCCCTTTCTCGCCTCAACAACGCCATGCCCGTGCCATGACCAGGATCGACCTCGCGCCGAGCGAATGCACCCGGGACGGGGATCCCCGCTTCATCAGCCGGCGGCTTCCTTGGCGGCGTCGGCACCCTTGTTCGCGATCTTGACGGCGGTCTCGGACGCGACCTGCGCCATGTGCAGGGACGAGTTGGCCTGCTGCTGCGCGGAGCTGATCATGAAGCTCTGCAGCCCGGCCGCGGCCTGCAAATAGCCAACTTCTCGCTGCATTGCGTTGCTGCTCTCGAGGTCACTCGTCAGATTCGCCTGCGACTCACGCTGCAGTCGCTCCAAAGGCGCGCGGTAGGAGCTTGCTCCGCGCGCTGATCCGCCCACCCGGAAGCCCGGCATGCCCTCTGGCCTTGCACCCCGAGACTCCGCGCGGGATCGCGGCGACTGGGGTTGACTTCCCGTCGTCAGCTCCAGGCCGCTGCCGGAATTCGACGAGATCCTGTTGAAGTGGTTGCCACCACCGCCAATTTCTGTGGGCATGTGCATTCTCCTGGGTTGGTGCGACCAAGTTTGTTGTCCGCGGCGAGTTCGGGGCATCGAACATGCGAATCCGGCGCCGGCTTTGCGAAGGCAAATAGGACGGCACCCTCGGCCACGTCGCCCACGCGCTCCGAGTTCGCCAGGATCGAGCCACATCCCCCGCATGTCGTCGCCAACCACTGTGGGCACAAGCCTCAGCGACGTCACGCGGACAATCTCTCCCCCGTCGAACAGGCGCTCCATGGGTAGCGGGTAGTGCTGGATCCGGTCGACCTCGTCGGGCGACACGTCGCGCTGCAGCGTGTCCAGTGCACGCGGGCACCTGTTCAACTGATCCATTGCGGTCGCGCACCGGCAGCAGTCGCACCTGGCTCTCGTGCGCCGAGCCGGTTGCCGATAAACTGAGACATGTGTCCCACCACCGCGTCGTTGTCAGCGCCAAGTAGCACGACGAGCCACGCGGGCACCCAGTGCCTGTGACGACACGGACCGCTATCGAAATACTGTAGAGCATGCCAAAAGAACAGCGCAGCGCGCAAGAAATCCAGGCCGAAGTCAGCCGCCGCATTCATCAGCTTCCGGCCGTGCGTGAAGCCAGCGCCCGGATAGAGGTTCCGTTGCCAGAGCCGAGGCCCGTTGACGGAACGGGGCTGAATTGGTGGATGTCGGTATTCGGCAATGCGCTCGGCTTCGAAGAAGATGTCCGCATGGTCGTGAACGAAGTCGCCACGCATTGGAATCTTGCCGAGTAATGCGTCCTCGATCACCGCGGCCGAAGCAGCGCACTCCGGGTTATTGCTACCTCCGCCACGAATTCAACAGCCGCAAGCCCAAAGCCGCGCAAGCCATCGCGGCCACCGCGTCGCACCCAGGGACGCGCGTGACCGCCCCGGAGCAGGTGTATCAAGAGTCAACCGGCGTGTCACCCTTGGAGACAGTACCGGATCGCGGGCCTGCGCATCGTTGCACCTTGCAGACTTACCTGGCATCCCTCAACTCGCGACGCAAGAGCTTGCCGACCGCGGACTTGGGCAATGCGTCGATCAAGCGAACGAATTTTGGAACCTTGTAGGCTGCAAGCTGGACGCGACAGAACTCGCGTACGTCCTCCTCTGTGAGTCCGCTGCTCGGGGCTGCAACGACGAAAAGCTTGACCGCCTCGCCCGTCTTGTCGTCTGCCACGCCGATGCAGGCGCACTCGAGCACGCCGGGCATCGCACTCGCGACGGCCTCGATCTCGTTCGGATAGACGTTGAAGCCGGAGACGATGATCATGTCCTTCTTGCGATCGATGATCTTGAGGAAGCCGCGTTCGTCGAAGAGGCCGATGTCGCCGGTGCGGAAGAAGCCGTCCGCGGTGAAAGCTGTACTGTTGGCCTCGGGCTTGTTCCAGTACCCTCGCATCACCTGCGGCCCCCTCGCGCAGACCTCGCCCGCCTCGCCAGGGTTGGCTACGCAGTCGTCGTCGGCGAGCAGCACGATGTCTGTCGATGGCAACGGCAAGCCGGCCGTGCCGCTGAACTCGATGACGTGCGCCTGGGTGAAGCTGAGCACAGGACTGGCCTCGGACAGGCCGTAGCCTTCCCGGATGAACTGACCGGTGATCGCTGCCCAACGCGCGGACGTGCCGGCATGTATCGCGGCGCCGCGGCCGCGGGCCAGGCGCAGCCGGGAGAAGTCGACTTCGGCCAGGCGCGGATGCCCGGTGAGGCCCGCGTAGAGGGTATTGACGCCCATGAACACCGTGGGCTGGGCCAACTTCAGCACGTCGATGAAGCTGTCCATGTCGCGCGGATTGGCCACCAGCCAATTCTCGGCACCGGCCAAGAAACAGGTGAAGAAGTTCACCATCAGGGCGAAGACGTGGTACAGCGGGATTGCCGTGACCACCACCTCTTCGCCCGGTCGCAGTCCATCGCCGACGATGGCCTTGAACTGCGCGACATTGGCCACGAGGTTGCGATGCGACAGCGCCGCGCCTTTGGACACCCCGGTGGTGCCTCCGGTGTATTGCAGAAACGCGAGATCCGCGGCGGCTATGTCGACCGGCGCGCGCACCAGCGCCGCCCCTTCGGCGAGCGCCGACGACAACGCGACGGGGCCGACGAGCCGCGCGTCGACGGACGAGCTGGGCAACGGGGCACCACAACAGTCGCCAGCGGCGATCGTCACCACGGTGCGAACGCCGCCGGTGCGGTCGACGACTTCGGCAAGCGCCTGCGTCGCACCGGCATAGATCACGATGAACTCGCTGCCGGAATCATTGAGTTGGTGCTCCAGTTCGCGCGGCGTGTACTGCGGGTTCACGTTGACCTGAACCGCGCCGGCCCGTAGGATGCCCAGCGACACGACAGGGAACGCCATCAAGTTGGGTGCCATCAGTGCTACAAGGTCGCCCTTGCGCACGCCGCGGGCCTGCAACCAGGCGCAGAACGCGCCCGACAGCGTATCGACGTCGGCACAACTGAGCGCGCGCTCGAGCGCGCGGAACGCCGCGTGTTGGGCATGTTTCGACATGGCCAGATCGAGCATGGCGACGCATCGACGGATGCGCGTCGGCATCGATCGTGGCCGGGATCTGGTTGTCTCGATAGGTGCTCGCCCAAAGGCGTGCGGTCATGGGTCTCTCCTGGATGATGGATCTGGAGCGCGTGCGCGTGGCACTATGCTAGGAACCCGCCGCTCGGGTGTCTGTTCTTTGCAGTGCCAAGGCTTTGACTTTGCCGCCACAGGACTATCCCGGTCGGTTTCTCCGTGGCACACATGCCGCCTGGAGCTGATCCTGTTCGGCGGTGGCGCGCCGGTGCCGGGACCGCGCTTCGAGTTCGATCTGCTCGCGCTGCTGAACTTCTGCCGCTGGATCGCGGGACGCGATTTGCGTCCGTTGCATGCGGAGTTTTCCCACGGCGCGCCGCAAGATGCGTCGCGCTACAGCGATGCCTTCCGGTGCCCCGTGCGCTTCGCCTCGCAACACAACGCCCTGCTCTTCGCCAGGGATAACCTCGCGCAGCCACTGCCGGCCGCAGACGCAACGCTGTCCGAGCTGCATGACCGATTCGCCGGCGATCGCATTCGCACGCTCGAGCACGAGCGCGCCAGCGTACCCGCGCGCGCGCACATCGTGCGAACGCTGCCCGACGGCGAGCCCAAGCGCGAAGCGATCGCTCGTTCCATGTGCATCAGCGAGCGCACGCTCCAGCGCCGATTGCTCGACGAAGGCGCGTCGTTTCAGCGATTGCTCGACGATACACGACGCGAGTTGGCCGAACGCTACCTCGCCCAGGCAAGCCTCTCGTTCGCGCAGGCAACCTACCTGCTGGCGTTCGCCGACCAGGCGACCTTCACCCGCGCCTGCAAGCGCTGGTTCGCACTGACTCCGGGGCAATATCGCCAGCGGCGGCAGCCCTGACACCTCAGCGCCAGGCAGCGGCCTGCCCGGCGAACAAGACGCCGAGTCGTCACTGGATCGAACTTCCCGCGGATACGGTGCCGGTTCGCACGGGCCAGCGTGATTCTCAGCGCGGCTGAAAGAGGGGGCGCGCCATCACGGCGTCCGGCAGGTGCCCCGCGCCGGCACAGGCTTGCCTATCCTGGCAGGCCAATCGCTCCCGCAAAGAGCGGGTGGACGGTCTGGATTGGACGTACCAGGCCATCTCGACGCATCTTCAAGAACGTGCGGCGAGTGAAGCTGTGCGAACCGCTGCCGTGCGCGCTGGTGAAGAACAGGAATTTGCCGTTGCCGCTGATCCAGAGCAGCTTTGCGGCCACCCATTTTTCCTGCAATTGCAGGCTGAAGGTATCGCCGACCTTGGGCTCCGGCTCCGGCTCTGACTCCGATCCCGGCACCGCAGGTGCTGCCACTTCGGACGTCGGAGGCGGCTCGGGGATCGGCACGGCGGCATCGTATTCATCGACGCCCGGCCACTCCTCGTCGAGTTTCAGGTCGACGGTGATGGGACCAGAATCCGAACCGCTTCCGGTCGTGCGTCGCATGGTCTCCATGTGGAGTCCGGCGAATTGATCCAACCACGCCTCGCGCTGCCTGGATGGAACGCCCGCCGCGGTCATGCCGGCGTCCAGCCGTTCGACAAGGCACGGAATCATTGCCGCAAGGGTTGGCGAATCGGCACGGGAGCGTGCGGCATCGGTGGACCAGATCAAGTCGATGGCCACATCCATTGCATCGTTCGCAGCGGCAGAATCGGAGCGTCGCATCGCGGCTTGCTGCGCACATACCTGCGCCCAGGGCCCCAGGATGAAGTGCGTCGTCACGAGCGGGGGACTGGCGGAGGCCAGTCTGCGCTTCAGCCGGACACATGCGGCCGCAAGCTCGTGCGCCACATCCGCGTTCCCCTGCGACTCTCCGGACGGGTGTTGCTTCGTCAGGGGCAGGCTCTGCGCACTGACGCCCGCTGGAATGGAGGACGCCGGCGGATGATGCGCGCGCGCTTGGTGGAGAGGCACAGTGGTTCCGATCTGACAGGGCAGCTAACCTCGGCCGGCCTGTTCGTCGCCCTGTGACGATGCAAGCCACGTTCCGATTCACGTCCTGTCGCGTCTGCCGAGGCAGGCGGAACGACGAAGCACGTGGACGATTTCGTTGTTCTCCTCTAGCAGTCCCGCAGTTGCAGACTCTTCGGATCGAATCTAGCAGCAAGCTTTCACAGAGACATGATCAACCGATGATCGTGTGATGCGCGACTCGTCAGCACTGCGAGTACCCTCTGCCGGAACGCCGGCGGCAGTACCGGTTACCCGACGCGCGCTTCGAAGCCGTGCGCGCGGCCTGGTGCACCAAAGTCGATCGCGGCCATGAAGCGATGAATGTTTGGTGGACATCCTCGCCACTGATCGAGCCTCCGGGGCGTTCCATCGCGGGATGGGTGTCGTGCAATAAGGCGCTCAGCCGGCGCGCAGTCATCGATTGATCGACCGCTGTTCATGACTTCATGGGACTCGGTGCGTAGTCTGCGTCGAAAGGTCGGTGTCCGGAGTGGTGCAGACGTCCGACCGGCAGCACAGTTCTTCACTGAAGCGCCACGACCAATCGAGACCTGCCATGCCCGCACGCCTGTTTACAACCCGCACACGCCGCTGGGCCTCTCTCATCGGCACGGCGACCCTGCTGATGGTTTGCTCGGCGGCGCGCGCCGACATCGTCGTCGGGCAGGTCACGCCGCTGACAGGCCCGCAAGGCGTGACGGGCCGAGCCATCCACGCCGGCGCCCAGCTCTATTTCGACATGGTCAACGCCAAGGGCGGCGTCCGCGGGCAGCGCATCGAGTTGGTGGTCCGCGACGATGCGCAGAAGACGGAAGAGACTGTGCGCCTCGTCAAGGACCTCATCGGATCGCGATCACCTATCGCATTGCTCGGCACGGTCGGCACATCCAACCTGGAGGCCCTCGTGGGCGACGGGGTGCTCGCGCGATCGCACGTGACGATGGTCGGTGCCATATCGGGCGCGGCGACGGTCGCCGAGGCCGACGGCATGCTGGTCGTCAAGGCACGCTATCGCGACGAGGTCGATCGCCTCTTCGCCGATCTGGCGCATCTGGGCATCCGCCGCGTCGGATTGGTCTACCAGGACGACGGCCTCGGCAAGGACGTGCTCGCCGGCGCTGCAGACGCCGCGAAGCGGCGCGGCGTGACCCTTGTCGGCAGCGCCGCCTATCCGCGCAACACGACGGATACGAGTGCCGCGGTCGCCAGGATGTCGGCAGCGGCACCGCAGGCCATCTTTCTCGGCGCGACGACCGCCGCGGCCATCGATTTCGTGACGCGCTACCGGGCTGGGCGAGGCTCCGCGATGCTGTACGGCATGTCCATCATTGACCCCGACGTGCTGCTGAAGAAGCTCGGCCCGGACGTGGCGCGTGGCTATGCGTTCACGACAGTGCTGCCGCTGCCGACCGAGCGCAATCGCGCTGTCGTGCGCGAGTATCTCGCGCTGCGCGCGGCGTCGCCCGACGCCGATTTGTCCGCGCGTTCGCTCGAGGGCTTCATTGCCGCCAAGGCACTGGTCTGGGGCCTGAGGCACACGCCGCAGTTGACGCCGGAGGCCGTCGCGGACACGCTCGCGGCCGCCGGAAGCTTTGACGTCGGCGATTTCACCCTGAACTTCAGCGGAAAAGGCCAGTCGGGATCGCGCTACGTCGACTTCGCCATGTTTGGCAGCGACGGACGGCTCGTTCGATGAGGCGACGGCACGCGATGCGCGCACGACTGGATTGGCTGCATCGCCGGCTGCAGGCGCTGCATTGGCGATGGCGCCTGGGCCTCGTGCGTGACGGATTCGACATGCGCTTCGTGGTCCGCGAAGTGCGACCGACGGCAGCCCCTCACCCAGGGTCGACATCGGAAGGCGCTGCCGTTCGCGACGCGTTGCCGCCGATGGATCCGAACCAGGCGATCGCCGCACGACACGGCCTGCGGCAGATCCTGGATCAGCACCCGGCGACACGCAAGATCTGGCCGTCGCTCGCTCTCACGGAGCGCGCGATGGCCAAGCGCGGAGGCGCAGGCATCGAACGCCTGTCAAAGGTGGTGCTCATGGATGCTGCGACCGTGCTCGATCGATTGATGGACGATTGGACCGACTTCGGAGTCGTCGTACTCAGGGAACGGATGGAGCAGGTACTACGCACGGTCCACGGATGCCCGCCGACCCCCGAAGTACGGCGGCAGGAAGAGCCCCGTATCGAGATCCAGGTGCGGGAAGGAAGCTTCACCGATTTCATGGCCCTCGATCGTGAATGGGAAGAGCAACTGCAGGCCGCCGCGCCGGTCAATATGCCCGAGGGCGCCCAATCCGGCACCGTCCGCTAGCCTTGCAGCGTGGCCCTGGCGACCTGCCCAGTGCGATCGATACCGCGGGGCCGAGGAAACAGCGCTCTTCAGCGAGGCTGTGAGGGGGATTCGTCGCGCGCCGGCTCGGGACCACCGACGAGTTCATGCACAGCGTCCCTGCCGAGCACCTGCCCCAGGTCCATTGCGGCAACGGCAGCCTGTGGCTCGTTGATCCAGTCAAGAGGACTCAGGTGCAGCATGCCGTCAGCGGACAGGCCGACAATCCAGCGAAGTTCGTCCGCCATCGCTCGCTGGAAGACAAGAAGCCTTTCGACGTCGGCTCCCTCCAGTTCTCGAGCCGCAATCGGCAAGATCACCTCGGGGCGTACCGCCACCACGTCGCTGTCCGGCGCGATTTGAATGCGGCACATGAAGCCGCCGTATCCCCGAATGGAGGCAAGCTCGCACAAGGCGTCCTCGCCGCCCGCGGGCAACCCCATCAGGCTGGCCATCTCCACCAGGAACTGCTTCGCAGCGTTCTGGACGTGCCCAGCCGCTGCTCCGATCGTCGCGGGGCGTGAAGATCCCACATCAATCCTTCAGGTACCGCGGTGCCATGGCTGCCGACCGTCCAACGTCATCTTGCCCGGCGTCGTGTTCGCCGAACATCCCTGTCTTTTCATCTGCTGCCCATCTATAGAAGCCGCAACCAGTGTACTCGGCAGCACTCCTGCGCTGGCCCCACGAATCGCAGGGTCGACCGCCTCGGGTGACCGGGGGATGGTACGTCGCGCAAAGGATCCATCCGGCGCACCCGGGCCTCCTGCCGATGCGTACCGTGATGTACCTCGCCGTCTGGTCCAAGACCTTCCGGCATCGATGGAGCCGAGAAAGGCAGGCGGGCAACGAAGCACTGTCACGGACAGCGCGACGCAAGGACTCGACGATCGTTCGCCTATCGGCTTGTCATGCAGGACGGCTCATATGCGATCACGTCGGGCACGGCCAGCGAGAGCCTGAAAGGCTGCGCCGAGCATGCGGCGTCGGTGCGTGGGTCGGCGCCGTCCAGGCAGATGGTGTCCATGAGAGTCCGGGGCACCGGCGCGCGAATCGCCTCGGCGCCGAATCGGTTCGACAGGTCGCTCAAAGCGCCCCGCAGAAGGGTCTCCGCGCTGAGGATCGCACTCCTGTCCTCGATTGCCGCATGCCTGTCGGATGCCCTCATGCTTGCGAGGACTTCCATTGCGCAAGTGATGCGCGCCTTCGCGGTGCTCAGTGCTTCATTCATCTTGATCTCCCGTGGGTCCGAATTGACACGAATTTAGATCGACGCGCGAGGTTGGCCATGGATGCAGCCGAAGCGCGGTTGCACATCGCGAATGTATGGAGGTCCGGCCAATTCCTTGCGGTGATGGAGTCTGCATTTCATACTTGTCTCCGCTCATGAACGGCGACCCTGCTACTTCGTGACCGCCAGCTCGTGCAGGAAGAACCCGTAGACATCAACGGCCTTCGCGATGCGTTCGGACAGGGCCATCCCGATGGCGTGCGAGCCCGACCCACCGGCCCGCAACAGGATCACCCGCCCGTCCGGATCGGCCTGCTGGAGCCGCGCGATCATCTTGCGCGATTCGGCCGGATTGGCGCCGCCGTCGTTCTCGCCAGTGAGCATCAGCACGGACGGATAGGCGACGCCGTCTCGCACGCTGCGAAGCGGCGAATAGGCGAACAGAGCCGCGAACTGCGCACGGTCCTTGACGCTGCCGTATTCCGAGATCTTGAAAGGACCGTTCGAATCAAGCTCGGCGCGCAGCATGTCGTAGATTCCTGCACTGCTGACCACCGCTGCGAACAAATCGGGACGCTGCGTCATCGCCGCGCCCATCAGCAGGCCGCCGCTGCCGCTGCCGCTGCCCATGATTCCCAGCAACCGCGGCTGCGTGTAGCCTTGTTTGACGAGGTAGTCGGCTGACGCGATGAAGTCGTCGAACACGTGCTGCTTCTTCGTCAGGCTGCCGGCCTGGTGCCAGTCCTCGCCATACTCGCCGCCGCCACGCAGGTTCGCGACAACGAAGACACCGCCCAGATCGAGCCAGGGCCGCCACTCGGCGCGAAACTGCGGCGTCATGCTGGTACCGAAGCCGCCGTCCCCGATCAGGATCGTCGGGTTGCGACCGTCCAGGCGCGTGCCCTTGCGGCGGATGACGTTCAACGGCACCCTGGTGCCATCCCCGGACGTCGCGAACTCGCGCAAGACTTCGGCGTCGTCGAAGGTCGCCTCCGAGGTCGTCACCAATGCCGTGGGCTTCACGATCCCGGTCGCCGTCACATGCGACCATGCCGGCGGCGCGAGGAAGCTTGTCAAGTGCATGACCACCTCGCCCCCGCCCACGTTCGCGAAGCCGTCGATGCCGCTGACCGCCGGCAGCGCCACTTGCATCGCACGCTTTGTACGGATGTCGACAATGCGCAATTGCGAGGGGCCGCCAAGCAGTTCGGACACGTAGAGCGTGTTGTCGGCGACCGCGAAATCCTGGATCGCGCCGTCAGACTGGGGCACCAGTACGGACGCCGCTGCCAGGCTCACGTCCCTGATTTCGGGCGCCAACGCGAGCCGCAGCACTTTGCCGCACGGTGCGTTGGCGCGTGACACCAGGTACAGCGCGCCATCGTCGCCAACATGCACGGCCTGGATGCTGTCGGCCTCGTCCGCGATGCGACGCCAGTTGCCGGCACCGCCGGCGTCTGCCAACTTCAGGTACAACGAATGGCCCTTGCTGTCACCGTTCTCCATGATCACCGTCACGACGCGACCGTCCGGCGAACTGTCCAGGTGGGTCGCTGCGAGGCGCGCTGGCGCGCTGGCCAATTCCAGCTTGTCCTCCGACGCGGGTGCGCCGAGCTTGTGAAAGACCAGTTGCTGGTGGAAGCGCGCATCCACGTCCGACCACGTGCCGGGCGGTGGGTACCGCGTGTAGTACAGCCCGGCCCCACCCGTCGCCCAGGCGACATCGCCGCCCGCACCGGGAGAGGCGACACGCGGGAGGCTGTCGGCCAACATCCGTCCCGACGCGACATCGATGATGCGCAGCGTGCCTGTCTCGCCGGCGCCCCCGGACACCACGATGGCAACCCGCTTGCCATCCGGCGAAGGCTTGAAAAATTCAATTTCCGGCAGGTCGCCGGTACCTGCCACGTTTGGGTCGTACACCACGCGCTCGCTCGCGACATCATCCACCGACTTCAGTGCCACCAGAAGTGGGTGCGGCTTCAGTGACGCGCTCTTCAGCGCGAAGATGACGCCGTCGCGCTCGGCCAGCCCGGAATAGGCATTCGACGTCGATGACATCAGCGCCTGCAGCCGCCCGTACAGTGCCGCACGCGCCGGGATCGCATCGAGGTATCGCCGGCTGTACGCGTTCTCGGCATCGCGCCACGAACGCGTCTTCGGATCTGCAGGATTCTCGAGCCAGCCGAAGTCGTCGGCGACCACGACACCGTGGTATTCGGCGGTCGTCGTCCGCGCAGCGGCGAAAGGGTATCCACGCATGCCAGGCGCACCCGGCGCCGGTGAACCAGCCCCGACGCCGGGCATCGCAGCGCCGGACGGGTTTGCCACACGCTGGGCGCATCCGGCCACCAGCAAGGCGGCGACGAAGGCCGTCCTCGCCAGCAACGACAGAGCGCCGCGGCCGCCGCGGGTGGTCTCAGTGTGCGGCGGCTTCAAGGCAATCACCACGGGTCTCCTCGTTTCGGAGTTCGGCCGGATTCGCAATCTCGCCGCACACCTTGACTGCCGCCGCAAGGGCTTGTTCCTGCAGTGATGATGCCGTTCCGGCCTGGATGCCCTTCGCGATACCAGGGCGCAGTGACCGCGGTCCAACAAGCATGGTCATGATGCTTCCGATTCGCAAGAGCTTTGTCAGCAGTTTGCGTGACCTTTTCCTCTGTGAAAACCGGAATGCGAAGCCGTGCGGCCCCGACGCGAAGAGCACCCGTCGGCGACGGAAATCGCGGCAAAGGCAGTCTCATGCCGTCATCCCTCCGCAACAACGCCGCTCCTTGCGTCCTGCCCGCGAAGCGCGTTCAAGCAGTTCTTCGGGCCACCCCACAGCGCTTCGTTTCTGCTGCACGGCGACGTGTTCCGATCCGTAGAGTCGTTACGTCATTCAATTTTATTGGAGTCCATCATGGGTGCGGTGAAAAAGATGTTCCACGGTATCGAGCACGGAGTCGAGAGCGTGGCCAAAGGCGTGGGCGACGCCGTCAAAGGCGCCGGCAAGGTAGTCGGCGGCGTCTTGACCATGAACCCGGGCGAGATCAAGAACGGGCTGAGCGACGCCGGCAACGGTCTCAAGGAAGGCATCTCGGGCGCCGGCGACATCGCCGGCAGTGTCGCCGGTGCGGCCATTGGCCTGACTCCGTTGGGCGCGGCCGTCAACAGCATGACACACGACGCGCTCTCCAAATTGTGCCAAGGCATCGGCAATGCCACCGCCGGCATCCTCACTACGGGCATCGACGGCGTCGGACAGGTCGCCATGGGCGTTGCCACCGGCAACATCAAAGAAGCACTGCAGGGGGCGATGAACGTCGGCCAGGTCGCCATGCTGGCCGTGCCGGGCGCCGGCGAGGCGGAGGCCGGAGCCGACCTCGCTGCCTTTGCCGCACGCAATCTTGTCAAGGAGGGCGTCAAGCAGGAAGTCCAACAGGATGCCACCAATGCAGTCACCAATGCTTGACGTCGCCTGGGCCGCCGGCGTCACGGACGTCGCGACGCCCGTGCCGGCGCCGCCGGGGCGGCGCGAGACCGTCGTCGCCACCGCATCCGCCATGATGGAAGCGTTGCGTGCCGACGATCTCGATCTTGCCGAGCGGGAGTTGGGTACCCTTGCGGAGCTGACGGACCGTCCCCTCGACCATCCGGACCTGGCGATCTTCAGCGTGCTCATCGCCATCCAGCGCGGCCAGGCCCGCGCGGCCCTGCAATACCTCAACGAGCTTGGCGAGGACAGGTACCCGGAACTGCGCGTCCTGTGCCTCTATTCGCTGCAGGACCCGTACTGGGAAGGACTGGCCCGGGAACTGGCCGAGTCGGCGCCCGCTCCCGCTCGGGCCGCGATGGAGAAAATGCTGGCATGCCGAGCCGCAATCCCCGCCGGCAGGAAGTAAGGCGATGGCCCTCAGGCTGACGGAGCGTGTCGACCTGGGCGTGTTCTACGACGCGGACAGCGCACGCTACGACCGCCGCGTGCTCGCGGTGGTGACACGGGAGGCATTCCGCGCTTTCTACGCGGAATGCCCTTCCGTCGGATTCGAGTGCGACGGGTTGCCGATCGGTGGGGTCATCTTCGACGGCGAGGCCCCCCACATCGCCGTCCTGCCGGCCTGGCACGGTCGCTGGGGACGGCTGCTGCGACCCATGCTCGAGTGGCTGTACGGACTCAAGCACGACATGGTCGTGCCGGTGGACGACGACAACCCCCAGATCCGCGCGTTCGTCGAACGCTGCGGCTGGCCGATGGTCGGACGCACGGCCGACGGCGCGCTCCATCGGATGACCCCTGGCGGCGCTCGTCGCGTGGCACGGGTCGGCAACTTTTGTCGTTCCGGCGACGCGCTACCGACTGGAGACGCGAGCCCCGCCCTGTGACCAGGCGGAGAGCGAGCAGCGCAACGCCAGGTCAGCGAGGCGAACGTGGGGTACCCGGCGGCCTCGTCGATCCAGGTCGGCCGGGTACCCAGGCAACATTCGTGGTTCGTTCGAACGACGGACAGCTTGCGCTCGGCGACTTCGTTCTTGCCTTTCTACCGATGCTGGCCGCCGCGCATGCATGGAGGCGATCCGCACGCCCGGACGGAGCTCATCCAGCCTGCGAAGCCGGAACCCAGGCACCCCGCAGGACGAGCCTCAGCACATGGCCAGGACTCGTGCAGGCGTGAGCCGGGCTGATATCCCGGCATGCGGTGCCCCGTGTTGCATCCGCAAATGACGGCTGCCGGCAGGGCGAAGAGGTCGCGGGCCGACGACTACACGTCGTCGGTGTCGTCGGCGTCGTCGGCGTCGTCGGAATCATCCGCATCGGAGATCGAGTCGAAACTGTCGCTGTCATCCGCCGCCGACGCGGACTGCTGTTGAAAGACCTGCTGCAGGCTCTACAGCAACTGTTCGCTCGAATCGATGCTGCTCGAAGGCGTCGATGTCGCGGTGTTCGGGGCGAAGGCGGCCGCAGGGGGCGGGCAGCTCAATCGGTTGATCGTGGACATGGCGTGATGCTCCTCATTGAAGGTCTGGATGCGGCCGCGAAGCCGCGGTGGGAAGGGAAGGCGCCGAGGCGCCTGGCGTGGGAACTTCGAGCGTGGCTTCCATCTGGCGCAGCAGCCCGGTGGGCAGCAGCAAGGGGCGGATCTGCGAGACCAGCGTGCCGATCAGCAGCGCGAGCATCAGCACGGTCACCGCGCCCTTGACCGGCTGGCCCAGGCTGGACACTTCCAGCTTGCCGGCCGAGCGCGTGACGAGACCGAAGCCGATGTCGATGAGCAGCAGGACGAGCAGCATAGGCGCCGCGAACTTGACGATGCCAGCCATCAGTGCGCCGGTCTGGTCGATCACGAACAGGTCAGGCACCTTGGACCACTGCGGCAGCGGCGCCAGCAGTGGCCAGACATGAAAGGAATCGAACAGGGCTCCCAGGAACACCAGCATGCCGCCCATGCCGTAGAAGACGATGGTGACGACGTGCAACAGGAGGCCGGACACCGGCGTGCTCTGCTGCCCGCTGAGCGGGTTGGCGAGCTGCACATTGTTGAAACCGGCCTGCGTGTCGATCATCGCGCCCACACTCTCGGCGATCCAGAACACCTTGGAGCCGGCGAATCCCATCAGCAGGCCGATCATCACCTCCTTGGCGGCGTGCCCGCACAAGTCCATCACACCGAAGCGATGAAGCGTCTCGAGCGGCACGCCGAAGCCGACGTAGATCGCCAACACGGCGATCAGTCCCTGGCGCACGAAGCCGCGCAGAAACGTCTGCCCCATCGGCGGCAGCAGCGCGAAGGCGGCATGCACCCGCAGGCTCGCCAGGCCCGCCGCCAGGAGCAGGTCGTTGAGCGGCTCGAGGACGCCGGTCGCGGCCGCGAAGAGACCTTGCGCGTCATCCATGCGACACCTCCGCCCGTGCAGCACGCGTGCGCGCAACGTAGCGCGCCGTCGACGCCTCTTCAGCCTCTTCGTCCGCCTGTTCCTCCATCAGCGCGGCCTGCTCGCGCTCCAGCCGAGCGACCTGTTCGCGCATGGCCTCGAGGCGCTGCTCGTGGCGCCGCACCAACCCGTGCGCCGACTCGACGGCCTGCTGCTGTCGCTCGACAGCCTCGCGCGCTTCGTTCACCCCGCGCGAGGCCTGTTGCGCGACCGCCTTCAGGTCATCGAGCCGCATGCCCATCACGATGAGCGCGTCCGGCGTGAAGACACCGCTCGTCAAGGCGTCGAGACGCGCGTGCCCCGCGGCCTCGTCGGCGGCGCAGGCCCGGTCGTGATCGGTGGCCGACGCAAGCTGGTCCTTGCGGGTTGCCAGTTGGGCGCGTGCCTGCTCGAGCGCGCGCATCAAGGGCTCGCCCCGGCGTTCGCGGATCTTCGCGAGCGCGCGCACCGCCGTGAGCCGCGAGCTCATCGCACGACCTCCGCCAGGCTGGCAAGAATGTCGTCATAGTCCATCAGATCGCTGGTCCGTTGATTCAGAAATGCGCGGATCTGGTCGATGCGCTGGACCGCCATGTCGGCAACGGGGTCGTTGCCCGGGCGGTATTCGCCAGCCTGCAGCAGCATCTCCACGTCGTCGTACTTCGCCATCAGCGACCGCAGGCCACCCGCCGCAGCCGCGTGTTGCGGGGAAACGATCTGCGACATGACGCGCGACAGGCTGCCCAGCACGTCGATGGCCGGGTACTGGTTCTTCGAGGCGATGCGCCGCGACAGGATCATGTGGCCGTCCAGGATGCCACGCACCTCCTCGGCGATCGGGTCGCTTCCGCTCTCGTCCTCGGCCAGAACGGTATACAGCGCAGTGATCGAGCCCACCGCGCCCATGCCCGTGCGTTCCAGCAGCCGTGGCAGCTCGGCGAACACCGACGGCGGAAACCCGCGCCGTGCCGGCGGCTCGCCGGCGGCGAGCCCGATCTCGCGCTGCGCGCGCGCGAAGCGTGTCAGCGAATCCATCATCAGCAGCACGCGAAGGCCGCGATCGCGGAAGTACTCGGCGACGGCGGTGGCGACGTGCGCCGCCTTGGCCCGCTCGATGCTGGAGCGATCGGAAGTCGCGCAGACGACCACGGAGCGCGCCATGCCCTCACGCCCCAGGATCAACTCGATGAACTCGCGGACTTCCCGCCCACGCTCGCCGATCAGCGCGATCACGCTGACATCGCACTGCGCTCCGCGCGCGAGCATGCCCATCAAGGTGCTCTTCCCGACACCTGCAGGCGCGAAGATGCCCATGCGCTGGCCTTCTCCCAGCGTCATGAGCCCGTCGATCACCTTGACCCCCGTCGACAGCGGGCGATCGATCATGGCGCGGCTCATCGGATCCGGAGGATCGGCGAAGACAGGCCGCGTTTCGTCGCAGTCGAGCGCCCCCTGCCCGTCGATCGGGTCACCGAGCCCGCTGATGACACGTCCCAGCAGGCCATCGCCCACCTTCACCGACAAAGGCTGGCCGGTGCCGACCACCAGCGTGCCTTCGCCGATGCCGTTCAAGGAACCAAAGGGCGACAGGATGGCGCCCGTACGTCCGAAGCCGACGACTTCGGCCCGCTGCAGCAGCCGGCCGCGTTGATCGCGCAGCTCGCACAGTTCGCCCACCCGCGCCTCGACGCCGCTGGCCCGGGTCAGCGTGCCTACGACCTCGAACACCCGCCCCGTGCGAGACAGCGGCTCTTCCTGTTCGAGTTCCTGGGTCACCGCCGCGACGAAGCGGCGAAAGGTGTCGTCCACGATGGATGCGCTCCTCTATTGGGCTATTGTTCGTTGCACGTGGCGTCGTGGACTCCCACGGCGCGATGGTCGCCGATCAGCTCATCCTGATCGCCGTCGTCGAAGTCGAGCTCGAAAGCTTTGGACGCATCCTCGTCCGCGGTGTCGAGGCCGCAAAAGCCGGGGGCACCGTCTTCCTCGAGCGACATGGCGGTACGACCCGATTCGGCCACTGGCAGGGTGACCTGTTGCGCAGCCCGACGGACAGCGCTGCGCAGCGCCTCGAGCTGGGTGGCGAGACTCGCGTCGACGATGCCCTCGTCCGATTCGAAACGGCACGCCCCGGCATGCAGGGCCGGATCGCTGACCACTTCGATCGACAGGGCAGTTCCGGCCTGCTGCAGCACGGAATCGACTGCACGCTGGGCGTCGCTTCGATCGGCCTCGTTCACGCGCATGGTGAGCATCGGCAGGTCCTTGACCAGCTTGACGACCGTGCGCAGCGAACGGCGGAACAAGGCTGCCCGGTCTTCCTGGTCGATGACACGCTCGACGGCCATCGACACCAGGTTCGAAAGCCGCTCGCTCTGGCGATAAAGGTTGCGGCGCGTGGCGCCGGCGGCGTCCAGCGCCTGGCCGGCCCACTCGGTGGCCGCATCGTGAAGGCCGCGCTCGAGCCCCTTTTCGTAGGCCTCCTCGAAGCTCTTCTGCGCCTCCGCGACCAGCGAGGCCGCTTCCTCGCGCGCACCGGTCAGGATCTCGCGCGCCTGCTCGTTGGCGTCCGCGAGCAGGCGCGCGCGCTCGCGCGTCGCAGTGGACAGCAGTTCCGCCGCATCGACCAGATGGGCGAAATCGCGTGCCCGGATCAGTCCGTCGTCGATGCCGACAACGCTCGATCCATGGGTAAGCCAAACAGCCATGCGTGCTCCGGAAAGTAGGACGGAAGACAAGTCAGGATCTCTTGGGGTCCGCCGCTGCGAGGCCGCGGGAGCTTCTTGCCGGCGCGCGGTGCAAAGGCGATCTGCATCCATCGCAGCAGCCTGCGGCTGCGCCACGCCCCGATCTCGAGCAAGCGCGCGAGACCGTCCCAGGCCAGGCGCTCCGGATCCAGTTCGGCTGCCGAGAGCGGCTCCGGCCCCCCCCCGCGTAATGGCGGCGCCTCCAGCATCCTCGCGTAGACCGCTTCGCCCACGCGGTCGACGAGCGCGGCACGCAAGCCGTGCCCGATGCACAGGCGAACACGCTCGCGTTGCGCATGCAGCGCGACGACGGCGAGCACCCGCCGGATGTCGTCCCGCGGCAGCACCGCGATTCGATGGGCCGGGAATTGGAATCGGTCGAGGGTCGGCCACTGCAGTTCGAAGAGTGCCTGCAATGCAGCGGAGCAGCGTCGCGGGCTGGCGGTAGCCACGCTGGCGTCCAGCCCCAGTTGGCGACATCCGTGTTGCAGCCAGGCCGGATGCAGTTCGGCGGCCAGGTCGGACGATCGCCGTCGCGCTGCCTCCAGCAGTCGCCCTATGGACGCCGCGGCGGCGGCCTCGCGAGGATCCATCACGCATGCTCCGGCGCCGCATCCGGCTCGGGCGCGGCGGCCTTGCGGCGCTGCATCCAGAAGACATAGCCGCCGCCGGCAGCCGCGACGGCCAGCATCAGCGTGAGGCTCAGCGCGAGCACGGGCGACACGCCGGACGCCTGCGCCACGGCCTGCAGCGCAGGCGCCGGCGCGGCCACGACGAGCGTCACGTTGACGTTCTCGTATGCGAGTCCTTCGACGCTGCGCACGACCAGGTTCTTGACTGTGGGCACCAGCGTCGCGACGTTGATGTCCGCACGATGCTTGATGAAGACGGAAGCGCTGGACGGCCTGAAGTGCTCGGCAAGCGGATCGTTGTTGGGCAACACCACGTGGACGCGGGCGGCGATCACGCCATCGACGCTCGACAGCGTGCGTTCGAGCTCCTGCGAGACGCCGTAGATGAAGCGCACGCGCTCCTCGGTGGGCGTGGAAATCAGGCCATCCTTCTTGAACATGTCGCCCAGGCTGGCGCGATGCTCTGCGGGCAGGCCGTTGGCGCGCAGCAGCGCGAGCGCCGGCCCCATCTCGTCGCTCTCGACGGCCACGTTCCACGTCTTGCCATCGGGGCTTGCCTTGGCCGCATCGACATGCGCGTTCAGCAGTACCTCCAGCATGTCGTTCGCGTCGGCTTCGCTGAGCTTCGTGTAGACGTCCTGCTTGCAACCGCAAAGGAGAGTGAGGACGGCGAGCGCAACGGCGATGGACATGCGCCGGGACGGTGCTGATTGGCGATTCGACATGGCGGCGCTCAGTCCGGGTTCATTGATTGGTGAGCAGGGTCTGCAGGCTCTTGTTCGACGCCTTGGCAATCCCCATCCCCAGCGACATCTTCACGTGCACGAGCGACTCCTTCTCCATGATGGCCGCATTGGCGATGAGGCGATCCGAAGGATCCATCGACGGTGCCTTCTCGATGAAGTCCAGCGTGGATGACTGCATCTGGTCGATCTCGTTCTGCTGGCGCTCGACGACACCGGCGACTGCATCGAGCCCGTGGTTCTGGCTTGCCGTCGCGGTCTCTGTCTCGTGGCGCTGCATCAGGGCCTGGAACTTCTCCACGAGCTCCGGGCTGGCCGACGGCTGCTTCGCGGCCTCGGCGCTCTGCGAGACAAGCTTCAGGGCACTGTCGATCGGGGGGATGGCGGGGATCGGGGTCATGGCGCACTTCCTCGGAGCGTTGACGGCCTGGTCAACAGGCCAGGCCGAAGTAGGAAAACGGCAGTTCGGCGTCGTGGGTCTGCGGCGGGTTCAGGCCGCGCAACGCCGTGCCGGAGACCTTGACGATGGATTCGACGATCCCATGGGCGATCGCGTCACGGGGCAACGCAAGCGCCTCTTCGGCATAGGCCTCCCAGAGGCCGTCCTTCTGTATGTACATGCACATCGCCAGCATGGACTTGATCACCGCATTCTTGGGATGCTCGGCTTCGGTGCTCGCCAGCAGGCTGCGGGCATCCGCGTAGTTCTTGGCGAACATGAGGTTCCTCGCCTGGGCGGCGACGATCTCGGGCCGGCCGGGCGCGATGGCGGACATGACGGCCAGCAGCCGCCCCACGTCGGCGAGGGCTCCATGCCGATCGGCCAGTATGTGCGCGGCCACAATGACTTTCATATGCAGCGGGGACAATCGGGATTCCTGCATGCTTCGTTCCTCGGATCAGCCAGGTCGTTGGTGAATTGGTGGTGAACCGGTCTGCCGACGCTTGCGAGCCGGCGCCGGACACCAACAAAAGAACCGGGGGAGCGATGACCCTGCCACCACCGCCCCCGGAACAACGCAGGCCACTATCAGGCAGCGTCCTTCGAGTCGTCGGCGCCCTTGTTCGCGATCTTGGTAGAGGTCGCCATGGCGTCCTCGGCCATGTGGATCGTCGAGTTGGCCGCCTGTTGCGCGGTACTGATCGCGAGCTGCTGGGTGCCCGCGGCAATCTGCGACAGGGCGATATTGGCCTGGTTCGTGACCTCCTGGTTCAGGCCGTCGTTCAGCGTATCGGTCGCGCCAGTGCTCAGCGCGGACATGCCGCCGCTCGCTGCGCTCGCAATGCCTACGTTCTTGAGAGCGCTCGCACTCGAATTCACCGCGCCGCCGATTTGAGAGAAAGTGCTGGTAAGACTCATGATGTTTCCTTGGACATTGAAGGATCAGCCGAAATTCCACGGCGCCCTGCGGTGCCGGGGATCGCGAGCAGGCTGCAGTGCTCGTGCGATTTGGGAGAATTCAGTTCGAGCAGTTCAGGTCGCCAGTTCGCGTCCATGGAACTTGCTCCAGGCCGCAGACACCACGCGGCCTGTCGCGGCGAAGGCCTCGGCCAGCATCCCGGCCAGTTCCTTCTCCTCGAAATCGGTGCTGCGCAACTGCGTCGCTCGGGCTTCCGTCTCGACGGCTGCGAAATAGGCGCTCAGCCGACGTGCCTTGTCCCCGCTGGCGTCGCCCTTCAGCGCCGCTTCGAGGGATTCGAATTCGCCGACCAGATCGGGCGGAGGGAGTCTGAAATCAATGCTCATGCGAGGGATCCCGACGGCAGGTCAAAGATGGGGCTGGGCCGCGGAAGCCGCGGCTGCCTGGGGGGTCATCACGAGATGCTTCACCCCGTCGCGCGTTTCCATCACGTCGATGCCGTCGTCGGTTGCGAGTGCGGAAAGGACGGCAGGCATCGGCGGGTGCGGTTCGGGTGGTTCTTCGAGCATCGCGTTGATGCGTCGAACCGTCGGCGCGAGGTCAACCGCCACGCGGTCGATCGCCGCCTGCGTCGCAGCCACGTCGGTGGTCTCCGCCGTGAAGGCGAAGACCCCGCCGCCGCGGTAGTCGATATGTGCGCCCGGCAGTCCGACCGCGGTACGGATCGTCTCCGCGACGTCACTCGCCACGCAGAACCGGCGCGCGACATGCAGCGGCTGCGGCACTGCATCGATGGCCGCCGACGCGGCATGCGCCTGGCGCTGGTCGTCGAGCAGGCCGTCGACAACCAGTTCACGACCCACCTCGCTGACGTGCAATCGGCTGCCGACGGCCGCGTCGAGCGCCTGTTGCAGGCTCGCATGGACGGACGCCGTCGTCGGGACGGGCCGCTCCGTCGGCTTGGACGTCGCCGAAGCAAACCAACCCATGGTGACGAGGGCGATCAAGGTCGCGCCCCCCCATGACACGACACGCCGGTCGAGCTTGCGCCCGGCTTCGACAGGAGGCGCCGTCGGGGCGACGGGCGCCGTGGCGGATTGCATGCCAGCCAGTAGTTGCGCGCGGTCAGGCCACGTTGCATTGCAGGGGCCGATGCAGACGACGGTTCCTGCGAAATCGATCGGCACGAAGTCCTCGAAGCGCAGCGCATGCGGCGAGCCGGTCGACCATTGCGCGACGGCCACACCGTCCCGGCCCACGTGCAACGAGAGCGGGCTGAAGCGCCAGTCGGTGATGGAGATGTCGCAGTCATGGCGGGCGTCGACGGAGTGGGTTCCATCACTTAAATCTAGCGAGGCGCCCGCGTGGGTTCCCGACAGGATGCGAAGCTCTTTGATGCCAGGCGAAGCGCTCATTTCAGTGCGCTCCCGTCGGACATTGCTTGACGAGGCCCAGTACCTGCGCCTCGCAGACGGTGGATACCGGCATCGCCATGGACGGAGCCGTTGCCCCTGGCATCGATGGACTCGGCGGACGGATCCGCAGCGAGTCGTTCCCGGTCGCGACCGCGACCGCGATGCCGGCCGCTCGTGACGAAGCGATGGGCGCCGGCGTAGCCGCAGGTGCCGCCATCGGTGCCGACTGCGCAGGCGCCACAGGCGCGGCCGAGGTCCGAGCCGCCCCGACGTTGATGATCTTGGGCGTCAGCAGGAACAGCCGTTCCGCATGCGACCTGGAGGACTCGTGGGTGCGGAACGCCGCCCCCAAGAACGGGATGTGCGACAACAGCGGGATGCCGTTCGTGCCGTCAATGTCCGACTCGACGGAGATCCCGCCGATCAGCAAGCTCTCGCCCTCGCGTATCGTGGCCGCCGTGTCGATCTGCGTCTGCTTGACGATGGGTACCTGGTCCACCGAGGTGCCCTCGAAGTCCCCGTCCTGTATCGACAGCGACAGCCGGACTTCGCGGTGGTCGGCATAAGTCACGATCTGCGGCATCACCGACAGCGTCGTGCCGGCCTCCACGGAGAACAGGTTGGCATCGAGGTTTCCGGCGACGCGCACGGATGCGACACGCTTGTCCGTCATCGTCGCGGTGCGGTTGACTGTTCCGAGTACCTTGGGCCGAGCGAGGATATGGGCCTTGCCCTTGCCCTCGAGGGCGCGCACATGCGCGAGCAATTGGCGCCCCGCGTCACCGAGCAGCGTCGTGATGTTCGCGCCCGCGAGCGTGTCGGCGGTCGTGCCGCCGGGGGTCGTCGCCGGAGTCCCCGGCGTCATGGCCAGGCGCTGGACGCCATTGACGCTGAAAGACCAGTCGATGCCCAGGGATTCAAAATCGTCCGAGCTGACGTCGATGATGGACGCTTCGATCTCGACAAGGTCCTGCGGTGTGTCCAGTTGCCGAATGAGCGACTCGTACTCCCTCATGCGATCGGGCATGCCGCGCACGATGACCGAATTGGAAGAAGGCTCCGCCTGAAAGACCGGACGCTCCGCGTCGAGCTGCTCCGCTGGCTTGGCCGACTCCAGGGTATTGGCTTTTCCATCGTCGTCGCGCTTGGACGTGGGTGCCGCCGACGGGCTGCCGCCCTGCATCTTCAATCCGTAGGAAGACTGCAGGGACCGCAGGCGTTCCGAGATGGCGTGCGCATCGACGCCGCCGTTCGGCGCTGCGGAGCCGTCGCCCGCAGACGTGGACGCGCTCGAGAACAAGCTGTTGAGCGTGCTGACGAGGCCTGCAACGTGTGAATTCCCGAACGACTGGTCCGCGGCCGTCGCGTAGCGCAGCGGCACCACGCGGATGGACGTGCCGATCCGATCGTGGCCATCCCGCTCGAGCTGCTCGAGCAATGTCGATACGAGTTCAATGTGTCGCGGCGGCCCATAGGCCAGCAGCGTCTGGTTGGCATCATTGAAGCGCAACGGAAAGCGCTCGTCGCCCAGGCCCAGCGAGCCCAGCATCTGACGCACCTGCGCGCGGTCGTATCCGCGCATGCGAAACACCTTGCTCTGCATCATCCGCGAGGGATAGACGAACAAGGTCGTGCCATCGAAGTACCAGATGACGTTGTAGGTCCGCATCATCGCGCTGAGGAACTCTTCCGGACGTACATTGAAGTTCGCGTTGACGACACCGTCGACGCCGGCGTCCACGACCACGGGCAGGCCCTGGCTCGCGGCGAAGTCCTGCAGCACGTCGGCCACCTTCTTGCCGTCGGCGCGGTAGACAAAGCGCTTGCTTCCGAAAGGCGCCTCGCCCGGCGCCGCCGCCGCAATGCAGGGCAGCGAGATCAGCGCGGCGGCTAACAGGATGTTCAGAACCCGCATCGGACTCCCCTGTCCGTGGGGACGGATCGTCGCGGCAGGGAGTTGGTTGGTCGATGTCATGAGGCACAGCGTAGGAGCCGCACGAAGCGCCCACGGGCGCAAAGACGAAGGCCTGCACACTGCCGCGAACTTGCCGGTTCAAGCCGTACTCGTGGCTCAAACGCTCGTTGGGCATGCCCTCCGTCGGCAGCGGCAGCCGTCCTTGGGAGGCATCGCGCCGTGCAGCCTCGCCGAGGCTTCGCCGTCTTGGCTAACCACTCCTGCGCGGCTGGTGCACCGGGCCGCGCGGCGACGAGGAATCGCACTGGCGGCCTCGCCAGCAATGTCCGGGCGGGCACGCTCCGGATTCGGCACCCATTGGTCAAGAGGCGTGGAGAGACGCATACTTCGGCAAAGCGCCAGAGCACCGCGCGCGCAACAGGGTGCCACGAGACGACCGAGGTCAAAGATGACTCTCAAGACACGCGATCTGGATTCGACGCCGTCATCCGGTGGCTGGCTCGCATCGATTTCAAGGGTGCCCGGAGGAGGCATTGCCATTGCGCTGCTGATCCGGGTGTTGTTGTTCAGCACCGTGGTGACGCTGGTACTCACGGTCCTGCAGCTGTCCCTGAGCTACCGCAGTGAGAGGGCTCGCCTGGAAAGCCGCTTGAGCGAGATCGACCAGGCGACCTCGCGTAGCCTGGGCGAAAGTCTCTGGGCATTGGACTCGAAGCAACTTCAGGAGCAACTTGAGGGCATCCTGCGCCTTCCCTCCATGCGTGCTGTGGGAGTCCGGGAGACGGCCTCTTCGGCCCATGCGCTGACAGAGTTTCGTGGAGAGCGCCAAACGTCGCGTGCGGTCGTGAAAGAGTTTCCACTGATGTGCTGCGGGAACAAGCCGCAAGTCATCGGCGTGCTCCATATCGAGGCGACGCTGACGGACATCTACCGCGGCCTGGCGACACAGGCACTCGTGATTCTCCTGAGCAATGCCGCCAAGACGTTTCTGGTCGCACTTTTCATTCTGTTTGTCGTGCATCGACTCGCGACGCGCCACTTGCTGGATATTGCTGCGTCGGTGGCCAGTGTCACCCCGGCCGCCAACGCCATGCCGCTGCGATTGCACCGCCCGCCAGGCAGGGGCGACGAACTCGACCAGCTCGTCGATGCTCTCAACGTGATGCGCGAGAGGCAGCGGCAGCACGCGATAGAACTCGCAAATTCCAATGCGCGCATGGCAGCGATTCTGGACAACATCCCGGACATCGCGTGGGTGAAGGACGCGAATGGTCGCTTCGTCGCCGTCAACCGCGCGCTCGCCGCTGCAAAGGGGTTTTCGGAACCCAGTCAGATGATCGGCAAGAGCGACCGCGAGGTCCATCCGCCGGATCTTGCGCGAACGTATCTCGCCGACGATGCTGAAGTGATGGCGACGAGCGGATTCAAGCGCATCGAAGAGCGCCACGTCAACGCTGACGGCAGCGACACAGTCGTCGAGACGATCAAGACGGTGCTCCACGACGGCGACGGTCATGTGGCCGGCACCGTCGGCATCGCCCGCGACATCACGGCCCGTCGGCAAGGCGACGCGGATCGGGAAGCGAGGCGAGTCGCCGAAGCGGCCAACGAGGCCAAGAGCGAATTCCTCGCCAATATGAGCCACGAGATCCGGACGCCGATGAACGCCATTCTAGGCATGGCATACCTGGCTCTGCAGAGTGGGCTCGATTCGCAACAAACGAACTACGTCCAGAAG
>FSZS01000468.1_pt1 | contig 27337 bp, 18 predicted proteins | sample 1638881 | NCBI WGS metagenome assembly FSZS01 (sample SAMEA3914813, study PRJEB12502) | metagenome | biome: forest; material: soil | place: Canada | collected 2011-07-07 | depth 0.3 m
GTTCGATGCCGGCGATCCGCAGAACGCCTTCTTCCAGGCGGCGCGTCGCGGTGGCCTGCCGGCCCTGAGCTGGATCGAACCCAAGTGGGGCGGCGGTCCGGCCTGGGACAGCAAGACGCGCCTGGTCGGCAACGACATGCATCCAGCGTCCGACACCACCGTGGCCGAAGACTTCGTGATGAAGGTCTACGAGGCGCTGTCCGCCGGGCCCGCATGGGAGCAAACGCTGCTGGTGATCACCTTCGACGAAAACGGTGGCACCTACGATCACATCCGGCCCCACGCGGCTCTGCCGTCGGGCAACGACCGCGTCCCCTTGCCCCTGCCGAAGACGGGGGCCACCGACATGGATCCGGCGACCCGGACACAGTTCGGCTTCGACTTCGCCCAGTTCGGCGTGCGTGTCCCGACGCTGCTGGTGTCGCCGCGCGTCAGCCAAGGAATCGTGTTCCGCTCAGAGGCCGACACGCCCTTCGACCACACGTCGCTGATCGCCACCATCCTCACCCTGGCCGGGATCGACCGGTCGAACTGGCAACTGGGCGAGCGGGTGGCCAGCGCGCCGACCTTCGACGGCGTTCTCAATGGGGTCGCGCGCGACATCCCCGACCCCATCGTCGCCCTGACCGTGCCGGTGGCCCGGCCAGTGGGAGAAGACATCTGCTACAACCTCGAGTACGTTTTCGAGTACGTCGGCGATCCGTGGTTTGCCCGATCAGGCCCGTGTTATCTGGCATTGGCAGGTCTGTGGGGCGGCAGCTACTACCCGACCATGACCTCGAATCCGGACGAGGCGATCAGGTTCAAGCTCGTCCCGATCGGGGGCTCGATCATGGTGAACCCGATCCTCAACATGGCGCACGCGAACATCGTCACGTCGGAGCCCTCGTCCATCGGACTCACCAAGCTCGGCGTCAGCGTGCTGGACTCCTGCGTCTTCTACACCCGCGACGCAAACAGCGAGGGCGCGCAGTGGCAAGTCCGGCTGCTGTCGAGCAGGGATCCACGCCTGGCATTGCGCACCGGCGATCTCGTCTATTTCGTCAGCCAGCTCAGTCCGGCAGCAATCCAGAAGGTCACCGACACGCTCACGCCGCCCGACCCGCTGCAACGCCTGCTGCCCTATCCGAAGGATCCTCTCTATGTCACCACCCGGGCAGGCGAATGGGCGCTCTGGAAGTTGAGTCGGGCGTTGGGCTCCGACAATGTCTGAAACAACACCCGACGCTCCGCGCACGGGTCTTCAGCACGGCACGCGCGCAAACTCTCTTGCACGGAGTCTTGCCCGAAGTAGAGATCGTTGTGTCTGTACGGCCAGCGAGACGATCGTGCCGAACTGCACGCTCGCGACCGGCCAGCCAGGCTACATGAGGGCCGTGCGCGAGGGCGGCCTAGGCTTTGGCGTGTCGACGTGCAGTCTTTGCCACGCCTGCCTCATGGGCCTTGCCGTGTCGGCAAGTGAAGGTTTGTCAGGGGCGGCGCCTGGCCTTGCCGCACGGGCTCGATGCCGCGCACGCGTGCTTCGCTGCCTCGAGCAGCCTGCGGTTCGTGGCTTGGGCATCGGCCTCCTGCAGCGCGGAGCAGTTCGACAACACCTCATGTGTCGGCAGGTAGTAGCTCCAGCCCTGTGGCAGCTCGGGCTGGCTCACGTTCACGTCCCTCCACTTGACATGACCATCGGCGCGAAGCTGGCTTGCCCCGATGCAAAGGGCGCGAGCCACACCAACGAGTTGGCTGCGAACCGCGGGGGTCTGATAGTTGCGCGTCATCAGCACGGTCTTCACCGAAATCGAGGGCACGTCCTCTTGCAGCCAGTCCTGGTAGCTTTCGCGGCGGATCGTCGCGCCGGCGTAGGCGTTCGCAAGCGTCTTGGCTTCGGGCGACGCCGGATCAAGCGCCAGCAAGCGGATCGACCGGCGGACCTGCGCGTTCATTCCGTTGAACAGGCGGGCGGGCTGACCCGAGACGACGACGACGACATCGATCGAATGGTCGGTGGTCAGGTGCGTCAGCGCCTCTTCATTGGAAAAGAAGCTCGCATCGCCGGCCGGCAGGTCACTGCCGAACAGCCTGGTGTAGACCCGGGTTGCCGTGAACGCCGAACCGCTGCCCACCGGCCCGACGTTGACGCGTTGCCCGCGGATGTCGTTGATGTGGTGCAGCGGCGAGTCCGAGCGCACGACGAAGTACACCTCTTCGTCGAACAGGGGCATCACCACGCGGAGTGGGGCGACCCACTGCGCCGCCCTCGGATTGCCGGCGGCAGCCTGCTCCACGAGTGCGCCGAGGACGTCTGCCTGTACCAGGGCGAGGCGCGCTCCGGGCTCCGTTGCCAGCCGGCGCACGTTTTCGACGGATCCCGTCGTGGCCACTGTCTGCAGTGCGCGGGCGCCGCCCGCGGCGAGCAGTTGTCCGAGGTCGCGGCCCGCGTCGGCATCCGTGCCCTGCGCCTGGCCGACGAGGATGTGCTCGCGGATCGGCGCGGCTGAAACGGCCGACGCGGCGAGTGCCGTGATGAGCAGGAGGGCAGGCCGCATGATCGCTCGGAGCAGACGTGCCACCGAGGCATGGCGCATTACGCTGCCGCCTGTGCGATCGCGTTGCGGGCCACGTCGCTCGCCTGCCGGATGCGCGCCAGGCGCTCGATCCGTTCCTCGGGCGAGCCCGGCCCCGCGATCGACTCATGTGGGGGTGCGGCGACGGGCCCTCGTAGCGGCGCAACAGAGCAGGCGTTGGCCGCCACATCGATCCGGTATCCGCTCCCATAGACGCCGCGCAGCGCCACGGCTTCGCCGGCGCAACGTTTGAGCTTGCGCCGCAATTGGTAGATGTGCTGCTCGATGGAACGGCTGGAGAGTTCGGGACTTTGGCCCCAGACATCACGTGCCAGGCGGGTGCGCGTCACCAGTTGGCCCGCATTCTCGAACAGCAATTGCGCGAGGGCGAGCTCGCGCGAGGTGAGAGCCACGCTTGCCGAAGGGGACACGATGGCGCTTGCCGTGCGATCGATGCTGCAGCCGGCGATCGACGGCCCACGCACCGGCTCCTCCGGCCGCCGGCGTCGCAGTGCCGCGCCCAGCCTGGCGAGGAGCTCGGCGCCGTGGACGGGTTTGGCGACGAAATCGTCGAGTCCCAGGTCGAGATTGCGCGCGGCGCACAACGCATCGTCCGGGCCGAGGGCGATGACCGCCAGGTCGTTGCCCAGCCAACTGCTGCGCCATGCCGCGAGGGTGCTGCAATCCACGTCGGCCTGTGAGGTGTCCACGATGATCGCGGCATGATCGTCTCGCCGTGTCGCCCTCAGCAGCGCGACCATCGATGCATATCCCTCGCACTGGAAGCCGGCGCACTCGAGGGCGGTGCGGACAACCAGCGTAGTGTCCTTGTCCTCGATCAGCAGGGCTGCTTTCTTCATGGGAATCTCCGTGTCAAGTGGGCTTGTCAGTTGGCTGACGACGTCAAGCCGATACTGGTGTTGCCTGCATGATTTCAAGCCGCTTTGCTCGCTTGCGCGGTCTCGCTGCCAGTCACTGCAAGTATTGGCCTCCCGATCCCTCGTGTCATGACGAAACTCTGTCGCCGCCATGACTGCCACGAACGATATCGAGCCCGTGTTGCCTCGCGGCACCGACCTGCGCGGCGACGTCGCCTGGATCGCCTTCAAGGGTCGCGATGCCGTTCCACGGCTGTCTGGAAGCACCCACTAGATGGGAATTGCCTTCGAGTCCGGGTCGGAGGTCGGCGGTGCGGGCTATGCGCACGTGACTCGGTATGCCATGGGCCCGGTGCGGCGACGGGAGGGGTTCAGGCCCTCAGCCAGAGGTAGTCGCCGGCCGAGATGGCCTCGTACATCTCGTCCGGCGCCTGCAGCAGGTGGTCGCGCCAGTACCGTCCGTGCTCGGCGTAGTGCGTGAGCGTCTCCGCCAGCCAGGGGCCGTCGATGTCGTCGGACATTGGCACTCGAATGATGAGCTGAGTGGAACCCGTGTCGGGGTCCAGGCCGAGCTGTGCCTGGTCCTGGGCGTAGACGAGAACATTCGATTCGAGCATGAGGCGGAAGATGGACAGCGTCCGCCCCGCGGTCGTGATGCCGTAGTCGAACTGGATGTACATCGCGCTCGGGTCGTTCTCGAAATGCTGCAGGAGCACGTCGAAGCCTTCCACTTCCACGCGCCGACTCTGGATGACGGCATCGGCGTCCGGCAGATCCAGCTGACCGCAGAGCTCACGCAGCAGGTCAAGGTAGCGCTCGTGATTCGGGTCGGCTTCGGCAGTCTCGGTATCCGGTGGGGGCGTCATCGGCCGGCTCCACGCAATAGGCCTTTCAGCCGGGCAATGGCTTCGTCGCGTTGCTCCGGCGTCCGGCGCAGCTGCAATTGCAGCAGGAGCAGCGGCAACATGAGGTTGAGCAGCGGATTGCCGCCGCCCTGCGTGCCGCCCTGCAGGTGTTCGATGACGCGGGCGAGGCCACCTGCGTCGAGGGGCTTCCTGGCGGGCGTCGTCTGCAACAACTTGAGCTTCTCGCGCTGCAATGCCTGTCCGGCGCGATCACCAGGCCGCCACGACGCGACGGCCGCGCCACTCGCCTGCACAAAGCGCTCCACAGCCTGTCGCGTATCCGTGCCATGTCGACGAACGGCTCGCTCGACCGCACCTTCCTTCGCACGATCCGGTTGCCCGGACATCTGGCGCACCCACCCCAGGCGATCCTGACGCGAGCGCTCGTCTCCGCCCTCGTCCTGATCGTCGCCACCGTCGGCGTTCGAGTCGCCCATGCTGAGTTTGGCGATCCCCGGGCCGTGATCGTCGTGTTCCGGCAGTTCGATCTCGTCGTCTTCCACCGGCGAGCCTGCTCGCTTGCGGCGGCGGGTGCGGTTTGACTTCGTCGTCGCGTTCCTGCGCGGCCGCGGCGTGGGCCCGTGCCAGCCGGGGTGTCCTGCGTGACCGTGGCCATGGTGCGCCAAATGGTGGTGTCCCGTACGGTCGATGCCCTGGCCCGTGCCCGGGCCATGGGACTGCGCGGGCGTGATCGAGGCGACTGGCGTCGTCTTCGCGATACCGCGTGCGACGCTCGTCGCGATGGGACGGAAGGGATTCACTGCCATGGTGATGGATGCTTCGGGTGCGGCACGCAGCGGCGTACCTCGGTCATTGAAGTGCGGCGGCGAACGCCTGCTGTGCAAACCCGAGCACGAGGGACGCTCCCCAGGGCGCGCTGATCAGCAGCGCGATGACGACCGCGATCAGCTTCGCGCCTTGCGAGATGGCCTGGTCCTGCAAGGAGGTGATGGCCTGCACGAAGGAGACGAGCAGGCCGACCACCGCGGAGACGATCACGACGGGGAGCGACACCAGCAGGCACATGATCATGGCCTGCGAGGTCAGGCGGACGATATTGTCGAAGTCCATGTGGCGCTCAGCGATAGGTCAGGACGAGTCCATGCAACAGCAGCGACCAGCCGTCCATGACCACGAACAGCAGAAGCTTGAACGGGATTGCGACCTGCGTCGGATTGACTTGGGACAGGCCGAGTGCGAGCAGTACGTTCGCGATGATCAGGTCGATGATGACGAATGACAGATAGATCAGAAAGCCGATGCGGAAGGCGGCGGTCAACTCGGACAGCGTGAACGCGGGTGCCAGCACGATGAGGTCGTCCGCACGCAGTGCCTTCGCACGTTCGGCCGGCCAGACCGCCGCGGCCGATTTCAGGAAGAATTCCTTCTCGCGCGGTTGAGCGTGCTTCTTCAGGAACGCGCGCACCGGATCCGCGCTCGCTTCCATCAACTGGGCCATTTGCGCGGCCCCCGTCGGTGCGAGGCCCTGCGCCTGCACCTTGTCATAGGCGTCCATGCCCAGCGGCGCCATGATGTAGACGGAAACGATGATCGCGATCCCGTTGAGCACCATGTTCGGTGGCACCTGCTGGACGCCGAGGGCATTGCGCAGCAAGCCGAGAACCACCACGATCTTGGTGTACGAGGTGATCATCATCGCCACGAACGGCAGCAGGCCGATCGCGAAGATCACGATCATCAGCGGGAGCATCTCGCCCGCGGTGCTGGTCGGTGTCATCCGCGCGGAACCAGGTTCGTGATGCGGGCGCCGAGGCGGCCGGCGACAGCGACAAGGTCGGCTTCGCCGATGACGACGCCGCATGAAACCAGGCGCAGGCGTGCCTGAGCGGCAGGCGTTCCGAGCTCGATCACGTAGCCCGGCTCGATGGCCTCCAGGTCCGCGAGCGGGATCGATACGGTCTCGAGTTCGAAATGCACCGGCACTTCAAGCTCGTCGAGCGCGGAGGCGGGCAGGTCGGGTTCCCGCGTGAGCGAAGTATCGTGGTCCATCATTCGAAGTTCTCCAAGCAAGGTGATCGATGTGCTGGCCAGGCGGCCGCCTGCGCACAGGGCGCGTCCCGTACCGCTGCCGATACGCAACGTGGCGGGTGCGTTCTGCAGCGTGGCGCCTGACCCGAGCAAGGGGAGCAGCAGGACATCGCCGGCCTCCAGGGAACGCAGCGCGGCGACCGACAGCCTGCGTTCGCCGATGTCGACCGTGCCGCGCAGGCACAGGTTGCGCCAGCGTCCACGCGCGGAGGCAGGCATGCGCGCCCCCAGGAGGGCATCCTGCACGCCGGGCGACAGGTCGTGCAGCGCGATTCGGCAGGTCTCTTCACCTGCGCGTCGCAGTGCGCACCAGCCATGTTCGGGAGCGCAGGAATCGGGCATTCGCGCCAGACTGGCGATGCGCAGGCCAGGCAGGGCGCGAACAGCCAGGCCTTCGAGAGCCTGGCCGAACATCGCATCGAGGGCGAGGGCCCGCATGCGGGCGTCCGGACCCGCGGCGGCGACCATCGCGAGGCCGTCGTCGTTCGTGGCGACGGCGATCCGTACGATCCCCGCATCGCAGTCGAGCACGACGTCGTACAGCCGGCTCGGGCCTCGGCCAGGCACGGGCGTGAGGCGTCGGTCGGAAGGATCGTCAGGAGCGCTCCACACGTGCGCCAGGCGCCGGTCGTGCAGCAGTCGTGACCCTTGCACCGCGATCGGCGACAGTGCCGGCAGCAGGCCGGCCAGGTCCGATGTGAGTTCGGGCAGGGTATGGGGCATGGGCTTGGCAATGGCAGGCATGATCGGGCTCAGTCGAGCGTGATCACGATGTCGCGTCGACGCAGGAGCTTGCGGGCCAGTTGATCCCTCAGTTCGTCCTGGTGATTCAAAATTAACCGACGCGATTCCGGGTCCACCGTCTGGAAGCGAAGCTGCAGCCAGCACGACGAAATCGACAGCTCGAGGGTGGTCTGCTCGAGCACGTCTGCTCGCAGCGCGATGCGAACGCTCCAGCCTTCGCTGTCTCCCACGGTGCGCTCGTTGCAGAAGCCGGCGATGGTGCGCGCCACCGAGTCGAAGCGGCCCGGCTGCGGTACTTCGCCGAGCCGGTGCACGCCCGTCAGGTCGACGAGCAGGACATCGAGCGTGTCGCAGGTCGGCACCAGGGATTGGGCCCAGTCCTGCGCTGCGTCGGTGGTCGGCTCCTCGTCCACTTCCGGCGGTTGGGCGCGATCTTGGTCCGTGTCGTCTTCCTGCGTGAGCGGATCTTCCGTCAGAAGGTCTTCCGCATCCGGTGGCGGGCTGCTCCTGGCCAGGGCCGGCAGCGAGCGGCGAGGGGGGCGCAACAACTGGGCGAATCCGGTGTGGGCGCAGACGTTGACCCGGCCGCGCGATGGCGCCGGCGCGTCAGAAGGTCGGTGCACATCGAGGCGGCGATAGAGGATCTGGCGCGGACGAGTCATCGCGATGCAGACCTAGAGCCCGACGCGGCCCAGGGGCTCGATGCGTACCTGCGCGCCGAGTTCCTGGTGCGAATACACCGGCAGCCAGCGGCACTCGGATTCGACGATCCGGCGCACGTAGCGGCGGATGTCCATTGGCGTCACGACAGCGACGGCCGGACGCGGCTGGCGTCCGGCCAGCTCGCCCACACGCTGGGCGATCGCGGCGACGTACTCCGGTGCCAATGCCAGGTAGTTGCCTGCAGGCGTCGGCTTGACGGACTCGCGAATCAGCTTTTCCACGGCCGGCTCCAGCAGCACGGCGGATACGGTACCTGTGCCGTCAGTGGCCCGATGGCTCAAGTAGCGTCCCAGGTCGCCTCGCACGTACTCCGTCAGCATGAGTGCGTCCTTCTCTTTCGGGCCCCAGGACAGCAGGCTCTCGCAGATGCTGCGCATGTTGCGAATGGGGATCTGTTCTTCGAGCAGCCGTCGCAGCACTTCGGAGATGCGCTGCGGCGTCGCCACTTTCTGCATTTCCGTGACGAGGCCGGGATACTCCGCGGACACCCGCTCGAGCACCCACTGGACTTCCTGGATGCCCAGGAATTGATGAGCCTGCTCGCGCAACGCGCGCACCGCATGGCGGGCGATGACCTCCTCGTGGTCGAGTAGTCGCCCCTCCTTCAGGGGCGTGCCGGGCGCCGCCCAGAAGGATGTCGCGTCGCCGCCGGCAGGGCCCGCTTCGGAAAAGCCGGGTGGGGCCGACGTGTACGTGCCGTCCGCCATCCGCTTTCCCGCAGCGAGGATGCCCTTGCCCTGCGGGACGTCGTGCAGCAGCACCTCGTACTCGTCCTCGGCGTGCGCGGCGCGGGTCCAAAGATGGATGCCGGGAAAGGGCAGTCCGAGCTGCTCCTGCAAGGCGACGCGCTCGCGCTCGAAGGCGGCGTTCAGCAGGGCAGGCCGCAATCGCGCGCCGAGCGCGGTGGACAGTGTCACGGACAACGGGGCCGTGAAGGCACCGGCCTTCTCGGCGATCGCGGCGACTTCGCCGCGGCGCGCCTTGGCGCCCTCGCGCTGCAATCCCTTCAGGGGGTCGCCTGGTTCGCCATGATCTCCGGACGCGGGTGTCTTTTTCATGAGATGGCGGCCGAGCGCTACGAGCGCGGCCGCCAGGACGAGGAAGACGATCCAGGGAAACCCGGGTACCAGCGCGAAGCCGCACAGGAAGCCTGCGCAGAGAAAGAGCGCGCGCGGGTTGCGTGTGAGTTGTGCGGTGATCTCGTCGCCGAGCGAGCGCTTGGGCGAATCCTCGTCGGCAACCCGTGTGATCATCAGGCCGGCGGCCACGCAGATCAGCAGCGACGGGATCTGCGACACCATGGCGTCTCCGACGGACAGGATCGCGAACCGGTTCGCCGCGTCGCCGGCGCTCATGCCGTGGTAGGTGACCCCGATCATGATGCCGGCCAGGATGTTGATCATCGTGATGATCAGCGCCGCGATCGCGTCACCCTTGACGAACTTCATTGCACCGTCCATGCCGCCGTGGAGCTGGCTCTCCATGGCCAGCATCGCGCGCCTCTGGCGCGCCTCCTCGGCTGTGAGATGGCCGCCGCGCAAGTCGGCATCGATGCTCATCTGCTTGCCGGGCATGGCGTCGAGGGTGAAGCGCGCACCGACCTCGGCCACGCGCTCGGATCCCTTCGCGATCACGATGAACTGCACCACTGTGATGATCAGGAACACGACGATCCCGACGACGAGGTTGCCTCCCACCACCAGGTTTCCGAACGACTCGATGATGTGGCCCGCATCGGCGTGCAGCAGGATCAGCTTGGTCGACGAGATGTTCAGAGAGAGGCGGAACAGCGTCGTGAACAGAAGCAGCGACGGGAAGGATGTCATCGCGACGGCGTTGGGGATGTACATCGTCACCATCAGCAGCAGCGTGCTGATCGTGAGGTTGACTGCCAACAGGCAATCGATCGCGAAAGTCGGCAGGGGCAGCACCATCAAGGACAGGATGGCCACGATGGTGGCTACGAGCACGGCATCGCCGCCGATCGCGAAGCGGGGCTTCTTCATTGGAGGTCCCCCATGTGGGGCCTGGCGCCCGGATGACCGATCGGCGACGCACCTGCAGCGTCCTGGCGTCGTGCGCCGATCTCGTCGACCCAGCGCAGCACGACCGAAATGGCTTCGAACAGCTCTTCAGGCACCCCGTGGTCGAGGGGAACCTTGTGCAAGGCCCGGGCCAGCGGCGGGTGGGCGAATACCGGCACCCCCCATTGCTCGGCGAGCATGCGCAGCTTCAGGGCGGCGGCGTCCACCCCCTTGGCGAGGACGACCGGAATGCCGGCTTCATCGGCCCGGTATCGGATCGCCACCGCGTAGTGCGTCGGATTGACGATCACCGCGTCGGCGCGCTGCACGGCCTGGCTCGGGGATTCTTCCGCGAGCTCGCGCGCCAGCTGCTTGCGCTGCCCTTTGACCTCGGGATCGCCCTCCTGCCCCTTGTACTCGCGCTTGACCTCGTCCTTCGACATCCGCTGGCCCTTCATGAAGATATGGTGCTGGATGAAGTAGTCGACGGGAGCGATGACGGCGAACACTGCAAGGCCGAACAACAACAACTCGACGAGGGATTGCCAGGCGATCTTGCCGATCGAGTCAGGCGACTGGTAGACAGCTCCGGAGATCAACGGCAGGATCCTCAAGCTGGCCTGCCACATGACGATACCGATGGCGACGGCCTTTACAGCTGTCTGCACGAAGGACAGCACCGACTTCATCGAAAAGATCTTCTTGATCCCCTGTGCCGGATTGAGGCTGCCGAGATTGAAATGGACGGCCTTGGGGCTGATCTGAAGTCCCACGTGTGCGGCGATGCCCAACGCGGCGCCAAATGCGGCCGCTACCACCACGGGCCCGATCGCCATCGCGGCCTCGAAGACCATGGTTCCCATTCGCTTGTAGACGGCGTCCATCTCGAAGCTGCCCGGATCGAAGTCCAGTGCCAGCCCGAGGATCACCCTCAGGCGCTGGCCGATGTTGTCTGCCATGGCGGCCAGGGTGCCGACCGAGGCCAACATCGACGTGGCGATCGCGATGTCCTGGCTGCGGGCCATCTGGCCTTCCTCGCGGGCCTTGCGCAGCTTCTGCTCCGATGGCTCTTCGGTCTTGTCGTCTGACATGGCGGTCCGGGGTGAGCGAGTTTGCGTTCAGGGTACGGGGCGGGTGGCGCACGCATTGCCCTGCATTGCGAAGCGGCGTGCGTGAAGCCGACGCCGGGCGCGGGCCTGTCAACGCGCCGTCTACCGTGAGGCCCGCAGATCGTCGTAGGTCGCGAGGACGTCACGCACGTAGGCGCGGGTTTCCGGATAGGGCGGAATCGCGTTGCCGCAGCGCCTCACGGCGCTTTCGCCGGCGTTGTAGGCGGCGATGACGAGGTCCGTTGCGCCGGGGAACTGTGATGCCAGGCGCCGCAGGTAGAGTGCGCCGATGCGCAGGTTGGACTCCGGCTGGAACAGCGCCTCCTGCGGGCGAGGCAACCCGAGTTCCGCGGCCGTGGACGGCATGATCTGCATCAAGCCGATCGCCCCGCGAGCAGAGACGGCGTCCGGATCGAAGTGCGATTCGACCTGAACGATCGCGCGCAGCAGATCGGCGTCCTGGCCGTAGAGGCGTGCAACGGCTTCGATGAGCGGATCGAATTCGGAACGCCGGGACTGGCGCGGCGAGCGTGCTTGCAGGAAGCCCTGCGGCGCGAGCACGAGCCGGCCCGCGGGCGGGCCCGGCGTCGCTCCGGTTGGGTCGACGCGCGTCGGCTCATCGATCGACTCGCAATGGACGTCCGCTGCTTCGCCGAACGCGCGCTCGACAATGTAGCGGTGGCCGAACGCGTCCGCGCAGGCATAGGCGGCGTTCGACGGCGAGGTTACGCCCGCGAGAACGACGCCCAGCGACAGGCGCAATGCCCTAGCGAGCCGAATCCTTCGCCTCAAGCCGCGACCCCGCTGATGGCGGCACCTCTGCGCGCCAGTGTCTGCGTCGGTGTTTCACTAAAGTACTTCCGATAGGACGTGATCAACGTCGACCGGTTGCGTATGCCCCAGCGCGCAGCGGTCTCGATCACGCTCGGATCGCAACTGTCTTCACGCAGCAGTTCGGCGCGGATGCGTTCGACGCGGCAGCGCTGCACGACCTCACCGGGCGTCATGCCCAGATGCGTCTTGAACGCCGTCTGCAGAGCGCGCTCGGTGACACCCATGCTGTCCGCGATCTCGCGCACGCTCAGTTCCGCGCAGTCCAGGTGCTCCTGCAGGTAGCGATACGCCCGCCGATACTTGGCCGGCAGTCGCATCTCGATGTCGTCCCGCGTGCCTTCCGTCTGCGGCTGGGAGCTCGCCTGCACGGCCATCGGCGCCGCGGAAACGGCGCGCAGGCGTTGCATCGATTCGAGCGCGTAGCGCTGATAGTGCAGCATCGCGTCGTCCACCTGACCCATCAGCATGCTGATCTTGGCCTGGCAGTAGGACAATTCCATGGTGCAGCGGCGTCGGCCGGAATCACGGCCCTGCAGCGGCAGCAGCACGTTGCGCGCGATATCCGGGTGGCGCTGCGCGATGGCCACGAGCGCGGTGTCCAGGCGGGCCTGGAGTTCGAGAGTCACCAGTCCGGTGCCGCGCAGCTTGGCGAGCGGGTCGATCAAGGTCGACGCAAGACTTGCGCCGCCGTAGGCACACCGCAGGAGATCCCGCAGGTGCGTCAGCCGCCCGGCGATCAGCGCAGGGCATTCGTTGGCCGCGAGATGGTTGTCGATGGCGACCAGCGGCTGGATACGGTCGCTGGCAGGCTCGCGATCAACGCTGGAGGCCTGCCAGAACACGTGGTCTTGCAGCAGGTCGTGAGTCCGGATCTCGTTGCGCGCGGCGAGCTCGATGCGCATCAGGCTCGTCATCAGGGCAAGATCGGCCATGTCGAAATCGCGCGCGAGTTGCCCGGCCTCGTCGAGAGCATGCCGCGCAGCCGCGCGCTGGCTCTGGCTATCGCGTGCCATCGCGAGGGCGCACAGGGCCTCCACGCGCTGCGCGGGCGTCGCGGCATCGTCGGCTGCCAGACGTGAAAAGCATGCGGCAGCAGTACCGAAGCGTTGCTGGTGCAGGCTCAGGAATCCCGTGCTGCGACAGGAGACGATCCGCACAGCGCCGCGTGGGCCGGTATGGGCCAGCTTGACGGCAAGCCGATAGGCCTCTTCTGCTTCCTCCGTGCGATCGAGGGCCAGCATGAGGTCGGCGCACAGCTGCGCCGTTTCGACCAGCGTGGCGTCCGCGCTGCAGCGTCCGGCATCGCGATCGCGCAGCATTTCCTCGGCCTGGTTGACGGCATCACGGATACGGCCTTCGAGGATCAGGTGCGACAGTTCGGGCAGCGCGGCCTTGCGGGCAAGGATGGTCAGGACTTGAAGTTGCATGGCATCTCCGATGAAGTTTTCCGGTGCGACGTTGAACCGGCTTGAAGTCATCGTAGGAACGCGAGCCTCGAACATCCTCATGAAATATCGGTTGCATTTGCGGCATCGCGACGGCGGACGCCGGTGCGGCACGCGCCTCCGCCCGGCACCCGCAGCTGTTGGCGCTTGCTTGCACGAGCGGATCGCTGCGCATTTCCATCGCCTGCTTCGGCAGGGCGTCGCGACGGCGATCGCTGCACTGGGTACTTGGAGTCCCATCGGGGATTCGGAGTGCCCGCCAAGTGGCAATGGCTTGCAAATTGCGACTGCGGTCCTGAGTATTCGCCCAGATTTGCAGAGTTGCTTGAGTTTTCAACGCGCGCCGCGGCACTGTGGCCGGCGGCGCCCTGGTGGTCGCGTTGGTCGGCGCCGCCCTGGAGTCGATGGCCATCTGACACGCAGCCAGCTTGAACGCCGGGTTGGCATCAGGCAGGTCTGGATCGAGAAGCTGGATCGGCGTCGCGCACGACGCAGTGATGCGGGCATCAATGGCCTGCATGTCCTGGGTCTGTAGGGGGCGGCGCGCCCGACTTTGCTACGCTCTCGTGCCGGACTCCGTGAGCGCGCGCAAGGTTTCCAGCACGGTGCTGCGCGCGGCTTCGATCGCGCGGTTGGCGAGGTCGTAAGTGGAGTCGACCTGCACGAGCGCCTTGGCCTTCAATGCAGCGGCCCCGACCATGAATTCTTCGAGCGAGTTGCTGCCTTCGAGCATTTCGCGTGCTGCATCTCGTGCCTGCGCCAACTGCCGCTCCATGTCCTGTAGTCGATCGACGCAGAGACGCGCCGCGGACTCGGAATGCGAGAGGTGCACGTCGGCATCGTGCCTCGCCGCCGCTGCATCGATGATTTGCGCGTCGAGATTCTTGATCGCTGCAGAATCGGCATCTTCGCTCTGCGCGTCCCGTTGCGCCTCGAGGCTTCGAAGACTCTGTCGCTTGGCGCCGGCCTGCGCCCGTGCATCGTCTGCCGTGGCGCGGGTGGCTTCGGCCTGAAGCGCGGCATGGTCGAATTCGCCGTGCATTTCGCCAAGGGCGGTGGACGCAAGCTCCAACGCTCCTTGCACGCCAATCATTTGATCCGCCATCTCGCTCAGGGGCTCGTCGAGAAGCATGGCCGCGGCCTGCATCTCGACCGCAAGGCCGGCAATCTCTCGAGCCCGGGCCGCGTCGGCGCTGACGCCCGCCGGCCCGCGCTGCGCGATTTGCCTGGCGGCCGCTTCGGTGGCGTTGACTCCGTCAAGCGCCGTCTGTGCGCGCGCGAGTGCCTCGGCAGAAGTCGCGGTCAGCGTGCGCAGTTGCGCCAAGACCCGATCGAGTTGCCGCTGGGCGGATGGTGCCTGGAGCGGTGCCGCAAGACGAATCTCGCCGCGTTCGTCGTCGTCGTTCGACGCCGTTGTCCTTGCGGGCTTCGACAGCCAGTCCGCCAGTGCCTGCCTGGCTTGCGCCAGTGCATCCGCCGATGCCGGCCGCAGCGGGTCGGGCTGCGACGCGTTCCGTTCTGTGCCCTTCTGCCTGGCAGACGCAGCGTCGATCAGAAGCTTTCGGTCTTCGTCCAGGCGGCAATCCAGGGCCGCCAGGCTGTCGGTGAGTGTTTTCGTTGCGGCCTTGTCCTCCTCACGTTCGAAGCGTTCGCGTTGCGCGGCCAACCCGACGCGCTCGCCCGTCGGCGAGGCGGGCCCGAAGTGCTCGTCGGAAGCCAGTGGCGGTACGGTCACGGGCGCCAGGCCGACGCCGCGCAGGCCGTCGAACTCGCGCGCCAGCGCGCGATGACCGCCTTCGAGTACCTCGACCCCGACCAGGTCGTCGTAGAGGCCGTAGCGAAACTGTACTTCGGCCTGGAATAGCTGGTGCGGTGCACCAACGGACGTTGAATGGGTCAGGCCCAGGGTTCCCACGCTCGCGCTGCTCGGGTTGTCGTCGGTGTTGTGCGGTGCGATGACCGCCAGGCGGTACAGGTCCGGGCTGGAACGCGCCGCGTCCAGCACCTCGCGCCAGCCCAGGCGCGGCTGCCCGTCGGCGGCCTGCGCCTCGATGTCGCCGTCCGTTGCGTGGGCGCCGGCTACTGCCGCCTCCTGCTCCCTGAGCGCGAGCGCGTCGTTGATGGCGACGATCGCCTGTGGCCGCATTTCGAAGACGAAGCGCACCTGGTTGACGTTGTCGATGCCTTTGAAGCGCTTCATCACGTCTGCCAGCCCGGGGATGCGTGCTGCGGCGTTACCGGTTTCCGCCATTTTCCCGCCCAGGCCCTGGTGGCCGAGCGCGCGCGTGACCACCATGTCCAACGACTCGCGCCCTAGGAGATTGAGCTCGATGCGACAACCTGGCACGACTCGCGCGCGATGGCGCAAGGCGAAAGTCTCCTGTTGCCTCAATTGCTTGAGCAAATCGAGCGCGCCCGCTCGCTCGGAGGCCGAGCGAGCGAGCCAGAGCGTTTCCGCCTCGCCGTGGGTCGCCGCGCGAGCCGCCCGGTGCTGGTCGCGCAACGCGCGGCCGTCGAACGCGCCCCCGGCTTGGATCCTCACCGCCGACCGCCCCTGGATGCGCTCGATGGCTTGGTCGATGAACGCGATGCGCTCGCTTGGCAATGCGGGGAAGGCGCCATCGCCAAGTTCGGCAAGACCTGCGGGGAAGACTTCCGCCAGTCGCCGCGTCATCCTCGTCCACGCGGCGGGGTCCAGGCTCTCGGCGGCCTCCACGTCGAGGGTTCGCTTGTAGGTCGCGGTGCCGAGCACCGGGGCGGCGTCGTCACGCCCGGTGGCCGAGTTCCAGGCCGTCGTGGCACTTCGTACGGCGAAGTCGAAGGGAGGGTTGGCGTCGCCGGAGGACACATTGATGGCAGCGATCTGCAGCGAACCCAGGCCCGTGGAGGCACCGGTCAAGCTGTTCAGCACGGTGCCGAAGGCGGTGCTGAGCGAGCCGCCGGCGCGCACCTGCGCGGTTGCGCCCAGTCGCAGGTCGACGGAGCCCTGGTATTCCAGTCCGAGGATCTCGCTCCATCCGTGGTCGAGGTGCAACTCCATTTGATGGGCGTGCGCGGTGGCGAACGCGCGCGCCTGCCCACCCGCGCTGAAGCCCGCCGAACTGCGCTTTTCTGTTCCGTAGGAACGCGACGTATCGAGCGCATTCGCCGAGACCGAGATGTCCGACGTGCCGCTCAAATTGGTCTCGAACAGGTCCAGGCCGATGGCGCCCTCGTTCCAGCCTGCGCTCAAGAGCTTGGTCGTATCCGGATCGTGCACGTCGAACAACAGGCGCGCGAACTCCGGGATGGTCTCCGGCGACAGGAGCACCGCAGCGCCCACGCCATGCTGGCCGGTGGCGTTCAATCGGCCCAACGTGGCGGCAGCGCTCCAACTGGCACTGACCTTCTCACCGGATGAGGAAACGGCATACGGATGTGTGCCTGTACCCTTGCCGGGATGAAGGTCGATCGACAGGCCGCCGCTGATCGAGCCGCTGGCTTGGGCATGTCGAACGAAGAAGGCGACCAGGCCGGCATCTTCATCCTTGGAGTCGCCGATGCGTTCCACGCCCAGCGCGTGGATTGCCGTGCCTCCGATCGATACCGGAGGAGGATTCCAGTACTGCCAGTCCTTGGGCCCCATCGTGCCGCCCACTGAAATGCCGTCGGTCTTGACAGAGAAGAACGTGCTCCGATTGTAGAGATCCTGCAAGAGCGAGCCCATGCGCGCTGCCATCTGATCAGGCGCAGCGTCTGCGGGCAAGCCCATGCTTTTCAGCAACTGCTGGCGGCGCGCGGAGTGCGGTGTGGACATGTCATCGCGGAACGAAGCCACCACGTCGTCGAACGCTTCAAGGTCGACCCATGACGACAGGCCGAGCTTCGAGAGCTTGTGCGGCCCGTTCGCTTCGGCGCGTGCCTGCGCGGCCTGCAGCGCCTGCGTATCGGCGACCTGCAGCAACGCGTCGTAGCTGCTCATCGCATGGGCCAGGCTCGCCGACCGGATGCCGTGAGGGTCGCGCTGATCGCGAGTACTTCCGTCGATCGTCGCATCTGGTGCCATCGCCGGCCGCGCCGAGACCTGCACGCCGGCTTCCATCAGCGTGCGCAGTGTGCGGAGGATTTCGCCGACCAGCGTGCGTTCACGGCTGCTCAATCGGGTATGGGTGCCGGACGCCAGATCCATGCCCATGAAACAGCGTTCAAGCCCGGGCAAGATGTCGCTTCCATGGCCGGTCAGTCGGCTGAAGGCGGAGCCGATCTTCCTGGTTGCGCCGCGCCACGCCTCGGCAGCGCCGTAGGACGTCGTGCTCGCGCTGAAGCTGTCCTTCTTCGCTTCGAACGTGGGCTCGAGCGCACGCTCCTTGATGCCGATCTTGCGCAAGTCGGTCAGCATGCCTTGCAGTGTCGTTTCGCGCAGCGCAATCAGGCGTACCAGGTCTTCGGCAGGGAACGCAGCATCGTCGGGGCCTTGCGCGCGCGTGGCATTGGCGATCAGGCGCCGGTGTCCACGGGCAGTCGATGTACTCGCGCGCGTCCACCACGCCGCCTCGCCCAGGATCGCGGGCAGGCCGGGTAGATCGATGCGGGCGCTGCCTCCATCGACACGCTCGGATTGCGACAGCAGGTTCGACTGGACGTGGCCCGGGCTGTGTTGCAACTCGGTCATCTCGATCTCTTGCGAGGGAGAGGCGGGTGCGGAATCCTCAGAAGCCTTGTAGCTCAGCGACTGCTCGGACAGCGCCAGAGGGCCGCGGTACGAGCCCCGCAATGGCGTCCTTGGTCGATCGTCGTCAAGGAGAGCCCTGAGCTGCTGGTGAGCGCGGTCCGCCAGGTGGAAATGTGTCTTCAGCCTTTCAAACTGGCTGGGCCTCAGCGCCGTGTAGCCCAGCGCATTGCCGGCTGCGCGGAAGGTATCGCGGAATGCGTCGACGAATGACCTAGCAAGAGCGCCTGCATGACTTCGGGTGTTCCGACGCAGGGTGCGCAGGTTGGACGTCAGGCTGAGAGGGTCCGTCGAGGTATTGCCCAGCAATGCGGTCGTGGTCAGCAAGTCATGGTTGTCGGTCGGCACTCGCAGGCGCGCCGGGCCTTGCCGGTCGATGGTCTCGTTGGTTCCGGCATTGATGCCGGCACGCGCTGGTGGGCTGACGATCGGCTGCGGATCGAGGCGTGCCCGGGGTTGCCTGTTCGGGTTCGCGTCGGTCATCGCCGGCAGCAGTGCGTGCCAGGACTGATCTTCGAGCTGTAGCTCGATCTGCCCGGTGCGTGAGACCCTTAGCGCCTGCGGCTGCTGGTCGCAGACGTCAGAGAGGTCGATGGGCACATCCTTCCATTCCTCCTGTGCGTTCATCCGCTTGAGAAGTACCCGCCCGTTGGCCTGCGCGTCGAGCGCGTGCAGGTGGTTGTCACCCCCCAGCGCGATGCCGAGTACTCGCTCCAGGCCGTGCACATGCAGCTCGCGCAGCGGTGGCGGGGCGGTGCCTGCCATTGCTGCGCCAGGGCGGTTGCTGAGGATGCGACCTTCCGGCTCAAGCAAGTAGACGTTCTTTTGCTTGTCTACAGCAAATGCCCGCACCTCAAGTCCGGCATCGCCGAACTCCAGCAACGTCGCCCTGGATGCTCGGACCTGGGAAGGAACCACCGCGAGCGGACCGCCGGGCAATCCTTGCGGAGGGACGGTTGCCGGCAGCACTGTCGTGCGGCCTTCGAGCTTCAACTCGATGACGGCGGCCGGCTGTCCGACAAGCGCGAAAACAGGCTTGCGATCGACGAAGCCGAACTGCCCGGTGACCAGCGCTTGCACGCTTTCGTGGGGTTGCCCTTGCGCATTCAGCAATTCGGCCCAGGGGTGATCCGGACTCTCGCGGAAGTGGACCACGCCGAGGTGGGTGGCAAATTCAGAATGGCCGTCGAAGTTGATCCGGTTGCCCATCTGCTCGTCGGAGGGCGCATGCAGGCCTTGCCGGGACACCAGGAGCATCGGCTGATCCAGGTGGAACGCAGGTTCGAACCGTGCAGCGCCTGGCGGCCGCTGCAGCGCCACCCCATGGCCGTCCTTGTGTTCGCACAGCGCCTGCAGCGAACCATCGCGCGCGCGTCCCACCGCGGTCACGGCCCAGTCACCCGCGCGCCCCATGTCCGGCAGCGCGAGGCGCCGCGCGTCGATCGGGCCTCCCAACCCCGGGTCGGCCTCGTACATCCGGCCCTTCTGATCGAGGACGATCAGCTGTTCGTTGCCGGCTTCACCGTGCAGGAGGAAGTCCTTGGGTACGGCGGGACTCGGCTCGAACTCGCCGGGATCATCGTTCGCGCGACGCAGGAGGCCGATGGGACGAGCCACTTCCTCGTATGCCGCGGCGGGGCCCGTACCGATGCGGCGCAGCTCGCCATCGTGCAGCGCGTAGGCCACGCCGTCGGCGCCGACGCGCACGACGGCATTCGCCTGCACCGCCCCGAGTTCGAGCGATTCGACGGCGTCGCCACCCAGCCTCAGCAGCTTCGAGCCCAAGCGCGCGTAGATTTCACGATCGGCCTGCTGGCCCAGCATCTCCATTCGCTCGTGCGCACCCGCTGGTGTCGCGATCGCATCGGCGATGACTCGCCAATGCCCCGGTTCGGATGCACCGTCCGGCGGGGCTGCGAAGACGTGCAGCCGGTTGTTGTGGACACGGAAGCTGGCGCCGGCAGGAGACTGCCACACGCCGGTGAGCAGGCCGACCGGCGGATCTGAGAGCGCCGCAGCCACATGAGCCGCCGTGGGCGCCGTGACCCCCGTGCGCACCTCGGCCTGGCGATGGACCGTCAAGACTGCCGCGACAATGCCCGGAGTGCCGGCATAGAGCGCCTCGCTGCGGGTGGCCTCGGCCGGGGACTGGCCGGGCACATAGCGGTTGAGGCGGCCGCCGCCGGCCAGCGGGGCGGCACTCTCGACCTTTGGCCGGCGGCGCAGCCACTCGGTCAACTGGCGGGCGGCAATGTTGCTACCGGCGCTATCTGTGACGGCGACCGTGACCGCGCTGGGCTCGGCCGAAGGCAGGCAGCCGAGCGCGTGGTCGGGTACCGACAACCCCGGCAGTGAAGCGCGTGTCCGCGCTTCCACGAAGGGCTGCGAGCCAGCCCGGCCGTCATGGATCGCACTCGCCACCACCTGCGGCGGGGCCAATGGTGCAGGAGCAAGCCCCGGGTCGCCTCCGCGTTCGAGTATCGCGAGCGCCACCCGGGTGCGCGGAAGTCCCGCCGGCACGACGCCAGGAGCCGACCGGCCGCCGAGCGCCTCCAGCGTACCGAGAGGCGATCGAGCACCGGGACGGCTGCTCTGTTGCGATGTGCGGCCTGCTTCACGCGAGTCCACCTCGGGCCGGCCGGATTCGAGTGGTCTGGGCGCCCTTGAGCGACCGTCGATGGGTGTCATGATGTCTCTTTCGCGTTCTGGTGCGCTACGTGATTCAATAGCACCGCTTCCTGGGCGGCAGAGGCGACTCCGAATGCATGATCGTCATTGCGAACAGCGCGCGAGCGCTGGGGCAGCGGGACGAAGCAAGCTGTCTGCTTGCTGATCTCGGGCGACAACAGTTGTCAGTTGGTTCGGCGTCGTTGGCTGTGACCGGTCGGGGGCGCAGATCGGTCCGTGAGGATCGGTCGTGTCCGTGCACAGGGGTTCGTGCACCAAGGCCCATCGCTATCGCGTGAGCTTGCCCATCGCCCAATCCAGCTTGTCCAGTGCCAGGTGGACCCGATTCATGATCGTCGCCGCTCCATCGCGGTGCGTGAGGGCCTGGTTGATTTGCGTCGCGCCCAGACACAATCGCAACGCACTGACTGGGGTGCCACCGCGCTCGCCCATCGGCACGGGCTGTCCGAACTGACAGCGCATGTGCGCGAGCTCGTCCTCGGTCGGGTTGATGGCGGAGGCCGTGTTCCCCGACGCTTTCGCCGACAGTGCGCGGTGTACCTTCATGGTTCGGTCGCGATCCAGGGGCAGGCGGGTTCCGGGGTCGATCAACAGGAACGGAAAGATGCTCGGAACTTCATCCCAACGCCCCTTCCCGCGTGCGAACGATCTGTCGAACGCGGGTGCGGCCATGGGGGCCGTGCAGCGCATCGTCGACAGGCGTTCGCCCACGGCGTGCCCGAAGGACTGCATGAACCCGGAGACGGCCTCGCTGCGTAGTGCGGAGAACGAGCGCAGCGTGTGCAGTGCCGATTCCCATCGCAAGATCAGGCCGAAGTTCGTCGCATCCTCGAGGAGACCCTGTGTCCCCCACGTTGCGGGCCAGTCGGAACGCAGGGAATATGCCGCTAGCCCGGGCGCGGGCATGCGCGCGAAATGCGCGCATGCGGCGGGAACCAGAAGTGCCCCCGAAAACGCCGATCCCCCCAGGAACTTCGACCCCGTGATGGCGACCAGCCATCCCTGGTCGAGATAGGCTCCGAGCGTGGCCGGTCCTACACGGAATTGGCAGGCGTCGACCATGACCGTCAGTTGGTCCGGGTATCGCCTGCTCCACTCGATGGCCCGCGCGGGGGATGGCGCCAGCAGGCCGGTGCGAGATTGGTCGGCGATGACGAGCATCACCTGCCTGCCGCGCCGTGTGGCCTGTACGACAAGGGCCTCAATTTCATCGTCGATCTCGCTGATCGGACGCGGTTGTCCATCAGCTTGCCGCAGATCGACTGCGCAGGTCTGCGCAAGTGGTTCCCCACCGATGCAACCACCCTCCGCGACATGCATGCCAAGCGACGTGGAGTGATTGAAGTGACGACCCGACAACGCCGCGTGCACGCCGCTTCCGGTCTCGGTCCGTTCCACCATGATCACCGTGCCCGGCGCACGGCGTCGACCGAAGACCTGGAACGATGCGAGCAGGTGCAGGTCGGTCCCCGAGCTTGCGAACACGACGTTCAGGCCATGCATCGTGGAGAGTTCGTTGAGATCGACAAGCTCGGTCTTGATGCGCGCCAGCTCACGTGCATAGGCCTCGGGTCCGGTATCCGCCTCGAGCGCTTCGACGATGCGTGAACGCAAGGCTTCCGCCGCGCCCAGGGCTGCGGAGGAAATGGCGGTGGTGGTCGCCGACGCGAACGACAACAAGGTCGGGTCCGGCAGCGCGGCACAGCCATACTTGTTGAGGCCCGAAGCGCGATCTATCGCGATGCGATCGTCGCCGCCGGAAACCAGCAGCGCGTCGGTCGGTGGCAGGGGGGCATTTGCCCCGCGAACCTGGGCGATGGTGGCGCGTCCCTTGATGCAAGGTTCCTGCCCGAGCCATGCGTCGGAGGTCACGATGCTCATTCTCGATCCTTCCACTGCCGCCCGATCCGGAGCGTCGAATCCAACAAGGTGTCCAAGTCGCCGCGCCGCGTTCGATGGTTGACGATCGCCACGCGGATCACGAGGGCGCCCTTCAGCCGCGTGGTCGACGGCACGGCCTGGCCGCTCTCATGCAGCGCCAGCACGATCTCGCGATTGACGGCATCCGTTCGATCCGGTTCGCACCGGTAGCGGAAACAGACGATGTTCAAGGTCACCGGGGCCATCAATTCCAGCTCGGGCGTGGCCGCGATGCGTTGTGCCAGGTAACTCGCCAACTCGCATGTATGCGATACGACCCGGCCCAATTGCTCGGTCCCGTAGACCTTGAAGGTGAACCACGTCTTCAGCGCTCGAAAGCCACGCGACAGGTCCGGTCCCAGATCGCAAGGCCATGGCGAACCCGCGGCAAGGCCGCGTGACTCGCGCTGCAGGTAGGCGGCAGGCGACGCGAAAGCCTCCAGGTGCTGCCTGCCGTCGCGAACCAGGACAAAGCCGGCATCGTAGGGGACTTGCCCCCACTTGTGGAAGTCGAACGCGATCGAGTCCGCGCTGGATATTCCCGACAGCAGGGGCCTCAGACTCTCCGACAGGCAGGCCAGCGCACCGTAAGCCCCGTCGACGTGAAACCAGAGCGCGTGGCGGTGCGCCACGGCTGCGATCTCAGCCAGAGGGTCGATCGCTCCCGTGTCGACGGTGCCTGCCGTTGCGACGACCAGGAAAGGCGTGAATCCAGCCTGGCGATCCGCGACGATCGCCGCCTGGAGCGCATCGACGTCCATGCGCCAGTGCGTGTCCACGGGAATTCGCCTCAGGGAGTCGATTCCCAGGCCGGCCAGGTCGAGAGCCTGGCCGACGCACTGATGGGCGCTTTCGCTGGCATAGGCCACCAGGCGCGAAGCCGCGGCCGCGACGCCGTCGAGGCGAACGGTCGAACCGAGCGCCTGTGTCCGCGCGACAAGGACGGCCACGAAGTTGGCGATCGACGTCCCGGTGACGAAGAGGCCGCTCGCGCTCGAGGGAAACCCGAGCAACGCGGCCATCCAGCTCGTGATTTGCCGTTCCACTTCGACCGGCATCTGATCGCGCCCGCCGACATTCGCATTGAGGCCGGCTGCGAGCATTTCAGCAAGCATGCCTACCGGGGTTCCTCCTCCGTGAACCCAACCCATGAAGGCTGGGTGCGCATTGCCTACAGCGTACGGGAGCACATCCGCCATGAAGCTGGCATGCGCGCTTTCCAGGGTGCAGGGTGCCAGTGGCAGCGGGGCGCGAAAGCGGGCGCGCGTTGCATCCGGAATGGGCTGCCACACCGGGCGCTGCCGGAGCTGCCCCATGAAGTCGAACATGTCGTCCATCATGCGGTGCCCCTGTTCGCGAAGCGCATCCCAGTCGGCCGGGTCGAGACAAACGGGCGATTCGCAGATCATGTTCGGTACGACGGCAGGTGGCGGTTCGAAGGGGTGTTGGGATCGAGCCTAGCGGCATCGGGGGTGCGCGCAGCATCGGCAGCGATTCGATGTCCAGCGAGGCGAAGGCGGCGGCTCGGCGTCCACCGATTGCCGCAATCCGGAGCCGGACGTTCACCAGGCGTTCCAGTGATGTTCGCCAGGACGCACCACCGTTCGGATTCGCGTCGTGCGGTCGCGTCCTGCCGCCCACACTGGTTGCTCATCCTTCAATCAACAAGTCCCTCAAGACATGGAATCGATGTCGCAATCGGTGCAAGACGCCTTGGCCGGCGCACTTCCCACACAAGCTGCCGAGACGACATCGCCTCCTGTTCCAGCCGGGCGAGCCGTCGCGCTGCCCGGTGCCGCGTCGTTGATCGCGCAGGTCGGCTATGAGATCGAGATCGGCAGTGCGCGGGTGCATCCGTTCGTGCCCAAAGGAACGATCCTGATCGACGGCGAGGGTTGGACGATGGAGACTGACCGGCTGCCGCCGAACCAGATCGCGGATGTCGAGTTCGTGCTGTCTCCATCCAGCGACCTTGCGCAGATCGATCGCGCGCTGGACGACATCACCCGGCTTGTCGCGAAGATGAGGTCGTGCGTCCTGGGCTCCGCCAGCCGCCTCGTGGCGCTGGCCGAACTGGATCGAGATGACGCCGGCTTCAGGGTCCGCGAGGAAGCACGCACGTGCTGGATCGAAGTCCGCAACGTCCACTTCCCGGCCCGCATCCAGGCAACGTACGGCATCGGCCTGCTGCATTTGGCCGGCTACCTCAATCACCGGCTGCCGGCGCCTTTTGCGACGACCATCCTGGACGCCACGCATCGTGTGGAGTCGTCCTATCGCCAACGCGCGCGACAGGCGTTGCCGGATCGCGTCCGCGGCTTCGTCCATCTTTTGAACTACTACCTGGAATGCGCGCAACGCCAGCCTGTCAAGAAGGTCGAATCCGTGCATGTGCACTTCGGTCTCTACATGCGCAGTGACTTCTGCGCTGTCTTCGACAAGCTCCTCGACGACGCGGAGCGCGCCGTGGTCCGGGATCTCCTGCTACCGGCCGGGCCGCTCGGCTTGCCGCCGCTCATGTCGGCCCTTGACCTGCCAGCAGATCGGCGGGTGTTCAAGTTTCCGTACTACACCCAGGAGTTCGCTCAGACGGTGGGCCCGACGATCATCGACTGGCTGATCTCCATCGTGAACGGTCGCGGCGAAGGCGTGCTCAGGAAAGATCTCATGTCGCCGCCGCCTGGCTACCGACTGCCTGTCGAAAATGTCGAAGCGAACTACGGGGGTGGCGGGATGGGCGTGGACGAGGTGAACCAGTTGGCGCTGTTCGAGATTCGCAGCACGCCGCGTCGGACGGACCTTCCCCTGAATCGTCAGACCCGGCGGAGCGTGGTCCGGGAGTACCTGGATGCCAAGCAGTTCAACAGCCATTTGCGCGGTGACGGCGCCGAGTACAAGGCGATCGAACCTCGACACAGGTTGCTGTGTCGGTATGACACGCTGTACACGGCTTACCGAAAGTTGCTGGATGTGCTTGCCAAGACTGGCGATGCACGTGACGCCGGCTTGGTCGATGCGGCATTCGAACGACTGAAAAGTCGCCGAAGGGCTTTGGCCGAAGAGGCGGGTATGCAAGGCGCAGACTGGCCTGAACTCGCTCACGGCATCTTGGCGTTGGATGCGTGGATCGCATCGCCGGAGCGCGACGCGTCCATGAATCCGGTCTTCTCGTCGCTCCTGCGCCGCAGGATGGCGGACTTCGAGCGCCAGCTTTGGGACATCCAGGACCGCGCCTTGTCTCCCTTGGGCAAGCTGTGAGCGTGGGCATGCACCCCGGGGGGGCCTGCCTGCGAGTCCTCGGCGGCGCCACGGGCCGTTGCATGCCGGCCGTCGATGTAGACGGCCGCGCGGGTGTCCGCAGGACGTCGACCGTCTCTCCTGCCTCCTGACCTCCTACGCGTCGGCCAGGAGCGTTCGCAGCATCGCCATCCCGCTGGCGGCCACGGTGGTCGCCGCGCGCAGATTGGCGGGCGCGTGGCGGTTGCGCAGCACGACCTCGCCGCTGACCACGCGGCTCATCGCTCGCGTGGCTTCGGGATGAGTGGCTGCGGAATCGGCGCAGGAGTGCGGCGTCGCGGTGAGAAGCTTGGACAAGGTCGTGCGCTCCGGCTGGCGAACACCCAGGGCGGTGGACGGCGTGCGGCGGACGAGCGCCGGCAGTTCGTGTCCACCCGACTCCAGCGGCCGCATGGTCCCTCCAGCAGGAGTCGCGCCCGTGCCGGCGGGCACGGGGATATTGGCGAGCGGTTGGCCGACAGACTTGATTTGCATGGCACGTTTCCTCAGACCCTCATGAACGCAAGCGGCTGGTCGCCCGTTTCGCACAGGCCCGCCGCGGCCTTCGCCTGCTCTTCGAGCAACAAATAGCGCAGCGGGCTCTCATTGTTCTTCTCGTCATCGTCGAACTGATCACTCGTGGCCACGAGCAGTGCGATCGCGTCCGCGCGACAGGCCGATCGATCGAGATCCGTGCCTCGCATCAGCTCGTCGGTCACCTCTTCGATCAGCGCCCGGAAACGACGAGCCAATTCCGGGCTGACCTTGGGCGGCACGATCTCGGGGGAGTGCTTCAGTCCATGGTGGGCGCCCCCGTGGCCGCCTTGGTCGCCACTCATGTCGAAGACTGGCGCCGGAGCGAAAGTGATCATGTCGGGCATCCTACAGTCAACCCCGTGTAGATGGGAGCTCCGCGAGCGTACGACGCCGACCGACTTCGCGCGGCCGTTCGCGACTTCGCGCTGTCGGCCGGTTGTTTCAGGTCTGGACGTGGGCCGAGCACCGGATTGGCGCTTTGACTCATCGCGGCGTGCGCTGAAACGGTTCCTTTGCCGCGCGCTTGAGGCCATCCAGTGCCGACCCCGACGTCATTCAAGCAACGTGATTCCAAGCCTGACCAACGCGGCCAACGCTTGTGCTGCGGCGAGCCGCAGCGCTATCATCAGCTCGTCCGCCCCACGAATGAGCGACGGCGTCGCAGAGCCCGTGCTCGGCGCCGAGGAGGCAAACATGCGAGCCCTGCTCAACTTGACGCAAGCGGCAATCACAGCAGCGATGACAGCATCGACTTGGCAATTGGTGGGAAGGTACTCCGGGGGGACTTCCGACGACGAGGCTTGGCAGGCGAACAGCGACAGGCACGAACCCGTGGTCGCTCCTGCCCCAACCACCGACCCGATCAACAGCGGCGCCCTTCCCCAGGAGGAGATCGTCGTGATGGGTATCATGACACCGCAGAGCAAGGCGCTCGTCAGAAAC
>FSZS01000307.1_pt1 | contig 26468 bp, 30 predicted proteins | sample 1638881 | NCBI WGS metagenome assembly FSZS01 (sample SAMEA3914813, study PRJEB12502) | metagenome | biome: forest; material: soil | place: Canada | collected 2011-07-07 | depth 0.3 m
GACGAGCTGTCACATTGGGCTGGCATCCTCCCGGCCGCGCCAGTGAGCGTGCGCGACGAGGGTCCATGAAACGCAGTGAACTCTACGCCCGTGTTTGGGTCGAACCCATGATCCGGGTGGCAGCCGATTTGGGCCTGTCCGGCCCGGGCCTGGCCAAACTCTGCGCCCGCAGCGGCATCCCAACGCCTGCGCGCGGGCACTGGGCCAAGCTGCAGGCGGGCAAGCGCTCACCCCAGGAGCCGATGGCTCAGCCCGAGCTCGATCCGAACATTGCGCTGCCTACACCGGCGCGGCGCGAACGCAAGGAGCGGAAGAGGGCGTTCGACGAGGGCGTTCGCGCGGGCGTGAACTTCCGAGGCAAAACGGACGTCGCACCTAGCGACGGGCAGCCCGAGCAGGAGGCCACTGATACGTCACGCCGGGACGCGGTGGACATGAGCGCCATCGTCGCGACGATGGCGGACACGCTCGATCGACCGCACGCGCTGGTGCGTGCCACCGCCGTGGCGGTGGCACGTTTGCCCACGCTCATAAAACGGTGGGAGCGCGCCACGCCGATGCAGCGCGCTTCCTTGACCTTGCCGCATCGACCGCTCTTTCGAAACGGTCGTTATGAGCTCGATGTGCCCGGCGGCCTGGCCCTCATCGCCTCGCTGGAGGCGATGGACTGGATCCTGCGTTTCGTCGATGCGCTACTGAAGGGGTTGCGAGGGCAGGGCGTCCGCATCGAGCGGACGAAGCGCGACGACGAGCGGATCGCGGTGCTTCGCCTGACCAAGAATGTTGAGGAACTCGTGCTGTCCCCGGTGGTTGAGGGATACAAGCGCGAGTCCGTCGGCGCCGAAGAGTTGGCGCGCCTGCAGGAGGAAAGCGGGGGGGCCAGCAAATGGCGATATTGGCCGTCGGGGCGCATGAGTATCAGCGTCCAGGGCACGGAGCGCATCGTGAGCGCGAGCTGGTGCGGCACGCCCGAGCGTCTCGAGGCGCAGCTGGGCACGATCGTCGCGACATGCCTTGAGTTGATGGCGCAGCAGCCGACGCACCGGAAGGAACGCGAGATCGAGCAAGAGCGGCAGCGGCTGGAAGCCGAGCGTCAATACAAGCTGCGGCGGCAACGCGAGGCGCGAGAGGAGCAGCTCAAGCGGGCGTTTGAAGCGTCACAACAGTACGGGCAGGAGCGGCTGCTGCGCCGGTTCCTGGCGATGGTCGAAAGGGAGGCAGATCAGTTTGTCGGGCCTTACCCAGAGCGGGCCAAAGTGTGGCTGCAGGTCGTGCGGGCGCAACTCGAAGCGCAGAGTCCTTGGCGACACACCCTCGGTGAGTCCTTGCAGGGGCTGTCTTGGCAGCCGTGGCCGCCGCGCTGGTGGCCCAGCTCCGAGGCGCTCGAGGACGACTGATCAAGTTCGTCAACTCGGACGGCTCGAGTGGGTCAGCGCTGTGCGCCGCGCTCTCAGTCTCATGTCCGAAATGCAGCGGTTGCCGACTTTAGGGAATGGCGATCACAAGTCAGCTTTGTGATCGGAACCGGTCTCGATCGGTGCTCTTCGTACGCGATCTAAGAACCTGCGCGCCGCGAAGGAGCGCGGGCGTGGACGGCTCACTGCAGAGACCGTCGAACTTGCTCCGCAAGTGCGGCGTTTCTTCGCGTGATCTCAGCCAGTTGTTCCTCCGATACATGAAACGACACTGAAACCTCGTCCGGGGTGGTAAAGGTCATGACTCGAGTCGTCTGATCCCGTGCGAGCGAAATATCGAGCTTCTCCAGCGCACAGGGTAGACGGCAGTCTCGAACTTGCTCACGACGCTCGCGCACGTCCAGCAAGATCATGGGCAGCGTCAGCATGAGGCGTTCTAGAAAGTCCGGCGACACGGTGAGGGTCATCTGTGGCGCGGAAGCACAGTCGCTGAGAACGAACGTCGTTTTCTTTCCATCATCTGACGTGGCGCAATTGAGGAGGATGTCCGCGTTGAAACGGTCGGTCATAGAGAGGGGGGCTTGTTGGCGATAACACATTCTTCGTGATCGAAATCGTAAACGTCGCTGTCGATACGAAAACCCGTTTCTTGCTGTGCAAGGAGCCACGCTTCGTCTTGCTCAACTCACCGCTGTCGTGGCGTAGTGCGATCAGGCAAGCCATCGAAGAGGGCCTCAAAAACTCAACCGCAACAAACGGAGTTCGAAGATTGGCGGACTGCTTCAAGCTCCGGCATATGGCACGAGACGCATCCTGATCCACGACGCAGCGAAGCAAGGTATCGAACCATGATCATCCAGCAGGTGCTGGCCTTGCTCCAGGGCAGCGACGAAGATGAATGCACCGGCAAGGCATGTCCCGTAGAGGTGCTCCGCTGCAATCCACTGGATATTCCCGACGAGGTCGTCTACGCCGTGGCGGAGTACCCGCTGGGATACCTACTGGTGGCGGCATATGAGTCCGAGCCCTGCGCGGTCATTACCGGCATGGATGAGATCTCACTCACCAACGCCTTAAAGGAACTCTATCCGCGCGCTCGACTTCGAAGCGGCAGCGCCGAACTGGGCTCAACCATCGAACTCATTCGCGACCTCGTCTGCTTCTAGGGCGGAGATGTCGGCGTTGCCACAGTACCTCCGGCCGGGTGCCCGTGATGACGCAATGCCGCCTCGATCGACCGGCGAATAGCCACTCCCTTCCGGTTTGCTCGAACCAGTCCTTTCCGAAGTGCAACTTGGCAAAACTCGCTCGCCGCAGCGACCGTACAGAGCCGAATCCTATGCCGCAAGACGTTCCCAACCTCAACCACGACTCTGACCCTCAGGACCGCGCGCTCGCGGATCCAGGGCGCCTGGAAACCCTCTGCGACGGCGTCTTCGCGATCGTCATGACGCTTCTGGTCCTTGAGATTCACCGACCAGGAGAGGTGGTGGGCGGCCTCGGCCAGCAGCTCATTGAGGCATGGCCATCCTATCTGGCCTACACAGTGGCGTTCGTCTACGTGGGCGTGATCTGGTTCAATCACCACTACATGTTCGAGCGGCTGCGCAAAGTTGACCTCCGTTGCGGTTGGATCAACCTCGGCATCCTGGGCACGACCGCCTTGATCCCATTCCCGACCGGGGTGCTCGCAACGGCTTTTCGAGATGGCAACCTATCAGATCAACGCGCTGCAATTGTCTTGTACGCACTGGTTGCCGGCCTGATGTCGGCCTCCTGGCTGCCACTCTTCGTGCATCTTCACAGACACCCGGAGCTTGCCCGCATCGGCGTTCCGCGCGATCTGTTTGCCGCGCAACTCGTTCGTCCGATATTGGGTGTTCTGTCGTACGTCGTAGCGGCCGCGCTCGGATGGTTTTTTCACCCGATCATCGCGGTGCTGATTTTCGTCCTCATGGCAGCCTACTACGCGGGAACAAGCCGTGGCCTCCGCTGGCGGGAAAGCAACTGAAGCCTCCACGACAGAAACGTCGCCCGATCGCAGCCTGGGAATTTCCTCTAACGTAGGTCGGAATGCGAGCCTGTCCGGCCCAGTCGTCGTCTACGAATCGCGTTGAGCGACTGTAGTGGAAACATCCGGCACAGGTTGTCCATCCTGCAGATTCGACCGCAGGCTTCTAGGAGCTCTCTCAGTTACTCATTGAACTGAGATGGGCTGGCTCTGCGCTTCGGGCAGCGCTGCGGTCGAAGGAGTTCCGTCTGCTACGACGCGCACGGCTCGCGCAACTCATGGAGAAGCGAAAAACGCCGCAGGCGAATGCTGCGGCGTCGACGACGCGCTACCGGTTCGGCCATCGCAGGCCGGCCAGGCTCACCGCACTTCTGGCGTTGGCTCAGATATGCTTGATCAGACCAAGCTGCTCGAGTGCCTTCACGCCGTCATCGAGCCCGATCTCCTCGACGATCTTGCCGTTTTCGAGACGCAGCACGGTCGTTCCCGTGAACCGCATCGCGCGACCCGTATTGGCCGGCAGTGAGCCCACCAGGAAGTCGTCCCACGCGGCGCCGGTGTGGGTGCCACCACCTTCCCAACGGCCGACCACGTAATCGCCTTCAGCGATCAAATCCGCCGCGCCCCAGAAATTGAGGTCGGGGAACGCTGCGCGGAAGTCGGTCATGAACGCCTTGATGTCCTCGCGGCCACGACGCGGCTCGTGCAACGAGTAGTGCAGCAGCATGTCCGGCGCGGCCAGTTCGTCGACGATCGACAGGTCGCACTTCTCGCCCCAGAAGCTGGTGAACCAGCGGCCGACGATCGCCTTGTTGTCATCTTGCTTCGACATGAAAGTTCCTTGGTCTCGTTCAGAGGCGCGCAGGATTGCCCGCCCTTGGAACCGCACGATATCGACGGGTAGCGGCGTCGGCGCTCCGTTTCTTGCTGACCGAATTCATTCAACTTTTTCTCGAACCCGACGACGCGAAGGCATGTGCGTGGCCTGGAGCGCCACGCACATTCAGTCAACCTGAACGACCAGCTGCGCGACTGTCCCAGCCGGCGCCATCAGCAGGTCGGAACCTCTCTCGGACAAGCCTCGCAATGGGGGCACCTCTCGGCCACCAGATTGAGTCGACGGAGAGCAAATCGGACTCGCTCCACATACTCGCTGACGAGGGAAGGGCACCAACCATTTTGCGCATTCCGGCTCGCCGGCTGACAAGTCCCGTGCTGTGGAGTATGACGAGGGACCCTACGCCGGATTGCCGGAGCAGAGCCTCAAGGGGCTTTCCTTGCTCGAGCCCGCGGATGCGGACGTAGGTGCCGTGGCGGACGCAATCGCGCGCGTCGTCGATCTCCCATTCGGGGCGCGCCCGTTCCGCGTGCACATTGATCCATCGCAGGATGGCTGCGAGGTCGCAACGGCGTGGCCGATCGTGTTCGCACCGAGATGTATCGCCGCATCGGCCTAGAGGACCTCTTGAAGCCGCGCGTGATCAGTTAAGGAAACAGCCGGGGGCGAATGAGGATTCGGCGCTCGCCTTCGCTCCCGGGTGGCAGCCACGATGCCTGACCAGCCGCGCACCGCTAGGTTCGAGATCCTTTGGTCGACGCTGGTCCGGCTCTCGACGCATTCGACATCGGCAAGGAGGTGGCCCCGGCGCAAGAAACGGATCGTACGTACGGCGCAGCGGCAATAGGCTCAGAGAAACTCCGCATCCCGATCCCGCTATGTCTCCCCTTCCCAATGCTGCAGGTTCACGACGACACAATCAGGATCAGCCGCGCGAGCCTCATCAATCGATCGATGAGTTGCTGGCCCGCTTGAATCTTGACTCCGACGGCAGACCGCGCGGAGAGAGTCCCGGTGCGTCGCCGTCGCAGGCCCGCCCCCGTAAAGCTCCCAGCAGCATCACGCTCGTCGTGCGATCGCTCAGATGGTCGAACACCGAGCCTTTCGATACCACCACCAGGCTGAGCGCGGTTGTTCACGATCTCGTGGACAAAGATGCCAACGAGTCGCGGCTCTTGCTGACTCTCGCCGACGACAGGCCCATAGACGAGGCTCCATCGGCCGAAGCGTTCCACATGGCGCTCATGCACGCCATCAGCCTACACAGGCTGCACCGACTCTTCACACACGGAGAGAGTGGCGCGCATCACCGTGGGGTCGTTCCTGGCGGCTACAGCGAGCGCACAGGCGAGACTTTTCCGCACGAAATGGCCGCTTGGCGCGCTGAGTTTCGCGCGATGGCACCCGAGCAACAGATGCTGGCCGCCACAATTGTCTGGCTGTATCAATCTGGCCCCGATTCGACCTGGCTCCGTCGGGTGCCCTGCACGTGGCCAGCGACCGAGGCCATTCAGTACATGCGCGACGCCGGCTGCATCCGTGACTGGCTTCGCCTCGTCGCACTCTGCCCCGGCTGGTAGAAATCCGAATTCAACCGCAAGGAGCGGAGTTTCGTGCGCCGGGGAGGTTCCTAGACTTCAGTCATCGCAAACCAAACAGGGTATCCACGTGAACACGACCGAAACCACCAAGCTTCAGCTCCGCTTCCGTGCGCCGATGGCAGTCGGCGGACAACTGATCAGCTACGCCGTAGGAGCATGCTCCATCGGAGAACTGCTCGTGGCACGTGGCGCACGCGGCGTCTGCGCGATCTTTCTCGACGACACTCCCGAAGGCTTGCGCAACAAGCTGCACGAGGCATTTCCCGACAGTACGGCCCATCAGAGGCAGGATTCGCTGCAGGACGACCTCGACAAGGTGCGCGACTTCATCGACAGCGCGGACGGGGCCGTGACGCTCGAGATAGACGCCGAAGGGTCGGCATTCCAACAGCGCGTGTGGAAGCTGCTGCGCGAGATCCCGGTAGGAAGCACTCTCAGCTACTCACAGGTCGCAGAGCGGCTGGGCACACCCGGCGCTGCCCGAGCAGTGGCGAGTGCATGCGCGGCCAATAAGCACGCCGTAGTGATTCCGTGCCACCGCGTGGTTCGGGGCGACGGCTCCGTGTCGGGATACCGGTGGGGTGCGGACCGCAAGCGGCGCCTCCTGCTCAAGGAGTCGGGACGGTGATCCGCGGAGGGTCGGCTATCACCGACGGCGCACCATACGACTGGGAATCGATCGCCAGATCGCTCGACGCGCACGGCAACGCCGTCCTTCCTCAGCTGTTGTCGACAGCCGAATGCGCAGAGCTGATCGGCATGTACGAGCAGAGCGAGAGGTACCGAACCCGAATCGTGATGGCCAAGCGTGGCTTCGGGTCCGGCGAGTACAAATACTTCTCCTATCCGCTGCCTGCCGTGGTCGCAAGGCTGCGAGCAGAGCTGTATCGCAACCTGGCGCCAATCGCAAATCGATGGAATGAAGCCCTGGCCGTTGATGTCCGCTACCCCCGAGAGCTCTCCGAGTTCATCCAGCGTTGCCATGCAGCGGGGCAGCAGCGTCCGACCCCGTTGATCTTGAAGTACGGCGTGGGCGACTACAACTGCTTGCACCGGGATCTGTACGGCGAGCACGTCTTCCCACTACAGGTTGCCATCCTCCTGGCGCAGCCAGGCAAGGATTTCGAAGGGGGCGAGTTCGTCATGACGGAGACCGGTTCCAGAGGTCAGCGCGCAGAGGTGGTGGCGCTGAGCCAGGGGGATGCTGTCATCTTCACCGTCAACGCTCGACCGGCAGCCGGCGCACGCGGAGTGCGCAAGGTTTCAATGCGCCATGGCGTCAGCCGGGTCTTGCGCGGTCGCCGAAATACCGTCGGGATCATCTTCCACGATTCAAAATGACCTCCTACCTTGACGATCTCTTCCCCGCGGATCTCACACCACGCCGCGAGGCGATCGGCGAACAGGCATTCGTGCTTCGCGGGTTCGCGCTTCCGCATGCAAACGAGCTGATTGCCTGCGTGGCGGAGCTGGATCGGCTCGCGCCCTTTCGACAGATGGTCACTCCCGGCGGCTTCACCATGTCGGTTGCCATGACGAACTGCGGTCGCCTCGGCTGGACAACAGACCGTCGCGGATACCGATACAGCCAGACAGATCCAGTGTCGGGTGAACCCTGGCCCGCGTTGCCCGAACTCTTTGTGACGCTGGCCCGCCGGGCCGCGGCTCAGGCGGGTTTCGAGAAGTTCACGCCCGATGCATGCCTGGTCAACCGGTACCGCCCGGGAAGCCGCCTTTCGCTGCACCAGGACAAGAACGAGCAGGACTACGACGCGCCCATCGTGTCCGTGTCGCTCGGCATCCCGGCGACGTTCTTGTTCGGCGGTCATGAACGATCGGATAAGGCGAGTCGAATTCCCCTTCATCACGGCGACGTCACGGTCTGGGGTGGCCAGGACCGACTGCGTTATCACGGCGTGCTGCCGGTGAAATCACATCCGCACCCGATGGTCGGCGACGAGCGCATCAACTTCACGTTTCGCAAGGCTGGCTAAGCCTTCCGACGATCTGTTCGCATCGACTCGTCCGAATGGTCTCGACAGCAAGAAACGGATGGCTCCCGACCACGTGCACGCTCACACTGAGCATCCGACGCAAAAAACCGGAGACCTTGCATGGCCAGCGCCACACCCAAACGGAAGTCCGTGCCCACTGGCGATGCAGTTCCGCTCGGATCCTCGCCTCTCGAAGCTTCCGCTCGCACAAAAGTGATCCTGTGGCTTCAACAGGCCGTCACCGAAGGCCGCGCTGTTTGGAGGATCCGCGCGAGCGGTCTCTCCGAAGTTCATTTCAAGTCCGGTGAGGCATTCCTCCTCGAGGTGGATGGCATCAGTCGCATCCAGAAGAGTACATGGACGGGGCTCCACTCATGAGAATGAACATAGGCAAATTCGACTCGGAAGTCGGCATGCTGACGATCGTCACCAATGAGCGCGCAGAGGTCTGCGCCATCGAACTGGGTAGCCGGGCGGCCCAGCTTCCGCAGAGACTGCGGACTCTCTACGGCAGCAGCGAAATCGCCGGCGAGGGCATCCCCGACGCTGTGAGCGGTGCCCTCGTCAGCTACTTCGCTGGCGATCTCGCAGCCATCGATGCAATCGATGTCGCGAAGCCCGGATCAGAGCTCGAACGCCGTGTTTGGGAGGCGCTCAGAGCGATCCCGCACGGAACGACCACGACCTACGGCGAGCTCGCGCGCAAGCTCGGGTACGACGACCCGCGCGCGGCGGTGGACGTTGGCGCAGCCAACGCGGCCAATCCAATTGCCATCGTCGTGCCATGCCATCGCGTGATCGCAAAGAACGGCGACCTGAGAGGCTATGCCTGGGGTTTGTCTCGCAAGGCCTGGCTGCTCGCCCACGAAGGAGCGACGCCGATGGCAGCCAAGGCACGCCCAGTCGAAACTGGCCGGCTGCCTGGATTCTGACCCGATGATCCTCGCAGACCTCTCCTCCGAAGCGTTCTCCCGAGCGTCCACTGCCCTTTCGGGGGTCGACAAGGACTGGGCACGGCATGTCGAGTCGATTGGCCCCTGTCTGCTCGAGGCAAAGCCTGCGAGAGAGCCCTACGAAGCATTGGTTCGCGCGGTCGCCTATCAACAACTGCATGCCAAGGCCGGTGACGCGATCCTCGCTCGATTCCTGGCGCGGTTTCCTGATTCACGGTTTCCGGAAGCGGCCGCGGTGCTCGCCGCCGAGGAGACAGCCCTTCGCGGATGCGGATTTTCCGCGAGCAAGGTCTCGACCATCCGAGGCATCGCGCAGGCAACTCTAGATGGGATCGTACCCGCTCGCGCAGAGGCCGTCGGACTCTCGAATGAAGCGCTGATCGAGCGACTCGTCGGCATTCGCGGCATTGGTCGCTGGACGGTGGAGATGTTCCTGATCTACACGCTCAGTCGATCCGACGTACTACCGGTCGATGACTTCGGCGTTCGCGACGGCTACCGCCGCCTCAAGGGCCTGGACGCAATGCCTACACCTCGGCAGATGCGCGAGATCGGCGAGGCCTGGAAGCCGCATCGCACCGTCGCCGCCTGGTACTTGTGGCGATCGACGCGGTCGACCTGAGTTCGATCGCAAGAAACAGAATGCGCACACACGGCCGCGTCCCTACAGTCAAGCATCGACGAGCCATGACACAGAAAATGAAACCGAGCCAACCACCCCATCCTCCCAGCCGCTATGCCAGCGACGATGAACGCTGGGCGGCCGTCCTCGCGCGAGACGCGGCGGCCAATGGTGAATTCGTGTACGCCGTGAAGACCACCGGCATCTATTGCGGCCCGACCTCTTCCGCTCGGTTGCCGAAGCGCGAGAACGTCGAATTCTTCGCCACGGTCTCGGCGGCGGAAGCGGCAGGCTACCGGGCAAGCCGCCGAGCATCCGCCGACCAAACCGCCTCTGCGACACACCGTACAGACATGGTCGCAAGGGTATGCAAGCTGATCGACGAAGCTGAGGTTCAGCCAAGCCTGGAACAGATGGCGTCGGAGGCTGGTCTGAGCACCTTCCATTTCCACCGAGTATTCAAGGCCGAAACCGGACTTACGCCGAAGGCATACGCAAGCGCTTCGCGAGCCCGGCGCCTGCGAGGTGAACTGGGTGATTCGGCCACGATCACGGATGCCATCTATGGCGCCGGCTTCAACTCCAACAGTCGTTTCTACGAGGCATCCACAACTCTCCTCGGGATGTCCGCGAAGGAATATCGCGACGGGGGATCCAATGCAGAGATTCGGTTCGCAGTTGGGCAGTGTTCGCTGGGCGCAATCCTCGTCGCTCAAAGCCAGCGGGGCATCTGCGCGATCCTGCTGGGAGATGATCCGGATGCTTTGGTGAAGGACCTTCAAGACAAGTTCAAGAAGGCCAAGATCATCGGAGGAGACGAAGGCTTCGAGCAGCTCATCGCGCAGGTCGTCGGCTTCATCGAACAACCTGCCCTCGGATTGAACCTCCCGCTCGATGTACGCGGTACGGCGTTCCAGGAACGTGTCTGGATGGCACTTCGAGAGATTCCGCCTGGCGTTCGCGTGAGCTATGCACAAGTCGCAGAGCGCATCGGGTCGCCTCGGGCCGTGCGCGCTGTCGCCCAGGCGTGTGGAGCAAACTCGCTCGCCGTTGCTATCCCGTGCCATCGTGTAGTCAGACGCGACGGTGACATCTCAGGCTATCGATGGGGCGTCGAGCGCAAGCGCGAGCTGTTGACGCGCGAAGCCCAAGGCGGCGAGGTCAAGCAATGAATCATGAGGTGCTGAGCGGTCTGGACTGGGTGCAGATCGGCCTTGAACTAGACAAGGAGGGCTACGCGGTTCTACCCGGCCTGCTTTCGCTGTCCCAGGTGATCTCGCTCCTGGCAACGAACGACCGCGCAGAGATGAGTCCGGGCCAGGTGCCCAGCTGGCAGCTCGGTGAAGGATCCGCGCGGCGCCTCGCGCCGCTACCGCCGTCACCGCTTGACGATCTTGCGTGCGAGCTCTACGAGCGACTGGCCGGGATCTCGAACCGGTGGAAATCCATCATGAACGAGTCGCTGTCGTTCCCGCCGCGTCTCTCGGATCTACAAGCTCTGCTGACGCCGGATGGCCTGAAAGTACCTCAGGCCATCGTTTCTCGCCTATGTGCGGGAGAGCAGGAGCCCCTGCATCAGACTGCTGTGGGCGACCATGGCCTCCCGCTCGAGATCTCACTCCTTCTGGCCCAACCGGGTGAAGACTTCACGGGCGGTGAGTTCGTCATGACCGAACAGCGGCCGCGCATGCAGTCTCGCCCGATCGTCGTCCCGCTAAGCCGCGGCGACGGGGTGATCTTCGCAGCAGCACAACGCCCGTTCAAGGGTTCGAAGGGCTTCTACCGGGTCAACATGAAGCATGCGATCAGCCGCGTCCTCTCAGGGCAACGACTGGGTGTGACCATCGTTTTCCATGGCAACGACGCAGCAGATTGCGATGACTGAGACGCGCACCTGGAGCTTGATCGGCGCGGACGGGAAGCTATACGCGAGTGCAACGCCTGGAACTCTGGGTGGTCATCGTGGCGGAAAGCTGTACGGACGACTTGACTGCCGTGCAGCGCTTGCAGCGATCGCGCGCGGTGGCTACGTCAAGAACCGCGTCTTCTTTCTGGACGAGAAAACAGCCGTTGCCGCGGGGTACCGCTCTTGCGCGGTCTGCATGCCGCGCGAGTACGCGGCCTGGAAGACGTCGGGACACAGCAATCGAAAAGACGACCATGAAGCTGTTTGAGTTGACCACTTCATTGCCCGAGACCATGTTCGACCACGACACCACGCTCTCGGACACCCTCAGCCGTCGGATCGACGATGTGCCTTGGGATCAGATCGAGGCCAAATTGACGACACAGACGCATGCACTGCTGCCGCGGCTTCTATCGGAAGCCGAATGTGATCGAATGCGACGCCTTTACGAGACCGGGCAGTTCCGCAGTCGCGTGGTGATGGAAAGATATGCCTTCGGGCGTGGCGAGTACAAGTATTTCAGCTACCCGCTGCCGGACACCGTTCGCGAGCTGCGGGCGCACCTGTACATACACCTGGCGCCGATCGCGAACCGCTGGCATCACGCCATGAATATCGACGAGCGGTTTCCCGCCACCCATGAGGAATTCCTGGGCGTTTGCAATACCGCGGGGCAACGGCGACCGACGCCGCTGATGCTGAGGTACGCGACGGATGACTATTGCTGCCTGCACCAGGACTTGTATGGGGTCCATGTCTTCCCATTCCAGGTTGTATTCTTGCTGTCAGAGCCGGGTACGGACTTCACTGGTGGCGAGCTGCTGCTCACTGAGACTGCGGCCAAGAAGAAGGGCCTGGTGGACGTTGTGCCGCTCAGGCAAGGGCAGGCAGTCATCATTCCGGTTAACTCCAGACCAGTTCCGACCATGCGCGGCGCCTACCGCGCGAGCGTGCGACATGGCGTGAGCAAGCTGCGTTCGGGAGCTCGGAACACCCTTGGAATCATCTTCCACGACGCGTCGTAGATGCCGGCTGCAGGCACAGGAGCGGCCAGTAGATTCAAAGTGATCATTCAAGGAACGGTGACGTGGCATGTCTTCGCAATTGACGATCCGGCATCCGACGCCGCGGGGATCGACGATCGAAGACCCAACACGCTCGTCAACAAGCCCCACCAAACCCGCAACGAGTGAAGTCTGCTTTCCGTCACGGTCGCATTTACTTAGATCGCAAGGGCAGGAGGGAGGCTGCCAAGCGAGTGGCAGCTTAGAGGAACCGAGGAGACGGGGACCTCCGCATGCGTGATGTCCGCTCTGCATTGCTGCCCCTCGATGGGGGCAGCGCCGCCGCTAAACGGGGCCGTGCGGCCGTCGGGATTGATGGATGGGTCGGGACACGGCATCCGAAGATTCGTGTGGTGTAACCTATCGCCCCGGGAGACGTGAGAGCGCCCATAAATTGAGGCGTCCGGGCTAACGAGAGGAGGATCGAATGGCGGATGCCTTGACGAGGGCGCAATTGGAAATTCTTCGCCGACTGCGTGATGGCGTCGGCCTGACGGATGTTCCGTTCATCTCGAACTTGCTGAGTGAACTTGAGTTTTTGCGCACGTTCAGCCTCGTGAAGGTGAGCGGACAACTCGACGTCGTGCTTACCGATGCCGGTCGCGCCTATCTTGCCGACGCCGAAACACACGCCGCCAGGGTTCAGACGCCAGATGAACAAACGACTTGGTGGTGACAGCGACGGCGGTCGACGGCAACCGATGTCGGCGTATCTCTTTGAGCAGGCTGCGCCGCTCGGACGCGAAGCGTTCGGACTGGGCGGCGAACTTCAACCGCTTGACCGCCGCCATGTCGTGCGGGATCTTGTCGATCAGGCACTACTGCTTGAACTCGATCTCACGGCCTGCCCAATGGCGGCGTGGTCAGCCTCGACGTGTCGTGCGCATCGAGCGCACCAATTCGCTCAATTGTCTGAATCCAAGACCGCGAGTTGACCTGTCGAAGCGCAAACTCAAGGCGGACAGTTGCTGTGCCGTGTCGAGGAGGCAAAGCGCGTAGGCGCCGCTAGTTTCGCAGACGGCGGATCCATTTCTTGAGCAGGTCCTGCGAGCTCGCGTCATTGCGCACCCAGGTACCCCCGTAGATGAGGTCAAGCCCTCGAACCGTGGCGTGCGTGGTCTTGATCGTGCCCACGACGGCGGTGATCTGCTTTGGGTCGTTCAGACCCGGGACGGCGACGGCGCAGGTGAGCACCGAGTTCGGAGTGATTCCCACCTCGCCGGCGAGACCGATACCGCTCTCGCTGATGTCGCACACCCGCATTTCGACCACGGCACCGTTGGGCAGCTGGACCCTGGCCGCCCACTTCACCTTGACGCGCACCTCCTTGCGCTCGTCTTTCGACGGCGCTGCGAACACGGGCTTGTCTGCCTCGGGTTGCAAGGCGTTCCCAAAGATGTCATCGACGTCAGACGGTGTCTTGTTCACGGAGGTACTGCTGCGGTTGACCATCCATCGGCAGGCAAGTGGCGTGCGCCGCACGTCTGCCTGAGCACCCGCGTCACGCTCTCTGGCTGCCTGGATGAGCAGGTCTCACCCGCTCACCAAGCCATAGACGCGCTCGGGCATGATGCGCGCGAACTCCTTGGAATTGGCCAGCGGTGCCTCGACGCCGTAGTCGGGTTCAGCGGTGTCTCGACGGTGCGTCTCTCCGCTGGGCCTCCCGTTTCGATCACTCAATGTCGCCACCAAGGGATGTGTGCCGGCCGCCGGCCTTCGGATCGCCACGGCGATTTCACCGGAACGCAGCTTGACCAAGCTGCCCGGTGGATGGACGCCCAGAGTCTTGATGACCGCCATCGACAGCGGGTCGCGCGGGCTTTGTTGAAAGAGCTGTCGCACCGCGAGTTGCGGCGTGACGCCTGGGCGCTTCGCGCGAGGACTGATCTTGGCCATGTAGACGTCGATGCCGCGCAGCACGTGAGCGCTCGGATGAACCTCGCCTTTGCCCTTCGGATAGCCGCCGCCGCCGCTGCGCTCATGATGGTCGGCGACGGTGGTCAGCCAGTCTTCATCGACGATGCCGGCCGAGCGCAACAGCGCGACCGCCGCGTCCGGGTGGGCGCGGATCTGATCCAGTTGTTTTTTAGTCGGCGGATCATCCTGCTCGGCCATGGTTGCCTGCAACTCGAGAATTCCCAGGTTCATGGTGAGCGCCGCAAGTCCCAGAGCGTCAATGCGCCCCGTGTCCCAACCCAGCTGACGTGCGGTGAGCGTCGCCAGCACGGCGCAGTGGATCGAATGGCGGAACGGATAGAGAGCGAAGCGATGATCTTCCTGCCGGGTACAGAGGAAGAGGGCGATGTCCGGGTCGCGGTCGACCAGTGCGCGCATCGCGTCGTAGAACGGAGGCAGACCGGCGCCGGGCAATTCTCGACGCACCAAGCCGCGCGCGAGTTTGTCGAACTGCCACAGCAGGCGCTCCCAACGATCGAACAACGACAGCTGCACCACGACGGGCGGCGCGGCGGCAGCTGCACGTGCCTTGCGCTCCGCATCCACGCAGCTGCGTTCGGCCCACGCACCGCGCTCGATCAAGGCGTCGAACTGCGCCTCGTCCTGGATTACCTGTCCTTCGTTCAGGAGCAGTCGCACCTGCGCATCAAGAACCCGGAACGGGAGTGCGCCGCCGATGTGAAGAAGATCCCGCACGTCGGCAAGTGGTACGCGGTCTGAGCTGACTTTCATACGCTGATTCTCTCGGTTTCAGCTTGCCGTATCCCTCAATCGAAGAACGCATGACACGGATAGCTCGCAGTTGCATGATCTCATCGCCCGAACCGCTGTCGTCAATCGCCTGCACGGCCACTCCCGAGCTCGCGCCCAGGTCGAGGTGGCAGTTCATGCCGAATTGATTCCGTGCCAGCGCTGCGTCGGTGACCGGGAAAGAACCCGGGAAGACCACGTCGACGCGCCTTTTTTTACACTCGAGCTTTTGCCTATCTTGGTCGCACTCTCTAACTAGATCGACAGATCGGCCTCAAGCTTTATCATCCAGATGCCCTCCGGCTGACTTTGCGCAAGTAAGTCACTACTTGTCTGAAGACGGCAGGACTGCAGGTTCGACCCAGAACGATGCTGAGGCGCGCGCATGCTCTTCGCGAACTGGCTCAGTCACCTCCGCGAACTCATTGGCATCGATCACGGCGATGCCCAAGCACATGACCGGGTGTGGCCAGCAAAATGAGCGGTCGGCGTGGCAACACCGGTCGCATGTTGACGTCTTTTCGCAGGGATAGCGGCCCGCTGCATCGATCTGCGTCGGACCTCAGGAAGCCGACCTGAAGGCTTGCCCGTTCGGGGGCTGCTAGTTCGCATCCGCGTCGGCCAGTCGGTAGCCCACTTCCCGGATCGTCACGAGCATTGGCCAGGCAAAGGGTGCATCCAAAACTGCGCGCAAGGCATTGACGTGCGCGTCCAGCGTATCGCGATCTGCGGGCCGCTGGATCCCGATTTCGCACTCGAGCTGTGAACGCGAGACCAGGTTGGGCGCCGCGCGCAGCAGGGCAACAAGAATTCGGTAGGTCGTGGGCGTCAATTGAAGCGATCGCCCAGCTCGGCGCGCCTCGTGGGTAGCAAGGTCGACCCGAAGCGCGCCGAATCTCAGGCTGCCGTCATCCTGGCCGTCGCTCTCCCGAAGCTCGATTGACTTCGTCCTGCCATTTCGTTGAGTCAACGAAGCCGGCTGGGCCATATCGTCGCCAACGTTCTGGTGGACGTGAGCAACCTGGTTCCCACTTCGATTGCCAACGGTAGGGATCGAGAAACCGATTTGGGACAGCGTCACGATGTTACCCGTCCGACTTCGCACCACCAGATTCGAGCATCTCTTTCGTGGATGCAGCCAAGCACTCGATCCCACGCTCCGTGAGGCGCACGTTGCCGTCGAGGTCGACCTCAAGCAAGTTCACTCGCTTGAGCAAGCCAAGTTCTTCCAATGGATGAGGAACGAGCGGGAACTGCGCGAGCGAGGCGCCAGTGCGCGCACGCCGCAGCAGATCCACCTGTTCCTGCGTAAGCGCGGTCAAGGTACGGTTCCAACAAAGGGGATGGCACCTCGACAGCAATCCGCATGCCCGGTGGAACGGGAAGTTTCCAGGGCTGCCGCGCTCTTGGAAGACGTCGGTTTGACAGCCTCGGAGCCAATCGATCAACATGCGCTACCGAACGAGCGACCTCTCGTTCCCTTGCTCGTAATACCCGTGGATCCGGTAAACATCCTTCTTGTTGACGACAAGGTCGCGAATCTTCTCGCCCTGGAGGTAATCCTTGCCGACCTGGGTGAGAACTTGGTTCGGGCGGGCTCGGGGGAGGAGGCACTTGCCCTCCTCGAGCAGGATGACTTCGCCATGGTCCTACTTGACGTGCGGATGCCCACCATGTCTGGCTTCGACACCGCACGTCGCATTCGTGCTCATCCACGTGCCAGCCGAACGCCGATCGTCTTCGTAACGGCAGCGCTGGACACGGATTTCTCGAAGGACGAGGCTTACCAGCTCGGCGCGGTCGATTTCATGACCAAGCCGTTGGAGCCGGCGGTGCTGCGAGCGAAGGCATCGATTTTTGCTGACCTCTACCGCAAGACGCACGACCTGGCAGCCGCGGAGCGTGACAAGGCCGCCGCGACGATCAAGGCCAAGGAGGACCGCCTCCGATTGATCCTCGACAACACAACCGACTATGGTTTCGTCATCGCCAACGTCGAAGGGCAGGTCACCGAATGGGAAGGCGGTTGCCTGGCCGTAACGGGCTGGGCCCCTGATGAGGCCATCGGGCAACCGATCAGCTTCTTCTTCACGACGGCCGATTGCGCCGCCGGCGTTCCGGAATCAGAAATGAAGCGCGCCGCGTCCGAAGGGCGCGCTCTCGACAAGCGATGGCACCTGCGAAAAGATGGCGGACGGTTTTTCGCGGACGGCGTGATGGTCGGGTTGCGGGACGCCGATGGCCAACTGCAGGGCTACGCTAAGATTTTCCGCGACGCTAGCGCTGAACATCGTGTGGCGGTCGAACTCGAGGCAATCCGAGAGCGCGAGCGTCGCGCGGCAGACGACTTGAGCAAATCGGCCGCGGATCTGTCAGAGGCCAATCGTCGCAAGACAGAATTCCTGGCCGTGCTGGCGCACGAACTGCGCAATCCGCTGGCACCAATTCAAAATGGATTGGAGATCCTCAAGCTGGATGACGGGCCCACCCTGCCCAAGGCCAAGGCGCGCGACATGATGGAGCGCCAGCTTCATCACCTGGTCTCGCTGGTCGACGATCTTCTCGATGTCGCTCGCATCACTCAGGGCAAGATCGATCTGAAGATGCGGAGGCTGGAACTGGGGTCGATGGTGGCAGCGGCGGTCGAGACGAGCATGCCCTTGATGGACATGGGGCAACACAAACTGTCCATCCATCTTGCGGATGAACCGCTGCTGCTGGACGGGGACGCGACGCGGCTGGCGCAAATCTTCAGCAACTTGTTGAACAACGCGGCCAAGTACACCCCCCCGGGCGGGCGCATTGACGTGGACGTGCACCGCGATGGTGACCAAGCAGTAGTCGCCGTTGCAGACACTGGCATCGGGTTGTCAGCGTCATCGCTTCCCACGGTCTTCGATATGTTCAGCCAAGTTGTCGGTAGGCGAGGCAACCCGCATGGCGGCCTTGGCATCGGCCTTTCTCTCGTCCGCAGCCTCGTCGAACTCCACGGGGGCACGGTGTCCGTCAACAGCCCTGGCGAGGGCCATGGCTGCGTCTTCGAAGTCCGTTTGCCGCTTTCGGCCTCCGAGGAGATACAGGGCCCGCAGATCGAAACGGAAATCGACGGCGGGCGTCCCACGAGAGCCTACAGGATCCTGGTCGTAGACGACAACATCGACGCGGCAGACAGTTTGGCCATTCTCCTGCAAGCCCAGGGACACGATACGAGCGTCGCGTATGACGGCGTGGAGGCGCTGGAACTCGCGGAAGCGTATCGGCCGCACATCATCTTCCTGGACATCGGCATGCCGCGCATGAACGGCTATGACGTGGCAGCCGCCTTGCGTAAAACTTCGGGTTTCGGGCGCGCCATCTTGATCGCACTGACCGGTTGGGGATCGCAGGAAGATCGCGATCGCTCGCGAGAGGCTGGCTTCGATCAGCACCTCACCAAGCCTGCCAGCCCCGCCCTCCTCAAGCGCCTACTCGCCACCATAGACCTCGAAGGCTAGCGCGGTGAATCGCTCCCCTCGCGCCTCGCCTAGTACTTGGCAACGCGACTCCTCCCGGGGGTACCCTCCGGCACAGTGTCAATAAGTCGCCCAGTGACGGCTGCGAACCTCACCAGCATCTATCCGCGGCAGAAATTGTGGATGCTTCTTCGAGTCGAGCTTTGCAATCCACGTCCTTGTTGGACGGTCCTCAACGGTTGGATTTTCGCAAGACTGCGTCTCTGCGCGCGAACCCAACAGTACCTCTCCATGTCAGATGCCGCCAGCATCGGAATCCGGTGACTGACTTTCCAGGCATGACTTCCCAGTCGATCGGGGCGGATGTCTGGAACGAGAAATGGAGGATCCGTCGACAACCGGTCGAGTTCCGTGTCGCTTTTCATGTTCTTCCCCGTGGTTCATTTCAGAACATCATGGGCGCGCTCAGCAGCAAAAGTTTGCGATGCCTCAACTGACCTCCACCCGGAAGTGCCTCTTTACGCGTATCCCCGTAGACGAATGGAAAAGTTGCTGTATACGTAGATGGGTACCGTTAAGCAATCACGACGCCATCGGGTTGCAAAGCCAATTGGGGCGTCACACGAAGTGTGATGCTCGCTGTTTCTACGATTCCCGTATGCGCGTCGCTGAGTCACATCGAGCGAAGCCACTCGAGCGTAGTGCACATGCTGATTGGACCAGCGGATGAGATCCTGAAAGGTGAAGTGGCATGTATCGAGTTCTGTTGGTCGATGAAGACATCGCGGTAACGAGCGCTCTTGCGCGCCTACTCCACTACACGCCTCTGGTAGTGCTCGGCAGGGAATGGCGCTCCGAGGTGGAGACATTCGATTCGCCGGTCAAAGCGCTCGCGCGCATGGAAATTCGTGGATTCGATCTGGTCATTTCGGGTTTTCACATGGCAGAAATGGATGGCGTAGAGTTGCTGCGCCGATTTCACGAACTGCAGCCAAATGCCGCGCGCGTGCTCGTCTCGAGCTACAAGGATCTGAACGGCTTGATTGGTGCGATCAACGAAGCCAAAGTCGATCGATTCATCACCAAACCTTGGCAAGACTTCGACCTGATCAGTACGCTTGGAAACATTCTTGAGCGCCGCGGGCTTCATCTCGCGAATCAGGCGCTGACGCAGCACGTTGGTTGCGAGTACCGCGAACTCTCGCCTGTTGAACTGGAGACGCGCCGACTCGAACAACTCGAGCCCGGAATCACGCGGGTTCAGTGGGGGCCCGACGGCGTGGTGGTCATGGAGCCGTGAATTCTCGAGGGGCAAGGCTACGACGACGGCATACCAGTGCGCTACGTCAATCGGACATCCGCCACTTGCGCGGCAGGCCGCTTTCCCTGCCGCAACAAGTTTTCGAATGCCAGGGCGGGCACCGGAGGGCTGAAATAGAAGCCCTGCATCTGGTCGCAGCCGTGTTCTTGCAGGAAGGCCAGTTGCTTGGCATCTTCGACGCCCTCGGCGATCACCTGCATGCCCAGACTGTGGGCCAGCCAGATCACCAGTTGTGCGATGGGTGCGTCGTCGTGGCCGGCCGTGATCTCGTTGACGAACGAGCGATCGATCTTCAGCACGTCAATTGGAAAGCGCTTCAGGTAGGACAGGCTCGAGTGACCCGTACCGAAGTCGTCGACGGAGATCTTCACGCCGAGTGCCTTCAACGCGCGCAAGACCTCGATGGCGTGGTCGACGTCGGCCATGACCAGGCTTTCTGTCAGCTCGAGTTCCAGGTGCTGCGCCTCCAGTCCGACCTCAGCGAGTACCAGGGCAACAACCTGAACGAGGTCGCGTTGAGCAAACTGACGCGCGGACAGGTTCACGGCGACGCGCAGCGACTCGAAGCCGGCCCGCTGCCATGCCTTGTTCTGAAGGCACGCAGTGCGCAGGGCCCATTCGCCGATCGGGACGATCAGGCCGGTCTCCTCGGCCAGTCCGATGAAATGCCCTGGGGGCACCATGCCGAGCGTGGGATGATGCCAGCGCAGGAGCGCCTCGGATCCAACGACCTGCCCGGTGCGCAGGTCCACCTGGGGCTGGTAGTGCAACTCGAATTCATTGCGCTCGAGTGCAAAGCGCAACTCGCTTTCGAGGCGCAATCGCTCCAGCGCGCGCTCGTTCATTTCCGGTGCGTAGAACTGGAAGTTGTTCCCGCCCAGCACCTTGGCGCGCGACATGGCGACGTCGGCATGCGTGAACAGGTCGTCCGCGACCGTGCCATCGGCCGGAAAGACCGCGATCCCGACGCTGCAGGTGACACACAGGTCGTGGCCCGCGACGGCGAGGTGTCGCGCCGTCTCGGACATCACTCGCTCTACCACCTGCGCCGGCGTGAAAGCATCGCCGGTCTCTGGCAGGATCAGCGCAAACACGTCGCCGCCGAAGCGAGCCACGGTGTCGGGAATACGAATCGCCGACTTGAGCCGATCGCCGATCACCTGGAGCAACTTGTCGCCGGCCCGGTGCCCCAGCGTGTCATTGACGACCTTGAATCGATCCAGGTTGATGAAGACCACCCAAATCGATTCTTTGTCGCGGTCGGTCTGCTCGATCACCTGCAGGAGTCGGGCGCTCAGCACGTTGCGGTTGGCCAGGCCGGTGAGTGAATCCGAATTGGCCGCCGCCTGCACGAGTAGCCGCGACTGGCCGACCAGCCGTTGGACAAGCAATGTCAAAAGGATCGCCGATGCGAGACTGCTGACGAGCGTCAGCATCGAGCCGATGTGGTGCAACGGAAACCAGACCGGTTCTGTGGAGACGACGACGTGCCACGGCCTGCCGGCGATCTGGAAGTCGTGCCTGACGTCAGTAGGATGGTCGATCAGCAACCACTCGGGCAGCAGACTGGAGCTCGGGTGGACAGCCGGCGGCTCGCCGTGGCGATAGGCGAGCTTGGCCTCGTTCGATTCCCGGGCAGCGAACACACTGATGTCGATTCCTGGTGTCCGCAGCAGCCCATTGGCTTCGAGGATCTTGTCCGTCAGTTCATCCAGGCGGAATACCGCGGCGGTCGCCCCGACCAGGGCCTGGCGGCGGGCCTGCACGTCCGTCAGCAGAGCGCCGGGCCGATACACCGGCATCAGTACGAGCAGGCCCCGCAGCGAACCACCGCCTTTGACGAGGCTGAGCAGGTCGGTTGCTGCCGGCTCGCCCGTATCGACGGCACGTTGCATCGCTCCGGCCTGAAACTCGGATGAACCGGCGTCGAAGCCCAGAACTTCTCTGTTGTCCGCGAAGGGTTCGATATATTCCACCACGCGGTAACGCGCGCGCTCCGGCGATCGCACCAGTTTCCCTGCCTCGCGCGATTTCACGACGAACTCGGGGTAGAGCTTTCGCATGTCGGCCTCGAACGCAGGCCGCTCAGACCGCGTGACAACCCGCTGGAAATCGAAGGCCTGGATATACGGGTGACGCTCCAGCAAGGGGGCCGTGAAGATTCGGAACTGCTCACGGTCGACGGTCTTGAACGCCGTGAACAGACGATTGGTCGTCGCCAGCACATCCACGGCGTCCGCCAGTCCGCGAGCAATGGCGACCGCGCGAGCATTGGCGTTCTGCGCAAACGCAGCTTCCACCTTGTCGTGTTCGAGGCGGCGTACGCCGACGAACAGAATGGCGGTCAACACCAAGCCGAGCCCGAGGGCGATCCACGGTGCGGTCGACAAGGAGAACGGGGAACGACCGCGAAACATGGACTTCGTGCTTTGGTTGCGCCGGCGATCAGCGGGAATTGAGTCGACCCTGTTTTCGGACGACGCGATCGCAAACTTTAAGAAACAAACAAAATGAACTTCAGAAACCCCGGCACCGATGAGTTGTATGCGTGGCTATTGTGCCGAGGTACCAACCCAACAGGCTGGAACGATTCCACGAGACGGCGCAGGTGGGTGAAGCCAATCCAGTGACTACAGCAGAGTTCGGGCCTTATCCACTGCGACGGTGCACAAGCCTGGGGACAAGTCGCTGAGGTGGCGCCGAAGGCCGCACAGGGGCTCAGCCGAAGTCCTTTTGCTTCAAAGAGCGGCACGACCGGATGCTCGCGGTGGCTTCAATGCCGAGGCGCGCAGATGCTCGCACTCGCCCTGGCAGTCCTACGGGATATATGCCGCGCCCTGGTCACAGTGGCAGGCGTCACACGACCCAAGAAACTGTAAACGACGTGTACCCAATCGTTGCAATAGGTTTGTCCTCGCGGGTGCACGTCCTACATCTGTTGAGACCGGCAGTCCTACTTCCAGCGCGGAATCCTGGGCGCAGACTAGTTTTTCCTCGACCACCGGAGGGCAGCATGCGAATAACGTGCAGCTCGACACCTGAAGGAAACGTCTACCGCTTCTACCGAACCGAACTGGACGTGTACGTCACTCTCAAGCCAATCGTCCCGTTCCTGCTCGCTAGCCAAGCCGAGATGGTAGTGGGACGTGTCGACGACGACCCCTCGCTCCTCCTCAGCGTTGGCCCAGTCCATGGTGACGCAGAGGCGACGCTCATCGGCCTCATTGGCCCGTACCTCAGCGCCCGCTGCCCAGTCGTCGCCTGAGCCAGCGCCACCCCAGACCCACGCCCAAACGAGTCGGGAACACTCGATGCGGCGACGTGTGCGTCCTCGGCCTGCCCAACACATCGCTCCGCTCGGCAACTTCCTCGCGAACCCTTCCACTCGCGCGCCACCTCTTCTTCAGGCCGGCTCGCAGCAAGCGACCCGTGAGGGCTATCTGCTGCGAGTCGCGGGCGGAGGCCCAATTCGAACCGATTTAACACAAAGTTCGTGCGGAAAGTGGCCTGCGAAACTCGACACTAAGTTGAGAAAGTTGACATTCAATTCGCAGGCTTCACCGAACTGCGGATGCGTCCTCGGGAGGAGGCTTTTCAGACGGGAATGCTGCCGAACGTACCCGCGGCGCACATCGCGAGCGTCTTCCGCACGCCCGCCGCGGTTGCCGTGACTAACGGACCGCTCTTGACGAATGACTCGCGAATCGGCTTCGCAGACATGAGCACGAAGTGCGCGTAGTCGTTGGTGTGGATGATGCCCGCCGAGTCCCAGTGGTCCTGGATCGTTGACCGACGATGGAAGCCCTCGACTGGGAGCATACGACCATCGGATAAGTTCCTGCATCGAAGTCTGCATTGCAGCGCCTGCCGTCGTCCACGCTTGAAAAAGGTAGGTCAGCTGTCGATCGCAAAGCAGTCGTTGACAGGAGGCCATCCTCATTGACACGAAGTTCAATATCCGATGCGGATCGAGGCAAAAATGCGAACACGTCGCGATGCAGCATTTGCGTCTATCGGGGGGTAGAAACATCCGCGGCGAGCTCGCCAATGCGCGAGAGAAACAGCTTGAGCAGCGGCGAGGTGTTGTCTTTCCGATAGCCCACCATGAGGTCGATGGTCGGTGCCACGCTGCGCAGGGGTCGGCTGACCACCGACCAGGGAAGAAAATTCTCCACATAGCGGGGCATCAAGGCAACACCACGGGTCGATGCGACAAGAGAGATTGCCATCGCAAGATTGTCGACGGAGTGCACCTTCTGCATTGAAATGCCGTGTTTGGCCAAGTAGGACTCGACGACATCGTGCAGCGTGGTTGCCTTGTTTCCGATGTCAATCAGGTCTTCGCCCTTCAACTGGGCCACTTCGATGTCGGCTTGTTGGGCAAATGGATGGTCACTCGGCATCAGCACGACGATCTGTTCCGTGCAGACCGGGTGGTATTCCAAGTCCGGAAAGCGAGCCTCCGCTCTGAGAAATGCGAGGTCGAGCTTTCCCCAGGTCAACGACTCGGCCAGATCCGGTGAAGACTGGCTGGAGACGGTGACGTCAATGTTGGGCAGCTCCTGGCGCAGGATACGCATCGCACCCGGCAGCCACTCCACCTCCTGGCCGGTGAGGAATCCGAGCGCGAATGTCGGCTTCGACGGTGCGGCAGCTCGGCGCGCGGCAGCGACCCCGGCCTCCACCTGGGCCAACACAAGGCGCGCGTATTCCAGGAACGCGCGACCCGCCGCCGTCGGCTCCACGCCGCGTGGATTTCGCACCAGGAGCGGCGTGCCGACCTCGAATTCCAGGTCGCGAATCTGTCGGCTCAATGAGGGCTGTGCCGTGTGAAGGCGGCGCTCCGCCGCAGTGGTGAAGCTGCCCTCTTCGACGACGGCTACGAAGAAGCGGAGGTGTCGCAGTTCCATTCAATAGAGTATTGCCCAAAAGTACTGAGCGTCGATGATGCGCATGGTGGCATCGATGCCGAACTTGTCAGCCAGACGCATGCCGACGCGCCCTCAATCGAGGAATTCCGACCCAAACATTGGCAGTCCGCTCTTCGAATCGGCACGCGTGGACTCGTCTTGAAGAACGTCCCAGTGCTCCGCAAGGACGCCGTTCTCGATCCGAACGACGTCGGCCGCAATCCAGTTCCTCGGGCGACCATTGCCAGAGAACCGGCCGTGCACGATCACGTAGTCTCCGTCGGCGACGATCACGCCATGTTCGTACTTCAGGGATGTGGGGGCAGACTTGATCAAGTCGAACAAGCCGTCCCGCCCAGCGGCGATGTGGGCGCTGTGCTGGATGTAGTGCGGCGACCAGAATGTCGCAGCCTTGGCGTAGTCTCGCTTGTTGAACAGCGTATCGAACGCCTCCAGAACAAGTGCCTTGTTGGATTCGGTTGTCATGCTGAGCTCCTTTCAGAACTTGTCGGGCTGGAAAAAATCACGCTGGACATCGCCGGCGCCGCGCTGGTCCGAAGAGTGTGCGCGACTACCCCGGCAGAGATCCAGAAGCTCGCGCGCCGGCTCCGTTCGCGGAGAGCTTCGCCCGTCAGGTAGTGGTGGCACAGTTGCCCTTTTGACGGTCGATCAGAGTTTCGAGCCGCCATCGACGCGCACGGTGTCGCCAGTCATCCAACGAGCTTCGTCGGAAGCCAGGAACGCGATCACCGATGCAATGTCGTCGGGCTGCGCAATGCGTTTCAGGCTCTGAACTCCGAGCGTGAATTCTCGACCCGCGTCGGTTCTCGCGAAGTTTGACATGTCGGTCTCGACAACGCCGGGCGCCACGGCGTTGACGCGGATGCCCTGGGACCCGAGCGCCGAGGCGAAGTGCTTCACCAGCGTGTCGATCGCGCCCTTGGTCGCGGCATAGGCGTACAACGTGCCGACTGCCGCCTGCGCCGCGAGCGAGGACAACAACACGACGCTGCTGCCCGTACCCAAGACGGGCAACAGTTGCTGCACCAGAAAGAACGGGGCGCGGACGTTGACGGCAAAGAGCCGGTCGAAATCTTCGACGGTGGTGTCCTCGATCTTCGCGGCCTTCGAAACGCCTGCGTTGGCGACGAGGATATCGAGGCGAGGCCCAACAATCTTCTTCACTTGTTCCGCCAGCTTGTGCGGGCCGTCGGCTGCCTGCAGATCTGCGCCGACCGCCGTCGCCTTTCCGCCCGCCTTCGTGATCTCCGCGACAACGCCTTCGGCTTCGGCCGCAGCCGAGCCGTAGTGAACGATCACCTGTGCACCTTGCTTCGCCAGCGCGAGCGCGGTCGCGCGGCCGATGCCGCGCGATGCGCCGGTGACCAGGGCAGTCTTGCCGGTCAATTGAGCCATGGTTGATTTCCTCTGGATTGATTACGTGGAGCGGATCTCGCGCCAGAGAGATTCGGCGCGATGATTTCTTCGAGTCTGTAGAGGCTTGGCGCCGCTTGGAGGGCGCGGCGACTAGCGTCAGCCGCGGGCGCTGTCGAGGAACTTCGAGACGTCGGAGACAAACAGCCTGGGGTATTGGTACTGCGAGCCGTGGTTCGCGTCCGGGTACAGGATGAGCCCCGCGTCGGGCAGGTTCTGCTGCAGGATCCAGGAGTTGATC
>FSZS01000312.1_pt1 | contig 26053 bp, 23 predicted proteins | sample 1638881 | NCBI WGS metagenome assembly FSZS01 (sample SAMEA3914813, study PRJEB12502) | metagenome | biome: forest; material: soil | place: Canada | collected 2011-07-07 | depth 0.3 m
ATCCCCGTAGTAATCGTCGTCCGCGAATAGCGCGGTTCCGACATCTACTACGAATGGGACACTTGATTTGGCAAGCGGCCGTAATGAATTTTTTATGACGTCATGCCGACAGGCAATATCGTCACTCCGGTTGCGTTCGACTCGACCCGCACTGGGAAAGTAATCTGCAAAGCAGAAAGCCAACGATCCAGGCTTTGAAGATTTACCGTTCCAGTGAAGCTGAGCCGGCCGATCGCCGGATCAGCAATACGCAGTTCGCGCTTGGAATAACGGTTGATATTGGCAATGACGGAGTCCAGAGGCTCGTTAATGAACTCCAGGCGATCTTCGCGCCAGGCGGTGGCATTGCCGGGGTCGACCTTGGCGACGCGAAGGCCTACGGCCGCAGGGCTGTACGTCACTTGTTGCCCGGCAGTGACTTCGACAACGTTGGCATCTTCCTGGGCGACACGCACTGTGCCCTCTGCCACGGTGACGGTGACCCGTTCGCCGGTCTTGCGCACGTCGAACGCCGTCCCAACTGCGCGCACTGTCAGCTTACCCGCCTGCACGTAAAAGGCGCGTTTCTCTTCATGCTTGACCTTGAAGAATGCCTCGCCATCGTTCAGTTGGATGTGACGGGAATCAGCAGCAAAAATCGCGTGCATCGAAGAGGCGGCGCCTAGTGCCACTTCTGAACCATCCGGCAACGGGATATCGAGATTGGAAGCGATCGGCGTGCTGTAGGATTCGGTCGCAACAGCGTCCGTCTTCGTCACGGTCTGCGGGCTCCATACCCAAAGCCCTGCCAAGCCAATACCTACTAACGCCGCGGCGGCTGAGAGCCTCCAGGTAGTCCGAAAACGCCGCCGTACCGTGGATGCAGGACGCGACTCGGGCATTGAGAATTCATCCACCAAACTAGCAAGCGTCTTCGGATCGGTCGCGGCAATGCGGCCATTAAAATCTTGCGCCCGCTCGAATGCTTCAGCATTGCGGGGATCTCGGCTGCGCCACTCCACCCATTCGTTCAGGTTGTCAGGGGGTATTTCCCCCTCGCGCAGCCGCAACCACCACTGAGCGGCCTGCTCGTTGCGCAGGTGATCGTCTTTGGATAGCAACTTTGGCTTATCCTTGTCCATTAGAGATTCCGAAACTCCTCAAGCCGCGTACGGCAATGCTCGAAAGCGCGCAGTACGTGATACCGCACTGTCCGTTCCGGCATCTGCATTTCTGCGGCGACACTGCGGATGTCACGGCCGGCCAACATATGTAAGGTGAACGCCTGGGCCGATTTGGCAGGCAGTTCGCGCAAGGCGCGGCGCATCATCTCGATTTCCTCTTCCGCCAAAGCAGTGTGTTCGGGCGTAGGCGTATACAGCAAATCCTCAAACAATTCGTCTAACGGGTTGCGGCCATGCAACGCACGAACGCGCAGGCGGTCTATGGCCAGGTTGGCCGCCGTTTTGAACAGCAAGGCACGCAAAAATCCGGAAGCATCCGGACGGTCGAGCTGGAGCATACGCACATAGGCCTCCTGCGCTACCTCCTTTGCCTCTTGCTCGGAATTCAGCCGCATCGTCAAAAAGCCGACAAGGGCCTTGTTATGCTCCCGGAACAGTTGCTCAACCTGGCGCGCATGATTCGACGGCTGAGTCTCCTCGCCGCCTCCCGCCGTCACCGGGTCCTCTCGTTGCTCGGTCGCCTCGCCATCCACTCCAAGGTGCTCCCTCGGTCGCCAAGACATGGTACGCCTCATCCCCCTAAAACGAACCAATGGGTCGATTTGGCAAGGTGAGCGGCAGTCGGTGCCAAAAAAACTCACAGACTCGGTGAACAAATGCGCTCTACTCGCACTTGCTGCGCAGGTTATTGGGGTCGATCCCGCCGAAATGGACGTTCATCCCCCGGTCGTTCCCGACCGCCAGGATCAGTTGGGAACCGCAGGACTACGCGGAGCCGGGTCTCGCTCGGGATGTTGATGGGCCAGACGTGGCACTGGAACTCCTGCTCCTCCTGCGCCAACTGCCGCAGGTCGGCCTGCCTCACATCGATGGTCCTAGGCGTCTTCCGAACTCCCAAGACACCCTGCCACCACTCACTACCGCTGCCACGGACTGGCCAATGCGCTGCTCGATCACTGGCCGCCAGGGCACCAGGCTGAAGCCCAAGCCATCGTCGAGCATTGCAAATCGCCCGCTGGCGAGTTGAAGACTGCGCCGATAAACCCCACTGACCCGTTCGCCCTCGACCGCCGGATGGTGTAACAACCCCGTTTCGGCTGCGATCGCCTTGGCTGTCGTTTCGATATCACGATCGCGCAGGGTCGCGAGCAGATTGCGCGCCAGAACCAAGCCTTGGCCACGCTTTTCCGCCAGCTTCTGTTCCACCAGGAAGTCGGCGCGCTGTTTCAACGCCTCCAGAACCTCTCCGCCGAACCCCGCCTTCGCTACTGTGCCGGTCCCGCCGACCAGTTGCCGGTCCAGCCAGGTGGCGCCTAGTGCGCGGGTTTGCCGCTCGATCGGCAGGTGCGAAAGCAGCTCGACGGCGGGGCCGCCCGATCGCTGTACATCGTATTGCCGGCCGCGCTCGGGCAGATCAGCCGGTATGCGCCAGGCGCCTTGATCGATCCGCTCGACGATCCCGGCGCGGCGCAGCGCCTCCAGCCGGCGGATATGCGCCGCGACAATACTCTCCGAACCCACGCCCAGTGTGCCCCCAGCACGAATCGCCGCCAAATGCTGATCGGGACGGTACATGCCGCCTTGCGTCAGATTGGCTATCGTCGTGTCCGCCGCTCGTGCCGTCATCGCTCCCCGCAGCTCAACGATGGCGCCCATTGGAAATTGACTCAAGTCGGTGCGGGCACTGAGCGCCGCGTAGTGTGCCCGGCCATCGATCCCATCCACAATCAAGTAGCCCCGGTCCTGCAGTTCGTCCGCCAGGCCCTTACCACTGACCCGGCCGATCACCGGCAGGACACCCTCACGCGGCGTAAAAATTACCAATTCGCGCCGTGCGCCACCCATCGCCCGCTGCATGGTGCGCACGATGTCACCGCGCTCGCCCATCGCGCGTAAGACCGCCTCCGCGTCCTCGCGCAGCGACCAGACACCTGCCGATTTCCGGCTGGCAAGACCCATACGCTCCAGCCGCTGCAGCCGCCCCGTCAGTAAAGTCCGCTGCTGCCGCCCCTGATCATCCTCGGTTGTCCGATCCAGCCGGATGACCCCGGCACGCGCCTCCCGCTGCAGTGCCCGATCCAGCGCCGTCCACCGCTCCCGCTCCACCTCTCGAGTCTGGCTCTGGCGGATTTCCAGTTCGGTGCGCGGCCCCAGCCATTCGGTCGCCAGCTCGCTTGCGCGGTTTCGCATGCCGTGGGAGATGTAGTCGCGGGCAATCACCAGGTCGCGGCCGATGTCATCCTTGCCGCGCAATACGATGTGCGTATGCGGGTTGTCGGTATCCCAGTGATCCACCGCCATCCAGTCCAGACGGGTGCCGAGATCGGCTTCCATGCGGGCCAGCAAGTCACGGGTATAACCGCGTAGGTCGTCGAGTTGTTCGGCGTCTTCCGGCGCGACGATGAAACGGAATTGGTGCCGGTCACCCCCGCCGCGCTCCTCGAAAGCCTTCAAATCGGCCTGATCGGTGGCAGGCCCGTAGGCGTGTCTCTTTTCGCCGTTGCGGCTGACGCCATCGCGCGCGATATAGCGCAGATGCGTTTCGGTCGAGCGCCGTCCGGCTTGCCCGAGGCGCACCAGCCGGGTCTTGATGACCACCCGACGGGAACGGTCGCCCAGCGAGCGGCCGGCAAACCGGGCTGCTACTTGGCCGCGGCCGAGCCTGGCACCGGGACGGGCAGGCATGCGCTTCAACGGCCCGCCCCCTGACTTGCTCGCCTCCTTCAGCACGCGCGAGACGAAGCGCTGCTGCCGGGCCTTCGGCGGGCCAGGTCGGACGCGGAAATGTTCGTCGTCGCGCTGGCTCATGGCTGGTGCATCGTGGGCAAAGCCGCCTTGCCGTCCACGGCACCGGAACGCACCCCGTGCGTGCCGTGCCGCCCCCTGTGCAGACGCGCCTTTCGGCACTTCCGAGTGCCGCCCCCTTTTATCTTGCCCTCCCACCCTCCACAACCCCAATACCGCCAACTCCACAACCCACACGACAAGAATCTGCAAAGACAAAGCAGCACAGAATGGACGCGCGGTGCGCGCAATGTGCGGAGATTAAGTACAGGGCATAGCGGGTTCATGGCGAACTCCAGGTCCACAGGGGCTGCGCGATACCCAGAACTTCCGATGCGGCTACAGGACCAAAGTAGCGGCTGTCGAACGACGCCGGATTCGAGGTGCTGAGCAGAAACACCTCACCTTGCCGCAGACGCCGACATTGCTGCCAAAGCGGCAATGGGCGATAGCGTGTATCGGCAGGGAGCGCAGTGGCGACAGCATCGCCGTTAATGCTGAGCCGGCGACCACGCATGCACACCTGCTGCGAAGCCAGGGCGGCGATCGGCTTGAGGAGCGGGACGCGCAGCGGCAGGTAACCGCGTCGCGCGGCCAGCGCGGCGACGTCTGCCGGTGGCCGCGCCAGGACGATGCTGCCGACGCGCAGCTCGGCAGCGGGTTCGATGCGATACCAGCCGCTAGGCAGGGAGTCGGAAGCGTTGTAAACGATACGAACAGCCGGTGCGAAGATGTAGGGCAGAGCGAGCGCAGCGACTGCGCACGCGACGCACAACGCGAGGCCTAGTCGCGTCATGAAACGATGCGCTTGAGCGATCACGACACCTGCTCCGGAAACTCCCGCTCCAGCAGCTCGCGCAGCATCTCGGCTACGGTGATGCCGCGCGTGAAGGCCACGACCTTGATGCGGCCGCGCTGTGCCGGTGTCACGTCTATGGTCAGGCGCGCGGTGTAGAAATCGGACTTGCCGATTTCGGCACCGTCGCCCTGCCGCACCCAGGCTTCCGCGTGCGGATCGGCGGGCGGACGCCGACCGATGGCGATGCGCTTGCTGGTCATAGCCCAAACCTCAGCACCCCGTCCGCCAGCGCCGCGATCTCGCGCGCGGCCACGCTGTCCGCGTCGAGTTCGCGCGCGAGCTGCCCGGCCGCGACGCTGTCGGCGAAGATGATGCGCTGGCGCACTTCGGTGGTCAGCGACGGCAGCGGCTGATCGGCAAGCGCGTGGCGCGCTTCGCGTCCGATCACCGTCCGGCTGACCCGCCGATTGATGACGAAGGCCGCGCGCAGCATAGGCCGGAATACCTGCGCCTCCCGGATCAGCGCCACCATCTCGGCGCTGGCCCAGACATCGTAGGGACTGGGCTGGACCGGGATCAGCACTAGGTCAGCGGCGAGCAGCGCGGAGCGCGCGAGGGCGGCGATGCGTGGCGGCCCGTCGATGACGACGTGGTCGGCCTTACGTGCGAGTTCCGGCGCTTCCTGGTGCAGGGTTTCGCGCGCAAGGCCGACCGCGCCAAACAACCTCGGCAAGCCGTTTTGCGTGCGCCGCTGCGACCAATCGAGCGCCGAGCCCTGCGGATCGGCATCGAGCAGCAACACCGATCGACCGGCCAACGCCAGCTCGCCGGCGAGGTGCGTCGCGAGCGTCGTCTTGCCGACGCCGCCTTTCTGATTGAGCAGGGCGATGATCATGGCGGCGGCCCTCCGTTGGCCGGGTTTTTCCACAGAATCTGCCGCCCTCTATTACCGGTTATGTCTTTATTGTTAGGAACGTTAGGCAGCGGCCGGATCGTTGAGTGATAAGGGTTTGCGCCCACTTTGTGCGCCTGATGGCACGAAGCCGGTGCGCCTGATGGCACGAGAGTCGCTGCGCCCGATAGCACGATGCGAATCACAGCTTGTCCCCGGCTTGTCCACTCCTGGACAACTGCGCCCGCAGGTAGGGGTGCGGCCGAAACGCCAAGGTCTCGATGCCGGCGGCGGCCCGAGTGACCACGAGCTGGTAGCCGGGTAGCGCCTGGCGCGCCGCGATGCGGCGCACGTCAATAGCGAAATCGGAGAAGCGGGCCATGCTGCCGGACTTGCGATAAAGATGGCGGAAGTCGAACTGCCAGCCGTGCCACTGGCGACCGCCGTGCTTGCGTACCAACCTGTAAAGCCAGCGCTCGATGCCGCCGCTGAGACGGAAATAGGCCGGGTCGATGGTTAGCACCAGCGCTTCCTCGATAACGCCGGCGTAGAACCAATCCGGAAGTATCAGCTCGACACCCAGAGGCTGGCCGCGGCCATCGGCCCGCTCCTTCCACTCGTTGATCCAGGAAAAGCGGTGCAGCCGCCGGCCGGCGGCCTGGCGGATCGAAGTGGCGATGCTGGTGGACTGCAACCGATCCAGTGCAGCCTTGAGGCGCAGGTAGTCGCGCACAGAGGTGCCGCGGCCGATATAGGTCAGAATTTCATAGGGTGTTGCTTGCATCAAGCGCGAAGTACGGATGCCGGCGTCGCGCGCTTCGACGATCTGGCTGGCGGCCCAAATCAGCACGTCGGCGTCCCAAATGGTGGCCAGGCCGTGTTCAATCGTGCCCTCGACCCGGACCGTGACGCCGCCGGCGCAGAAGTCGATCGGCTGCGTGCGGCGCGACTTGCCGAGTGAAAAGAACGGGTACGCCATCAGATCCTGCGCGTCGCGCGGTGCCATGTCGCCGGGCAGAGCGCGGAACAGTTCGAGCTGGTCGCGCTCGCGCTTGCGGTTGTCCAGCACGGTATCGCCCCGAAGTTGGGTTCAGCGTCCGCCAGCGCTGAGCGCCGCGTACTCGGGGTCCGAGGTCATCTCGAACGCCCGCGCATCAGCCCAAGCCTCCAGATCGTGGACGGCATACATGACGCGGCGCCCGAATTTGCGGAAGCGTGGGCCGCCGCCGATGACGCGCAGCTTCTCCAGCGTGCGCGGCGAAAGGCGCAGAAATTCGGCGGCCTCGTCGTTGGTGAGATAACGCGCCTGGGTTGTGGGGCGCGCAGCGGAAGATTGCGGCTGGGTCGCGGTCATCTGAGCTGCCTCCGTCTCGGAAGATCGCCGGCAGGCCAAGTGCCGCCGGACGGAGACAGTCTCCGCACGCCGCAGCGTGCTGGTCAGGGAGATTCTGCGGTGCGGCGCTCGTCTCCCGATGCAGTGGCAGTGGGCTGCAACAACCGGCGGTAGTCGCCGGCGACGTAGGCTTGGCCGCGCCGCAACAGGTGACGCACCTGGGCGCGCAGCTCGCTGTCGGCGTGCCAGCGAGGACCGGTCTCGTGTTCTCCAAACAGTGCCTGGGCAATCTCACGCTGCGACGCCCCGGCCTGCGCTCCATCCAGAGCTTGCAGTCCTCGCATATGCGCCAGCGACATCCGGTTCGGGCGGGGGACTGCGGCCCCGCCTGTTTCGGCTTCGAGAGTCGCCAGTTGCGCCGCGATGGCCCGCCAGCGTTGGCTTGCCTGCGCGCCGGGGCGCACCGCATAGGCGTAAGGCATGCCGTGCTCAAGTTTCGGATCGATGGCCATACGCACGACCTGGTGGCCGACGAAGCTGGTCAGCACCAAGCGCCTGCTATCGTGAATCAGTATCTTGCGGCCGGGAATGTGCCACAGCTTGAATCGCTGCGAGTCCTCCGGCGAATCGCGGTCCACGCGCAGCGGGACGAGGCCATCTGGATCGAGTAGCCAGTCGGGTTGCAGTCGTAGTGCGTCGTGTTCGGGATCTTCATACAACCGCAATCCCCAGCGCTGCGACGGCGACCCCGCCGGGCGGCGGCGATAGCCGTGCCAGTCCCGGCGATAGTCCGGGTTGCGGCGCAGGTATTCCCAAGCCAGCGACGGCCCGTCGAGATGCAGCGTGTACAGATACGCGGCGGCTGGAAGCCAGTCCGTGGTGCGCCGTACAGTCATGGCGCGACCTCCTGTCCGCCACGGGAAATAGTTTGCTGCGGGCGCATCGACCGGCCGCAGATACGGCTCAGTCAATTTCAGGCAATACGGATCGGCGATCAATCGGAACTACGCGACTCCGCCAAAACGTAAGGAAGCTTTCTGCGACCCGCACCTTCGTGTTGCGATACCGTACGCTTTGGTATCAGATTGAGTCAACCCCTAGCGGCGGCTTCCCGAGCACCACCTGCGGACGTATAGGAGTAATTTCACATTCTCGAAATTGAAAAATGCCGCGCCCACCGTGCCGGACGAGCGCGGCGCTCGATCAGTCGTTGATCGATCCTTCAGCCTGCGCCAGCCGGGCGTACTCGGACAGCGTGCGCCTCGGCGTGAAATGCAGATCGCGCACGACCTGCAGCTTCAGGGGACCGCGGATGTCCACCAGCTCGGACAGGCGCACAGTGCCTAACTCGGGACTGCCGAGTCCCGGATCGCACAGGCCGAAGGCGGTGTCGCCGTCCTGCGGATCGAGTTCGGTCAGGAGCCAGGTGGCGTGCGCGTCCGGCGTAAACAGCTTGACCACCGGCAGCGGGTCGATGACCTGTCCACTGGCATTGGCGACGCCGTTGGCGAGTAGCTGTTTGCGCTGTTCTTCGGTGATGAGAGTCATGGTCGCTTCCTTTGCAGGTTCGCTCCACAGCGGAGCGAGGCGACCAGGGCGCGCGCATTGAGCGCAGCCGTCATACCCCGGACCCGGTTGGGTTGGGGTGCGGGACGGGGTTGACGGCCAGCGGCGTGCGCCAGACTCGCTGTGCTGTCCGCTGTGGAGTGTAACCGCGAAGCGGCCAAGCACACCCTGATCGGCGCATCTACGCAACTACGCCGATCCGCAAAACTGTAATTCAGGATGTACGTCATTGTGCCGATCAACGAACCCTCAAAACCGAATAAGTCGGTATACGCAAAACTGTAAAGCCGCCTTTCCGCGTTGCGACACAAGCGTAATGCCTTGAAAGCGGGTCTGTACATCTGCACGGAGGCGGATTTCAGGTCGATATTGTGCCATTCGCACAAACAAGTCCTGACATATACAAATGAGTTAAATTTAACGTGGTTTTAATTGTGACCGTGCCCGACGCTTCTGTCCATGCAGAAGCGCGTCATTCAGCGGGGCCGACCGAAGGGGACCACTACCTTCGAGGTCGAGCCCGCACGGGCTTTCGGGGCCGCGGTGCGGGCGGCCAGAACCGAACAGGGCATTGCGCAGGAAACCCTGGCTCATCTGTCCGGCATCGAGCGCTCGCACATGGGCAAGATCGAACGCGGCGAGCACCTGCCTAATCTGGCGATGGTGCTCAGGATCGCGCGCACCCTGGGCATCGCCTCGGCCGCGCTGATGGAGGCGACAGAGGCGCGCCTGCCCAAGCGCTGGCCCAAACCGCTTGCCAGCAGGTAAAAAGAAAGCGCCCCGCCGCAGCGGGGCGCCAGGGTCAGCCGATCAGACGCTCTTGTCGCGCGACCAGATCAGGTCGTGGTTTCCGTCCTCGCCTTCGACCAGGCGGGCGTAGAGGGTCGCCGGGAACGAGGGATCGTCCAGGGTCACCGACAGGTAGGGCCGCTTCGCCTGCGAGATCTTCTTCCAGGCCGCGCCCAGTTCGAAATTGCCCGCGTAGACGCGGTAGTCGGGGGCGTTGTCGCTGGTCTTTTCGGCCGGGGCGATGCGGACCTTGACGTTCTGCGTCAGGGTGCGGACCGTGCCGATGAAGCTGCCGTTCTGTTCGGTGAAAGTGCCGATGGTGGTCATGATGAATCTCCTTTCGGGTTGCAAGGTCGCCCGTTGCGGCCTTGTCGGTGATCCGCCCAGGCGACGGACGGGCGGGTTGCATCACCTGTGACCGCAGCGCAGCGGAGGACCTGGAGGCGCAAAGAATTTGGCCGGCGAGGAAGGCGCGCAGCGCCGGGGAAAATCTTTGCGCCGCAGGGTTGCGGCCCATAGCCCGAGGCTTCAGCCGATTCGTCGCCAGGATTCACGACAAGCCAAGGCCGCACAGGGCGATCCTTGCCGAAAGGAGCCATGACCGCGGCACCCAGCCCAGAACGCCGAACAGGCCCGGCCCCTGATGCTGGCAAGGTCAGCACCGGCTGAAGCGCTGCGACGCCCGTAGCTTCTACGCAGGCAGGATCGATGGCGGCATGGAAGACTCTCAGCATCGGCAAACGGCCTGTTGGTGAGCCGCCCTCGTTCCGGGCGACCCGATTCAACCAGCGTCAGGGACGGCTACACAACCGACAACCCAGCGCAGCAAGCTGCATCGCACCCCGGCGTCCCGCCCTGCGGCGGGGCGCGATATTCTGCGGCGAAAACGGCGAAGCGGGGGACCTCACCGCTTGATTTCGATGATCCACCAGCTCGATTGCCCCAGCGGCGCGCCGGTCAGCGGATGCACGTCCAGCAGTTCGGCGGTGGAGACCCAGCCGCTTGGCGGCACATAGCCCCTCACGTCGCCGAGGCCGTGCCAGCGACGCGCCCGCACAGTGCCGGCCGGGTACACCGGCTCTATACGTTTTGTCTTGTTGCGACCCATGGCGCGGTCCTCGCTTATTCGTGATCCAGGAAGGGCTGCACGAACGGCCAGGCCCAATGTTGTTCGGCGCGGTCCTGCTCGCGCATCTCGTCGATCTCCTCGAAAATCCCGGCCTTGACGTCATCAGGAAGGCGGCGCCACTCGGCCAGGCTCGTCGGGGTGGTGGTGGAAATGAAGGTGTCGTTCATGAGGAAGCTCCTGATTCGCCAGCACCCGGAGCGAGTGCTGTTTGCCGCCCCCTCACGGCACCGAGTCGCAGGACGGTCCAGGGCGGCGGGCACCGGCTCGTCGGCTCGCGGCTTCAGGCGAGGCGTCGAACGGAGCACCAGCCGGCGCAGCGCACCCTTGACCGGCCGAGCACGGTGCTACCCTCTGAAGGCATACAGCGGGAGTCCCACGCTTACTCGCCCTACGGCAGGCGTGGCGAAGACCGCCTGCGATCCCATCGGCGCCAGCCGCGTAGTGAAAGCCGAAACGGCAACGCCACCAGCCGAAGCGAACCGACACCGGATTGCGCCGATGCCGGCTCGCTTGCGACACGCTCTCTATTCAGGAGCTTCCGCCGGCAGCGCATCCAGCACGCACTGCGCGGCATAGCGCGCCGCGTTGTTGAGCTTGCGCACCCAGGCGCCACGCGACGGCGACCAAACGAAGCCATGCGCGCGCAGGTTCTTGCGCACGTCCGGGTGCGGCTTGCCGGGAAAAACCAGGCATATCCGGTTCTCGCCGGCGTCCTCAACTACCCGGACGCCCTTTTCCTCGCGCTCGGCGTCTTCGGTCGGCCGCTTCGACAGGGCTTCGATACGCTGTTTGATGCGGCGGATGTTGGCGTTGTTGTTCTGCAGGGCGTAGTCGGGAAATCCCGTCCGGCGACAAGAGTCCGGTTTCTTCAGCTCCGCAATCTGCGCATCGCTGAAGCCCTGCGCCCGCAATGCCTCATCGTCGCCACGCCGCAGCGCCCGGTTGGCCGCCTTCATCCGCTCCTGCAGCTGCTCCAGCTCGCCGACCTGCTCCTGCAGCTTGCTGACGGCATCCGGGTCGTCCGAGGAAACGCCGCTGCGCCCGACGCCATCGGCACGCGCTGCCGCTCGCTGCGCCAGGCTATCCAGCTCGTGCGCCTTCTCGTACGCCCGGCTGATCCGGTTTCGGAAATTGCGATCCCGCTTCTCACTGTGATGCCCGATCAGGATTGGTTGCCCAAACGGGATCATTGCCGCCTGCTGGCTCGCGTGCTGCGTCAGCCGCTGTGCTGCGGCGCGCAGCTTCGCCGCACGGGCCAATAGCCGCTCGCGGCGGGCTTCTTGCTTCATTTCGTAGCTATTCATGAGAATCTCCTGCGTGGTGCAGCACTCGGGGCGAGCGCTGTTTGCCGGACCTCATGGGCACCGAGTCGCAGGGCGGTCCAGGGCGGCGGGCACCGGCTCGTCGGCTCGCGGCTTCAGGCGAGGCGTCGAACGGAGCGCCAGCCGGCGCAGCGCACCCTGGACCGGCCGAGCACGGTGCCAACCTCTGAAGGCATACAGCGGGAGTACACATTCGGGTTCGCGACACGCGAATCCGCACGAGCGCCGCCGCAAAGGCGGCGCGAGCCCTCAACGCGGGTCGGTGAAGGTAAGCGCGCGGCGGCGGCGGCGCCGCGGGCGGCTGGCCTCGCGCTCCTGCGCCAGTTGCCGGATCAGGTCACCCGCGAGTACGCCGGCAGCGGCAGGCAGATCGACATGCTGCTTGAGACGCACTCTGGCCATTAGGTCGATACAGGCAGGACAGCATGTTCGGCCTACTAGCAGTTGGCGTGACAGTGGTTCCAGATTAGGAAGGCTCGTTTTGGGCCGACACAACGCCTCGCCTCGGCGGCGCACGATATCGCCCAGGCGCAGTGTTTCGAGCACGGTCAGGTGCACGATGGCATCCGCGCCGTCACCACGGGCTGAAAAGCGGAGTTTCATGGCGCCAGCCAAGCGTCGGTCTTGTCCCATCCTACCTTGCGGATGGATGCGCCTGGAACGCACTGCATCCAACTTGGGCGTTGACGGTGACAGCCGTTCTGGAGACATAGAAGATACAACAATGCATTCGCGTAGCTAGGGCATCCGCCCTTTATTTGTGCAAAGTACACCGGCTGCCTCAGATCATGATTTCGTGCAAAATGCAGCCTCCCGTACCTCCACAGATAGCGTCCTATGCCAAACGTTGGCGCAATACTGAAAGACGAAATCACCAGGTTGTCGAAAAGGGTCGTGCGCGAGCACATCGACCCGATTCATTCGGTGACAAGCGCGCACCGCAAGCAGTTGGCGGTCTTGAAGAAGCAAGTGCAGCAGCTTCAGCGCGAAATCGCGTTGTTGCGGAAGAATTCGACGCAAGCCCGCACAAAGCCAGAGGCGGTCAATGGCACTCAATTTCGATTTTCCGCGAAGGGTCTGAAATCTCTTCGCAGCCGTTTGAGCTTGAGTGCTGAGGACTTCGGCCGGCTGGTCAACGTAGGGCAGCAGACGATCTACAACTGGGAAAACGAAAAGACGATACCGCGCTCCACTCAGGTCCCTGCAATCGCCGAGCTACGTGGCATCGGCAAACGAGAAGCGCGGCAGCGCCTGGATGCGCTGAACGCCGCATAATTTAGTAGTCAACAAAAAGTCCCCCGGCCTTGCGCCGGGGGACTGAGCTACAACTACATCAGGCAGCTTTTCTCAGCATTTCCGGCAACCAGCCGCTGCCGGCGGCCAATTCCTCTGCTCGCGCCGCCAGTTCCGGCTTTTTGTAGGCCGTGAGCTGGTCGGCGTACTTCGGCGCAAAGCTGTTGATGGCCTCGAAGATGCGCGCCTTGGACACATGGCTGAAATAGCCTGCAGCCGTAGGCTTCCACCACTGCGCCATGTCCAGGTCGAGCGCGTGCGCCAATTCGCTGGCCTGTGTATCTGCTTCGTGCGGGGTGATCGCATCGATGCAGTCGGCAGCGCACACCGCCAGCAAGGACAGCAGATCGTCTTGCGACAGTTCGCGCAGGGTGGCGAACAGGTCGCCTTTCTCGGCGGGTAGCCTCTCCATCCATGCCTGCTTGGCGTCCGGCAGCACGGCAGCCACCGGCGCGTCGGGCAGATCGGGCGCAAAGCGCTTGAGACGGTCCTGCGCCGTGCAATCCAATTGCAAGGGTGTCTCCGCATGCCGCTGGTCGTAGAACAGGCGCAGCGCCAGCCGATGCACCACGGCCACCAGCGCGACGGCGGGTTGCCGGGACAGTTCCGCCTGCAAGGCCGCCGTGCGGTGAGCACTCAACTGTCGTGCCAGCTTCTCGGACACCGAGGCCGCAGCTTTGTCTTTCTCCTGCCCGCCAGCCTTGACTGCCGCCGGGCTGCCGCCGCCGCCCTCCTCGTCTTGCGCCTGCTTGGCGTCAACTTTGCGCACCAGCCCACGATGCACCAGGGCTTTGCCTTGGCCGTCCACCGTCACTACCACGCCCGCAATAGACTTGGCTTTCTGCGCATAGACCGCCAGCGACTGCTTGACCGCCTGCAATTCGGCACCGAGCGTACGGCCTTCCTCGTCGAGCACGCCGGCCTCGATATCGTCGATCTCGCTGTCCTCGCTATGGAGTGCCGTGCCAATCTGGGCGATGCGCTTTTCCAGCTTGGCGATCTGCCGTCCCTCTCGCACAGTCGGCTTGCGCCGCTTCGCCTGCACCCGTTGGAAGACGTACAACTCGGATGGCGTCGTGCGCGGCACCACCTCGACCCATGCCCAGCCTTCCAGTTGTACATCGGTGGCAATGGCAGCAAGCTTGTCGGCGGCCAGCTTGTCCAGCAGGGCGCGGTCGTGCAGATAGATGCCGTGCCCCTCGTCCGCGAACAGGTCGCGGGCCAAGCTGCCGCCCGCTGCCTCGTACCCCTCCAAGCCGACGAAGCGCGCCACTGCATCGCGGGTAGCATCCACATCTTCAGCGGTCAGATGCTCGCGCAACGCATCGGCACGCCGCTGCCACTCGGGCACATCGTAGAACGCCGCCTCCTGTGCCTTGTGGTCGTCGCTAACCGCCAGCGCCATCAATTGCTCTAGCGTCACCTGATCTTTGCGGTAATCCGCCATCAGGCGCGGCGAGACGTTGGCGAGCCGCAGGCGGCGTTGCACCGTCAGCGGCGTCACGCCGAAGTCGGCCGCAATATCCTCGATGGGCTGGCCTTGCTCGGCCAATTTCCGGAACGCCTCGAACTCGTCGGCCGGGTGCATGTCGTCGCGTTGGGTGTTCTCGGTGAGGCTGGCGGTCAATGCCAACTCATCCGGCACCAACAGGCAACGCACGGTATGGTTTTTCGGTAGGCGCTTTTGCTTCGCCAGCAGTTGCAGGGCTTTTAGCCTGCGCTTGCCGGCCTCCACATCGTAGTGCTTGCCGTCGCCGCTGTCGGTGACGACGAGGTTGTGCAGCAGTTTGACCCGTTCGATGCTGCGGGCCAGTTGACGGATCGGGGTGCCCCCGCTCTTGCGGCGGACGTTGCTCCGGGAAGGGCGCAGCGCCGTCAGCGGGATCAGCAGTTCCTGCCCGGTGGTTGCTTTCATATCCATGTGTATTTGCTCCAAATGAAAAACAAAGAAATGGGTAAAGCGGACTGCTAAGGGGATTTCGGGTGGTGCGGTTCTCCTGTGTGGCGCGACTCGCGTCGCGATCGCGCCACCGGCAAACCGGTTGCCCGCAGGGGCGGCCACAGTCACAGCCCCGCCCGGCGAGGGGCGCGCAGCGCCTCGTCGGCCGCGCGCTTCGCTCGTCGGGAACCCGTCGAGCGGAGAAACGCGCGGGCGTCGAGCGGGGCTTTACTGGGGGCGGACCGGAGGGCTGCCCGCGCGGATGCGCGGGCAGCGAACGTGGGTCGCCGAAGGCGACTCCACTACGGCCGCCGCAGGGATCGGCGGCCGGGGCGGTGAGCGGAGCGGACGAGGACGCGGCGCGCAGCTTGCGAGCACCGAACCGCAGTCCGGCCGCTCTCCGCCAGCCGGCGCGTTCAGGTTGAGACGGTGTTGTTTACCGTCTGAACCTGCACCGGCCAACGTAGGTTCCCCGGGGGTTTGGAGAACATCCCAGCGAAGAAGAACATCCCCGGCAGCCGGACGCGGTCGGGTTATCGCTCAAAGCAGTCGTTCGAATCGACTGTCCAGTGACAGCCCTACGGCGCCCGATGCCGCAGCAATGACGCTTTGAATACCACCGGATTCCTGCTCTGCACCATCTACAGCCAGCAGAAGGAGTGGCACCGACGTACGCGGCGACCGAAGTTGAAATGGATTCTGCGCATGAATGCGCCAGATTTTAGCGAGGCACCGCGCGACGTGATGGTTGAATAGCTCCTGGCGGGCGATGCTTGCATCGCTGAGCAATGCAGCAAGCATGAACTTTTGTAGGTGAAACGTCTGCGCCGCGCCCGGCTCTTCCAGCAACCACTTCGCAGCTGCAGCCATGCGCTCGTGATGATCGGTGGACTTCTTGACGATATCCTGCACGTCTGCGCCTGACTGTTCCGCTGCTTGAAGAAACGAACGGATCACGGTTGTCAGCACAGCAGTGCCCCCAAGATGCTGATCGATCGTATCGCGCCAGATTCTCAGGTGAGAGACCAGATTGGGGCCGCAGCAGATCAGGCCCGCGATCAGGAACCCATACCACTGCTCCGGCGTGTCGGAGTTCTTTTGCGGGGGACCATCATCTGCTTCAAGCGGGGCAATCGGAAGGGTCCGCCCCAATATTTCGGCCATCGCCTGGTCGTATGCCAAGACGGCTTCGACAAAGTCGATTCCGGCTCCGCTGCCGAGGGCCAGCGACAGCCGCGCCTCCGCGGCCATCGTCCGGACGAGAATGAATTTTGACGCGCCGAGTGAGATGAGTTCCTGCGCTGCCGCAGCAGAGCGTGCGCCCAGTAGCGCCGCCAGGTGGAGCACCTGCACTTTTGTGTATTCGGTTCGCGCCGCCTGTCCCGGCACGGCCTGCGGGACATTCAAACTTGGTGAACTAGCGTCTCCAATTGCGGATTCAACCTCGCCGGTGTGGATACGCAGCCAACGGTTCTTGAATTCAATGCTGGCTGCGACTGCAAATCGTTGCACGGCTTCCCAACGCAAGTCGCCTTCGTGCGCCGCTTCGAGCGGCATAGTGAGTACAGCTTCAGTCAGAAGCGCGACTGCAGCCGCCTGATCCCCGCCCCGTGATGTCGCGAGTGCCGCATCGACGAGGAGCCCGAACTTGGTCGCCTCCTTCGATTCCGGGGGGACCACCCCAGCGGCGCATTGAAATATTCGCGCTGCCACGTCCCAACGCTTGAGCCGCGCGGCGCTGATGCCCGCGCGTCGATAGGCGAAAGGGTCTGGCGAGAACGAGCCAGCCGTGCCGTTGGTGAGTCGATCCCAAAGCTCAAGAACGGCTGCATCGTTCTTGACCTGGAAATATACATTGGCGCGTTGCTCAATCAGCACGGCTGATGACCCGAAATCCGTTTCAGCTTGTTCGAGCACCGACAATGCATCATCGCTGCGCGATAGGTACTCGGTGAGGATCAGAGCCTTAGCTTTCGCCGCCTCTCGGCCAAAGCGGTGAGCATCCCGCCTCAGCGCGTAGTCGTAGACCAGATCAAATAGCTTCAACCATTCTTGCCAATCCTTCTCTTCGTCGGATTTCGCTGACCATGCGCCATGAACAAATGCGCCCAAGGTCTGAACGATCGGCCAGTCCAGGATCTCGTCGAACTGGCATCGCAGCTCATCCGTGGCTTCCCCGTCCAGCCAGTTCAAGAGATCGCGCAGATCTGCCGCATTCCGAACACATCGGCTAGCGAACGCGAGGACGAGCTGTGACGTCGTGCCGGTATCAGGCAAGTCGTCGATACCATCAAACGACTTCATCGCAATGCTTTCGTTGATGTCCAGCAGCTCTTGCGGAAGTGTGGGAAGGCCGGCCGCAGCTCTAAGGCGGCAGATCAGCGGCACCTTGAGGCTTTGTTCGCATCCTACGGTGAGCCACATCATCGACTGCAAGGGTGGCTTGGCTTCCGGATATGCAACGCGTTCGATGTCCTCCGCCCAACGAAAGCTGATTTGCGCCAAGGAGTCAGTATCCAAAGTAACGGCTGCACGGAACTGCAACCCTCTTAACGCCGCCGATGCCAGGGCGTCGTCGCTGATCTGCTGCCCTGCTTCAAGCGCGACGAACGGAAGCCACAGAAGATGGCGCTCAACTTCGCGCTGGGCATCCGTCTCGTCCAGAATCTGAAGACTCATCGCCGTGTGTGCAAGCCGACCCTGGTCGCTGCTCAAATAGGCGTGGAACACCAACGCCGCAGCCTCGCTTGGACTGAGTGGGTTGTTAGCCGCAATAGCATCGTGGATAAGCACATGGCAAATTTTGCGCTTGTCGGGAGACCATACCTGATCCGCAGAGCCCTTGAGCAGAGCGGTCGCGCGTAACCATCTGCCCTCGACCAACTCGATCCATTGTCCGGTCAGGCCGTCCAAAACGTCACCCGCATTCGTCAGCCCGGCGACGGATTCAGCCAGCTTGATAGCGACTTCCCGCCGGATCAGGGTGGAACACTCCGAAGCCAGGTACACAAATTCAGCGACTGGGTTGGAAACCGTTTCGCGCAGTATTTGGCGTGCCAGGTGCTGAGCCGTATTCACGGCGGCCGATTGTGCTGTCAAATCCTCAGCGCTGGGTTGCGGCCAGCCGCGAGCGGCCAGTTCTGCCAGGCGAACCTGGACGAGTTTCGGGTGGCCTCTGGTCGTCGTTGCGACAAAGAAGCCCCAGAGCTTGGCGAACGCCGGCGGGCAGCCGTGTTCAGTACACAAGGTTTCGGCTTCTCCTGAGCCCACTTCAGGAACGTCGAAAAGTTGAACGGGGCCGAAGTCCTGCACAACCGCCGCTTCACTCGATGCGCCGCGTGCAGTAAGGAGAACAGCGCGGCCTGTCGAATGGGCGCGATGTAAAAACAGGGCAAGCGAATCCTTGTAGGCCCGGTGCGCTGTCGGACCGATATCGAGGTCGTCGATGATAACTAGATTTGGGCAATCTCCCGCCTCGATTCGACCGGAGAGTGCCAGCAGGACGTTGTCGACTTCGGAGGGCCGCCGATCTGTCAAATTGACCCACCACGCCGTTGGGCACAGCGCTGTGGCCACGAGCTGCGCCAACGTGGATTTTCCCTTGTGGACCGTTCCGGTTACGAGCACCACAGCACGTTGCTTGAACAGGTCTTCCAGCCGTACCGTCAACGCCGGCCGCAGCAAAAGCGGCTGCGGTGGTATGGGCGTCTTCTGAATCAACAAATTCAGCAGCGCCAACCCCGGGGGGGCGTTGCCAATTAACTCTGCCAACCGATCGAGCGGAATCGGCAGGTTTGCAGTGGTCGCCGCCAGCACTAGCTGTAGCAGATCGCCGAAAGTAAGGCGCCGGTCACCCGGCGTCGGCAGCACTATCAGTTCCCAGAACCGGGAAATCAGCCATTTCTGGACTTGTGCGACGAGGGATACCGAGCGCTGCTGATTGTGCAATATCACGGCAATGCGGTCGGTAACGCTGCGCTGCACCCCGTCGAGATCCGATTGATCAGTTAGCCAGTGGAAGCGCTGCAGCAGGCGTCCCTGGACAGCTTCCGGCGTCGCCGTGGTGAGAAACGCGCGAAGCGGACTGGTCGCCGCAAGCTTTGTCGTAAGGTAGCTCGAAACCTTGGCTGCCAAATCGTTATTGGTGCGCGCGGCACGCCAAGCCTCGATGCCGCTCAAGCCGAGAAACTGAGCGTCGCGTTCTTTGGCGACGGAACTGGTTGTCAAATAATGATATTCGACTGGCCGGGATGTTTCCGCGACGGAGAGGCTCCAGAAATTTTCCAGGGCCTCAAGCGCTTTCTTGTTCGCTAGAGACAGCGGATCGCCGGTTCGTCGAACCTGGACGGTGGTAGCTCCGTCCTGCCGCCCCACGTCGAAGTCTTCCGCACCTTCCAAGTAAATTATCTCGTCGGGGCCGGTGAGGCGCAGCCAAGCATCAATCGACCACCATGCCTGATAGACGTACCCACTGATCGGCGCTACCGCGCGCCTTTTTGGATCACCGAGCAGCGGCGCTGGAAGGCCCGCAACGTCGCTCACTACCTGGACGAAAGGTGGCGACGAAGCAATCGGCGAATTCTTGTCCGGCGGGTCCATGCTCAGTCCAGTTGCAACATCGGCGTAACACTCACATGAGGCGAATCCGGACGAAGCTGAGGACCGCACTATTCGCCCATCGCGAGCATACATTGCGCTGCACATGGTGACCGGTGGCGCCATTCCGCACCGCGGTGCGGTCGCGCCAACTGTGCCCCCTGTGCATTGACTTTCCACACACTTAATCGCCATGAAAAACAGCGGGGTAAGGGCAGCCGCTCGGAACTCTCCTTGCCATATAGCTGTACGTTTGTTCAGTATATGTAATCTATGCCCATTTTTGCCGCCAAATCGACCTCCCCAGCCCTCGACGAGCTGTTGCGCCGCACCCCCACGATTTGGCGTGGTTACAGCACGGCTGCCACCCCCTCGATTGCAACCGGTCGTATAGCCCTCGATCGCCTTCTGCCAGGCGGCGGCTGGCCGGTCGGCGCGCTGACGGAGCTGATCCCCCACGGCGCCGGCATCGGCGAACTGCGCCTACTGATTCCGGCCCTCCGGCGCATCGCCTGCGACGAAGGCCGGCCGGTCGTGCTGGTGCGACCGCCGCACATCCCATATGCGCCTGCCTTGGTGCAAGCCGGATTGCCACTGCATCGACTGGTCTGGTTGGTGCCGCCTTCAGAGGACGAAGCCCAATGGGCGGCCGAGCAAACCCTGCGCGCTGGCATCGCCGGCGCCGTTCTGCTGTGGACCGATACGAAAGCCGACGCCGCAGTGCGTCGCCTGCAACTCGCGGCACAGGAAGGCCACGCGCTCGGCTTCGTCTACCGCTCCCCACGCGCGCTGCGCAATCCGTCTCCCGCCGCGGTGCGCCTGGCATTGCACCCAGCCGCCGATGCCCTGCGCATCGAAGTCATCAAGGCCCGTGGCGGCCATGGCGGATCGGTTCTTTGTCCCTTGCGATGCGCGGCTTGATGGACGGGCGATGCCATGCTGTATCTCTGCCTGTCCCTGCCACAATTGCCCCTGGAAGCGCGCCAATCGGCCGCCGATGATCCTCTCGCGATCATCGACCGACGAGGCTCGAAGCGCCGCCTCGTCGCCTGCAATACAGAGTGCAGGAATGCCGGCATCGGACCAGGCATGGATGCCACCACGGCGACGGCGCTCTATCCCGAAATCCGCCTGATCGAGCGCTCCAAGACAGACGAGCGAGAAGCACTCAAGTATCTGGCGGCCTGGGCGGAGCAGTTCAGTAGCTGGGTTTGCTTTGACGCAGACCGCCTGCTTTTGTGGATCGAAATCAAAACTGGGCTGCGCTACTTCGGCGGCGTCGGCGTAATCCGCAGCCGCGTCGAACATGGGCTGAATCAGCTCGGCTACTCCTGCGCTATCGGCATCGCCCCGACTCTGGAAGCGGCCGCCCTGCTCAGCCGCATCGAGGACGCGCCAACCATCGAGCATGAGCACGAACTGGCGCCGGAGCTGGAGCGCCTGCCGCTGGGCGCGATGGACCTGCACGATGAAACCGCTGACGCGTTGGCCGGCATGGGCCTGCGCACCATCGGCAACGTGCTGGCCCTGCCGCGAGATTCCATAGCACGTCGCTTCGATACGGAGCTGATCGACTACCTGGACCGGCTGATAGGCCGGCAGCCCGATCCGCGCAAGCCTTACAAGGCGCCGCGTAGCTATCGACGCCGTTTCGAGTTGCTGGGATCGGTCGAAAATACCGAGGGCCTGCTGTTCCCGCTGAAAAGGATGCTCGGGGAGCTGCAAGGGCACTTGATCGCGCTCGATACGGCCGTGCAGGAAGTTCATATCGAGCTTGCACACGATGGCGCCGATCCCACGCGCCTGGACATCCGCACCACGCGCCCGATGCGTGACGCGGTGCGGCTGTTTGCCTTGGTGAGAGAACGGCTGGAGCGCACGACTCTGGAGCATGCGGTTGAAGACATCGTACTCAGCGCCGACAAATTCCTGCCACTCGGCGATACTCAACTCGAACTGCTGGACGGCGGCAAGCCTCGCGACGACGGCTGGGAGGATCTGCTGGACAAGCTGCGTGCGCGCATGGGCGATGGCGCTGTGCGGCAACTGGGCTTGAACGACGATCACCGTCCCGAGCATGCCTGGTGCCTCGTCAACGGCAAAACTGCGGAGTTGTCCGAGCCATTCCCAGAAAGGCCGCTGTGGCTGGTGGAGCCGAAGCCAATGCACAGCTTGCCCAAGATGATCGGTAAGCCTGAGCGGATCGAGGCCGGCTGGTGGGACGAGCAGGACCAGCGACGTGATTACTTCACCGCGGAAGCCCCGGACGGCTCTCGCCTATGGCTGTTTTGGGATGCCGACAAGGACGCGTGGTATCTGCACGGCCTGTGGGCGTGAGTTACGCCGAGCTGGTCTGCTGCTCGAACTTCAGCTTCCAGTACGGGGCATCGCACCCGTTCGAGTTGGTGACGCGAGCACAGGAGCTGGGCTACGCCGCTTTGGCCATCACCGACGAATGTTCGCTCGCCGGCATAGTGCGGGCACATGAAGTCGCGGAAAAGGTCGGCGTCAAGCTCATCGTCGGCAGTCAGTTCCGTTTCGCGGAAGGCGACCGCATCGTCCTGCTCGCGCCGGACCACGACGCGTACAGCCAGATTTCCGCGCTCATTACACAAGCGCGGCGCGCAGCGAAGAAAGGCAGCTACAAGATCGGGCGGCAGGATTTCGCAGATGTCGATCGGTGCATCGGCCTGTGGTTGCCGGGCAGAGTCATTGATGACAAACAGACGCGATGGTTCGCATCGCTGCGGCTGCTTCGACCCTACCTGGCCTTCAGCCACCACCTTGCGCAGAGCAGCGATCGGCGCCTGGAACAGATGCTCGGACACTCTGTAGCCCTCACTATTCCGGCCGTAGCGGTGGGCGACGCGCATTACCATATGCGCGGCCGCCGCCGGCTCCATGACGTGCTGACCGCCGTTCGCTTGAAAACCAGCGTCGAGCACATTGGCCGCGCCGGCTTCGCCAACGGCGAGCGCCATCTGCGGCCCCTCTCGACACTGCGCAAGCTGTATCCGCCGGAGCTGATCGAGCGCACAGGCGAGATCGCGGAGCTGTGCACCTTTTCGCTCAAGGAGCTGCGCTATGAGTACCCCCATGAGCTGGTGCCTGACGGCAGCACGCCCAGCGAGCACCTGCGCAAGCTGACCGAAGCCGGTATCCGCCGCCGCTGGCCTGAAGGCGTGTCTGATGCCGTGCTGACGCAGATCGAACGCGAGCTGGTGCTGATCGCGGAGATGCGTTACGAGCACTATTTCCTGACCGTAGCCGATATCGTGTCATTCGCCCGCTCCCAGGGCATCCTGTGCCAGGGACGCGGATCGGCCGCCAATTCCGCAGTCTGCTACGCCCTCGGCATCACCGAAGTCGATCCGGCTCGCGTGTCGATGCTATTTGAGCGCTTCATATCCAGGGAGCGCGCCGAGCCGCCGGACATCGACGTAGATTTCGAGCATCAGCGCCGAGAGGAAGTCATTCAATACATTTACGGCAAGTACGGCCGGGACCGCGCGGCCTTGGCGGCGACCGTGGTCTGCTACCGGCCGAAGATGGCGGTGCGGGATGTCGGCAAGGCGCTGGGTTTTCCCCTGGATGTGGTCGACGTTCTATCGAAAAGCCTGTACTGGTTTGACGGCAAAGCAGCCGTCGGCGAGCAACTGCTGAAACTCGGCTTCAAGCGCAACTCCAAGTTGGCCCTGCATCTGGTCGCGCTGGTGCAGGAGTTGGTCGGCTTTCCGCGCCACCTGTCGCAGCACGTCGGCGGCTTCGTCATTTCCCAGCATCCCCTGCATACGCTGGTGCCGGTCGAAAACGCCGCCATGCCGGATCGCACGATAATCCAATGGGACAAGGAAGACCTGGAGGCGCTGGGCCTGCTCAAAGTCGATTGCCTGGCACTGGGCATGTTGTCGGCCATCCGGCGCGCGCTGGACATGGTCGGCAAGTTCCGCGGCGAGGAATTCCGCATGCAGGACGTGCCGGCGGAAGATCCCGCCACCTATGACATGCTGTGTCGGGGGGAATCGACCGGCGTGTTTCAGGTCGAATCCCGCGCGCAGATGAGCATGCTGCCCCGGCTCAAGCCCCGCTGCTACTACGATCTGGTGATCGAGGTAGCGATCATCCGGCCCGGACCAATCCAGGGCGGCATGGTGCATCCGTACCTGCGGCGCCGGCAGGGAATCGAGAAGCCCGACTATCCCAGTCCCGATCTGGAGCGGGTGCTGAGCCGCACACTGGGCGTGCCACTATTTCAGGAACAGGTCATGCAGATCGCCATGGTGGCGGCCGGCTTCAGCGCCGGCGAAGCCGACCTGGTACGGCGGTCGATGGCGGCCTGGCAACGCCGCGGCGGCCTGGATCAATTCGAGGACAAGCTGCGCAAAGGGATGCTGGCGCGAGGCTATACCGAAGAGTTCGCGGAGCGCATCTTCAAACAGGTGCTGGGCTTCGGCAGCTATGGCTTTCCCGAAAGCCACAGCGCCAGCTTCGCCTTGCTGGTCTATGTCTCGGCCTGGCTGAAATGCCATGAGCCCGCTGCATTCGCCGCCGGCCTGCTGAATTCGCTACCGATGGGCTTCTACGCGCCGGCGCAGCTCGTCGCCGATGCACGGCGAAACGGCGTGACCTTCCGTGACCCCGACGTGCAGAGCAGTGACTGGGACTGCACCCTGGAACCAGCTTCAGACGGAAGGCCCGAAGTTCGACTCGGTTTCCGCATGATCGGCGGCATGGCGGAAGCGCAGGCGCAGGCCATCGTCGCCAGCCGCATGGAGCGGCCGTTCGCGTCCGTTGACGACTTGGCCCATCGCGCCAGCCTGAACAAGCGCAGCCTGGACCTGCTGGCGAAAGCCAAAGCCCTGCAATCGCTTTCCGGGCATCGGCGGCTGGCCCGCTGGGATGCCCGGGGCGTCGAAAAGCTGCCCGGCATGCTGGCCGGATTGTCGGCGCCCGATGCGGCGGTCGAGCTACCTTCCCCGAGCGAGGCGCAGGACATCGTGGGGGACTACCGCAGCCTGGGTTTGACGCTGGGGCGCCACCCGCTGTCACTCCTGCGTACCAAACTGGATCGGCTCAAAGTGCGGCGAGCAATCGACCTGCCATCCGTGGCCGACAAGAGCACCGTCCGGGTCGCTGGGCTGGTGACACACCGCCAGCGGCCGGAAACGGCATCGGGTGTGCTATTCGTATCCTTGGAGGATGAGTCGGGGACCGCCAATCTGATCGTCTGGCCGAAGATTCTGGAGCAGCAGCGCGTCCCGATCCTGGGCGCAAGTCTGATGGTGGTCGAGGGCCAGCTACAGAGCGAACAGGGCGTCATCCATATCATCGCCTACAAGGTGCGGGACTACACGGGCTGGCTGGGCCGGCTTGCGGTAAGCTCAAGGGACTTCCGTTGAGATCCGTCCTTCATGTGCGGTCGTTACAACATCCTGCCGAGCGCCGAAGCCTGGGCCAACGTGCTGGAAAGTTTCGGCGAGGCGATATTCAACCAGCTCCGCGCGATGGAACCCCGCAACGATGTGCGGCCATCAACCCTGGTGCCGGTGGTGTATTGGTCCAAAGAGGACGACGCGCCGAAATTGGACATGATGCGCTGGGGCTTTGTACCGCATTTCTGGAGAGCAGATCAGCCACAGGCGCCGGAACACACCCACAACGCCCGCATCGAGTCGATGCCGAACGGTGGCATGTGGAAGCACCCCATCCGCTACGCCCGCGCCCTGATGCCGGGCAGCTCCTGGATCGAGTGGCAGAAGCAGCTCGATCCGAAAACCGGCGAAGAGTTGAAGAAACCCAGAACTCGGCGGCCCTTGACGGTGCCGCATGCGATGCAGCCCGAGAACGGCGAGTTCTTTTTCGCCGCACTGTATGCCGTCAACGAAAACTGGCGGCCTGGTCTGGTGACCAAGAGTTGCGCCATCATCACCATGGACCCCGTCAACGACGAACTGCGTGCCGTGCATACCCGCATGCCGGTCATCTTGAAGCCGGCGGCGTTCAGGGAATGGCTGGACCCGGAGCAAACCGATGCCGACCAGGCATTGCATTTGCTGCGCACGCAGCATGAGACGGAATACAGAATATTTCCGGGCGCGTACACGGCGCAGGACGAACAGCCGGTTTTGGCAAAAGTGAAGCCGATAGAATCAGCCGCGCCTGCGCGCACTAAGAGCAAGCCCAAACCGGGACCGCAGGGCGATCTTTTTTAGCAATCCGCTTGAGGGAGCGGCCAATGGGACATTTACGCAAGACGATTGGGAAGGAAGCTCTATTGGAGCTGATCCGGAAGCGCATGCACGGGGTGCGGCGTGACGACGATTGCAGCTGCTGCGTTCCGGTGGCGATCATTCAACGAACGCCGGTGGACGGAACGTCCAACTGGCTGCCGAGCCTCGGGCCGGACAACTGTAGTGAAGGCTGTTCAAAGCATCTCGCGAACCTATTG
>FSZS01000173.1_pt1 | contig 24647 bp, 32 predicted proteins | sample 1638881 | NCBI WGS metagenome assembly FSZS01 (sample SAMEA3914813, study PRJEB12502) | metagenome | biome: forest; material: soil | place: Canada | collected 2011-07-07 | depth 0.3 m
AGGCAAAGCCGAATTCACCAAGCACATGATCCGCATGCGCCATGCCGGTCAGCAGCAGGCCCGCCCCGAGGCCAACGAGATCATCCTGATCAACAGCCACGACGGCGCGAGCTCGTACCAGATGCTCGCGGGCGTGTTCCGCTTCGTCTGTTGCAACGGGATGGTCGTCGGCGACATCGCCCAGGACATCCGCATCCCCCACAAGGGCAACATCCAGAACGAGGTGATCGAAGGTGCGTTCCGCGTGCTGGAGGACTTCGAGATCGTCGACGAGCACACGGAGACGATGAAGAGCATCCAGCTCGAGTCGCACGAGGAACAGGCGTTCGCGACGGCCGCGCTGGCGCTGCGTTTCGGCGAAGGCTCGACGTCAAACCGCGGCGCCCAGCCCGCCGCGCCCGTCACCGCGACGCAGCTGACGCAGGCGCAGCGCCCGGAGGATCTCGGGCGCAGCCTGTGGTCGACCTTCCAGCGCGTGCAGGAGAACGTGATCCGGGGCGGCCAGAGCGGGCGGAGCGCGCAAGGTCGGCGGCTGACCACGCGGCCCGTGGGCAGCATCGACCGGAGCGTCAGTCTGAATCGGGCGCTGTGGATCCTGGCCGAGGAGATGCGCCGCCTCAAGGCCTGAACCACAGGGCGATGACTTTCCGCGGAAAGTCATCGCCGTCCGCGGCCCGCCCGGCCCGATCATGGGGCCGGCCGGGCTGGGTGCAACCGGTTGGAGCCACACATGCACACGGAAATCGATACCGCCGTCTTCGACCCGCTCCGGCAGCGGGCGGATCGCGCGACCGAGGCGGGCGCGGCCGCCTTCGCGCGCCTGCTGACCCTGGCCGAGGAGCGGAGTTCGGGTCAGATCCGCCGGGTGGCCGCCTTCCTGGCGTCCACCTACAACGGACAGGCCTTCCCGCTCGATCCCTTCGAGCTGCGTGCCGTCGACGTCGACATCGGCGACGACATGTTGCGCTGTCTCGATGCTTTGCGCTGGGCGCGCGCCGACCTACACACGCTGGTCGCTGACGGCGACGCGCGGATGCACAGCGTCATCGCGCGTTGGGGACTTCGCTGGCCGCAAGCGGATTGAGTCGCCATGCGCATTGTCCAGCCAGCCGGCGAATGCCGCGATGGGTAGGGATGGCGTAGAATGCATTGCAAGTGCAACGCAACTTCCCGCCATCATGAAGACTGCTACGTTTCCTTCGCTGCGCGTCGATCCTGAACTGCGCGACGCCGCAGAGAGTGTGCTCCAGGAGGGCGAGACCTTGTCCAGCTTGATCGAGACGTCGGTGCGCGAAGCGATCGATCGCCGGCGCACGCGGGCCGAATTCATGGCGCGCGGCCTGGCTGCGCGCGACGAAACGCGGCGCACCGGCGTCACCTTCGATGCCGACGACGTCCACGCCGAGCTGGCGCAGACGCTGGCCGCGGCGCGGGCGACGCTTCAGAAGAAGTCGCGTCCGTGACCTTCACGGTTCGCTACAGCGCGCCGGCCCGGAGTGACCTGCTGCGCCTGTATGAACACCTGCTGGATCGCGCGACCACGATCGAGGACCTGGCGCTGGCGGAACAGGCGCACCAGGTCATCGTCGCTGCGGTCGACACCCTTCGGCGGTCGCCCTTCATCTACCGCAAGGCCGGCAGCGACCCCTTCGTGCGCGAGTTGCTGATCCCGTTCGGGAGCTCCGGCTACGTCGCGCTGTTCGAGATCCAGGACACGTCGACCGTCTTGATTCTCGCGGTACGGCATCAGCTCGAAGACGACTACCACTGAGACGTTGCATCGAGCAGACTTCGATTTTCGCGTAGCTCGAGCGCGAGGCAAGATGTCCTGGACGACGCGGCGACGGCCAGGAGCCAGCCCTCAGCCTCGCTCGGCATCTTTGTCATGGCTTCAAGACGCCGCTGGTCACCGCCCAGGTCGTGAGCGATGCGAAAGTGGCCGTCGCCGCATGGGTCAGCCAGGCGTTCCAGGGGTTCGAACTCTCCTGAACCACGGCGTACAGGCGCTGAAGCGGCTCACACAGTTGTCGGAGCTCCGGGCCGACTTCCTTCAGGAACAGGGCCCTCGCGGATTCCTCCATGGCCTGCACCTGCAGGCCGAGCGCGTGCCGTGTCACCTCGTCCGCACGTTGGGCGATGTGCTTGACAGCGTGCTCCTTGACCTTGGCGGTGAACTGGACGATGTGGCCGTCGAACGCTGCGCCCTGTTCGGTGGCCTGGCGCGAGAACTTGGCGCTCGCCTGCACCAAGGCGCGCTGGCTCTCATCCATCGCCGGAGCGATCGCCTCCAGTCGGTTGATCAGGCTGGCCATGCCGCCCAGCGCTTCGAGGAAGAAGGCCTCCCGCGAGGTATCGGGGTCGCTCACGGCGTCGCCCCGACGGAGGAGTCGATTTGATCGATCCGAGGCTTGGGTAGGTCGAGACCGGCGAAGCATGCGTCCAGCTGGGCAACGACACTGCTGGCCAAGCGACAGGTGGCCAGCTGCTGCGCCAGGGCCATCTTCTCGGCCGAGTCGGGAGCCTGACCGATCAGCCGGACATAGTCGGTGTCGTCCTGGGCGAGCACGACGAGGTCGGCGTCCTTGCCTTGCTTGCCGCGGATCCGCGCATAGATTTCGTTCCTGCGTAGCTGGCATGTCGGACTGGCGACGGCGATCGGATGCTCGGCCAGGAAGTCTCGCACCAGGTAGAACGCCTGCTCGACCGGGATCCTGGGCTCGATCATGTTGAACACCACCCGAAGCCGCTCCGGCGGCACACCCAGGTCGGACAGGTCGACCAGCGTGGCGATGGTGTCTTGTTGCTGCTTTTGCGGTGGAACGCACGGCACCACGAAGCAGTCGAAGTCCTTCTGACTGCCGCGGTACTCCTGCATCAGTTGCAGGAATTCCTGGACGCTGCTGGCGCCGATGTCCACCACGGCGCTGGGAATGGAGTGCAGGTATTCCTGCAGCGCCGCGAACTGGTCGCCTCGCAGGATGGCCGACGGCCCCTCGCCGGCGTTGACGCTTTCGATGGCGATTAACTCGGCGTCGGGGATACGCGGGACCAGCAGGTGGCGGGCGAGAGTGGACTTGCCCACGTTGCCCGAGAAGTTGATGACGGCGATCTTCATGACGATTGCTCCTTGGCTCGAACGAGGGGGTTGGCACTCTTGCTGCGGGCGAAGGCCTCGGCGACCTCCTTTCCGCTGGAGGCACCGGCGACGCTGACCGAAGCGCCGGGGACAGCGGTGTTGGCAGCAGGCGCCGCAGTTGGAAGGGCGAGAGCCGGCGATAGCGGCGCGGTGGGCCCGAACCAGGCCGCCGATGGCATCGGCCGCGTGGCTTCGCGGCGAACGGTGCTGACGCTGACGGCCACACCCACGGCGGCCAGGGCCTGCTGGATCGCTTCCAGGGTGTAACCCTGTTCGCGCAGCCTGACGATCTGCGGAACGTAGTGGCGGGCCTTGCGCGTGATCCGTCCAGGCGGTTGGATTGGGGCCAATGGCGCAAGCTCTGTCGCGGTCAGTAGCGTGCGGCGGGCATCCGGCCTCGGTTCAGTCGATGTCGACGTGGTGTCGCTCTCTGTTCGCATGCTGCGCTCCCTGTTCGGGCAGGCGACGATCGATGCGGTGCGGATTCAGCGCCCGACGCTGCCTGCGTGGTCTCTGTTCAGTGGATTCATGATGGGCCAAGCAGGGGAGAGCAGCGCGATGATTTTTGGCTCAAATCATGCGGCGCCTGTGCGTCGATTCGAGTCAAAAATCGAATACGAGTTGAGTGCAGGATAGGCACGCTGGAGCCGATGTCGGACAAGCTCACGTATGTCGGGAGGCTCGGGTATGGCACCCTCGTCACGCGATCGAATCAGCGTCGATCTTCAGGGCCTGAAGGCCGCGCTCTGCGAGCGCGCGCAGGCGACCGGGGTGCTGCCTTCGGCCTGGGTGCGGGCGGCCCTGGCGGAAGCACTTGGCAAGTCAGAAGCGCTGGGCGCTTCGCAGACTTCGCATGAGATGCATCGTCGTGATGCAAGCCGTGCCAGGCTGTCACTCCGCATGACCTGTGCGCAGGCCACGGCTGTCGTGGAAGGTGCACGCCGAGCCGGCATGAATCCCGGTGACTACGTCGCCAACCTGGTCGCCGGCGTCCCCGTGGTGGCGAGCGGGCACCGCCGTGACGACCATGTCGCTGCGTTGACGGTTTCCTGCGCGGAGCTATCAAGCTTCAGCCGAAGTCTGCAGCGCCTGACATCGCTGCTGCGCAATGGGTCATTTCGCGTCGCTCAGGACTACCAGGGGATGCTCGACAGGCTGGACAACGCCGTCGCTTCACACCTGAGGCTGACGTCGAGAATTTTGGGTGACCTGCGTCCGCGCGTTTGCTCGGGCACTGAACCGAAGAATGTACAGCGCTAACAAGGGAGGCAGATCATGGGCCAAGCACCGAACGTCGACGGCGTCCTCATCCAATGGGGCGACCGGCTCTTCTATCCCGGCAACAGGATCGTGCATGCACGCGCACTGCCGAAACTCAGTGGCTACTCCACCCGGAAACGAGCCGCGATCATCCGGGCTCGTATCGAGGCGACGGTCGTGCGCCGGGCGCCCCAGGTCATGGTCAAAGTGACCGGCGGCGGACGGGGCATGAGGGCCATCGTTGCACATTTTCGCTACATCAGCAAAAACGGGCGGCTCGTCATCGAGAACGAGCTTGGCGAGCAGATGCACGGCAAGGATGTGCTGCGAGAGCTAGCCGACGATTGGCGCTTCGGCGGCACGCTGATCGCCGACGTGAGCCCGAGGCGCGAGGCATTCAACATCATGCTGTCGATGCCACGCGGCACCGACCCTCTGGCCGTGCAGCGCGCGGCGCGCGAGTTTGCGCGGCTGGAGCTGAACGATCACAAGTTTGTGATGGTGTTGCACGATCACCAGGCCAACCCACACGTGCATATCAGCGTACGTGCGGAGTCCAGGCATGGTAGGCGATTGAATCCCCGCAAGGTCGATCTGCAGCGTTGGCGGGAAACCTTTGCCGAGAAGCTGCGCGAGTGGGGCATCGATGCCGAGGCGACGCAGCAGGCGACACGCGGACTGAGCCAGAACTACGAGCCGTTGTGGCGCATCAAGGCACGCGAGGACAAGCGACTGCGGTCGGACGGCGATCGTTCGCGTACCAGGTCTAGCGCCCGGGTGCGAATGACCCGAGCCCAGGCGGCGGACTCCTGGGAGCACATCGCGCGGGCGTTGGCTGCATCAGGTGACAAGGCCGACCGGGGCCTAGCACGGTCTATCGCCGAATTCGTTCGAGATATGCCAACAACGAGTACGCGGGCCCGAACTGTGGGAGCGACGGAACTCACGGTTCGGACGAATCCACTCGAAGTCGATCAGCGTCGCTGAACTGCCTCGAGACATGATCCGAGCCAACGAGACTGCGAGCCGCGATCTTCAACCCGACGAAGGTGGTGGTGTTCAACTTCGCCGAGACGCACAGTGGCGAGAACGTGCGCGAGTTCCTGGGCCGGGACAGTGACCACTCTTGGAAGGGCAGGCTCGTGACCGATGAGTTCTCGGACTACAAGGTCACCTTCGAGCGCGGCGTCACGGAAGTTGGGAGCGTCGCCCACGCGAGACGCAAGTTCCAAGAGCGCTGGTCTACCTGCGGCCCCTGGAGATCGCTGCTCTGGCTCCGGAATCCAGCAGCGGGCGGCGCTGTGTCGACCAGCAGATCGAGCGACTGACTCCCCGTTCGCGGAATGATCCCGCGAGCGCACGGTCGACACGCCGAAAACCGGCGACTGCTATATGTTGTGCTCAGATCAAGTCTCTGGAGGGGAACCTCGCTTCGACTATGCGCCCGATTGGCATTCACGAGTTCAGTTCCTGTCAGTGCTCAGGCTGCAGAGTCGTTTTCTAGTCCTTTAGCGTCTGTATCTTGGATAGGAAGTCTGCGCGGTTGTTATTACCAGTCATTAAGTCATCTCCGCCGAGCGAGAGATACCATTTGTAGACTTCTTCGCCCAAGAACGCCTCCAGCAATGCAGTAGAGCTCTTCACAAACGGTGGGATCGTCCAACCCGCGGACCACAGTCCGCCGCTACAGCCGCGATGCTTGGCACCATGTCCGCAAATTTTCATAACTACTGCGCAACGCAAACAGCATCTCTTCGAAATGCCGATATGCGCGCCGATCGGAATGTGCTTCTCCCCGCAGTAAGCCAAGAGCTTCATTTCGGCATGCAGCTGGGCGGTCGTGCCAGGTACGTGCTCGTAGCTGCCAGAGGCGAACACCACTGGATGATTTCCAGTGCCGCCGCCCTCAACCGCTACGTTGCTCCAATCGTTCATTGCAACCAACGGCAAGCCTGAGTCGCGCTCCATGACTGCGGCGCAGTTTCGGTCAGAGGCCGCAAAAATCTGCTCTGCAATTGTGTCGACCGGCTTGGAATCGTCGTCGGATTCTGGCGCTTGTGCCTTCCAATGAGTTAGAACCTCGGCGAGACGAGGAGCGCACTCGCTTGCATATGGAACACGCGACCTACGCCTGCCAGAAACATCGGCTGGCCCTTCCCTCGATTTCTCTTCGTAGTCTTGCGACATCTCTTCTCCCTTAGGGTCATTTGTTTACACGACGATCGGTCTTATTGCGACTACTTGACGATTTGCTCCGCCTCGAGGTCGACGGGTTGGCTATTGCCGAGCTTCGCGAGTGTGTCCTTGTCCAGTGTCACCTTCATATGGAATGGGATGGGTTTTCCATTCGCAGCATTCGCCACAGCGGTCTGAATGGCCGACTGGCAGACGCTCTTGAGATCCGGCCGCGCGCTGAAGAAGGCTGTCGCATCCTTGTCCATCATCATGGCCATGCATGAGTCGACGACGTCGCCGCGGGTCATTAGGCTCGCGACAATGTCCTTGGTCGCAGTTGCTATCACACTCGCAGTGTCCTTGTCGATATTGCTGTGGGTGGCGCTCGGCGCCAGTGCTGCACCGCCGTTTGTGGCTGCACTGGCATTTGCCTTTGCCGCTCCAAGGCTATCGCGTAGAGTTGCGACGGTCGCTTGTGCATCCTGGTAGTCCTTGGCGGCCGCATCGGCCTCGGCATGTGCTTTGTTGTCGGCGGCCTTGTCTGCGGCCTGCTGATCCTTCAGCTTTTGCAGGTCGGCGGCTGCCGTGCCTGCAGGCGCACTCGTCACAGCATCAGTGCTTGTCTTCGCCTTTGTATCGGCCGCTGACGCGGCGGCAGCCGCGGCTTCGGCAGCCGCTTTCCGCGTGGTCTGGTCCGCGAGCGCACTGTTCAGCGCGCTCTGGGTGACACCGAGGCTGGCCGCGGACGTCGAAATCGCATCACCCGTCAGCGTCGCCTGCTGCGCGACAACGGCACCGGTCAACTGCTCAACCGCGAGAATACCCAGTGTGTAGCGCTGCGAGCGCTCCATCAGCTGAGCGACCTGGGCTGCTGTCATGTTGGTGTTGGCGGCCAGCTCGCAGATCCGGTAGTACTGATCGCGCATCAATGTAGTGGACTGCGTGTGCAAGCCGATGCTGGCGGCATTTGTGCTGAATGCCGTCGAGATCGCCGCGCTGGCCTTGTCGGCGGCGCCGGCGCCGACGCCGTTCGACGAGGCCAACGACTGCAGCGCGTCAGGCATCGGTTCAGCGCAAAAGTGATTGCCGACCTGGTAGAAAAGGCGCTGCGCTGCATCGAGGTGGATGGCGATGCCACCTGCGAAGGCGGGTGTAGTTTCGCCCTTTGGGGCCGGCGGAATTTCGGTTACCCGGCCGACGGTTGCTAGGTTGGCGCATCCGGCCAGCAGTACCGGAACAAGCAGCGTGACTACTTGAGAGTGTTTCAAGATTGGTTCTCCTCGCGTGCGAGGACGCCGGTGGCTATAGCCTGTGCGGCCTGTCCTCATGCCTTCCCAAGAAGCGCGGTTTCAACGTCCAGGCTCGAAATCTGCTGGGCTTCTCCTTTTGTCCGGCGCGCTCCCCCCGCATCGGTCGATCCTGCTCGTGTGTCCTTAGTGACATCAGCGGGGCGGGCGTGATCCGAAGCTGCCATCGTCACGCAATTCGACGTTAGTGTCCGATGACGGTCTAGGGGGCTGGCCTACCCGCGACCGCGACACGACTTGCTGCATCACACCTGGGAGGAATCAGCCCTGCCGCGGCGGATGGCGGAGCGCCTTGCGCGCGCGGAAACGAGAATGGCGCGTCAATCCCGACAAGTTGACTTGGGGATGGCAATACCGAGTCCCGAACGCAGACTCCGCATCTTTGGCCTGCAGGGCCATTTCGAACCAATCCGAACATCCAACTTGAGCGTCATCGAATCGACGCAAAGTGCAGTTAGTCTGAATTTGCAGCCTGCATTTCAGAGTCCCTTCAGTACCAGCGTCCTCGACTGCAGGCCGCACGACAGCCGTTAGATCGCTGACGTTGCCGATCAACGATGAAGAAGCGGTACTCCTGAGAGCTCTGCTTCGCAAATCCATCCGAGACAACCAGGAGCGCCAGACATGTTGCCAATACGAATCGGGTTGATTTCGCAGTCGACTTCGGTGGACTTTCCATCACTCGTTCGCGTCGCCAGTGCGATCAACGTCCAGGTGACCTGAGATGTTTTTCCGGTGTGGGGAGTGGTTGGTACCGTCTCTGCAATCGAGTCCGAACAAGACCTGGTGCCCGGTGTCTGGCCGGTCTATATCGTCGACGAGCTTGACGACAGCATGGCCGGATTTCATTTGACCGATCATGGTCAGCCGTACGCCATGGTCAAGGCAGGCAACACTTGGTCTTTGGGGGCAAGCCACGAAGTTGTCGAAATGATGGTCGACCCCAGTGGCAACCGTCTGGTCGCTTCGAGTGCGGTCGCGATCATCGACAACGAAGTCCAAGACGGCGTCGGCAAGTTCGAATACCTTGTCGAAGCTTGCGATCCGTCCGAAGATCCGAACTGCGCGTATCTGATCGACGGAGTCTTGGTCTCCGATTTCTACACAGCAGCGGCTCGAGCCGGTAGTAGCGATTGAGGTTCGTGTAGACCGCAAACGCGGCCAACGGGTCTTTCACGCATTCCGTGAAGGCGAAGCGCATCAGGTGGGTCTTGCCACAGCCCCGCGGCCCGACCAAAAGCTTGGCGCCGGTTCCGGTGAGGGCCTGCAGCCAGCCGTCCGATTCGCCGCTCAGCACGGTGTTGTTCTTGATCGTCTCCAGTTCAAGGTGGTCTGCGCGCTCTTCGTATAGCTGCGTGACCTCCTTCTCCTCATCTTCGGAGAGCGTGATCGCGGTCAACGGGTGGCTTGTCGCTGTCATGTCTTGGTTTCGGTCAGATCGACGCAGAAAGAGCTTTAAACGGCAATGGCGCCGTCCCGATGCTCGAGTCGCACACGGTGAATTGTTGCTCACGACGACACCCATGTGCAGATTGTTCGAGCGATAGGCGGCGAAGGGGTCGGACGGTGACGGCTCACCGCCGTGGCGCAAGGCTCTTTTTTCCCTCAACCGCGCCTATGAAAATGCACGCTATACCTTGTAGTGTTATTGCGCTCATCGTTGGGAAATCTGGCTCACGTTATGAAAACGGCGCATTCGGTCATCGGCAAAGCTCTTCGTTGGGTACGGCGAGCTCGCGGCATGGCGCAAGAAGAATTCGACACCGTTTCAAGCCGCACCTACGTCAGTGAGCTCGAGCGAGGCGTGAGGCAGCCGACGATCGTGAAGGTGGATTCCCTGGCAGCGACGATGCAAGTGCATCCGCTGACCTTGCTGACGCTGAGCTACTGCCGAACACTTTCGATCACGGAGTCAACAGCCTTGCTCGCGCGGGTCAGCGATGAGATCAACGAGCTCGCGGCATCGGCCGCAGCCAAGCGCTGATCGCTACGTCAAAGCGGGGCGCGCATGGGGCGGCGTAGAGAACTCATTCCATCGCGAAATCGCATAGCGCAGCACGTGGTTTTGCTTCGGTACCAGCTTGGCTTGACACAGCAAGCGCTCGGCGAGCTTGCCGGGCTTCATCGCACCTACATCGGCTCCGTCGAGCGCGCGGAGATAAACGTCTCGATCGACAACGTTGACCGACTTGCAAAGGCGCTCTCCGTGGATCCCTCGGTGCTGCTGCAGCCGTAGCGGCTCCCCGAACTGCAGGGACGACTAACGGCGGAACGCGCTCGTGGGTCAGGCGCCGGTGTAGCATCTCGACGCGGGGAGTTGGCGTGCCATGATTTGGTGTGCAGCGACTTTTCTGACCCTAGGTGCTTTGCCCCTCCACGCTTCTGTGGCCTGCTTTGGCACCTGCGGTCATACGCGATGGCCATCGGGGAACTGTTGCATGATCGAAAGGTCTCTTCGCAGTGCAAATGTTCGCTGAACTTCATTCTCAAAATTGTGGCGATGCCCATCAAACGTTCAGATCCAGTAGCTGCACTGGTAGCAACAGTGTTTTTCTGTACGGCGAGTAACGCAACGGAACCGGCTCCAGCAGCCAGCCCCTGGGTTTCCGGCTCGCCAGCTCTACCAGCGATGGCGCCTCCATTTTTGATGCCGACCCCTTGCGCCGGCGATATTCCCCCCGACACGTTCGCAGGCGACCCGGACGTTTCGATCCGAAGCGATGCGACGCTGAACGTGATGTTTCACGGTAACCGGTTTGTCGCGGCGCCGGAACTCGTCGCAAAGTTTGAACGGTTGAACCCCAGCGAACGAGTCAGCTGGACAGCCTTGCCGCCAGCAAATACGCGGCGGGTGATCTCGAGCGGGCCTCAATCGTTCGCCGGCAGCAAGCCGTTCTACCCGGACGTCGTAATGATGCCGGCGCTCTCCCAGGCGACACAGACCGGAAAAAAGTTAATTAACCGCGGCCTGTACTCCAACCTTCACGGGATCGTGTTGATCGCGCGCGCTGGCGATCAGAATGTGTCGGGAACCGACTTCCGGGCCATCGTTAACAACCCAAAGGTGAAGATGGTGTTGGCCGGGCAGCAGGCACTCGACTTTCCGCTCATCGTAGTGAGTGGGGTTAACTTCGGCGCTCCGCCGACGGACGGGACACCGCGGATCTCGAACTACGGCGTCAGCCAGCAACGGCATCATCGGAGCGTGCCTGCTCGGATACTTGCCGAGTGTGAGGATGTTGGCTTCGAGTATCTGCAGAGTCAGCCGTATCTGCAGGAGAGGTTTCCTGGAAAATTCAAGTTTGTTTCAGTGGCAATGTCGGCGCAGGATGCGGCGTCCGAAGCTTCGTATTTGTACCTTGTACCTGAGGCCGTAAACGCGGATTCCGCCGTGAATTTCGTATCCTTCATGAAGTCTGGCGATGCGCTCGAAATTTTGCGAAAATATCATCTCGAACCGTGACTCCGGTGACACTCTCGTCAGGCTGGAACAGCGACAGAACATGGCGCTGTTGCATCGCTTGGCCCTTAGTCAAGCTCCGTGTCACGACTCGTTTGCGGCGGTCGCACCGACGGTGACGAGATTGCTGTCAAGTCGCGCCTGTTTTGGCTTTTCGCCATCCAGGGCACTCGCAAACTATTCAATCAGACTGCTGTTTCGCTCTTCGACGCCATAGGCCCGGCGTGATCTATTCGGCCCCGAATCAGGGGTGAAAAACGAATTCCTTGACGGTGCTGCCGGACTCCGAGGGGACGAACGTGCGCACGCCGCGGACTCGTCCGTCAGGAGAAGTGACGAGCTCCCAATCTGGAATACCCGTGAACGGGTTCCGGTAGACCTCGCGAAGATGACGATGCGAAGTGACGTAGCGCGGATCCTCTAACAAGTCTTGCAAGCTCGTTGGATATGCGTTGTCTGTCGCCGGCGTCGCGTAGTAGTAGCTGCCGATCGCCTGTGTGAATTGCGCACCTATCCAGTCGAGCTCGGCAAGCTTCTGCCGGCGCGCTGTTGTCACCCACACTTCGGACACCGCGAGCAATCCGATCGCCAGCACAGCGATCGCCGCGATCACCCAGAGATAGGTAAAGCCGCGCTGACCGCGTCGAGCGCTATGGTGGTGAAGCTCGCTCATGTCGTCGCGCTACCAGCTGGAATAGGCCGAGCCGTCGCGTGCCGTTCCTGCTGCACCGCTTCTGATGTTGTAGACGCCGGGCGTTACACCATCAGGATGCGGAACGGCCACCCAAGTGGCAGGCGACTCCGTGATTGGATCAATCGGCACGTTGCTGATGTAGTGCATGTCCACGAGCTGTTGCAGCGAGAGGGGCAGCTGGTTCGTGTCCGCGCTCTCTTTGTCGATCGCTTCGCGCAGGATACGCAGGTCGGTGTGGAGCACTGTTTCCTTGGCGCGACCTACGGAGTCGAAATATCGGGGTGCCACGATGGCGGTTAGCAGCGCGACGATTGACAGTACCACGAGCAGTTCAATGAGCGTGAAGCCATTGCCGTGTGGTGCGCAACACCGGCGTGTGGTGAGGCGGAGGTTCAACGACATGTCGTCACCAGCTTCGGTAGGCGATGCCATTCAGCCCAATCGCCGAGGACTTCGAATGGACGTCGAAAACATCGGCGCCGGGTTGCGGGTCGTCGGGTGGGCTGGCATAGGAACGAGTTGCCCAGGTGTCTGCGGCATCGGCGGCATCCGCCGGTGCAAACGGATCCCTTGGTAGGCTGCGCAGAATGTAGATTCTGGTGCCTTGCGGCGACATGGGATCCGTGACGCCGGCCTCCAGCAGCTTGAGCGAGGGCGGGTAGCCCGCCTCGCCCGTTGCCTTCTCGATATGGCCCGCATCGGCCAGCCGCTTGTATTGATCGAGGGCGCCGCGGATTTCGCGTAGTGATCGACGCAGTTCCTCTTCCTGCGCGCGGCGTTTCGACAAGTCGGCAAGAGGCGTCGCGATCGTCGCCAGCACAGCCATGATGGCAATGACGACCAGCAACTCGACCAAGGTAAATCCGCGACTCGCCCACGCATGGCCAGCGAGCCGCTGTGACGGGAGCCGCGCTAGACTCATGGCGATTGTCCAGGCATCGCGGGTACGAGGGGCGGTGCGGAAAGCGCTGGCGCCGTCGGGGTCGTGGCTGCAGGCTGGCCCTGGGCGGGGACAAACGAAGTCCGCGGCGGCAGCAAGGGAGCGGTCGATGTTTGTGGCCCGGTGGACGGCACCGGCGCCTGAGGTCCTGCAGACGGCGACGCCTGGGTTCCCGGATTTCCCGCATGGGCACGTATCGCACCGGCGGGCGCCGATCCAGCAGAGGCGCCGAGCTGAATCGGAGAAGCACCGACCGCACTGTCCGTGCCGGCTTGAAACTCCTGCCGCCCGACGCCGGGCACGTCCAGGTTGCGCACAATGTGCGGCGTGATCAACAGCACGATCTCGGTGCGGTTATCGCTGTCTTGGCCTTGCCCGAACAGCTTGCCCAGCAGAGGGGTCTCGCTGAGGCCTGGGATGCCCGTGTTGGAGTTCTGCTGGTCGCGCTGAATCAGGCCTGCGAGGATGTTGGTTTCACCGTCGTGCACCTGGAGGCTGGTCGACGTGTTGCGGGTGCCGAGCGTATAGGCCTGAGTGCCGGAAGACGTGGTTGTCGTGCCTAGGACATTGGACACTTCGAGCGCGACGTTCATGAACACTTCGTCATCGAGCGAGACCGTGGGCTCGATCTCTAGCTTAAGGCCTACGTCCAGATAGCTGACCGTGTCCGACGTGCCGACGTTCGCGGTCGTGGTAGCCGTGATGACCGGGAGGCGCTCACCGATCAGCACTTTCGCCTTCTGCTTGTTCATGACCCGAACGCGTGGATTGGCGAGCAGATTCGCGTCGGTCTTGGTGCTCGTGAGTTGGGCAGAGACCAGCGGGTTGCCTACGTTGATGTTGACCAAATTCGAGTGAGGGTGGCGCAATTCGTTGAGCGTCAGTTGACCGATCACGCCCGCGCTGCCGGTGAGCCCTGCAGAGATAGACGAAGGCCATTGAATGCCCATTTGCAGCAGGCGATTGACGCTGACTTCCATCACTTCGAGCTCGAGCATCACCTCGGGCTCGGCGATGTCCTGCATGGCGATGATCTTTTCACTGAGCCGCACTGTCTCTTCCGAATCGCGCATGACGAGCATGTTGAGCTTCTCGTCGACAACGATGTCGCGTGCCTTGGCGATCGTCTTGAGCAGCGCGGCGACCTTGTTGGCATCGGCATGGTTGAGATAGAACGATCGGACGACCATTTCCTTGTATTCGGCCTGCTTCGTAGGTGTGTTCGGGTAGATCAGCAGCGTGTTGTCGTCCAGAACCCGTTGATCGAGCTGGTTCGTGGAAAGTACCAAATGCAGGACATCCTCTAGCGGCTTGTCGGAGACCGACATCGTCACGCGAACGTCGGGCTTGATGTCATGCTCGAGCATGTAGTTCAGGCCCGACGCCAGCTTGAGCGACTCGAAGACCTGTAGCAGCGAGGCGTTCGTGAAACTCAGCGAGATAGGTGTGCGAAAGGTCGCGCGAAGCTTCGGAGAGAGGCCCATCTCACGTCCGCCCACCTCGGCCTGTTTCCTCAGGAGTTGGCGCAGGAGCAAGGATGCCGGACGGAAGTTCGAATCCTCGGACAGCACCTGGCGAGCGCGCACGATCGCCGCGTCGAGGCTTCCGGGTTTGTCCTCCCGGGCCAGCGCCGCCGCGGAGTCCACCGCCTTCCAATGCGGTTCGTCGACGTCGGCCTGCGCTCGGGCTTGGGCCACGCGCGTATTTTCGGGATCGATGTGGGCAGCGCGATCGAGGGTTTGGCGAGCAACGTCGAATGCGCCGAGTTCGCTCGCGCGTTGCGCGTCGCTCAAAAGCGAGTTAACGCTCGTCTCGCGCTCGGAAAAATATAGCCTGCGATATTCGGGATTGCCCGGATCAGCGGCCATTGCCTCGCGCAGTTTGGTGACGCCTTGCTCGCTTTTTCCTTGATCAAACGCGGCCCGTGCATCGCGGTATTGTTGGTTGCCGGCGCAGGCGCTCAGCAAAGCGACGCAGGCGATCGCGAACCGGGCGCGAGTCCAGGATCGGAGACTTCGGTGCTCGGAATTGAACCGCGTGCGATGTAATGTCATTGTCGGATGGGCTCTAAAGCTCGGGGGCCGGGACTGGTGCTCGGGGCTCTGCTCAAACTAGCAACGTTCATTGCGCCGCACCCGCGGGTATGTTCAGCACGATCTCGCGCTTAGAGGCGATCTGTTCGAGCGTGAGCGCCTGGCGCGTGATGGCGGTGACCAAAAAATCGGCATCCAGGCGAGTGCCGACTCGCGCGATTTCGACACCCTCGGGCGTGGCAACGAAGACGCCAGGTGCACTCTTGTCATCGTAAGTGCCGATCACCCGGTAGGGCGGGGTCGGATCCCGCGGGGGCGGCTCGACGACGGGTGCGGACACAGATACAACTTGCTGAACTGGAGGCGCAATCGGCTGCTGCGGGTGGCGCACTGCGAACGGGTTGCTAACCGGCTCGTCCGCGTCGGCTGATTCGCTTGCTGCCGTTGGCCGGGGCAGTGGGCTATGCTCCGGCGCCCGGTACGCCGCATCCGGTGTCTCTGCCGCAATGCGCTGCATTGTCGGCCGGGCGACGGCCTCTACCGTCGCGGCGACGGAGGAAGAATTTGACACCCAGAGACGAACGGCGATCATCAGCGCCGCCGTCACGAGGAGAATTGTCAGGCGTCGCTGCTTCATCGCGGCTCACTTGCTGTGATGTCGCCGCGCGTAGGCGCGCTTGCTGAGCTGGTCGCGGTAGCGGGGCCGTCAGCGAGCAGGATCGCGAAAACGACCTTGGTCTCAACGTCAGCGCTGTTGCTGCTCGTACGGGTGAAGCTCAGTTGCCGGAAAGTGAGCGCTGGAACGTGGTCTACGGCCTGCGTCACCATGCGCCGAATTTGGGGATAGGTTCCGACGAACTGCGTTCGTATTTCCATGCAGGCGGGGTCATGATCGGTCGCCGGCCTGATTCGGTAATCGGCAGCCACCCAGCCGAGTCGGTTGTCGACGGCGATCGACTCGACGCGGGTCAACAGCGTTGGCAAATCGCTCATTGGCGGCAGCGCGTTGGCGGTGGGCGATATGGTCTCTGATATCCGCACGCTCGCTAGGGTCCGGGACGCCTCGGCGCGGATCGACGCAATGCGTGCCGCTGTCGCGGCAGTCGACCTTCGTTCGCCCCACGCCGTAGCGAGGACGGCTGCTGCCGCAGCGATCAAGGCGAGGCCCGCAACGCTGGCCCAGCCCAGGCGATGGTGAACGCGCACGAACCAGATCTGGAGGGCGCGATATGAAGGGACTTGTCTGATCACGGAAGTCGCCAATGCGCCAATGCGCTGAATCGCACAGGCGGCCGGCTGGCCGGCGGCGCGGCAGCCGGGAACTGGGTGGGCAATGCCGCCGCAGGGCCCGAGCCCGCGGCACCGGATATTTCCGTATGCGACTCCAACGTCGCAGACGACAGGGCGGATTCGGCCCCCAGTGCCTGCACATAGGCCAAGGCCTCATCGAACCCCGGCGCCTCGCCTTCCAGTCTGATGATGCCGGTGGTCGGGTCGATGCTCATCGACAGCAGATAGATTGGTTCGCGCGTGGCGGATTCGATTGCGCCGAGCGCGGCTTTCCATGGCTTGTTCAGCTCCGGCCGTGCCTGGATCCAGCGGCGTTGGGTCGCAGTCGGCGATGAGGCAGTGACCGGCTTCATCAGGGCCTGACGGGCTTCGAGCAGGGCTTGCTCCTGCAGCGACGCCTCCTGGCGCTCTGCACGCCAGTGCCGCGCCAGCGTGAGCGATCCCGCCAGCAAGACGGCACCGGCCGCGAGAAGCCACCAAGCCGCAACGGGCTGCGCTGGGCGACGCATGAAGTCGACGTCCGACAGTTTCACGGCTGGCTCGCCATTGTTGAGGCGGCCGGGCCGCGCACGTTCGCGCCGGTGCCATGCCCGATGTCGATCCACGTGACCGCTTGTCCGATCGTCCTTGTCGCCATGCCAGCGTCATGGGAGGCATTGCTCCACCGCGTCGCGACGATCGGCCCGGATTGCGCCAGGCCGCATCGAACACGTTCGGTCTCGACCTGGCGGACGATCGCCGCAGAGTCGGTGGCGATCCGCGCCGCCGCGTTCAGAGTGACGGCACGGCCCGACTCCAGATGCGCCAGAAGCAGGCGATCCTGTTCTGCCCAGCCCAGCCAGCCACGGCGCTCGGGCAACTCCTTGGCGCCATTCAGTCGTGACAGTCCCCAGGCAAACGCCGGCAGCAGGCGACGGCAGTCGATGCCAACGGAAGCACAGGCGCTGAGGATGGTGTGCTTGAGTGACGTCCTCAGGCCGAAGCCCAGGGTGAACTGCTCGCCGGCGAGATGGTCAATGCGCGTGTCCCAGGCATCGGGCGGCTCGCCGGGCGCCCCGTACAACGCAACGAGGCGGTGTTGAAGCAGCGCCTGGACCTGCGCGGGAGCCCAGAGTTCGGGCCCGGCTTCAAGAAGCAGCGCCGGCATTAGCGCCGACTCCAGTAACAACGTGACGGCGGATCGAGGCTTGTCGGCATACACGGTGCGAAGCCCAGCCTCAAGCTCAGGCCAGTTCGCGGACCGCATCGACTCGTGCGATCGACGCAGCAGTGGATGGCTTGCAATGCAGTCTAAACGCGAGGCGGTTCCCATCCAGCGCTCGATGGATTTGCCCCCGACGCGTAGGTATTCGCGTGAAGATGGTTCAAGCGGCCACACGGTCGACCTCCTCCAGCGTGGTTATGCCTTGACAGGCCGCTTCCAGCGCCTGTTCGCGCAGGCTCCGCCAACCCGTGACGACGGCGGCGGCCTGGATCTCCGCGTGCGGGGCGCGCTGGGCGACGAGCGCCTTGAGTTCTGGCGTTAGCGTCAGTAACTCGCCCAGGGCGAAGCGCCCGTTATAGCCGGTGCCACGACAGTGTTCACAACCGTGGGCGATCCGCAATTGCGGCAACGAGTCGCGCGTGGCGTCGCCGGCAAGCCGAGCTGCGGCTTGCGGATCCGGTTCTGAACAGATGGGGCAGAGACGGCGCAACAGCCGTTGCGCGAGCACGCCGTTGATGGCCGAAGCGAACGTGTAGGCGTCGATTCCGAACTGATCGAATCGACCGACGACGTCGAAGACCGTGTTGGCGTGTACCGTCGTGAACACCAGATGGCCGGTTAACGCCGACTGCACTGCAATCTGTGCCGTCTCGGCGTCGCGGATCTCGCCGACCAGGATCTTGTCCGGATCATGACGCAGGATGGAGCGCAAGCCACGTGCGAACGTGAGGCCCTTGCGTTCATTGACGGGGATTTGCAAGACACCGGGCAGTTGGTACTCGACAGGATCTTCGATCGTGATGATCTTGTCGCGCGACTGATGCGTCTCGGCGATCGCAGCATAGAGCGTGGTGGTCTTGCCGGAACCCGTGGGCCCGGTCACCAGCATCATGCCGTGCGGCTTGCTGCAGAGCTGGCGAATCGCGCGTTGGGACGACGCGTCGAAGCCGAGCTTCGCAAGCGTCAGTCCAGCCAGGCTCTGCGCCAAGTGCTCGCGATCCAGCACACGCAACACCGCGTCTTCTCCATGGATGCTCGGCATGATCGAGACACGGACATCAATGTTGCGGCCCTGGTAGGCGATCTGGAGTCGACCGTCCTGGGGGATGCGACGCTCTGCGATGTCCAGGTGCGCCATGACCTTGACCCGACTGATCGCGCGCATGGCCAGATCCGTGCTGTCGATGCGGCGCATCGACGTAAGCACACCGTCGATCCGAAACTTGACGTTGAGGCCGCCGGGATCGCTCTCGAGATGAATGTCCGAGGCGCCGATCTTGAGCGCGTCGTACAGCGTCGAGTTGACGAAGCGAATCGCCGGGCTCGCGTCGGCGCCGATTTCCCGCAGCGACAAAGATTCGCCGCTGGCAACCGCCGCGGTCTCCACATCGATGCCGCCGATGCCGAGCGAGCCCAGCGCCGTCATTCCAGCCTCGGCTTGTGCGAGCCATGCATCGAAAGTCTCGGCGCTCGCCAGGAAACGCTCGTGCGTGCCGAAGCGTGTGAGCACCATGGCGACCAGGTCCGTGTCAAAAGGATCCGTGACAACGAGCCGATACGCGCTCGGTAGTGCTCCGAGCAGGTCGGACGGATTGGCGAATATGGCGCAGCGGCGTTCCACGCATTCCGTGAACGACAGGGCAGAGAAGTCCGGGGTCCATTCCCGCAGGTCTTGCATCCGAACAACGGCAATGTCCAGTAGGTCGCCCAGCTCGCAGGTCAGATCGCGGTCCGGTGTCGCGTCCAAACGCAATGCGGCGACCAGATCGCCGCAACCTTGCGATCGCAAGTCGGCGATGTGCTCAGAGAGGGACGGCCCGGACTTCGTTGCGGCACTCATTGGATGGCCGATGCCAACTCGAAGATTGGCATGTACATGAGCACGACGATGATGCCCACGCCCACGCCGATCATTGCCATCACGATGGGCTCCAGCGCTCGCATGGCGCGCTCGAGATCGCGGCTGATCTCCGATTCATGGAAATGCGCGACCTTCGCCAGCACGCCGCCGAGGTCACCGGTGCGCTCGCCGGCCAGCATCAATTGCTCCGCTACGGGTGTCGCCATGCCGGCACGGGCGTGAGCGGTCGACGGCGACAAGCCTTCCCGCACCCCGCGTTCGACCGCCAGGCCGGCGTCTCGCAGCGCAAGCGGCAGCAGGTCGTTGGCCAGGTGCAGCGCCTGGGGTAGTGGGATGCCGCCCTGCACGAGCATCCCGATCGCGCGGTACCAACGCGCCAGGAAATAGGTCTTGAGGCGTGTGCGGAGCGGAGCCCAGGACAGCACGCGACGCAGTGCCGCCGCGCGGATCGCATCGGAAGAGACGATCGCAGCAACTCCGAGCAAGGTCGCGCCGGTGCCGGCCATCCACCATGTGCTGTAGTCATGCAATAAATGCGACCACGCCACCATCGCGCGGGCCGACCAGGGCAGTTCGCCGGACATGCCTTCGAAGATGCGGGCAAAGCGAGGCATCACGTAGAACAGCAAGAACAGCAACACCAGTGCACCGACTGCAATCACCAGCAAGGGATAGATCGACGTTGAAATCACTTTGTGGCGCACTTCGGCTACGCGCTTTTCGTGCTCGAGATAGCGCGACAGCGTGTCCGGCAGATCCGAGGTCAGCTCGGACGCACGAACGAGAGCCACCAGCAGCGGCGGAAAGACGGTATCCGCAGCGAACGCGTCGGACAAAGTCATCCCTTCCATCAACTGCCGCCGCAACTGCTCGATCAGATCGAGCGCCCCCCCGCGGGCGCCGCGTTGCAGGGCATCCAACGCTTCGATCACGCTGAGTCCTGCGACCAACAAGTCGCGCAATTGCTCGACGAAAACCTGCATGTCGATCGCGTGACGCGTACGGCCACCTGCCCACGCCAGTGCACTCCAAGCGCTGGTGCGCGCCCCAAGCACTGTCAAGCCCAAGTCGGCAGCCTGTTGGCGCGCAACGGCGACGCTTGGCGCGTCCAGCACGATGGCACGAGGCAGCCCTCGGCCCTGCACCACGGTCAGATGCACTCGCATAAGACGGCAATCGCACTCATCGGCCCGAATCCCAGATGCTCAAATCGGCGTCCTGTCCCGTCCCACCGACTTGGCCGTCCCGGCCGAGCGACGACAGCTCGTAGTCATGTCCGTTGTCCCCGGGCAGTCGATACACGTAGGCATTGCCCCAGGGGTCGAGCGGCAACGCCTTGGCAAGATAACTGCCGGACCATTTCGGCTCGTCGGTAGGCTTCACGATCAACGCCTTTAGGCCTTGCTCGGTGCTGGGATAGTGTCCTGTGTCGAGCCGGTAGGTCGCCAATGCTTTGTCAAGGGCATCCAACTGCGCACGTGTTGCCTTGACCTCGCTCTTGCCAATCTGGTCGAAGTATCGCGGCGCGACGAAGCTAGCCAGCAGACCGATGATCACCATGACGACGAGCAGCTCGAGCAGTGTGAAGCCGAGCGCTTCAGGCCGGTTGGCGCATCGTGCTGGGAACCGTTGCGCGGCAAGCCTGTTTCGATAAATGGATTGCCTGACGCGGCGAAGGGCGAAGTTCAATTTTCAGGAAGTGCTGGAATTCGCGTACGAGATTAACAGCTTTTCGGGAATTCTTGGTAATTTAGGTTCCTGCTGTATATGCCGCGATACATATACCTTGTCGCATCTTTTGTTCGTTTATCTTGCCTAACACCACTGTTGAGCTGTTGTCAATTCCCCCGAAATGGGGGTAGTTATCGTGGCAGTCACTGCTAGGCTGCCTCGACTCTTTGCCCGAAACGGGATGGGCTTGTACGCTTGAGGAGGCGTGCACGCCGACTCGACGCCTACGTGAGATCGTGAACACAGCGATTTGAACGCGTCGGAGTTTGAGGAGCAGATTTAAGAGCAGATTTTAGAAAAGTGTCGCTGTTTCGTTCTGCATTGGCAGCGTCATTCACGTACAAAAGTGGCGGGAGTCGAGGATGAGCGTACCAAGGGTTAAGGCCTGGATTGAGGCATCGATCACCAATCCAGCTGGCCGCGTGGTTCGCGGCATTTCTTGTTTGCTCGCGCTGGCGGCACTCGCCTTTTCGCCGATTGATAGTGAAGCGGCTCCGACCGATTGCATTGGCACGTCGGTCGACGGCCAAGCCAAGTGCACTGCGCCGATACTAGGCGCCTACACCTACGACTTGTGCAACGTTTCGCAGCTGTACGTGGCATACGGTAAGGAGGCAATATGCGCGTTCAACATATTGGACCTAGTCGTCGTGCCGGACCCCGATGTCGGACTGGAACCGTTCGATATCACTACCACGGACTCGGTCAAACTTAACGCGGTCATCGCCTGCATGGGCGGTTCAAACGCCCCCGTTTGGGCAAGTCTGGGCACCCCGGTTGGAACGTACTGGTGTCCGACGGCTCCTGTAACATACAAATATGGCGTGGAAATCATTGGGGCGTCGCTTGGAATCTCTAGCCCTTATAGCGGACTCGAAGTATCTCGGATGCGGTACGCGACTTGTCCAGCGAACACCACCGCTGTCCCCTCTGGTTCAAGCTGGCCTGATTATTGTATCGCGGTACCCAAATGCAACTGTGAAGTACGCGGGGATCCCATGGGGATTGTCAATGGCGATCAAAGCCTGGACGAAATCGATATACCGCCTTATTCTGATTCGCCATTGGAATTTTCCAGATCCTATTTGAGTTCTGCTTACTACCGCCCTGTCAATGCCGCAACAATAAGCGGCCCAGCCTATTTGTCGGATCCCGTGGCCAACCCCGGCTGGTTCATAACACCAGGGTTTGGAGACTACTGGCGACACACGTACAGCAGCACCGTGATGGCGGAGAACCAGCCGAACCTGCTGGCGACGGTGCTGCGTCCGAACGGTGTCAGCAAGCACTTCACTGCGGCGGGTACTTCCGTCTTGAATGAGGATGGTCAAGGCGACACGTTGACTGCGACTTATGACAGCAACTCGGTCCAGAACGGCTGGCTCTACCGCAGCGGCGCCCAAGAAGAAAAGTACCTTCTGAACGGCCAACTCTCGGCGATCCAGACCCGAAGCGGGCGCACCGTCTCAATGGTCTACAACTCGAGCGGCGCGAACGCCGGCCTGTTGCAGCAGGCGATCGACGACGTCGGTCGCTACCTCAATTTCAACTACAACGCGCAGTACCAACTGACTTCCGTCTTGGACGTGGCTCAGAACACGTTCAATTACGGCTACACCGGGCAGACGCTGAGCTCAGTCACGTATCCCGACAATGTCTCGAGGGGTTACCTTTATCAAGAGAACCCGCAGGGCGCTAACAGCGACGTGTTCGGCATGACAGGAGTCATCGACGAGTTCGGAACTCGATATGCGACGTACGGCTACGAGACGGGGAGCGCCCGGGCCTATACGGAGCTTGCCGGTGGTGTGGATTTGAATGTACGGGCGGTGGTCGATTCCTCGCACGTCGCGATCACGGATCCAATGGGTGCGGTCCAAACGTACACCACCGGGATGGTCAGCGGTGTCAATCGAACGACTGCGATGGCGCAGCCTGCCGGTAGCGGCAATGCAGCTGGCGCCACCAATCGCACATACGACGCTGCGGGCACCATCGCGAGCTTCGACAACGAGAACGGCGAGCGCACATGTCGCGTGAGCGATCAGACTCGATTGCTCGAGACGATGCGTGTCGAGGGCCTGGCGAACACCCAAGCGTGTGCGGCGGTGGAGACCATCGGCGCAACGCTGCCCACCGGCAGCCGCATGATCAACACGATTTGGCACCCTCTTTGGAGGCTGGAGGCGCGCGTTGCCGAGCCCCAGAAGATCACGACCTACGTCTACAACGGCCAGCCGGATCCAACGGCCTCCGGCGCCAAGGTGACGTGCGCCCCGACGACGGCGCTCATGTTTGATGGCTCGCCCATCGCAGTGCTGTGCAAGAAGGTTGAGCAAGCGACCACCGACCTGGCCGGATCGTTGGGCTTCACGGCGACTGCGCAGACCGGCGTCACGCCTCGCGTTTCGTCATGGACTTATAACGCGCTTGGTCAAGTGCTCACTGCCACCGATCCCCGCGGCTATGCCACGACCTACGCCTACTACCCAAGCACAAGTTTCACGGGCAGCGGCATGAGCGCCATCGGGCATACGACGGGTGATCTGCAGACGGTCAAGGATGCGCTGAACCACGTCACGACGTTCAGTACCTACAACTTGTACGGGCAGCCATTGACGGTCGTCGACGCGAACAACGTGACGACGACGAACGTCTATGACTCACGCCGGCGCCTGAAGAGTACGACAGTTGGCACCGATGTGACGGCCTATACCTACGACGCTGCCGGACAGCCCAAGACGGTCACTCTTGCCAACAACTTGGTGTTGACCAACACTTATGACCCTGCACATCGCTTGACGCAGGTCGCCGATTCGGCAGGCAACACGATCACGTACACCTTGGACAATGCGGGCAATCGAATCGGAGAGCAGGTCAAGGATACCAGCGGTGTGCTGGCCCGAAACGTCACACGCAGCTTTGACATCCTGAGCCGGGTGCAGAGCGTGACTGGATCTGCCCAATGAGCGCCGGACCTCGTCGCGGTGTACCGTCTACTGGAGCGTGCGAATTCGTTGCCTGGGCACTCCGGGCCGCTAGACGCGTGCTCTACGTCCTCAGCTTGGTGGGCCTGCTATTTGGTGCCGCTGCAGCGACCGCTCAGACTGGCTTGCCCGACCTGAAGATCACTTCGATGACGGTTGGAACCATCGTCTACAACGCGAATGGATCTTGGACGATTCCGACAACCTACACGGTGACCAACGCGGGAACGGTGGCTGTACCGGCTTCTTGGGCGGACATTGGCTACCTGTCCTCCAACGGGGTTCTGGACAACAACTCACAGAGCAATGGATATCTCGGCGGAAACAGTAGCCTGGCCCCCGGCGCGAGCTATACGGTCAACTCGAGCTTCACAACGAGCACTTCGACGGCCGCCGGCAGCTACACGTTCTTCGTCAAGACCGACGGGCACAACGTGAGCTATTCAGGGGGCACCAACACCGACAACGGCGCCGTGATTGAGTCCAACGAGACAAACAACACCGCGTCAGTGGCCGTGACGCTGGCGCAACCGGATCTGAAGATCACTTCGATGACGGTGGGCACCATC
>FSZS01000425.1_pt1 | contig 21487 bp, 16 predicted proteins | sample 1638881 | NCBI WGS metagenome assembly FSZS01 (sample SAMEA3914813, study PRJEB12502) | metagenome | biome: forest; material: soil | place: Canada | collected 2011-07-07 | depth 0.3 m
CGACCAGCGACCGGCCCGGAGCCAGCGCGGCACCGACCGTACAGAACTGTTTTGCCGCCGGGTAGCTGATCCGCCACAACTCCGCGAGAAACGACGCCGCATTCCGATGCCCAGCCACCCGCGCGAGGTTCTCCTCGCTGGTGTCCGCTTCCAACTCTCCAGCCACCTGGGCGGTGACCGCATCCACCGCCGCCCGCAGGGCACCCAACGCCACCAACGCCTCGACCCCGGTACCCGCACCCACGCCTGTTCCCGCACCCTCGCCGGATCCCGCACCCGCGCCAGTTCCCCCGTCCGCGCTGGTTCCCGCACCCACACCGGTTCCCGCCTCGGCCCACAACGCGGCGAGCCGGGTCAGTGCGGCGGCGACCGGCTCCAGGGCAGCCGGGGTGGTGAACGTCATAGGACAAGTCAACCAGCAGCCACCGACATTCCAACCCCACCGTAAACATCCCCAGACCAGCACTTTCACCTGTGGATAACTTTCCGAAACACCCACCTGTGGAGGAGACAAAAGTGGAGTCTGCCGCGAAGCGCGCGCTCCCATCCCGCCACACCAGTCCGACTACGCCGCCTCGTCAGCACCGGACGACGCAGCAGCCCTGTGAACGGTCGCAAGCGCACCCGCCCACAACTCCACATGGTCGAAAAGCGGCGTGAGCCAACATCAAGAAGGCCCTCCGCCAACCTATACACCCGCTTTGCCGTCCGCTATGCTCTCAAGGCTGCGCCGACTGGCCAGCATGTACGCCCCGTTGATCTGGAGAGGACTGAACCGTGAGCTATCTGCGCCGAATCAGCCCCCTGCGTTCGCAGCAGAACCTGCCCGAACCGCAGAACCTCCAGCACCTCGTGTAGGCGCGAACCGTCTTTCGACGCTCCGTGCCTTCGGGGGCCCGGGGCGTTCGTCGTCTCTGCACCCATCTGGGCAAGCAGATGTGTCGGATCTCTCGGGTGCCATCGATCCACCGACCAGAAATTCACACAGACAAGAAAGATGATGAAAGAAATCAACACGCGGTTGCTCAGCTGGGCGAGCATCCTGGACGAGAAAGCGGAGGAGCAGGCGCGGGTCACATCGGCCATGCCCTTTGTGTTCCCTCACGTCGCTCTGATGCCGGATGCCCACCTGGGGCTCGGTGCAACCGTCGGATCAGTCATCCCGACCCTGCGGGCAGTGATGCCCGCGGCGGTCGGCGTCGACATCGGGTGCGGCATGATCGCAGTCAGGACACAGTTTCACCTGAGCCAGTTGCCGACCGACCTGCGCACTTTGCGGGAATCGATCGAGCGGGCCATCCCCGTCTCCGTTGGCGCCTACAACAACAAGATCGTGGCGACCGCGGAATCACGGGTCGCTGATCTGGAACAGAAGGCACAGGCGGCAGGCTTCGATCCGGCACAGTCTCTGGGTGGATGGCGGCAGCAGCTCGGAACGCTGGGCAGTGGCAACCACTTCATCGAGGTGAGCGTCGACGAGTCCAACGGGGTGTGGCTGTTCCTGCACTCGGGAAGCCGGGGGGTGGGCAACAAGATCGCCCAGCGGCACATCAAGATCGCACGGAAGATGATGGAGCGGTGGTGGATAGCGCTGCCCGATCCGGACCTCGCCTACCTGGTTGAGGGCACACTTGAGTTCGATCGGTACATCGCCGAGCTTCGGTGGGCACAGCACTATGCGCTGCTGAACAGGGAAGAGATGATGGACCGGGTCGTGCGGCAGTTCAGCGAATGGATGAAGGCCGATGTCATCGAGCAGGAGCGGATCAACTGCCACCACAACTTCACCCAGAAGGAGACGCACTGGGGCAAGAGTGTGTGGTTGTCGAGAAAGGGCGCAATCTCGGCGAGAGCCGGTGAAGCCGGTTTGATCCCGGGATCGATGGGGACCGCATCCTATGTGGTTGAAGGCCTCGGAAACGAGGTCGCTCTGCAGTCCAGCCCTCATGGCGCGGGACGGTCGTATTCGAGGAGCGCGGCACGGAAGACGTTCACGCACGATCAGCTGAGGGAGGCGATGGCGGGCATCGAGTATCGGGACACAGATGCGTTCCTGGACGAGATTCCGGCCGCGTACAAGCCGATCGACCAGATCATGGCCGACGCTGCCGACCTCGTGCGGGTGAGGCACGTGCTACGGCAGATCGTGAACGTCAAGGGGGATTGAAGGCGGATGGGGTGCTCGGTGGTGAGGACACCCCGTCTGCTCGCTATTACTTCTGTTCCAGAAAATGCTATGTTCCATGTCATGTGGAACGGTACTAGTTATGGAACAAGCGATCTTATTGATCGCTTCATGCAGTATCTGCGCGCGGTCGTGCCGCTGGGGACCCGCAACCAACTCGACCTCCCGACGCGACCAGGCGAGGGCGGTTTGGATGCGCGCATCCGTTGGACAATCGGGTCGGAATCTGTAGATCTCGGAGTTCATGTCAAGCTTTCCACCCTTGCCATCGCGGTCGATCAACTCCCGCTGGTAGACCCGACCGTCGATCCAGTACTGATCGCCCCCTTCATACCTCCGCGCAAGCAAGAGCTGCTCGAACAGGCGGGCTGGTCTTATTGGGACGACACCGGCAACATCCTGATTCGACTGACTGATCCTGTCATCCTCCTCCGTCAACGCGGCGCATCGAAGGATCCGCAGCCGAATGTGAAGCCGGTCGCTCGGTTGAGGTCTTTGAAGGGGCAGGCGGCATCTGAGGTGATGGTCGGCCTCTTGGCGAATGGCGGCCGGGCGGCGTCGATCAGAGACTTCGCCCGACAGTTTGAGCTGCCGGTCTCCACCGTGAGTCGCGTCGTATCGCTACTGAGGGATGAGAACTATCTGGAGCCCCTCGGTGGCGGGCCGATTGTGGTCGCCGATCGGATGGCCACGGCGCAGCGGTGGGCTGAGGACTACAGCTTTGAGAAGACCTTCCATGCGGACAGGTACTTCTCGCTCGTCGGACCCGAGCTTGCGTTGCAACGGATCAGCGAGGCAGGCATCCCTTACGCCGTCACCGGGGTGAGGGCCGCACGCGAATGGCTGAGTGACCGTGGCCGAGTGGCGGGTTTGCCGGCAACCGAGCTGTGGGTCTACACGACAGATCTGACCGCACTCCAGCGAGTGGCCGACCTCGCCTCCGACAAGCGGGAGGGAACGATCCGAGTCGCCGAATGCGACTTCCTCGAACGCGAGCACTTCAGGCGAGTAGGCGAACTGCGCTACGTGACCCCGTGGCGAGCCGTCGGCGACCTGATGTCGGCGCCAGGGCGTCTCGCCGGTGTCGGCGAAGATCTTGCACGTGACCTGATCGGGGATTGGTTGAAGGACAATGTCTGATCCAAACGTCGCGCCCGAATTTGTTGCCGCGAGACACGCATTATTAGGGGTGCTCGAGGTGCTGCGCGAGCAGATGGCGGGGCTGATTCTCGTCGGCGCACAAGCGATATACCTGCATGCGCCGGCCGACCAGACACGGCAGCCGACCTACACCACAGATGGCGATCTCGTCATCGATCCTGACCTGTTGACTGAACGGCCGGACATCGGCCAAACGCTGCTGTCCGCTGGATACACGGCACATAGCAGCCCGGGCACCTTTTTTGGGCCGAACGGTATCGCAATCGACCTCATGGTTCCAGACGGGGCACTCCCGCCACCGAGGCGTCGTACTGCCGAGTTGCATGGGCAGAGTGCCGCGACCGCGCGTCGCACCGCCGGACTTGAGCTTGCGCTGTTCGACGCGTCTCCGATGGAAATCACTGCTCTCGATCCGGCGGATGCTCGAATTGTCACGCTCCGCGTGGCCGGCCCCGCTGCTCTGGTCATCGCAAAACTGACCAAGCTTGATGAGAGGCTTGCCGCACCGCGACAAAGCCGGGTGCTCTCCAAAGACGCGGGGGATCTGCTTCGCCTCCTCCGCTTTTGCGATTCGGAAGCCATTGGTTATCGTCTCCGCGAACTGAGCAGCGAAGCCGTCGGATCCCGTGTTGTTGAGAAGGCGATCGGATTCCTTCGCCACGATCTTTCCTCTCGGAGCCCGGAACTGATCCGGCTTGCGGTCGATGACCTGGATGGTATCGAACCGGCGGCCCAGATCGAATCCGCCTTTCGTGTGTTAGCTGCGCGCATGCTTGCGACCTATGACGTCGAAGGTGGGGCCGGCGAGAGTGAAGTGCAGAGGGCGTTCGTTGGGCCGAGAGGCGCGCTATCCCGCTGAGGCGCTGGCCAGCACGCTATCGTTATTCCAGTGTTCTGTGGATTAGTGGAAGAACCGTGAAGTCTTACGCGTATGAGCAGGTTGCCCGGGTCGGCCGAGCGCTTGGCAGCGGTCATCGGCTCGAGCTTCTCGAGTTGATCGCACAAGCCGAACAGTCGGTCGACACCCTTGCGCGGCTGTCCGGGATGGGGGTGACCACGGTGTCGTCGCATCTCCAGACCCTCAAAGGCGTCGGGCTCGTGCGCACCCGCCGAGACGGAACCACCATCTACTACCGGCTTGCCGGTGACAAGGTCGCAGAACTCGTCGTGACCTTGAACGACGTGGCATCAGAGACCGTTCCCGACCTGATCCTGCTTGCCGAAAACGATCCCGACCAGGCGATCGTGCCGATGCTGCGAGACGTGCAAGAGGTCGACGATTCATTCGTGCTCGACGTTCGCCCGGCACAAGAGTTCGCGGCCGGACACTACCCCGGGGCTGCTTCCATTCCCCTTGCTGAGCTGCCGGAGAGAGCAGAAGAGGTTCCGCTCGACCGGCGCGTGGTCGTCTATTGCCGGGGGGAGTTCTGCTTGCTGGCGCGGGACGCAGCACGTCTGCTTCGCGATCGAGGAGTGGATGCGTATGCGATGGACCAGGGTGTGCTCGAGTGGCGGGGTCGGGGCCACATCACACTGAGTGCGACTGCGTAGGGCCCGGCAGGTGTCGATTTCCACGCAGGATGTAGAGGCATACGCAGCTTCGCCGGAACGGCGGCGTGCGTTGTACCGTCGGACGCTCGGCATTGTGGTCGTTTCGCAGGTGCTCGGCGGCGCAGGCCTCGCGGCCGGGGTTACCGTCGGAGCCCTGTTGGCACAGCAGATGCTTGGCGGGGCCGGGCTGGCTGGGCTGCCGGCCGCTCTGCTCACGCTCGGTTCGGCGGCGACGGCGTTCATCATCGGCCGCGTCTCCCAGCGCCTCGGGCGACGCGTCGGCCTGACCGCAGGGTTTCTGACGGGAGCGCTCGGCGCGGTCGGCATCGTCGTGGCGGCCGTTGCGAACAGTGTCGTCCTGCTCTTTCTCGCCCTCCTGATCTACGGCGCCGGCACGGCGACGAACCTGCAGGCGCGCTACGCCGGAACCGACCTCGCTCCGCCCGATCGGCGCGCGCGGGCGGTCAGCATCGCCCTGGTGTCGACGACCCTGGGCGCGGTCGCCGGACCCAACCTTGTCACTCCGATGGGCGCGGTCGCGCGCAGCCTCGGGATCCCCGAACTCGCCGGCCCATTCCTGCTTGCGGCCGCCGCTTACGCTTGTGCGGGTCTGGTGCTGCTGGTCTGGCTTCGACCGGATCCGTTCCTGCTCGCCGCGAAGCTCGCATCCCTGACGCCGACAGCGGCAACCGACTCCGGCGTGGGGCCTGCGGCACCGCTTCGCCCGCGCACGGTGACGGCCGGCATCACTGTGATGGTGCTCACCCAGGTCGCAATGGTGGCGATCATGACGATGACCCCGATTCAGATGGAGTCCCACGGTCACGGGCTCACCGAGATCGGCCTGGTGATCGGCATCCACATCGGTTTCATGTACCTGCCGTCACCGATCACCGGATATCTGGTCGACCGCATTGGCCGCGCGCCCATGTCGATCGCGTCTGGCGTCACCCTGTTGCTCGCCGGTATCGTCGCGGCCACGGCCCCAGCGGATGCGATGACCCAGCTGATGGTCGCACTCGCCCTCCTTGGGCTGGGATGGAACTTCGGCCTCATCAGCGGAACCGCATTACTCATCGACGGCACTCCTCCCGCAACGCGAGCGCGCACGCAGGGCTCGGTAGACGTCCTGATCGCCCTCGCGGGGGCAACCGGCGGCGCGATGTCCGGTCTGGTCGTCGCCGGAAGCAGCTACGCTGCGCTCTCGCTCGCCGGTGGGTTGCTGTCGATTCTGCTGATTCCGGTGGTCGTCTGGTCTCGACGGAACGTCCCACCCCGAGTCGAGAGCCCCTAGCTGGTCCGATCCGCGACGAGCGAGATCGTTCCGGTATGTCGAGGGTGACTGTTCCGCTCGAGCGTGCTCGCTCGAGTCGTCACTCTCGTTCGGAACGGTCACGCTCGTCCGCGGGCACGCGCGCGGCGGAGCCCACTTCGACGTTTCGACGATCCGAGTTTCACACGAACCTCCGCCACGGGAAGAGCGTCACTCAGCCGTAAGAACCGACGCGGAAGCACCTAATAGCCAGTTAGAGACACCGAAACGATCGAAATACACGCGACAGCCGTACTAGCGTGCCAGCGTCTGGAACGATTCGTCTACCGCGGATGCCAGACATTGCCCTCCAGTCGCGAGGGTGAACATTGCCATCAACCTAGATCGCGAGGAGGTGATCAGTCGTGACTTACGAAATTACCGAGACGACCCGACCGGCCGTCTGGTCGCGGAACTTCACCAGGTTGTGGTGGGGTGAAACCGTCTCATTCTTCGGAAGCCAGCTAACCATCTTCGCTCTCCCGATCGTCGCGCTGGAGGCCTTCGACGTGTCGACTTTCGAGGTGACACTGATCAACACCGCTGCAGGCATCGGCACTCTTGCGTTTGCGGCGTTCTTCTCGCCCTGGGCCGATTCCTCGCATCGACATCGGGTGATGGTTGCTCTCAATGTGTTCCGCCTCGCTGTGGTCGCTGTGGTTGCGGCGGGGCTCATCTTCCATTACCTCACGATGCTCGTGGTTCTGTCGGCGGCCCTGCTCCTTGCCGGAGCCACCGTGATCTACGAGAGCGCGTTCTCTGCGATGGTCCCGTTGACGGTCGAAAGGCGCGGCTTGACCCGCGCCAACACCTGGGTGGGTGGAATGCAATCCGTCGCGAACGTCGGAGCCGGGGGTGTTGCCGGCATCCTCATCCAAGCGCTTGGTCCGGCATCCCTTTTCGTCACGGATCTGGTGTCGTATGCGGTTGCGGCGTTCTGCGTCGGCGGCGTTCGCGTGCACAACGAGGCCAAAGCTCCTCGGCGATCCATCGGAGAGTACTTCGGCACTCTGGGTGTCGGGTTCCGTTTCTTGTGGCGCGACAAACTTCAGCGCGCGATCGTCTTGGGCATCACCCATTTCAACTTCTTCACCACTGCGCTCCAGGCTCTCTACGTGGTCTACCTGATCAGGTACGTCGGACTCTCCATTGCGGAAGTCGGTATTGGCGCGTCGCTGGGCGGTGTCATCGGTGTGCTCGGCGTTCTGATCGCGCCACGGCTTCTCGACCGCGCTCGGCTTGGCGTAATCCTCGCGATGACTTTTGCGCTGCCTGCGGGCTGTGCGCTGGCGTTCCTTGCGCTGCCCGGCCTGGACAAGGCCGCGAGCATGATCGTGCTGGCCCTCATCCTCGGCGGCTGGGCGATCCTGGTGCTCGTGAACATCACTGCCACCGAGTCAATCAAGCAGAGCCTCGTACCCAACGAGATGCTGGGTCGGTTCTCGTCGGCGGCGCGAATCCTCACCTGGGGAGTCGACCCGCTCGGCGCGGCGTTCGGCGGCCTGCTCACCGTGTTCCTGAGCATCGAATTCTCCCTGGCGATCCTCGCAATCGGAATCGCCACATCCTGCCTCTGGACGCTGAATGCCGGTGTTATCCACCTGCCGCGATTCCCACGACTGATCGCCGAAGGCGATGCTTCCGCCGAGATTCCAGCGGGTATCGTTCACACCGAAAAGACCTGACGTCGCGATCGGTGTTCGAGCAGCGGTACGTCGAGCGTGACCGTTCCGCTCGAGCGTGCTCGCTTGAGTGGTCACTCTCGCCCGGAACCGCCACGCTCGTCCGCGAGCGAGCGCTGGCCGGTGCCCGCGCCGCGACTCAGCGCTGCTTGATCGAATAGCGGTGCTCCGGGCGGCCGGTGTACCCGTAGCGCAGCTCGAGTTTGACGACCTTGCTCTGCTCGAGCTGGGTGAGGCATCGCTGGGCAGTGGCACGACTGATGCCGACGATTGTCGCGATATCTGAGGCCGACAGACTGACGTCGCTCGCGGCGATTGCGTTGTACACCACCTGAAGGGTTGGGGCCAGGCGACTGAACTCCGGGTTCAGGCGGGCCGCGGGTGCCGCGCGCATCAGGTCGAAGATTCTGTTGATGTCGTCCTGCGTCGCTTCGTCCGGCCAGTCCGTGACCCGGGCGCGCACTTCGCGCAAGGCGGTCAGACGTTCGGCAAGCGCCGTCAACCCGAACGGCTTGACCAGATAGTGCACGGCGCCCAGTTGGATCGCCTGCTGAACGGTCGCGATGTCGCTGGCTGCGGAGATCATGATCACTGCGGGGGAGGGCGGCGTGTCGAGAAGATCCCTCGTCACCTGCAGCCCGTCACCGTCGGGGAGGTAGATGTCCATCAGCACGACGTCGGGTCGCAGCGACTGTGCCATGGCGAGCGCGTCGGCGGCGGTGTGGGCTTGACCGACGACCCGGAACCCGGGAACCCGCTCGACGTAGGCGACGTGAATGGCGGCGACCCGAAAGTCGTCGTCGACGACGAGCACGGTGAGGTCGTCCGCGTTCAACGCTGGCGCTCCGTGTTCACCGCTGGCGCTCCGGAGTCAGCGCGGGGGTCCGCGGAAGCAGCACCGTGAAGGTCGCACCGGGCCCTTCGGAGACGGAGACCGAACCATCCAGCTTGGCGACCGTGTTGTGCACGAGCGAGAGCCCGAGGCCGCTGTGGCGTACGAGCGAACCGCGCTTGGTCGTGTAGCCGTTGCGGAAGATGTGCTGCTTCGCACCCCGTGTGATGCCCGGGCCGTTGTCGCTCACCGTGATCTTCAGCGAATCGGCGGACTCCACAACGCTGACGTCCACGCGACGCGGCTGCGGGGCGCTGGCGAGCGCATCGAAAGCGTTGTCGATGAGGTTTCCGAGGATGGTGGTGAGGGCCTGGACGCGCTGGGGTGCTTCGCCCAGGTTGGTGTCGGGCGAGATCGTGAGGTCGATGCCGCGTTCGCTGGCTTCGGCCGCCTTGCCGAGCATCAGTCCGACGATCTGGGGTGCTCCGATATGCGTCCGCAGGGTCTGGTCGAGATCGGCTGTGGTGCCGCGGATCTCGTTGACGTACTCCAGCGCCTCACCCGGCTGTCCGAGTTCGAGGAGACCGGCGATCGCGTGGATGCGGTTCGAGAACTCGTGCTGCTGTGCCCGCATCGATTCGGTCAGGCTGCGCTCACCGGCCAACTCGCTGGCCAGCCCTTCGACGGCGGTGCGGTCGCGAAGGGTGACCACGGCACCGTGCGCCCGCCCGCCGAGCGTCACCGGCATCCGGTTGATCACGAGACAGTAGTCGTCGGTGACCACGATCTCGTCGGTGACAGCCGTGGTGCCGGTGAGGAGGTCGCGCAGGAGCCCGGGAGCCAGCACGTCTTCGAGTCGTCGGCCCGACGACTCCGCCGGGAGACGGAGGAGCTGCTGGGCCTGGTCGTTGACCACGCTGATCCTGCCCGCGGGATCGACGGCGATGACACCCTCGCGGATGCCGTGCAGGGTGGCTTCTCGCTCCTGCAGCAGGCGGGCGATCTCGTCGAGTTCGAGACCGAAGGTCCTGCGTTTGAGGATGCTGGCCAGCCCGAAAGAGGCGAGCGTGCCGATCGCGAGAGCAAGGACGAGCCACACCGCGTACGAGGGCAACTCGCTGAGGAGCTCACTCGACACGGAGCTCTCGCGGATGCCGACCGAGACCTCGCCGACGAGCGTGCCAGTCGGTGCATATAAGGGAACGCGGGCGTTGGCGGTCACGCCTGTCGAGCCGGAGTCGGTGCCGAGATGCACCTTTCCATCCCTCGCCATGATCGGTTCGCTGACCTTCTGGCCGATCAGGGAGGAATTCGGATGCGAGTGCCTCACCCTGTTCATGTCGATCACCACGACATAGGCAGCGCCCGTCTTGGCCGACGTCTGCAACGCGAGCTGCTGGATCGTCCCGTCGCATCCCACACCCTGAGCCGCCATGCAGCTTCTGACGGTCGGGATGGTCGCGAACGTCTGCGCGATAGCAGCGGCCCGCGCCTGAAAGTCGTTGTCGAGGTTGTCGCGCGCGGTCTGAGCGAAAAGCACGAAGCCGACGGCCATCGAGGCAGTGAGGATCACCAACTGAGCCAGAAAGATCTGGGTCGAGAGTTTTCGGATCCGTCGTCGCATCACACGGCAGATTCTCTCAGGGCAACCTGCGGATTGCACGCGAGCAGAATGCGCAGAACGCAGCGCAATGCGCACAAAACGCCAATGGCGCACAAGCGAGACACGACCGCGATGCCTGACGCAGGATCGGTAATCACACCGAAAGACAGAGAGGTCTTGGCACTATGGGTGATCCCAATCCCGGCCGTTCACAAGCGGCCACCGCCGGCGCAGAGGATGCGGCGCGGATCGATATCGTCGGATTGACCAAGCGTTTCGTCACACCGAAAGGCGAAACCTTCACGGCCATCAACGACGTGACGCTCACGGTCGAACCCGGACAGTTCTGCGCGATCGTCGGCCCGACCGGCTGCGGCAAGTCCACGACGCTGGCGCAGGTCTCGGGTCTCGAACCGCCGAGCGCAGGGTCCGTTCAGGTCGGCGGTCACATCGTCGACGGCGTCACCAAAGGGGTGAGCTACATGTTCCAGACGGACTCGCTCTTCCCGTGGAAGACCGTGCTCCACAACGTGATGATCGGTCCGATCCTTCTCGGCACCCCCAAGCGCGAGGCCACCGAGCTCGCCATGGACTGGCTGCGCCGAGTGGGGCTCGCCGGGTTCGAAGACCGCTTTCCGCACCAGCTCTCCGGCGGCATGCGCAAGCGCGTCGCCATGGCGGCAGCGCTGATCAACAAACCGCGAATCCTGTTGATGGACGAGCCGTTCGGCGCCCTCGACGTGCAGACCAAGGCCATCATGCAGACCGAGTTGCTGCAGCTCTGGGAGGAATTGCGGCCATCCGTGCTGTTCATCACCCACGACCTGGACGAAGCCGTCGCTCTCTCCGACCGGGTGGTCATCATGACCAGCAGCCCGGGCACTGTCAAGGACGTCTTCGACATCGACCTGCCGCGACCCCGCGGCGACGTTCAGCAGATCCGTCACGAGAAGCGCTTTCTCGAAATCCAGGGGCAGATCTGGGACTCGCTCAAAGACGAGGTCACCCGGGCTTACCAGCAGACAACAGGGGTAGCAGCATGACCGCGGCAGTGAACACCAACGCGTCCTACGTCGTATCGCAGGAGAGCGAGATGCGGGCTACCGCGCGCAGGGCGCGGTCGCGACGCACGGCGTGGATCTGGGTGGGGCGCATCCTGGTCGCGGTCCTCGTCATCGGCGGCTGGCAGTCGCTCACATCAACCGGCGTGGTCGACAAGTTCTTCTACGGCCAGCCCTCCGGAATCTGGGACAGCCTGGTCCACCTCTTCACCCAGGGCTCGGCATTCGGGTCGATCTGGGACAACCTGTGGATCACGGTGCAGGAGGCGTTCTACGGCTTCATCCTCGGCACTATCGCGGGTGTCCTGGTGGGCATCCTCCTCGGTTCCAACCGCTACCTGTCGTCGGTCTTCGGCCCCTATATCAAGGTCGTGAACTCGATTCCCCGAATCGTTCTCGGGTCGATCTTCATCGTCGCCTTCGGCCTCGGGGTGTTCCCCAAGGTGCTGCTCGCCTCGGTGCTCGTGTTCTTCGTCGTCTTCTTCAACGCCTTCCAGGGCGTTCGCGAAGTCGACCAGAACCTGGTCGCCAACGTGCGCGTCCTCGGGGCGTCGCCGCTCCAGGTCGCGCGCCATGTGACGATCCCGTCGGCGATGACCTGGATCATCGCGAGCCTGCACACGGCCTTCGGCTTTGCGATCATCGGCGCGCTCGTCGCCGAGGTGCTCGGAGCCCAGCAGGGAATCGGACTGATCATCAGCCAGGCGCAGGGGAGCTTCGACCCGGACACCGTGTTCGCCTGCATGGCGATCATGGCCGTCGTCACGCTCGGCGCCGAATACCTCATCACTCTTCTGGAGCGGGTCCTGCTCAAGTGGCGTCCGCCGAACCGCTCAGAAGCCCAGGCGATCTGATCGCCGTTCATCCCCCCATCCCCCACCAGGGCAGTTCACACCAAGAAAAGAGACGCCGGTCCTCGGCGCACACGAAAGGAAACGCACTCACATGAAGAAGCGCACAATTGGCGCTGTCGCCGCAGCTGGAGCACTGGCGCTCAGCCTCGCGGCCTGCAGCAGCGGGGCAGCGGGCGGCAATGCAGCCGCCGGCAGCACAGCAGCAGCCTCGATTCCCACGGTCACAATGATGGTCGGCGGCATCGACAAGCAGATCTACCTGCCGTACAAGCTCGCAGAGCAGCTCGGCTACTACAAGAAGTACGGCGTGAACATGCAGCTGTCGACCGAGCAGAACGGTGGTGTCGGCGCCGAAGACGCGATGGCATCCGGCCAGGTCGACATGGCCGGCGCGTGGTACATCCACACGATCGACTTCGCCTCCAAGGGTAAGAACGTCATCGACGTCGTGCAGCTCTCCGGTGCCCCGGGCGAGCGTGAGATGTGCAGCACCAAGAGCAACGTGCACTCGGCGGCGGACTTCAAGGGCAAGACGCTCGGCGTCACCGACCTCGGTTCCGGAACCGACTCGCTCACGAAGTTCCTCGCGCACACGCAGGGCATCGCGCCGACCGGCTACCACACACTCGCTGTCGGTGCCGGTTCGACGGCGATCGCGGCGATCCAGCGCGGGTCCGCAGACTGCGTCATGACGACCCAGCCGACGGTCGGCGCACTGACCAGCAAGAACCTCGCCTACACCGCGGTCGACCTGGCTACGGCGGATGGCGCGACCAAGGCGCTCGGTAGCGACTGGCCGGCGGCGGGCGTGCTGGCGAATGCTGACTGGGTGAAGTCCCACGAGGATGCGGTGCAGAAGGTCGTGAACGCTCTGGTGGCAACCATGCACTGGATCAACACGCACTCCGCAGCGGACATCGCCAACAAGCTGCCCGCTGAGTATGTGCAGAACGCCACGATCTCCAAGCAGCAGTACATCGACGGGCTGAACACGGACAAGGGCCAGTTCCTGCCGGACGGCATCATGCCCGCCGGCGGACCGAAGACGATCCTCGCGATGGAGACGGCGATCGGCGTCAACACCTCGAGCGTCACGCTCGGAACCACCTTCACCAACAAGTACGCACAGGCAGCAAACAAGTTGGAAGGCACCACCACCACGACCACGCCGGCAGGCGCGGACGGCTAGTCAGCACGAGAGTGTGGCCCCGAGATCTTGTGATCTCGGGGCCACTTCGCGTTCGCGGGGGAGGGCGAGGGCGAGGGTGGACCTCGCGCCCTTGGAATCTGCATGCGCCGGTTCTGCTTGACTGACTGCTGACGTTCACAGCAGCCAGGGAGACACGATGAAGCACCACAACGGACTGATCGCGCTGTCGGCGCTCGCGCTCGTGATTCCCCTTGTGGCGTGCGCTTCACCCGGTGCATCCACAGTCCACGTCGCGCCCCGAGCTGTCTCGCTGCCTGTCGAGGGATACCTCATGGCGGCCTCAGGCGTCGAAAGCATCGTGAACCGAGATGCGGCCGGGCTCGCCCTGATCGGCGTCGACGGCATCAACCTCACGGCCGGCGGCAACGGACTCACCGCTGTTCCGGCGGATGCCGCGCCGAGTGTCGCCGCGAGTCATGCTCACGGCCTCAAGACCGAGCTGCTGATGGGCAACTTCGATGAGGCCATCGGCGACTTCTCGCCCGCGATCGCGACCAGATTGTTCACGAGCAAGACCAACCGCGCGACCGTCATCACGTCACTGGTGTCCACGGTGTCCCACGGTGGTTTCGACGGCGTGCAGCTCGACTTCGAGTCCCTCGACGCCTCGCACAGGGCTGGTCTCAGCGCCTTCACCGCCGAACTGCGCGCGGCCCTGCCCGCCGCGAAATCCGTCTCGATGGCACTCATGGCGGCCGACACGGTCGCCGGTTACGCCTCCGAGGGCTACCAGCTGAGCGCGCTCGCGAAGTCGGCCGGGCGATTCGTGCTGATGGCCTACGACCAGCACGGGCCGACCTGGACGCGGGCCGGCCCGATCGGCGGAACCCCGTGGGTCAAGAGTGTGCTCCATGCATTCATCGCCACCGGTGTCCCGAAGGTCAGAATCGACCTGGGGGTGGCCGAATACGCATACACCTGGCCGGCGGACGGCACGAGCGGTGTGCAGCTGTCGGTCGCAGAGGCGCGGGCCAAGGCGGGAAAGGGCGCCCGGTTCGACACGACTCAGGGGGAGTGGAACGCCGTGCTTGCCGATGGCACCGTCCTCTGGTGGTCGGATGCGCGCACGCTTGCGGAACGCAAGGCCCTCGCGGCCGCGTCTGGTGTGCACGGGCTAGCGATCTGGGAGCTGAGTTTGGGCGACCCTGTCACCTAACTGCCGCCCGCCCGCTCACCGCAGGCGGCAGTACACTGTCGGGCGTGATAGCACGCGCGAACTGGCCTTGGTGGTTCCACCCCTTCCGGGTGCAGAGGCGACTGCTCACGACCTGGACCCCACGAATCGGAAGGGACCGGGCAGCATCCATAGCCGCATCCCAACGGAACACAGCCCTGGCGACCTGGTCGACCGTCCTCGGTTGCGTGCTGTCGATCGCCCTCGCGATCGGTGCCTCGATAGCAACCGGGTCGCCGCAGACCGGCTTCGGATGGATGCTCATCGGCGCTGTCGCGCTGGCAGCCGCGGTTTTCTGGCAAAGAGCATCCGTCCAGCGGAGTCGAACGCTGATCGGGCAGACTGTCGCCCGAATGCGGGAGCATGACAGCTCTTTGACGGAAGCCGAGGGGCGACGCCTCTTTCGCGAGCCGCCTGCTTTCGATGCATGGTCGGCCGCGCTACCGGGCGCTTTCGACACGCTCTGATGCGTGAACTCAGCCCGGACTCTTGACGCCCCACCCAGCGGCGAGCAAACTTGGCCCGAGGTCGACTGATGAAAGCGAAGATTACGGCGGCGGTAGCCCTCACCTGTGGAATACTCGTGGGGCTGTCCGGGTGCGACCTGTTTGCGCCCCAAGAGACGATGAACATCGTCGAAGCCAGCGACGGGGTAAGCGGCACGACCGGAGAGATCTTCGTCGGCAACGCCGTGATCATCACGACGACCGGCAAAATCGGCAACCTCGTCGTCACTCTCGTCAACCGTGACCACCTCACTCACCCCGTCGAAATTCAGCACGGCGTTCAGCAACGGCAGACGGTCAACCTGACCGTTGGCCCGGCAGCATCCAAGCAGCTAGGAACTCCCGGCAACACTCTCGTCTTCATCACGAACCTGAATGCGATGCCCGGATCCCTGGCGCCCGTCTACTTCGACTCCGGGAACAACACCGGCGTCCTGCTCAACGTGCCAGTGCTGACCGGCGCACAACCGCCCTACAGTGACCTGACGCCCGAGAAGCTGGCGGCAGGCGGAATTCGAGGGTGAGTTCGAATGTGCGCGTCGAACGGTCACGCTCGCTAGAAACGGTCGCCCTCGTCGCTGGTCTGGCGGTGGGCTTCGGCCGCGAAGCGTTCCGTCCGCGCATCGGGAACCCACACCTGGACCGGGCGGTACCCCTGTTCCCGCATTCGTCGGCGATAGGCGCTAACCCGTTCTCTGGCAGCCATACTCCACTGTTACATGTAACGGAGGAGATGCCGAAAACTCGTCCCGCTCTTACAGGCGGGCGATCGTCTCGATGTCTTCGAGGAATTCCTCGGCCACGATCGACGACACCGTCGCTCTCGTATCGGCGATCGCATCGAGGTAATTCGTGAGGGTCGGCCCGCTCGTGTCGTCCGAGATCCCGGAGTCGAGAGCATTCTCGAGGGCGGACTGCGATGCCCGGCGTGCGGCGTATTCGATGTCAGCGGGGGAGAATCCCTCGGTGCGTTCCACCAAGGCGCTCGGGTCGATGACGGGCAGGACGCTTTCGGGGATGTACCTCGCCCAGATGGATGCTCTCGCCTGCTCATCGGGAAGCCCGATCGGGATGACATAGTCGAAGCGGCCGTGTCGAAGGAAGGCCGGGTCGAGCGAACGGATGAAGTTGGTCGCGCAGACGAGCAGGCGATTCGGCCGGTCGCGAAATGCCGGGATGATCTTCAACAGCTCGTTCGTCACTCCTTGCAGCGCCGACGGCGGTTCGCCCCCGCGTCGGACCGCGATCTCCTCGACCTCATCGATGAACACGACCGCGTGCTCAAGTTCGTCGATCTTGTCGAACGTTTCGCGGAGTGCCCCCGCGAGACCGGCCGGGTCGGCGGCGAGCCGCGAAGGGAACACCTCGACGAACGACCACTCCAGACGCGAAGCGACCGCACGGGCGAACGTCGTCTTTCCGGTTCCGGGAGGGCCGAAGAGCACGACTGCGCTTGGCGGCACGACCCCGAACTGGGCAGCCAGGTCTTCATTCGCCAACGGCATCACGAGGCGACGTTCGAGGAGCTCCTTCTCAGCCTGCATCCCGCCGATCGCATCCCAGAGCCCCCGCGGAAGGATGCGTCCGCCGAGCTCGGACAGGGTATCGAGCTCTTTGCGTTGCACCGGCAACTGCCGCTCGAAGTAGCGCAGATTCTTCTTCGCCTCGAAACCCTGATCGCTGAACGCGTCGACGCGAACAGCCGTCTCGGGCAACAGGACGGACAGCTTGGACAGTCCGAGCGGCGCCATCCTGCTCTCCAGCGCCGCCAGCATGGTTCTGCCGACGTCGCGCTGCTGCCAGGCCTGCTGGGTAGACAGGAAGACGATCCACCCTTGCGCGTGAGCAGCGCGGCCCACCGCGGCACCGATCACCTCGTCTTCGTGCACCGCGACGACGGCGTGGTCCTCCTGACACGAGGAAAGAACCTCGGACAATCCGTAGACCGGGTCGAAGCCCGACGTGCGCATCTCCTCCCAGAGACGCAGGATCGCGTCGATGTCGTCGGCATGGAAATCACGGACACGAAAATGAGGCACCATTGCCACCTTCATGGGAGAGGGATGAGAACGCGCGTCTAACGATAGCTTGCGGCCGTCGTGCCCGGCGCCTCGTCCCACGGGGTCGCCGCGACACCGAGAACTCACTCCGTTTCGCGCGAATCGATCACGATCGGGGCCGTGAACTAGTAGCTCGAAGCCGTGAGTTCGGCCACCGGGTGCCTACGACGTCGGGGAGGTAGCTCCAGGTGTGCGGCGCATCAGGGGAGCCGATCACTCGCACGGTCCTGGATGCGAGGATCGGGCGAAAGAACTCCAATGCTCTCTCAATCAGGCTAGAGGTATTCAGTCCTACGCGCGAAGGCTAGGTAGCCGTCCGTTCTCGGCACAAGTTGCCCCCGAAGGGGGGTATTCCCTAGATTCTCACTCTGGTCCTAGTGTGTGACGCACGGCCGATCCTTGACCGCCAACAAATAACGGTGTGGTGGCTTGAGGAGTCGACATGGGTCGTCTTATTTGGTGTGCTCGCGTGTTCGGGCCCAGCCAGGTGCGTAGCCTTTCTGAGGCACGCAGTTGAGGCTGCGGCGGGCGGCGTTTTCGGTTGCCGCTTTTGCTACCAGCACTGTGTTCCTGGTTACCACCATCGGGTTGCCCGCACAGGCGGAGCCTGCGGGGACCGCTGTCGCTCCGCCTATTTCTGTGCTTGACGTGCCTCCTCTTCCGGTGAAGCCGGGCGGATTGCACCCGGGGTCGCGTCTCACCGCGCACGGTGGAAGTCAGCCGGCCGACTCTGTCGCGGCGGCCCCGGGAAGGTTGGTTGCCCCGCAGGCAGTTCCTGCTGACGGTTCGCATTTTGATGCGAAGACGTCGAAGGTGATCAGTCGCGAGACGTTCAGTCAGGTGTTCTCGAACGCTGATGGAACGCTCACGAGGGAGTATTCGGTTGACCCGTTGAATGTGCAGCGGGCCGATCAGTCGTGGGTTCCGGTGTCTACCAAGGTCATCCCGGATGCGTCGACGGGTGGTTTCAAGGTCGCGGACCACCTTCTGAGCCCAACTTTCGACAAACTGTCTGGCGGGTCGAGTGAGTATTCGGTCTCGGCCGGTGGTCACTCGGTGTCGTTTGGCCTGCAAGGGGCGCGATCCGTCGTGGGGCAACAGTCGTCCGATTCGAGTGCTCTCTCGTATCCGGGGGTTCTGCCGGGGGCGGATTTGAACTATCGAGTGCAGGCGTCGGGGGTGAAAGAGAATCTGGTTCTGAGTTCCCCGCCGACGGATCCGAACCCGTCGTGGACGTGGCGTGTTCACGCGCCGGGTCTGACTCTGACGATGGGCAAGGACGGGGCCATCTACTACACCGACGCTGCCGGCACGGTGGAGTTCGTCACTCCGACGCCTGCGATGGTCGATTCATCGGGGGTGGAGGGAGCGTCGCAGCCGGCGATCGCGGATGTTCCGACAACGCTCAGCGACGCGGGCAATGGCGACTGGCTGGTCACGTTGACGCCGGATCCGTCGTGGTTGACGTCTCCGGCGCGCGTGTATCCGGTGACGGTGGACCCGTCGACGGTTTCGCCGGGGGCCGCTGATGCGCACGCGTATGAGTCGGACGGGGTGACATCGCTTACCGGGGTCATCTACGTCGGCAATTCGCGCGCGAGCGGGGACACCTACTGGCGGACGGTGCTGACGTTCAACTACGCACAGCTCTATGGTTACGAGGTGCTGGGCGCTGACTTGCAGGAGGCCTACGCCAACAATGGCACCACGAACGCGACCACGGGTGGGGTGTATTACGCGAGCGCGTTCAGTTACAACGGGATCAGCACCTATCTGTCGGGGATTTCGATCAGTGCCGGCGGCACGGGTTACGGCGACGCGACGGACTCGACGCTGGCGCTGACGATCCGAAACTGGGTGAACGCTCAGTCCTCGGTGCAGAACTACCTCATGCTCACCGGCCAGGAAACGGCGGGGGCGTATACGTATAAGAGTTTGAACGCGACGCTCTTCATCTCGTATGTGGCGAAGCCGACGGTGGTGCCTGTTCAGGTGGCGACGACGGCTGGGCCGACCACCTCTCCACAGAGCGGAACGACCGGGTATGGTCCGGACGCCCCCACGTTCCAGGTCTCCGGCGCCGATTCGACGTCGACGCCGCTGATCTACAAGTTCGAGGTGTCGACGAATGCGAACCCGGATACGAGTCCGATCTGGACGGCCGGGTGGACATCCTCGAACTCGGAGCCGGTGCCGATGGGCACACTCGCGCCCTCGACTCTCTATTACTGGAAGGTCTATGCCCAGGACGGCTACGGTGAGCAGGTCGCGACCGCCGTGTATTCGTGGAAGACGAGTCCGTTACCGACGGTGACGTGGACGCCGGCCCCAGCCGATCAATCCATCGTGACCACCCTGTCTCCAACACTGACGGCGCCGGCGGCGACCGTCACGAACGGCAAGACGGGCACGTACTACTTTCGGCTGACCACCGGGGCTGATGGTTCGACCGGGCAGATCGTCCAATCGCCGGCGTTGACACCGTCGTCCGGGTCATTGTCGTGGCAGGTTCCCGCGGGGATCATCAACGACGGTGCGTCCTACACCTGGGTCGAGGTCGTCAACGATGTCTATGACAACTGGATCTCCCCGACCGCGCGGATGACGGTGTCGATGCGCGTGTCGAATCCGGGTCCCGCCCCGACGGACACGGCCGGCCCGGTGACGGTCAACCTGGCGAACGGGAACGTCCACGCTGGGTTCACGTCGCCGACCGTGTCCACGGTGGGCGGGCCGATGGGGTACGCGTTCAACTACAACTCTCAACTGGCCAGCAATGCGGGGCTGACGGGCAGCTACTATAACCTCAACCCAGCGAGCCCGGTCTACTCATTCACGGGATTGAATCCGCAAATGGTGCGCACGGATGCGTCGATCGGATTCAACTGGAACCCCACCTCCCCTGGACCAGGAATCCAGCAAAGCTACTATCTCGCAAGGTGGACCGGATTCATCACCCCGCCCGGGCCGGCGAGCCCGGGGAGTATCAGCTACACGTTCGGTTTCCAGGCCGATGACGGCGCGCAGCTGTATTTCAACAACTCGGGCAGCGCGGCGATCGACCAGTGGTCGACGAATTCCAACTTCACCACCGCCTGGGGTGGCGCGTCTGCGCAACTCGTCGTCACGACCAGTTCAGGCGGCGGCGAAACTGCCACTCTGAACGGGGTTGCCGTGCCGCTGCCGCTGCCGATCACCGTGCAGTATAAGCAGGCGTCCGGTCCCGCACACGTGTACTTGGAAGTCGAGACCACCGGCAGCCCGGCGACGGCGCAGAATGTTCCCGCGAACTGGTTCACGAAATCGGTCGACGCATTGCCGTCCGGCTGGGCCGGATCCGGCGCCATCGCCGGCGACGCAGGAAAATATGTGCGCGCGGAAACTCACGAAGGCTATGTCACCCTGACCGACGTGAACGGGGCAACCCACACGTCCAACAAGAAGACAACAGGGTCCGGATACACGCCGCCGCCGGGAGAGTCCGGAACCCTCAGCGTCGACGCGCAGGGTGCGCTCACGTTCGTCGACGATGCCGGGACGGGCTATTTGTTCAATGCCGCCGGAAAAGTGACCAGTGTGACCACGGCCTTGGACGCCATCAAACCGGCCGTACCCGTTGCCACGTATGTGTCTAACTCGTTCCTCTCCAACGCGTTGCGAAGCATCGACGACCCGCTGTCGAGCAATGGCGCCACGCCTCCCGTCTATTCGCACCACGTGGTCTTCGCGTACACCGGCGACACGGCCGCGTCGGTCGGGTTGAGCGCCGCGGACACCGACGCGTCCGGTGCAGCCTGCCCTGTTGCGACGGGCTATGTCGCGGCACCGCCTGGGATGATCTGCCGCATCATCTATCCGGGTCATGTGGCCGGCGCCGCCGATACCACCCAGCTCCAGTACGACGCGAACGGGCAGTTGGCGCGGATCATCGACCCTGGTAACGAGGTCACCAACCTCGGCTACACGCCCAACACCGGCACCGGCCAATACCTTCTCACCGTGATCCGAAGCTCGCTCGCCAGCGACTGGCTGGCAGCGAACTCTTCCCGCACTGACACCGCCACGGACCGAACCACCATCGCCTACGACGGTCAAGGGCGCGCCACCAGCGTCACCTTGCCGGCGCCGGACGGGATCACGGCCGCGCAACAGTCCGCGAAAACCTACACGTACGCGTCACAACCGACCGCATCCACCACCGGAACTACCTATGTGGACGCGGCCGGGCTCACTGTGCCGACCACCGGCGGATCGGATGGGCACGCCGAAACGGTCACGTTCAATTCCGCCCTGCAA
>FSZS01000188.1_pt1 | contig 21049 bp, 16 predicted proteins | sample 1638881 | NCBI WGS metagenome assembly FSZS01 (sample SAMEA3914813, study PRJEB12502) | metagenome | biome: forest; material: soil | place: Canada | collected 2011-07-07 | depth 0.3 m
CGAATGCCTACATGGCAGCCAGGCAAGAAAAAAGCACCTAGCGCGGTTAGCGCTAAGTGCTTGATTTTATTACTTAATTTTGGTGGGCCCTGAGTGACTAGAACACTCGACCTACGGATTAAGAGTCCGAGCAACTAGCACATTGAGGCATATTGATCGAGATTGATCTTCATTCTCAACTACTTGAATCATAAGGACTTTTCAAAGATACCGTGAAAAATCGACGTTGACTTGCAACCATCTGAATTCCTACAATTTGCCTACACGGTGCCTACATGACGCCTACACGGGCGACGCAGGCTTCGAGGCACCAGCCATCGAGAAGTCATGACGAAACAAGGATTCACGGTCGCGCGAGTCGAGGGACTCGCCTGCGAACCAGGCAAGCAGCAGTCGATCTACTGGGATGCGAAGACCCCCGGCTTTGGACTGCGTGCGACCTCCGCGGGCGCCAAGGCGTACATCTTCGAGGCTCGACTCTTCGGGAAGACAGTACGGACAACCATCGGCGACACCCGATCCTGGGAACTCGGCAAGGCCCGCACGGAGGCCAATCGCCTGCGTGGGCTGATCGACAACGGCGTCGATCCGCGGGAACACCGCGCCGAACAGCAAGTCGCGCATGCCGCCCGCCAGGCAGAAGCCAAGCGGCGCGATGTTTCCTTCGGAGAAGCCTGGGACGAATACGTCGCCGCTCGCAAGAGCGCCTGGAGCGAGCGCCACTACCAGGACCATCTTCAGCATGCGGACAAAGGCGGCAAGCCAAAGAAGCGCGGCAAGGGGCTCACGCAGCCCGGGCCGCTCGCCACACTCCGCCCGGTCAGGCTTTCCGACATGAGCGGAGAGCGAGTCGCAGTCTGGCTCACCCAGCAAGCCGCGGAGCGGCCGACCATGGCCGCCCTCTCCTTCCGACTGCTGAGGGCCTTCATCCGCTGGTGTGGCGACACACCGTCCTACCGCGGTGTCATTCCCGAGGACGCCTACAAGGCTCGAGACGTCAAGGAGGCGGTTCCTCGCGTTCGAGCCAAGGAAGGGGACTCACTGCAGCGCGAGCAGTTGCCGGCGTGGTTCGCGGCAGTCCGCGCGCTGCCGAACTTCGTCCATTCCGTCTACTTGCAGGGGTTGCTCATCATGGGCCCGCGGCGCGAGGAACTCGCATCGGTTCGTTGGGACGGTGAGGTCGACCTCAAGTGGCGCAGCATGACACTCGATGACAAGGTGGAGGGAACGGGCGGACGAACGGTACCGATACCTCCGTACTACGCAGGTCTCTTGGCTGAGCTGAAGCGTCGCAACGCGATCCCGCCCGGCAAGAGGCGCCTCGCGGCGCTCAAAGCACGGGGAATCGAGTGGGCGCCATCACCATGGGTCTTCCCGAGTCTGAGTTCCGAGGACGGGAAGATCGCAGAGCCGCGGATCGGCCATGTCAAGGCGCTTCAGGCTGCGGAACTGCCACACGTGTCGCTACATGGGCTCCGGCGATCGTTCGGAACGTTATCGGAGTGGTGCGAAGTCCCGGTCGGGGTAGTCGCGCAGATCCAAGGGCACAAGCCGTCGGCAATCGCGGAAAAGCACTATCGGCGCAGACCGTTGGACTTGCTGCGGAAATGGCACGACCAGGTAGAAGCTTGGATGCTGGATCAAGCGGGCCTTCCGACCTCCAACTCAACGTCAACCTGAGACTTTCAGAGTGGGCTTTCGCATGGCACGCGTAGGCCCATCCTGAGAGGGTGGCTGTCGGCAAGCAGATCAGTCTTTCAGGTGCAGCAGCCGCCCCACAAGCAAACTCATGCCTGTGTAAGGCATCTCTCCGTCGAACGCGGACGTCGCTTCAGAACGAGCTTGCGCTCGCTCAGAAGCGTCCCCAAGCAGGTCCTTTGTCTTGGCCCAATGGCCAGGCTGGCCCTTGTCGTAGCCCGGCAGGTGCTTTCGCAGGCGCTCATACACCTCGTTGCGATGGATGGGTGCTTGGATGTCCTCGAAATGCAGCAGGAGCCACAATTCAAAGCATGGGACTGAGGGGACGGCCTCGAAGGGAATGCGACGCCTTTCATCGTTGGTCAATCGCTCGTTCAGATCCTCGGCCTTCGCCAGAGCCGCGTGGTAGGTTCGATGGTCATCGCGGTCGAAGACGGCGATGACTCTGTCAAACTCTTGCGCCGCGACACCGATTGCTCGATCACCGTGTCGAAATAGGTGTTCCGCAAATTCGACGACCTGCAAGGGCTCAGTACCAAAGCCGCTCGGTCGCACTTGGACGTGTGCCGTCGCCAGCCTAAGTTCCTGACGGATTTCATCGAGGTACTGCGGTTCAGTCTTCTCGCCTTCGCAAACTATCAGCAGCCGCTCGTATGGCTGCCGCACCGCGGCGCGCCGTCGCAGATCGCGGTCTTGCTGGCGATGTTTCGGCTGGTTATCTTTACCCATGCTGCTGCCTTGGCTTTTCGCTCAGCTCAGCCGGCCGTACTGGAGTTGGAAGGCGTAAGAGCTTGCCCTCGATGCTCAGCGTGCTTACGCGGGCTCGCAGGCAGCGCCCGAAAGAAAGGAACAGCACCGTAGCGACCGGAAACGTACCCACGCTCCCACGCTTCGTGCTTGCGCGGACTGAAGTCAGTCAACGGATAGAGGCGCGTCGCCTGATCATCGTCCTTCTCCGTAAACCAAACTTGATCTCGGCGGAACAAGGTGTGATCGAGCAACGAAGTGTCGTGAGTGCTGAACAGAAGTTGCGCTCCGTGAGAGCTGATTGTTGGATCATGGAACATCGAGACGAGCCGTCGGACGAGTAGGGCATGGAGACTACTGTCCAACTCGTCGACGACGAGGATACGGCCGTCTCGGATGACGTCCAGCACGGGCGCGACGAGCCCGTACAGTCGCTGCGTCCCTTCGGACTCATCCTGCAGCTCGAAAGTGGCGCTGCCCTTCGAGGTCGCGTGCTTGAACAGTGGAACGAGAAACTCGCCCTCTTCGCTGCTCGAGTGCGCCACCGTCCCAGCGTGGAACACAACTTGGTTTCGGAAGCCCTTGCGTGGTACTGCATGTACGTCGGCGATGCTGATGTCCGCGGTGGATAGAAAGTCGCGAATCTGCGTACGGCCTTCAGCAGTAGCGAGCATCGCGGTCGTAAGGTCGTCGTTCAACACGGCACTGGCTGGAATGAAAACAATGCTTTCGACAATCCAACGAAACACGGGTCCAAGCTGATCGCTGTTCAGCTGTGCGGCCGTAGACAAGAACAAAGCGTTGGCGCGCGTGCTGTCCTGCCAAATCCTGCGAGAGCCTGTCAAGTAAGTGCTGAACTCGTACTCATAGTTCTCACCGTTCTCGGACAGCCGCCGGCTGAACCACTGCGTAGGCTTCGAAGTTCGATAGACCACGAGCGATTCGCTGACGATGCGCTGCGGCGTCATCGCAAAGGTGTACTGATGCCGTATCCCTTCGAGAAGGAAGCTGAGCTCGAACACACTCGGCTCCTGACTGAGGGCTTCGTCCAACTTGAAGGGCTGAACGTTATAGATGGCTCCCGGCTGGATGAGCGTCGCTGACTCGGCCACTACGGCGCGCATATAGTCCAGCGCGCGTAGGAGCGTGGACTTACCGCTGGCATTGGGGCCGTACACGACGGCCGAGCGCACCACGTTAGGAATCGACTTGATTCCAGTGGGCACCAAGTGCGTGTCCGCCAACTCCTTGTCAGAGCTAGCAGCGACCAGGCTCAGCACCTGTTCATCCCGGATAGACCGGTAGTTTCGAACCCGGAATTCGAGCAGCATATGCCGTTCCTCATCAAACATTTCATCAATCATCGCATATTTTGTTCAAAAACATCTAAAATATTGATCAAATCAGCCTAGCATGGCTAAGCAAGGTGGCCACAGACAGATGGGCTGTGCGACGTCACTTCCAGCCGCAGAAGGCGCAAGGCGTCGTTTCGCCACCGTCATCGGAGAACGGCCGAGCCTGGTCAGGGTTGCGTCAAACAGCGATTCCATTGAGCGTTCAAATGACAGCAGCCAACCCCATGGAACTCGACAGGCGCTTTTCCGAGTGGACGGAGCAAAACTCTCCGTCCGAGTCCTTCACGCTTTTTGCCGCCGAAGGCAACTCGCTCGCGTGGGCGGATCTCTTGAAAAGGCGTCGCGTCGTGGTTCTGGCAGAGGCCGGGAGCGGCAAGTCGACGGAGTTCAAGAGACAAGACAAGAAGCTCTCGGACGAGGACGCGTTCAGTTTCCGGACGACGGTGCGCGACGCGGCCGAGCGCGGCTTCGAGGCATCGCTGACGATCCCCAAGCGAGCGGCGTTGGCGAAGTGGCGCGACTCAGACGGCCCCGCATGGTTCTTCCTTGACTCCGTAGATGAGGCCAAGGCGCGCGGGTCGGCGCTGGAAAACGCCTTGTCCTCCTTGGCCGACGCGATCGCAGGCTCGGAGCACCACGCGCATGTGTTCCTCTCCGGCCGACCCAGCGACTGGGAATTCCGTAGGGATCTCGAACTGCTCAACGAGCATCTGACGATCCCCTCAGAACCCGAGCCGGAGCAGCGAATCGACCCCAACCTCCTCGTCATTAACGCAGTCCGCGGCGTTAAGCCGCCCGCGCGTCCCGACCCGGAACAGCCGCTCGTCGTCATCATGCTGGGGTTGGACACGAGCCGTGTCGGACGATTCGCATCCGCCGGGGGAATCGCACCCACCGCGCCGTTTTTCGACGCGCTGACGCGCAAGAACTTGATGAGCTTCGCGCGGCGTCCGCTGGACTTGCAATGGCTGGTGCAGCACTGGCATTCAAACGGCGACTTCGGGACGCTGCGCGAGATGGTCGCGTTGAGCATCAACGAACGGCTCAAAGAGACGAACACCACCCTCGAACGAACGGATCAATTGCCGCTCAACGAAGCCAACTCGGCGCTCGATCGCATCGGCGCTTCGCTGGTCTTGGGGCGGCTCGACTCCGTCTTGGTGCCCGACAGCGCGATCGATCTGGCAGGAGCCGGCAACGCGCTCGATCTCGTCGACGTCCTGCCCAATTGGACCGGCGCGAAACGGGGACGGCTAATCACTCGGGCTGCGTTCGATCCGGATCGGGCAGGGTTCGTCAGGCTGCACAACGACAACGAGGGGATGGTCCGATCCTTTTTGGCTGCGAGGTGGCTGGCTTCGCTGTTGGCGAAGAACTGCCCGCGTCGGAAGATCGACGACGTCTTGTTCGCGGACATCTATGACCGGCGGGTCGTGAAGCCCTCGATGCGCCAGACCGCGGCCTGGCTGTCAATCGTCGACACCGAGATCGCGAGGCAAGTGCTCGATCTCGATCCTTGGCTCCTATTGGACAGCGCGGATCCGGGCTCCCTGCCCCTAGACATCCGCTCGCGCGCGCTGAGCGCGGCGATTCAAACGCCAGAGTCCAGGCGGCTGGGTCGCCACTGGAACAACGACGCCTTGCGCCGCCTGGCCAAGGAGGACATGGCCGCGCCGGTCCGCGCGATGTGGACGGAGTTCAAACACGAGCAACGCGCGCGCCAGCTTCTCTTGCAGCTCGTGTGGCTCGGCAAGCTGACCGCGTGCGCGGATCTCGCGGTCGAAGCGTCGTGCGGCGCCTATGAAGACCGCATGACCCAACTGATGGCCGGGCGGGCGATCATCGACGCGGGATCGGACTCGGACAAGCTCCGCTATGCGGCGTACCTCTCGAGTCACTCGGCGACGGTCGAAACCGAGGTGTTCTGGGACGGAGTCGGCGAGCTTTTCCCGCGCTGGTTCTCCGTCTCCGATTTGATCGGCGCGCTTCGAGATCCGGAAGTCCGCTCGAAATCGAGCGCCGATCACCTGTCGCGCAACGGAGCGTCGCTGGCCGCGAGGGTCGAGGCCGAGGCCGAGGCGAAGGAGCTCCTGTCGGCGTTGATGGCCATCGCCAGGCCCGAGATGACGGACAACGGCGAGCACCCGCTGCTCGACATGGCCGAGGCGTGCGCCGCGAGGCTCTTAGCGCTCAATGGCGACTCCGTCCCCCCGCCTGGCGTCATCGAGGCATACCTCGCCGGCGCGAGGGTCGATCGCAGACGCCACATACCGGGAACAGGTCGCTCCATCGCCCTGTTCGAAGGCCTCAACGCGACGCTCGAGCGACGCCGAGCCGTGTTCTGGGCCGCCGCCGACGCGCTCGCTTCGGCCGACGTCATGAATGGACGTCCGATTTCGGCGCCGCACCAGCTTGAGTTCTTCGGGGTTCGCCTTGGCTACACCGCGGCGGACGCGAAATGGCTTGCGGAAGACGCCGCCTCGAAGACCCGCGACAGCGACATCGAGCTCGCGGTCAACGCCGGTATGAGGACTTGGCGCGACAACGGCCAACCAGCGGACGTCATCGCAGCGTTCAAGAAATTAGCAGAGTCCAACGCCCTCGCCGCCTCGACACTCGCCGGATGGATCACGCCGCAGCCAGTGTCGCCCGAGGAAGAGGCGCTGCACAACCAGATGGCCGGTCTCACTGCGCAGCACCAAGACGAGGCCCAGTCCGTCGACGAGTCCTGGAGGGAGTTCGCGGACACGATGCGCGCCGATCCTCAACAGCTCGGGCGCTGTCGTCCCACCGACAAGGATGGCGTCGACTCGCGTCTGTATCACCTTGTCCACATTCTCGACAAGCTTCATGGAAGCCGCGACCACTATTCGAATGCGGATCTGAGGCCTCTGGTTCCGCTATTCGGTGAGCCGGTCGTCGACGAGCTCGCGGCCGCCCTCGCTTCGCAGTGGCGCAACTGGAAATCCACTCTGCAAGTCGATCGTCCGCTCGAGACCCGCAACACGTTCACCGCGCAAGACCTGATCGGTCTGACCGGGGTCTCTGTCGAGGCCGCGTCGAACGCTGCCTGGGCGAAGGAGCTCTCCGACGAGCACGCCGCCCTCGCGACCGTATACGCGACGCTGGAAATCAACGGGCTTCCGGATTGGCTTGACTCTCTCAGCGAGAGCAAGCCCGACGCAGTCCGCGAGGTGCTGCTCCATTGCATCGATATCGAATGGGCGCCCGCCCCCTCCGCAGTTCGCCGCATCCTTCTCGACGACCTTCCGCGCGGGTCTCGCGCGGCGTGCCGCTTGGTCGCGTTCGCGATTTTGGACAAGCTCGACTCTTCGCCGCCGACGTCGACAAAGGTGCTGGATCCAGCCCTCAAAATCCTCGAAGTGGGAATCCTCGATCGCGCGATACTCGCGTCGCGCATGCTTGCGCGATTTCGCTGCGAGCCGGACGCCGAGAGACGCGCGCTGTATCTCGGTGCCGCGTTCGCCGCCGACGCGACTGCGTCGGCTTCGGCATTGGATGAAATCCTCGTCGGCATGGACGCGAAGGCGCGCAAGTCCTTGGTGGAGATGGCGATGCCGCAGATTTTCGGAGGCGACTGGGCGACCGCCGCCGTCGACGTCGACGCGATCCCCACGCCGATCCTTCGCCGATTAGTCGAGATCGCCTATCGCGAGATCAAGACCGAGGACGATGTGGACAGGAGCAACGGCCAGGTCTACTCGCCCGGCGCTCGCGACCACGCGCAGACGGCCCGGAGCCGAGCCTTGAAGGTTCTGGTCGACAGGCCCGGAGCGGCCACCTACGAGGCGATCCGATCGATGGCCTCTTCGGGATTTCCGATCGATCCCGCGATCATGGAGCGCATGGCGGAAGAGCGGGCTTGGATCGATTCCGAATCCGCCGCGTGGAAGCCATCCGACGTGGTGTCGTTCGACGACGACTTCACCGCGATTCCCCGCACCGCGAAGGATCTGCAAACCTTGGCGATCAATCGGCTGGACGATTTGCAGCGTCGTTTGGACGGCGACGATTTCAACCAAGGACCGGTGCTGGCTTCCCAGTTGGACGAGAGATCGGTGCAAAATTGGTTCGCCAACGAGTTCCGGCGCGATCAGCGGCTCTCGTTCTCGATCGAGCGCGAGCCCCACGTCGCCAAGGAGAAGGAACCCGATCTGCGGTTGCAGGCTCGCGCGACGACCGCAAAGCTGCCTATCGAGATCAAGGTGGCGGGCTCTTGGTCTCGCGTCCAGCTCGAAGACGCTCTGACGAAGCAGCTCATGGGCCGGTATCTGCTCGAGCCCGATAGCCGTTGGGGCATCCTGCTCATCGTGTGCAGAGCCAAGCGGCGCAAAGGTTGGCGGATGCCGGATGGTACCTACGCTCAGATCTCAGGGGTCGTCGAACATCTTCGCCGCATCGCGCAGGACATCGCGGGTAAGGACGCGGAGGCCGCCCAGATGAGTGTCCAGTTGATCGATGTTTCGGTGTTCACGGACAAGGAGGAGGACGACGAGCATCAGTAATTGCGAGTTTCGTCCGCGCTCGGTCGACTGACTGTTGGCCCCTACGGCGTTGCTGCTTCCCACGCAGCTAGCTGTTCGCCTCGTCCTCGGTACCAGCCCACGAGGCATTCCTTGTCGTGGCATTGCTCATCTCGATACCGAGCCGCCGTCTCGCTCTCAGCCAAGAACGCTGAGTACCGATCGGCTGGCAGTTTCGCTTCGAAACGCACGCGGTCATCGTCGTAGCGGCGGTTCAACGCCAGTTGCCGACCGCCAAGATCAAGGTCCGAGCAGATGATGCGCTGGGCGTCGGACTGTGGCGACGGGCAGAACGACGTCGTTGGTTGAAATATCTCAATTCTTGACGCGTCCGGAGCAGCCACCGCGGCTGCTCGCGAGCCTGGAGCACCTACGCCAGACACTGCTTGATCAGTTCCCGAGGCTTGCTCTGAAGGAGCATTCGCGGCGGCTGCGGCCAGCCGTGCATCCCAGGCGTCAAGCTGGGTGTTTCGCGTCCGGTACCACTCGCTCAAGCACGCCACGTCACGACAGTGGGCTTCGCGAGCCTGCCAGGCCTTGCGCGCCTCCGATGCGAAGGCCTTCCGATTGCCCTCAGCGAGCGAGCCGCGAACGAAATCGAAGTGCTGCGCCAGTCCTCGGTCGAGCGCGGCAAGCTCGGGGTTGCCACAAATCAGTCGCTCGCTGACCGATCTCGCCTTGCCACAGTCGAACGACGGTTGCGCATCTGCTTTGGCTTTGAGCTTTGCGAGTTCATCGTCAGCTGAGCTCGCAGCGTTTGCACTTGACGACGCAGCACTCTCCTCGCCGCTCAGCTTGTATGAGGCAATGCCTTGGGTAAGCCCAAGGAGCACTCCGACGGCGAGTACTCCGACTGCAATCGTCGGCAGCAGATGAGACCGTACCGCGACGCTCGTTCCGTCGGCAATGGATGCTCCCGCTTGCGGGCCCGGGCTCATTCCTGTCGCCGATGACCCACGTGCTGGTCCATCGCCGACCATGCGCGACACCCCGAGGCTCAAGGGCTCCAGTCCTTGGTCGCGGGAGCTCATGAAACGTACGTTCAGTCCCGAACCAGTCGTGAGAGCTAGCTGGCTGTAGCGGCACTTGGGGAGCTGATAGTTGTCCTTGAACCGTCGGTCTTGGCCGCCATCTTTGTTGGGGTACCGCCAATTGTGGCCAATCACCGTGGCGTCACTGGGCGCAGTGGAAGACGACTCAATGATGGTGACGGGACCGCATTCGATGCCGAGAGACCTGTACTCCACCGCTCCAATGTCACTCCCCTGAATCAGCAAGACGAGATCAGGCAGGAAAACGAGCGTCGACTTTTCTGCGTGGAGCATGGGGAAAGCTACGTTTGCGACGATTCCCTCTGGAAAACCGTAGCTCGCCCTGGCCGGCTTCGTAGAGACGCCGTGATCTGCACCCGAGTGGTACTTGCTGTCCGCGTAGGTGACGCGTTCTGTCACCGCGGTGAATTCGGAGGCTTGCGCAGCACTGTGCACCGCTTGCGAGAGCGCTTGGAACCGACCCGTAGATTCGTCATCGAGCTCGTAGAACAGCACTGTCAGCCGACGCAATTGGTCGCGCCAGCGAATCCGGAGGGTTCCGCCTACGACTGCGACTGCAGCAAGCGCGAACACGGGCGACGGCAGCTGGGGAGCGGCTACAGCGAGCGCGAACAATGCGAGCACCGAGGCCACCGCAGCGAATGGCCAGTAGACCGTTCGCGACCTCTGCTCGCGGATGGTCTGGAGAACTGCTTCGCTGCTGGCGTCGCTCAGTTCGAGGACGCTCGCGGTGTCATAGGTCGTCCGGCCAATGGTTCCCGGCTGCGCCTGGGGCAATCCCAGTCCGGGCGAAGCGCTCGGAGCGGACTGACCTGGAGGGGAGGGGCTCGCCGGTACGCCCGATGAACTTCTGCTGGCTCGCCCATGCCCCAGGCTCTTGCGATAGCGAAACGCGCCAACGCCGCCGCTGATGTAGGCACCGCGAGGGCCTGTGCCAACTCGAAGGCCTGGGATGCCGGCCGATACGCCGATTCCCGAACTGCTCAGGTTGAACCGCACGGCACCGAATCGGATGCTCTTCGAAAGTCTCAGACCCATCGCTCCTCCCCACAGACCACGCCCGCTGCGCCCGAAGCTCTATACCGGCTATGTTGGTCGGGGCGCAGATTCTCCGGAGCCGATCGTACTGCAGCGTTCCATCCAACGGAGAACCGCAGGGACCGAGCCCACGGCACCCGTCCAGGCTTCCGCAGCGCGCATCGGCTGCTGACAATGCAGCACCGAGACCCGCTGATGTCGCCTTTGTCAAAAATCAGGCAGCTCAGACAGGCTGCGCTCGGCGTAACGCCGGAGGGTCTCGGGGAGGTTGTCATCCTCGACAACTTGCCAAACCGCGTCCCTCGCTTCCTGGCTGGGTACCGAAAAGCTTCGCGAAGCGCTCCGGCAGACGGCCCCTCAGGCCCAGGTGACCGAGAAGGAATGCCGTGAAGGTGGCTAAGGCGGCATTCGCATGCCATCACGACCGGGCCGGGTGTGATAATTTCACAAACGATTACAGGGGAGATGGGACCATGGACGTCGCGTTCGGCGCACCGCGCTGGCTACAGGATCTACAACGATTTCTGCCACTCAAGAGCCAGTTCGTTGTGCCCGGAAACGTCCGAGACCTCCAGGCCACAGACATCGGGGGCACCGTCACACCCCTACGCTTCCCCCAGACCCTTGCCAACGCGCTTTTCGCGCATGGCTACCGACAGGTCATCCTGTTTGACCAGCTGGGCGGCTTTCAGGCCATGTCTGCAACTGTCCCGGCTGAGTCTGCCGGGGCGACCGGCGGTTCACTTGAGGTTCCTGGCTCCTCGGCCTCGAGCACAGGACTAGAGGCACTTTCATCCTTTCTGCCTGGCCTCGTCAGGCACAGCGGCGCGCCGGTCGCGCTGATTGTCGACTTCGCCTCAAGGCTGACGATGCGTTCAGACTCGTTGACGCCAGCCGAACATCGCCTCTTCACGGAGGCTCTCATCCTGTCGCATGAAGCCCGTCCACGTCCCGTTGAAGGCGAATCCAAGAGCTTCGTGAACACTGTTCTGTGGGTTGTCGAACGAGAAGGTGACCTCCCCGACTGGCTAGTCGTAGGAAACCCTCGAATCCGAGTGGTGCCTGTGGCCAAGCCGGATCACGTCGTGAGACGCGCCCTTGCCCCAGCTCTTCTGGCCGCCCTTCCCGGCTTTCGAGTGGCGGACCAGGCCCAGCGCGAGGGGGCGGTCAAGGAGTTCGTGGACGGCACCGAAGGACTGCTGGTTCATGACCTAAGCGCCATCGCCACGCTTGGAAAGGTTGAGGGCGTCGAGCTGGCCAATGTCGGGGACGCAGTTCGCCGCTACAAGGTCGGCATCACGGAAGACCCGTGGCAGCGACTTGACCGCGACAAGATCCGCAACGCGGACACCTGGGTGCGGCAGCGCGTTAAGGGCCAAGACCTGGCGGTGGTCCACATGCTCGACTTGGTCAAGCGCGCCGTCACCGGCGTCGGGGGAAAACGCGGAAGCCGTCCCAGAGGGGTCGCGTTCTTGGCCGGGCCGACGGGCGTCGGCAAGACCGAACTTGCCAAGACCATCACCAGCTTGCTGTTCGGCGATGAGAGCGCGTACATCCGGTTCGACATGTCCGAGTTCAGCGCCGAACACGCAGACCAGCGACTGATTGGCGCACCGCCGGGCTACGTGGGCTACGACATGGGTGGCGAACTGACCAACGCCGTTCGCGAAAGGCCGTTCAGCGTCGTACTGTTCGACGAAATTGAGAAGGCGCACCCGCGCATCCTGGACAAGTTCTTGCAGATCCTCGATGACGGGGTGCTCACCTCGGGTCGAGGCGACCGCGTGTACTTCTCGGAAGCCCTCATCATCTTCACGTCGAATCTGGGCATCTATCGCACGGACGAGGCTGGGCACCGCGTGGCCAACGCCAAGCCGGACGAGAGCTACGAGGTCATCCGCGAGAAGGTGCTGACCGAGATTCGCGACCACTTCAAACTCGTGCTGAACCGGCCTGAAATTCTCAACCGGATGGGCGAGAACATCATCGTCTTCGACTTCATCCGACAGGACGTGGCGCAGCAGATCTTCGACCAGATGCTCGCGGCCATCCTCGATGACCTCAAGAGCAAGGGCTTCGCAGTCACACTGGAACCGCCCGCGCTGGCTCACCTCGAGGCCGAGTGCCTTAGAGACCTGTCCAACGGCGGCCGTGGCATCCGCAACCAGCTGGAGGCGCGACTCGTGAACCCGCTGGCGCGACAGTTGTTCGACAAGGACGCTCTCCCGGGTCAAGCATTCAACCTCGAGCTGATTGCCGACAGCGGCCGCATCGAACTCGTAAGCCTCGTGCTGCAGCGGCCTGTGCGTAGACGTAATCGGTGTCGTTCATGATGACGACCGTTCCGAGAAGGGACAGGCCATCCGGTCTAGTTGGCCGTTGCTCCTGGCCGCTCGAAGACCACGCCGAGCACAGCTCTGTATGCGTCCGGCGATCTCATCTTGAAATCGAGGTAGAAGCGAAGGATGCTCGCATCCACTCGTTGTTAGTGGATACGTGCGCACTTTCCGAATCTGACCTCGTGCCTGGTCGCGATCGCTGACACCTAGCTGGCTACGATTTCAAGACAGACTATATTCCGGCAAGATCGAGGACGCCCCATGACTGTTGACGCTCCAGAGTCGATCGCGTCGTCAACGCAGCAGCGACCGCGGATCGCCTGCTGTCTTCGGGGCCCGTCTCGCTGCAAGCGATTCTTGCCCTCGTTCTAGACAGTAGCAGCCAGCAAGCGGCCTAACTTCTGCGCGCCCTTGGCGCCGGCGTGCGCCTCTGCGAACTGGTCTCGCAGGCGCCGTCGCGCGCGAGTAGTGCGGCAAGCAATGTTGGCCACGGTTGCTCGACCTTACGACGGATCTGATTGGAACACGGGTAGGCCCATCCGGCGAACCAGTGAGGCGATCGACGGCTATCGCTGGATGTGCCTAGTCCACTCGAAGACGGTGCCATCACCGAACAGCCAGCCGCCAACCAGCAAGACAGCCAGGGCCACGGTTCCTCCCCACCCCGAAACCCCTCGCGTCCTGCCTTCCAGAAATCGCCACGCCGAGGCCCCGGATGCCGCCACATTGACGCTAGCAACGAAGTGCAGGCATTTCCCAAAAGCAACCAGCGCGGCGATCGTCACCAAGACGAAAGACAGCATCGTGAAGAGCATCCACGTGGCGTACTCACTGCCAATCAGCTTCAGGAACGCAATGGCCGCGCCGATCACGCTGGAGACGGTCAAAGGGCCCGTTCCGAGCGAATTCTGAGCGTAGGACACCACCTCGGGCGATATGTTCTGTCGTGCGAGAACGGCCACGTACAGACAGCAAGCAGAAAAACACACTGGCAGCACGGCGCTGTTCAGGTGCTGGGATAGGCTGTATTGGCCGGACATCAGCATGATCAGGAATGTCGTGACGCAGAACATCGCAACTGCGGTGATGCCGAAATAGAGAGCAAACACGACCACCGGGAGGTAAGCGGCGAAGAAGAGGAGACAGACGGAAAATACCAGGACGGACGCGATCAGCAACGGAGCGACTCCGTCATCTCCGCCGTTGCCGTTCCGATCGCCGTGGTGATGGTGGTGGTGGTGGACTACCTGCACTAACGGCGAGTTGTCTCCGCGCCCTGCCCCATTCGCTGCGCGCTGGCCATTCCTGCGAGCGCTGCCCCTGTTCCCACGCTTCTGCTTGGACATAGCGGCAAAGGCGACGGCGAGGATCACCCCCATCAGTGGACCGGCGACCCACCCCTCAAAATGGGAATTGCCCAAGACTTCAATGGCTGTCGCAACGAAACCCATTCATCGGCCCCTCATCGTGCCCGTCACGGGGCTGCTGCAAAGTGTGTGTTGCCCAGAGTCTGTACTTGGGCCGCCACTGTGGATTGTGCCAGCCAGCCAATTGTCCGATGGAGACCAATGTAATCAGAATTTGAGCAATGCGGCACGCAAACGGTGCACTGGGCAACGCTCCGCCAAGGCTGAGCGATATGCAGCGTACTCGCTCGGTGCTTCGGCTCAGTGGCGCCGTCGTGTAGGCGCATCACGAATCAAAGAGATTTCAAACACATATGACCGTATCGAGGATGGTAAAGCACCGCCACCTCCCTCGATCGCGCGCCGCATGTTGGACGCACGAGGCCCATCGACCACTTTCGAAGAGGCTCTTCATGTTTCCTTTCCCATCGCCCCTGGACTTCCTACGCGCGTTCATGCTCGCCTTCCTCGCCGGCTCGGCCGCCGGCGTGGGTTTCGTAGCGATGGCAATCGCGCTGCTGTTCTCGTTCAAAAGGCCCTTGCGGTTTTGGCGGAAGGCTTGAACTCGCCGGCCTCGAGCAGCGCAGCAGAGGTATCGCCAGAGGGTTGCTCGTGCACAGGGACGTCTGCAACTCTGAGGCACGTCGCGCGGGTAGCCCAACGCGCGAATCGGGTTCTGTCGGCCGGCCCGATTCCGCTGAAGTCCATCCTAAACCTGCTGCCGCGAACCGCCGGACCAAATGCGGCGTTCCTCCTGCAAGCGATGGCCGCTGGAGCAAGTCTCTGCGACCTGATCGCCGATGGGATCGGAAGTCAAGCTGCTGGCGCCGTTCCGTGCCACAGATGTGCGCGAAATCCTCGCATCAGTGAGTAGCTGCTCTCGCCATCAACCTCATCGCATAAAAGCCCACGAAGCACCGTCAATGAGTGCTTCGTGGGCCTTATGCCATCACATCCGCAAGTCTTCGCGCGCACCACCGCACGAAGAGAACAGCACTACTTCTGAAGGAAAACCATGCTTTCCAACTTGAGCGACCGCGAGCGCGGAACACTTCGCCGCGCCGCGCAGATCCTCGGACGCTACCTGAAGTCCGCCCCAGTCATGGACAGTCCAAAGATCGTCCGAGAATTCCTGTCCTGCAAGCTGGGTCACCAGACGCGCGAAGTATTCGCCGTGCTGTACCTCAACGCGCAGCACGAACTGATCGAGTACGTCGAAGAATTCTTCGGGACGCTCACCGCGACTTGCGTATATCCGCGCGAGCTCGTCAAGCGAGCGTTGGTATTGAACGCCAGCGCCGTCGTCCTGGCGCACAACCATCCCAGCGGGAAACCTGAGCCCTCCGCTGCGGACGAAGCGCTGACCCGTTGCGTGAAGCAGGCCATGGACTTGGTGGACGTTCGCACGCTCGACCACATCGTTGTCGGAGGCGGCCAATCCGTCATCTTCGCTGAATGTGGACTGTTATGAAATGTGGAGCGGACGCGCGAGTCCCTTCGAGGGCCCCGTGCGTCTACTCCACATTTTGTTGGCGCTCCTCGCGAACTCGACCTGAGCACAACGGTCAGCACAACCGTGCGCGCAGCGACAAACCCCAAGACTGCTTTGCCGCTTCAGCGGTCATGGGTACCTCGCGTCAATGCATCGTGCGCCACGCTGCATTGCGGAGCGTCGCAGCGATTGCCGCGTCGAAGGGCTGTCGGCTCACTTCGTCTTGAACGACTTCACGAGCGCGCTCGCACTGGCTCCCTCGAGGCTCAAGCCGTAGCCGACCTGTTGCACGAGCGCGAGCTTCAGGGGTTGGGAAAAGATCACGCGCGTGTCGCGAAGGGTGACCTCCGGCTTCGTCATGTACTGGGTGGCGAGCTCGTTCGCACGGGCGACGGCCTTGCCATCCGGAACGACCTCGGAAACTGCGCCCCACGCCATCGCGGTGGCCGCGGAGATCGGCTTCGGGTCGAGCAGGAAGTGCTGAGCGTGCGTCGGGCCGACACGATACGACCAAACCGTGAACATTCCGTCTCCCGGGACGATGCCACCAGCGAAATGCGGCGTGTCGTGGAATGTCGCGCCGGCGCCTGCCACGATGACGTCTGCCATCAAGCAGTACTCGCTGTGGACCCAGGCCTTGCCTTCGACGGCACAGATCATCGGAACACGGATGTTGGAGATGTTCTCGATGACCTGGGTGCCCTCGTCGTGCACTTTGGACCAGACGTCCGGATCACTCACGTCACCGAAGGAGCCGAAGTCGATGTCAGGCACCCACTGTCCGCCCTTGCCCGTCAGGATGACGATCTTGTTGGCTCGATCGCGGCTGACCGCGTAGAAGGCGTCGACGAACTGTTCGTGATTCCTGGCGGTGAATTTCAGCGGGCCACCGTTGGTGTTGAGCTCCATGAGGAGCACGCCCTTGGCATCGCGCGACATGTGGACGCCTTCGTACTTGCTGAAGTACTCGGGATCCGCGGCGTGACTGGCGCCAACCAGGCCCAGGCCCATGACGGCCGCGGTGCCAAGTTTCAGTGCGAATCGCTTTGCAGCGGGGATGGTCGTCTTGTTCATTTCGTATCCTGTTGAATTGATGAGTTCCCGCTCAGTCGAAACGGTCGTGAGCGGTGAATCTGATAGGCCGTCGCTCACGAGCGAGGCGGCGTTCTCTGGACGGAATGTTGATGCTGGTGAGCCATCGGAAGAAGACAGGCGACATGCATACGACTCATTCCCCTTGGGAATGCCTGTTGCGGATTGCGCGCGTGCTCGTCGAGCGGCCGTGCCGTCTCAAGGGAGAGGCACGCGGCAAAGATTGATTCGATTCCAGCGCATACGTGGACTCAGATCTAAACCGCTTGGGGTTTCGGGAGGATCGTTAACGTCCTCGCGAAGGTCACCAGCAAGACTTGGCGGTCGGAGAGAGACCACCCGTCGGCCGTTCTGATGACAGGCACGGCGGCCGCAAGTCCTGCAAGGCCGACGCCGCGCGGGGCTGCGTCCACTGGACGCGCGAGATAGGTAACGTCACAACAGGCAGGCGTGCTGCTTCGCGTTTGGCCGAGGGGTCGTAGACGTTGACGGCGATGCCTCCGCCTCGCACCTAGCGCACGGCGAGCTCGCGACCGAAGATCTCGCGCAGCGGTTGGTGGAGCGCCGCGGTCACGTTCTTCTGTTTGAGTGCCGCATCGAACGCGGCCAGCGCCGGCGGCTCTGCGTCCTTGCCGAACACCGCAGGTTTGACCGCGGCCTGGGGCGCTTCGACATGGGCACGCGTCTGCGTTTGCGCCAGCTTGGCACCAGCGACCGCCGGCGTGTCCAGACCGCCGTCGCCAGTGGGCGCATGAGCAGGGGGCTGCGTTGGCATCGTGCCCACGTCCGGCAGCGGCGCCGAGGCGGCCGGCTGGCTTGCCAGGCGGTTGGGAGCCTTGCGCTCAGCACCGGCTCGACGGGTTGAGGCACTCCGTCGCGCACGACAGGTGCTCGCGGCTGAAGCGCAGGCTTCAGGGCCTCGGCACGCAGGTCGTCGACCTTGGCGGCGACCCAAGTGTTGCGATTGACTGTTTCATCGTGCCATCCGACCACCTGGCCGGCCTTGTCGAGGTCCTTCACCGGCACGGTGACCGCACGCATGCCGCGGAACTCGAGTGCGATGCTGTCGCCCAGCTTCACGCTGGCGTCGTCGAGGGCTCGCGGAAGATCGACGCCCCAAATCGTCTTTTCGCCGTCTGGGCCCTGCAGCTTCACGTACGGACTGTCCTTGGCGTTCTGCTTGAACTCGTAGGGCGCTAAGTTGCGCTCGGTGACCAACCCGACGTAGCCGCGATCGTTGGTATCTTCGGCGCCGCCACAGCTGCGATCGCTTCAACATTGGCCGGCGTGTCTCCAAGGCAGACCAAGTAGGCGCGAACCTGCTGCGCTACCTGCGGTTCGCCTGCGGCGGGTCGCTGAATAAGTGCGGGCGCATCCCCCGCAGGAGCGGCAGTCTGCGGTGCCCTGCCCTGCTGATCGGGCCCCTGGCTGTCGGGGGCCGTGCGACCAGGTGCAGCTGCAGCCGTTGGCACATCCACGGCCGCGCGATCGGGCCCATGGGCGCGCGTGATGCTTCCTCCCGTCGGCGCCTGCGTCGGCGCGGCCTCGAGCCCGATGCGCTTGCGCTCGGCCTGGGCCGCGATCCGGTCGCCGTCGCTTGACGTATGCCCGACGCCATTGATGCCGCGGGCGGCCGCAGCGATCCAAGCCTGGCGCTTGAATTCGGGCGTCCCGTTGAAGTTGACCGCAGTCCATGCATCGCCAGCGATCAATCTAACAATCGACTGCTGCGTTTGCGTCTCCAAATTAGGTGTTTGCCAACATTCGGGTAGTCTCTGCAGCGCGTTCGTCAGAACATGACATTGCATGGGCTGCTCGGAGGCGTCACTTGCTGCTTGTCGTCCGAGGTCACGCCGACTCAATCGCAGTGCGTATGGATTGGGCCGCCGCCGCGCCATGATGGCGCGATCGGGTCGCTGAGCGTGATAGTGCACCGGCGTGCCGGTCGCTACCAACCGATCGCGATGTAACGATCTGCCCTCGCGGCCTGGAGCACGCCGCGTGGATCGTCAATCACTGCGCGGCATGGCGCGCGATCTTGGATCCAGCAGTTCGGCGCGGAGAACCACTCCGCGATCGTCCAGTCGTCGAACGGCACCGCGAGCTCCGCTAGGACATCTTCCACGCTGCGAAGAATTTCCATCTTCTCGAAGTCAACCTGGAAGACGGGAATCAGGATTGTCGACCGCCAGGCGAAGCAGACCACCTTGCGTTCTACGATTCGCTTGGCGAGCAGCGACAGCGGTTGGTTACGCCTCGAACGCATGACGTTGGCGACTTCGTCCGCGGTCATCAGACCACCTGTCGACCGGAAGGAGAGGATCAGCGTCGACACTCGCTCGTCCGGAACGGACCCGCTGGCGGCTTTGCAAGGTTCCATGCTCGCGGGCGACCAGGCCGGGGCCGGCGCGCTTGAGATGGCCGCATGCGGTGAATGGATCCGGGTCATCGCGCACTCCCTGCTGTTCAATGCGTGTCCGGGCCGCCGCAGCGACGCTAGCGTTGCATCTTCGCCAGGGCGTCCGTCGGCACCATGCCGGCGTTCAGGTTCGCCATGATGAACAGCGATCCGAGCACGATGCGGGCCACGACGGATACGCCGAACACCAGGGCCAGGATGTTGTTCTTGCCCTCCGGACCGCTCGAGATGTGAAGGAAGAAGACGAGATGCACGCCCATTTGGGCGATGGCAGCGAGTTTGCATTGTTCCTCGCGCGCCGAACCGGTTTCCCTTACGCTGGTACTCGCACCGATGCACTTCGGATCGACGGCAACAAGTCGCTCGGCTCCGGCCGACGCGTGAAGTCCGGATTGACCTCGGCGTAGGCGATGACGCCGTCGGACGCGATGCCATAGCGCGCCGGCATCGGCAGCGTCCGACCCGGATCGGTGTTGAAGGACGGGAGGTCGCTCTTCAGCTGCTTGTACATCTCGATGAGGTACGGCGAAAGCTCGAAGTGCAATCCGAAGGCGGACGCGACGTCGCCGCGGGCGTCGGACAGGATCGGGAAGTCGACGCCAATCTGGCGTTCCGACTTGCGGCTGTTCGGCGCCGTCCGCGGCGGGATCGCCCCTAGGCTCGCACCAGATGCGCGATAGTCCGGCAGTGTCGCCCGCAGCGCCTGCAGTTCCATATTGCAGTACAGGCACCAGACGCCGCGGTAGAAGCTGACGACCAGCGGGCCCTTCTTCAACAAGTCGGCGGATGAGACGAGGTGCCCGTCGGCATCGGGCAGCGAGAAAACGGGCGCCGTGTCGCCGGTCTTCGGCGCGCGCTGCGCCGCGCCCGAGGCGATCACCTTGTAGGATGGCTCGCCTGCTCCAAAGTCGACATTGAAGGCGTCGAGTTGGGCTTGGAGAGGCATGATGGCTCCTTAGGCGTGGGGCTGGGCGTGGCCGTGGGGGCGGAGATCAGGCGTTGGCCATCGAGCGGGCGACGTCGGCCGCGCTGATGCCTTCCAGGGCCAGGCCATAGCCCGCACCTTCATCGACAATGCGACGCAGCTTCTGCGTCAGCGCGATGCGGGTGTAGCGGCCGGTCAGCGGCGGCAGCGCGGCGAGCGACTCGGCGATCTGGTGCGCGCGCGGCAGCAGGCTGTCGGCCGACACGATTTCGTTGACCGCGCCCCACTCCTGGGCGGTCTTCGCGTCAAGTATCTGGCGCGTCAGGAGGAAGTAGCGGGCGCGCACGCTGCCAATCACTTCGGGCCAGAGCAAGTTGACGCCGTCGCCCGGAACGATGCCGAAGTCGAAGTGCGGCCTGTCCTGGAACACCGTCGTCGGCGCGGCGAGAACGATATCGCACAGCAGTACGTACTCGGAGTGCAAGAGCACCGGGCCATTGAGCGCCGCGATGACAGGCACCTCGATGTCGAGCAGATTCATCAGCACCTTCTTGCCTTCGCGATAGATCTTGTCGTAGCCGCGCGGAGTAAAAAAGTCGAAGCCCTCGGGGCCGATTGAGTCCATGAAGGCATCGCCCGCGCCAGTGAGGATGACGACGCGGTTGTCGGGATCGGAGCCGATCTGGTGGAACAGCTCGACGAACTGCTCGTGGGTGTGGCCGTTGCCCTAGCAAGTATCCGCGTTGATCGACATGCGTCGCGAATGCCTACATGGCGCCTACACAGCGACAATGCAAGAAAAAAGCACTTAGCGCTGTTCGCGCTAAGTGCTTGATTTCATTGCTTAATTTTGGTGGGCCCTGAGTGACTCGAACACTCGACCTACGGATTAAGAGTCCGCTGCTCTACCAACTGAGCTAAGAGCCCGAAATTCTCGGTTGC